>VFQP010001998.1_pt1 | contig 24286 bp, 17 predicted proteins | sample 3512351 | NCBI WGS metagenome assembly VFQP01 (sample SAMN10412372, study PRJNA504923) | tailings metagenome | isolation source: Relicate 1 Philex TSF1 revegetated site | place: Philippines: Tuba, Benguet | collected 2017-08-29
CCGAGAACCGCGGCAAGACCGTTGTGTTCGCCACCGCTTCGGGCATCCAGTACCGCGGCGAACGCGCGGGCCAGGGGCCGCGCCCGCGCGCCAGCGACCGGGTGCGCGTGCACTATCGCGGCACGCTGCTCGACGGCACCGAGTTCGACAGCTCCTACGCGCGCAACGAGCCTGCAGTGTTCGGGCTGGACCAGGTCATCGCCGGCTGGACCGAAGGCCTGCAGCTGATGCCCATCGGCGCCAAGTACCGCTTCTGGATTCCGGGTGCGCTGGCCTACGGCCAGCGCGGCAGTCCACCGACCATCCCGCCGAACTCCACCCTGGTCTTCGATGTCGAACTCCTGGACATCCTCTGACCGCTGACGCGCGTCGCCGTTGCGCGTCGCCGTTTCTCTTTCCCAAGAACGACTTTCACCGGAGCTGCCATCAAGATGAAGACCACCACGCGTTTCGCCATTGCCGGCCTGGCCGCCGCCCTGCCGCTGGCGATGATCGCCTGCAAGCCGATCGACAAGGAGACCGGCAAGCCGGTGGAGAGCACGTCCGCCGACACGCCGGCCGCCGGCGCCGAGATCGCGGGCCTGCGGGGCGAGCGCGAGCAGATCAGCTACATCATCGGCAACCAGATGGGCGAGCAGCTCAAGCAGATCAAGGACGAGATCGACGTCAAGACGCTGCAGCGCGCGATCGCCGAGACCCTGGACGACAAGGCCATCGAGATCAGCGACGCGCAGGCGATGGCCGTGATGCAGTCGTTCGGTGAGCGCATGCAGGCCAAGCAGATGGCCGAAATGCAGGAGAAGTCCAAGGCCAATCTGGCCGAAGCCGAGACCTTCTTCGCCCAGAACGCCACGAAGGAGGGCGTGCAGACGACGGCCTCGGGCCTGCAGTACCGCGTGATCACCGAAGGCACCGGTGCCAAGCCGGGCCCGAACGATACCGTGCGCGTGCACTACAAGGGCACCCTGCTCAACGGCGAAACCTTCGACAGCTCCTACGACCGCGGCGAGCCGGCCCAGTTCGCGCTGAACCAGGTCGTGCCCGGCTGGCAGGAAGGCCTGCAGCTGATGCCGGTCGGCAGCAAGTACGAACTGTGGATTCCGGCGGCGCTGGGCTACGGCGAGATGGGCTCGGGCCCGATCGGCCCGAACCAGGCCCTGGTGTTCGAGGTCGAGCTGCAGGACATCGTCCGCAACTGAGGTCCGCGGCGCCGCGCCCGACCCCGGCGCGGCCCGGACACCGCCATGGACCAGAACGAGATCCACGCCACGCTGGAGCACCGGGTGACCGAACTGGAGACGCGTCTCGCGTTCCAGGAGGACACCATCGCCCAGCTCAACGACGCGCTGAGCCAGGCCCGGCTCGAACTCGGTGCACAGACCGGTCTGCTGCGCCGGGTGATGGACGACCTGCGCCAGGCGCGCACCGTGCAGTTCCCCGATCCCTCGGACGAACCGCCGCCCCCGCATTACTGAGTAACCGTCCACGATGACCGATTCCCTTCGCGACCAGCTGCTCGGTCTGGGCTTCAAGGCCCCGGCCCAGCCGGCGCCGTCCCGCGACGAACGCCGCCCGCGTCCCAACGACCGGAATGCCGACCGCCGCGGTCCGCGTCCGCCGGGCAAAGCCGGCGACGGGCGGCCACGCCCCGCGGGCGGCAAGCCGGGCGGGCAGGCACGGGGAGCCGACCGGGCGGGAACACCGCGGGGCGCAGGCCCGCAGGGCCAGGCGCGCAAGCCGCGTCCGCCCCGCGACGACATCGATCTCGCCAAGGCCTTCGCCATCCGGGCCCAGCGCGAGAAGGAAGAGCGCATCGAGGCCGAACGGCTGAAGCAGGAAGCGGCCCGGCTGCGCCGCGAGGCCCGCGCCAAGCTCGAAGCCTTCATGCAGGGCAAGGCGCTCAACCGGCCCGAGGCCGACATCGCCCGGCATTTCGAGTACGGCGGCAAGATCAAGCGCATCCATGTGGACGCCGAGCAGCTCGCCGCGCTCAACGCCGGCGAACTCGGCGTGGTCCAGCTCAACGGTCGGTACCTGCTGGTGACCGCCGCGGTGCTGGACGAGGCCGAAGCGATCTTTCCGCAGAGTGTCGCCCTGCGTGTCGATCCGTCGGCGCCTGCGGGCGAGGACCCGTACAGCGATCCGCGCTACCAGGTGCCGGACGACCTGGTGTGGTGACACGCGCGCGGGCCTGCGTGGCGGCGTGCGTCTGCGCGGCGTCGGTGGGCGCCGCGTCCGCGAAGGAGCCGCTCGAGTTCGATCGGCCGGGCACCGGGTTCTCGGCCTCGGTGCTGGCGCCGGGTGCGGTGGTCTGGGAGCAGGGCCTGCCGGACAGCGAGTGCGACGACAACGCCGGCGTGCGTACCACGACGCATACCTTCGGCAGCGTGCTGCGCGTGGGCCTTGGCGCCTCGCTCGAACTGCAGTTGGCCGGCGCGCCGCATGTGCGCGTGTCCGACACCTCGCCCGACGGCCGTCAGCGGCGGCAGGGGGCGGGTGACAGCGAGGTGGGACTCAAATGGGCGCTGCCCGCCGCCGGCGAGCTCGACTGGGCACTGCTGGCCCGCTACGGCCTGCGCACCGGCTCGGCGGATCTGCGGCCGGACCGGCATGCGCGCAGCCTCGGGGCCACCGTGGCCGGGGAGACCGCGGGCGGGCGCGGGTACTCGGTGTTCGCCGGCTACGCGCGCGACGACGCGGGCCGCGGCTGGCAGCTGGCGCCGAGTCTCGACCTGCATGCGGGCGACCGGTTCGGCGGCTATGTCGAGGCGGTGCTGGGGACGGGCAGCGAGCGCGGCGTGCGCGCCGGCGGCGGTCTGACCTGGCAGCCGCGCGGTACGGTGCAGCTGGACGTGTCGGTGCTGCGCGGCCTCGGCGCCGAGGCGCCGGACTGGAGCGCAGGCCTGGGTGTGTCGCTGGGCCTGCGTTGATGGCGGTGCCGGACGGCGCGCCGCCGGCGCAGCGCGAGCATCTGGTCTTCTCCCACGCGAACGGGTTTCCCGCTCCGACCTATGCCCGGATGCTCGCGCCGCTGCGCGCGCACGTCGACGTCACGCACGTGGACGCGTTCGGGCACGAGGCGCGCTATCCGGTCTCGCGCGGCTGGTCCGGCCTGACCCGGCAGCTGCTGGACCACATCGAGGCCCACGCCGCCGGCCGCCCGGTCTGGCTGCTCGGCCATTCGCTCGGCGGCTATCTCAGCGTGCTCGCCGCGGCGCAGCTGGGGCCGCGAGTGCGCGGGGTGGTGCTGCTCGATTCGCCGCTGATCGGCGGCCTCACCGCGCACCTGGTCAAACTGGGGCGACGCACCGGCCTCGACCGGCATCTGATGCCGCTGCGCCAGACCCTGCAGCGCCGGACCCACTGGCCCGACGTGGACGCGGTGCGCGCGCACTTCGCCGCGAAGCCGGCATTCGCCCGCTGGGACCCGCGGGTTCTGAGCGATTACGCATCGACGGCGACGGTAGGCGATGGGCAGGGGCGGCGGCTGCTGTTCGATCGCGAGGTCGAACATCGCATCTACGCGACGCTGCCCACGCGCAGCGTGCATCGCGCCGCGCAGCGTGTGACCGCGCCGATCGGCTTCATCGCCGGCTGCCGCTCGCGCGAAGTCGCCCAGATCGGCCTGCGCGCGACCCGTGCACGGGTGGGCGCGCAGCTGGCCTGGATCGACGGCAGCCATCTCTACCCGATGGAGCGGCCGGAGGAGACCGCGCGGTCCGTTCTCGCGATGCTCGACGGCATGCGCGGCGAAGCCGTCCGCGGTCGCGCCGCGCCCTGAAGCCGCGCGCGCATCGCCGCACGGCCGCCCCGCGGCCTTGCGGCCGCAGCGTCAGTCGACCGCGTACCCGCTGACCGGGCCGGCCACCTGGCGGCCCGCCTGCCAGACCGCCTCGATGCGGCGCGTGTTGCGGATGTCGACGAGGGGATCGGCCGACAGCACGACGAAATCCGCGCGCCGGCCGGGCTGCAGCAGGCCGCGATCGTCGAGCTGCAACAGGCGGGCCGAATCGCGCGTGGCGACGGTCAGCGCCTGCTGCGGGGTGTAGCCGGCCTGCAGCATCAATTCGAGTTCGCGGTGTTCGGCGAATCCGGCGACGCGATGCGGCAGGGCACCGGCGTCGGTGCCGAAGCCGACCGCGATGCCGGCCTCGCGCAGCGTGGCGAGGTTGCGCAGGTTCATCGCCACCGCGTCCCGGGCGCGCTGCGTCGCGGGATCGGCGAGTGTACGCGCGCGCCAGCCGGCGTCCGACCACTGGCGCACGACGGCGGCGGGCAGGGCGTTGCGCAGGAACGGCGTGTCCAGCCAGTCGGGATGTTCGGCGTAGATGTAGTTCGCCTCGTCGATCTGCAGCGTGGCGATGTAGCCGGTCCCGGCCTCGCGCATCGCCGCAGCCAGCGCGGCATCGATCGGCTGGTCGCGCACGCCGTGCGCGATGATGCCGACGCCGCTCGCGACGAGGTCCGCGGCGGGCGCGAGATCGTGGATGTGCGCGGCGACCAGCAGGTCGTGGCGATGTGCTTCCTCGATCGCCGCGCGGTAGACCTCGGGCGGCATCGCCGGCGCCTTGCCGCCGAGTTCGTCGACCCAGAGCTTGATCAGGTCGACACCGGCCCCGGCCTGCGCGCGCACCGCCGCGCGCGCGGCGTCCGCATCGCCCGGTCGCGCCACCGGGTCCTGCTCCAGTCCCATGTTCGCCGCGGGCGGTGCGCCGCCCGGGGTACCCACGCCCGCACCGGCGCCGAACAGCTGCGCACCGAGCGCCGGGTCAGCGGCGACCTCGGCGCGGATCTGCGGAAACACCGCACCATTGAGGCCGAGCGCCACCACGGTGGTCACGCCGTAGGCCTGAAACTGGCGCAGGTCGCGGACCACGATGTCGCGCGTGTAGAAGCGGTCGCCGTGCTCGGTGCCCTCGGTGTTGCCGACATGGGCGTGGGCGTTGACCAGGCCGGGGATGATGTGGCGTCCGCTGTAGTCGATGCGCTCGGCGTCCGCGGGCAGGGACTCCGAGCCCGCCGCCTCGATGCGCTCGATGCGGCCGTCGCGGATCACCAGTGCAACCGTGCCCAGGTCGCGTTCGCCGTCGAAGACGCGGGCGTTGTCGACGACGACGAGGTCGCCGGTGCCGGGCGTGCCGGCGGGGTCGGGCGTCGCTGCGCCGATGTCGCTCCCGCCACAGGCGGTGAGACCGATGGCGGCGAGCGCGGCGAGGGGGCCGAATCGTCGAAACATGCGGAGTCCTCAGGTGGCGATCAGGACGCGCCACCATAGCGGCCGCCCGGTCGCGGCCGCGTGTCCGTCGGCCCGGTGCGTGTGCCGGTCGGGCGCTACTCGGGGTCGTAATCCAGATTCGACGCGAGCCAGCGCTCGACCTGGGGCAGCGGCACGTTCTTGCGTTTCGCGTAGTCCTGCGCCTGTTCCTTGGAGACCCGTCCGACGACGAAGTACTGGCTCTTCGGATGGCTGAAGTAATAGCCCGACACCGCCGCGGTGGGCAGCATGGCGAAGCTCTCGGTCAGCGACATGCCGGCGTTGCCGGGCGCGTCCAGCAGCTCGAACAGGGTGGCCTTTTCGCTGTGTTCCGGACACGCGGGGTAGCCGGGCGCGGGGCGGATGCCGCGGTAGCGCTCGGCGATCAGCGCGTCGTTGTCGAGCGCCTCGTCGGCCGCATACCCCCAGTACTCGAGGCGCACGCGCTGGTGCAGGCGCTCGGCCAGGGCCTCGGCCAGGCGGTCGGCCAGGGCCTTGAGCAGGATGGCGTTGTAGTCGTCGTGGGCCGCCTCGAAGCGCGCCACGTGCGGCTCGATGCCGATGCCGGCGGTGACCGCGAACGCGCCGATCCAGTCCTCGACCCCGCTGTCCTTCGGCGCGATGAAATCGGCCAGGCAGAAGTCCGGGCGTTCGACCGGCTTGTCGACCTGCTGGCGCAGGAAGTGCAGAGTGGCGGTTCGGGACCGGGGATCGGGGGATGGGGATTCGCTGTGAGCCGCGGACTGCGGCGCGTTCGAATGACCCTTCACCGATTCCGGATCACGGTGATCCGCCAGCTGCACCTCCACATCGTCCCCGACGCTGTTCGCCCGCCACAGCCCGAACACGGCCTTTGCGGTCAGCCACTTCTCTTCGATGATCGTGCCCAGCATCGCCTGCGCATCGCGGAACAGATCGCTGGCCTGCGCGCCGACGATCTCGTCGCTGAGGATCGCCGGGTAGCGACCGAACAGTTCCCAGGCATTGAAGAACGGCGTCCAGTCGATGACGTCGACGAGATCGTCGAGTGGCCAGTCCTCGAAGACGTGCACACCCGGCGCCCGCGGCGTCGGCGGTACGTAATCGTCCCAGCCGCCGTCGAAGCGCTGCGCACGTGCCTTGGCCAGCGACACCAGGCGTTTGGCATCACCGCGGTTGGCATGGCGCGCGCGGATCTCGGCGTAGTCGGCGTCGTTGGCGGCGACGAAGGCGCCGCGCAGCTCCGGGCTGACCAGCGACTGCACCACGCCGACCGCGCGCGAAGCATCCTTCACCCAGACCGTGGGCGAGGGGTAATGCGGCGCGATCTTCAACGCGGTGTGCGCGCGCGAAGTCGTCGCGCCGCCGATCAGCAACGGCGTCTCGAAGCCCTGGCGCTTCATTTCGCGTGCGACGTGGCTCATCTCCTCGAGCGACGGTGTGATCAGGCCCGACAGGCCGATCACATCCGCCTGCACCTCGCGCGCCTTGTCGAGGATGGTCTGGGTGGGGACCATGACGCCGAGGTCGACGACCTCGAAGTTGTTGCAGGCCAGCACCACGCCGACGATGTTCTTGCCGATGTCGTGGACGTCGCCCTTGACCGTCGCCATCAGCACGCGGCCGTTGTTCCTGCCGACGTCGCCGGTGCGCAGTTTCTCGGCCTCGATGTAGGGCAGCAGATAGGCGACGGCCTTCTTCATCACGCGCGCGGACTTGACCACCTGCGGCAGGAACATCTTGCCCGCGCCGAAGAGGTCGCCGACGACGTTCATGCCGGCCATCAGCGGGCCTTCGATGACCTCCAGTGGCCGGGCGAACGCCTGCCGTGCCTCCTCGGTGTCCTCGACCACGTACTGGTCGATGCCGTGCACCAGCGCATGGGTGAGCCGCTGCTGCACCGGCGCATCGCGCCAGGCGGTGTTCTCGACGCGGGCTGCGCCCTTCCTGCCCTTGTAGCGTTCGGCCAGATCGAGCAGGCGTTCGGTGGCATCGCTGCGGCGGTTGAGCACCACGTCCTCGACGCACTCGCGCAGCTCGGGGTCGAGATCGTCGACGATCGGCATCGCGCCGGCATTGACGATGCCGAAGTCCATGCCGGCGCGGATCGCGTGGAACAGGAACACCGCATGGATCGCCTGGCGCACGACCTCGTTGCCGCGGAACGAGAACGAGACGTTGGACACGCCGCCCGAAACGTGGCAATGCGGCAGCGTCGCGCGGATCTCGCGTGTGGCCTCGATGAAATCGACCGCGTAGTTGTCGTGCTCGGGAATGCCGGTGGCGATGGCGAAGATGTTGGGATCGAAGATGATGTCCTCGGGCGGAAACCCGACGACCTCGGTCAGCAGCCGGTAGGCGCGCGTGCAGATCTCGACCTTGCGGTCCTTGGTGTCCGCCTGGCCGACCTCGTCGAAGGCCATGACCACGACCGCGGCCCCGTAGCGCAGCACCTTGCGTGCCTGTTCGAGGAACGCGGCCTCGCCCTCCTTGAGCGAGATCGAATTGACCACGCCCTTGCCCTGCAGGCACTTGAGCCCGGCCTCGATGACGCTCCACTTCGAGGAATCGACCATCACCGGAATGCGCGCGATGTCGGGCTCGGCGGCGATCAGGTTGAGAAAGGTGGTCATGGCCTGCTCGGAATCGAGCATGCCTTCGTCCATGTTGACGTCGAGGATCTGCGCGCCGCCCTCGACCTGCTGGCGGGCGACCTCGACCGCTTCCGGGTAGCGGTTTTCCTTGATCAGCTTGCGGAACGCCGCCGAGCCGGTGACGTTGGTGCGCTCGCCGACATTGATGAAGAGCAGTTCCGGTGTGACGACCAGCGGCTCCAGGCCGGAGAGACGCATGTGGCGCGGGGCGCTCATGCGGCCTGCTCCACGGCCTGCGAGGCCGGCACGCGCGGCGCGACGCCGCGCACCGCCTCGGCGATCGCGCGGATGTGCTCGGGCGACGTGCCGCAACAGCCGCCGACGATATTGAGCAGGCCGGCGGTGGCGAACTCGTGCAGCACCTCGGCCATGTCCTCGGGGGTCTCGTCGTAGCCGCCGAACGCGTTCGGCAGGCCGGCATTGGGGTGGCAGGACACACAGGTCGACGCCACCTGGGACAGGGTTTCGACGTGGGGCCGCAGCTCCTTCGCGCCGAGCGCGCAGTTCAGGCCCACGGCGTGCGGCCTCGCATGCTGCAGCGAATACCAGAACGCCTCGGCGGTCTGGCCCGACAGCGTGCGGCCGGAGGCGTCGGTGATCGTGCCGGAAATCATCACCGGCAGCCGGCCGCCGCGCGCGTCGAACACGGTCTCGATCGCGACCAGAGCCGCCTTGGCGTTGAGCGTGTCGAACACGGTCTCGACCATCAGGATGTCGGCGCCGCCGTCGATGAGCCCGTGCGCGGCCTCGCGGTAGATCGCGACGAGTTCGTCGAAGGTCACCGCGCGATAGCCGGGGTCGTTGACGTCGGGACTGATCGACGCGGTGCGGCTGGTCGGGCCGAGGATGCCCGCGACGAAACGCGGCTGGTCCGGCGTCTGCGCCTGCGCGGCGTCGCAGGCGGCACGTGCCAGCGCCGCGCCCTCGCGGTTGAGTTCGTGGACGAGGTGCTGCAGGTGGTAGTCGGCCAGCGACACGGCCGTCGAGTTGAAGGTGTTGGTCTCGATGATGTCCGCGCCGGCGGCGAGATAGTCGGCGTGGATGCCCTGGATGATGTCGGGCCGAGTGAGGGTGAGCAGGTCGTTGTTGCCGCGCTGGTCGTGGCCCTCGCAGCCGCAGCCGGCGCCGTGCGCGTGGCCGTCCGCCGCATGGAGGGCGTCGTAGCCCTCGGCGAACCGGTCGCCGCGGTAGTCGGCTTCGGTGAGTTCGTGCCGCTGGATCATCGTGCCCATCGCGCCGTCGAGCACGAGGATGCGGCGCGCGAGTGCGGCGTCCAGCGCCGCGACACGGTCGGGATGCAGCCAGCTCATTCCGGCTTCCGCGCGATGATCGAGATCACCTGGAAGTGCGGCGGCCGTTTCTCGCGCGTGACGGTCTCGGCGCTGTGGATCTCCAGTCCCGCCTTGGTGACGAACCGGCGCAGTTCCTTGTCGGCGAAGCCGAGGTTCGCGTGACCGTAGGCCTGGACGACGGCTTCGTGCCCGTGGCGGTCGAGGCTCGACAGCAGGAGACGGCCTCCGGGCCGAAGCACGCGGGCGGCTTCGGTGACGGCCTGCGCGGGTTTGCTGGCGTAGGTGAGCGCGTGCATCAGCACCACCAGATCGAAGCTGGCGTCCTCGAAGGGCAGGGCGTGCATGTCGCCCTCGCGCACGTCCACGTTGGCGAAGCGCTTGAGCCGCTCGGTCGAGGCGGCGACCACGCGTCGGCTGGCGTCGAGGCAGATGTAGCGGTGTGCATGGGGCGCGAGCAGTTCGGCCAGCACGCCGTCGCCGGACGCGATGTCGAGCACGTCGCCGGTCTCCAGCAGGGGCAGCGCCGAGCGCGCCAGCGCCTCCCAGGTGCGGCCGGGCGAATAGTGCCGCTCCATGTCGCCGGCGACGGTGTCGGCCCAGTTCTGATCGGCGGCGCGCATCGCCAGCACGCCGGGCACGCGCTCGGCATCCTGGCGCAGCAGTGGATCGTCGCTGCCGGTGCTCAGGGCCTGCCACAGCGCACGCTGCGCGGGATCGAGCGCGGCGTCGTCGAAGCGGTAATACGCCGACACCCCGGCGCGCCGGTCGCGCACCAGATTCGCGTCCTTCAGGCGCGCGAGATGCGTGGAGACGCGGGGCTGCGCGAGGCGGGTGATGGACGAGAGCTCGGCGACCGTCAGTTCCTCGATCTCCAGCAGTGCGAGCAGACGCACGCGGGTCGGATCGGCGAGCGTCTTCAGGCGGGCCGACCAGGCTTCGAGGTCCATGCATATCTCCGTATCGCGATACAGAGATGATTGTCCGCGCAGGGGAGTGAACGGTCAAGGCGATACGGACGGGGAAGCACGGATCCCCGTCGGCCTCAAGAGAGCGGACGACGCGGTTCAAGGCCGATTTATGCTGCGTCGCGCCATCGACGATGCAGATGCGGATACGCGTTCGTCGCTACAATTGCCGGATTGTCTAGGACAGGAGTGGCGGCGCCGTGGAGTTCGGTTTCAGCGAAGAGCAGTTGATGATCCAGGACATTGCGCGGCGGATTGCGCAGGAGAAGATCGCCCCGAGCGCGGAGCATCACGACCGCACCGGCGAGTTTCCGGTCGAGAACATGCGCGTTCTGGGCGAGAACGGCCTGATGGGCATCGAGGTGTCCGACGCCTACGGCGGTGCGGGCATGGATCCGATTTCCTACGTGCTGGCGATGATCGAGGTGGCTGCGGCCGATGCCGCGCATTCGACCATCATGTCGGTCAACAACTCGCTGTTCTGCAACGGCATCCTGACCCACGGGACCGAGGAGCAGAAGCAGACCTACGTGCGCGCGATCGCAGAAGGCCGCGAGATCGGCGCCTTCGCGCTGACCGAGCCGCAGTCCGGCTCCGATGCCACGGCGATGAAGTGCCGCGCGGTCAAGCAGGCCGACGGCAGCTACATCATCAACGGCAAGAAGAGCTGGATCACCTCCGGCCCGGTGGCCAAGTATTTCGTGCTGTTCGCGATGACCGATCCGGACAAGGGCGCGCGCGGCATCACCGCCTTCCTCGTCGACGGCACGCGCGACGGCTTCCACCGCGGCAAGACCGAACCCAAGCTGGGCATCCGCGCCTCGGCGACCTGCGAGATCGAGTTCCAGGACTATGTCGCCCGCGCCGAGGATGTGCTGGGCGAGGAAGGCCAGGGCTTCAAGATCGCGATGGGCGTGCTCGACGCCGGCCGCATCGGCATCGCCTCGCAGGCCATCGGCATCGCCCGCGCGGCCTACGAGGCGACGATCGCGTACGTCAAGGAGCGCAAGGCCTTCGGTCAGCCGATCGGCGCCTTCCAGATGACCCAGGCCAAGATCGCCGATATGAAGTGCAGGCTCGATGCGGCCTTGCTGCTGACGCTGCGCGCCGCCTGGCTCAAGGGCGAGGGCAAGCGCTTCAGCAACGAGGCGGCGATCGCCAAGCTCACTGCGTCCGAGGCCGCCATGTGGATCACCCACCAGGCGCTGCAGATCCACGGCGGCATGGGCTATTCGAAGGAAATGCCGATCGAGCGCTATTTCCGCGACGCCAAGATCACCGAGATCTACGAAGGCACCAGCGAGATCCAGCGCCTGGTCATCGCCCGCAACGAGACCGGCCTGCGCTGAGCCTGACCGTGATCCCGGCGCCGCGCCCCGTCCAGCGTGTCCCGCATCCGCGCAGCCTGCGCGGATGCGCGGCCGCGTCGAGGGTGCCGGACCGCGCCGCCGATGGCGGCGCACACCCATTGTTGTTTCCTGTCGGCCCGCGTGAAAACGCGGGCCTCATTGCATCGGACCCTCTGTCGTCATGAGCACATCCCGCAAGACCGGTACGAAACCCGCCACGAATCCCGCGTCCAAGGCCGCGGCCAAGACATCGGCGAAGGCGCCTGCGAAGGCGCCGGCCAAAGCCCCGACCGCGGCCCGCAAGGCGCCGGCCGCGCCGCCGCGCGCGGCATCGGGCCTGCTCGCCCCGATCTTCGACGCCGTGCGCCGCCGCGCGGGCAAGGCCGCGCACCGGGATGCGAGCGCTTTCGCCGAAGCCTTCTACCGGCGCATGACCGAAGAGGAGATTCCGCTGCACACTGCGGACGGCTGGGCCGCGCTCGCCGCCGACCTGTTCGAATTCGCGGCCAAGCGCAAGCCGGGCACGGCGAACGTGCGCCTGTTCAATCCGGTGCTCAAGACGCACGGCTGGGAATCGCCGCACACGGTGCTGCAGGTCGTCAATGACGACATGCCGTTCCTCGTCGACTCGGTGACGATGGCGCTGGCCGAGCAGGGCATCGGCGTGCACGTGCTCGGCCATCCGGTGGTGCAGATCGCGCGTGACCGCAGCGGACGCCTCACCGGTGTCGGCGAGGGCGAGACGGAATCGGTGATGCATCTGGAGATCGACCGCCAGACGCCCGAGGACAACAAGCGGATCGAAGCGGCCGTGCGCAAGGTGCTCGACGAGGTGCGCGCGATCGTCGCCGACTGGGCCCCGATGCGCGAGCGCATGCAGCAGATCGCGGCGGACCTGGACAGCCGGCCGATGCCGGTGGGCGACGCGAGCCGGCGCGAGGCGCAGGAATTCCTGCGCTGGGCGGCGAGCGACCACTTCACCTTCTTCGGCTATCGCGAGTACCAGGTGCGTCGCAAGGGTGGCGACGACGTGCTGGAGGCGGTGGGCGACAGCGGGCTCGGTCTGCTGCGCACGCCGGCCGCGGTGAAGTCGCGCCCATTGAGCGAGCTGGGCGCCGATGCACTGCGCCGCGCAGGTGAAGTGGACGCACTGATCCTCACCAAGACCAGCGCGCGCTCCACCGTGCATCGCCCCGGCTACATGGACTACATCGGCATCCTGCGCTACGACGCCAAGGGCAACGTGATCGGCGAACAGCGCTTCCTCGGTCTGTATACGTCGAGCGCCTATACCCGTCGTCCGTGGGACATCCCGCTGGTGCGCGAGCGCTTCGAGCACGTGATGAGCGAATCGGGCCTCAAGCCCACCGGTCACAGCGGCAAGGCACTGCGCCATCTGCTCGAAACCCTGCCGCGCGACGAGCTGTTCCAGTCGACGGCCGACGAGCTGTTCCGCCTCGGCACCGGCATTCTGGGTCTGCAGGAGCGCGTACGCAGCCGGCTGTTCCTGCGCAAGGACCGCTACGGCCGCTTCTACTCGGTCCTGGTCTACATCCCGCGCGACCGCTTCAACACCGACGTGCGCCGCCGCATCGAGCAGCTGTTGCGCGAAGTGATGGAGGCCGACCACGTCGACGCCAGCGTGGTGCTCGGCGAGTCGCCGCTGGCCCAGCTGCATCTGATCGTGCGGCCGCGCGCCGATGCGCAGGTCGACATCGACGCCGGCGCGCTGGAGCAGGCGCTGCAGGCGATCGTGCGCAACTGGCAGGACAATCTGCGCGACGAGCTGGTCGCCCGTCACGGCGAGGCCGAAGGGCTGCGCCTGTCGGGCCGGATCGGGCGTGCGCTGTCGCCGACGTACATCGAAGTGGCCTCGCCGCAGGCGGCCGCGACGGACGTCGAGAAGCTGGCTGCGCTCGAATCCACCGACGCGTTGCAGCTCAGCTTCTACGTCCAGCCCTCGCCGGTGGGCAGCGGCGACGTGCTGCATCTGAAGCTCTACCGCCGCGAAACCCATATTCCGCTGTCGGACGTGCTGCCGGTGATGGAGAACCTCGGCCTGCGCGTCATCGCCGAGCATCCCACCCGCATCGAGGTCGACGGCACCGCACTGTTCATCCAGGACTTCTACGTCGAGGCGCTGGCCGGCGAGATCGATGTCGAGGCCCGGGCGGCGGCATTCACCGAAGCCTTCGCGCGCGTCTGGAAGGGCGATGCGGAGAACGACGGCTTCAACCGCCTGATCCTCGGCGCCGATCTCGACTGGCGTCAGGTCGCGATGCTGCGTGGCTACTGCAAGTATCTGCTGCAGGTGGGCGTGCCGTTCTCCCAGGCCTACGTGGAAGACACATTCGGCCGCTATCCGCTGCTCGCGCGCCTGCTGGTGGAGGTGTTCGAAGCCCGTTTCGATCCGTCGATCGGCCATGCGAGCCGCGCGCAGATCGAGGACGGTGCGCACACGTTCGCCGCCCAGCTGCAGGCCCTGTCGGCCGGTGACGAGGCGACGCGCACCGCGCTGCAGCCGCTGCTCGATGCCCGCGGCGCCGAGCGCGCCACGCGGTACGAGGCCGCGCGGAGCGCGCTCAAGGGCCTGCTCGACCGTGTGTCCAGCCTCGACGAGGACCGCATCCTGCGCAGCTATCTCGGCGTCATCGACGCGACGCTGCGCACCAGCTACTACCAGCGCGCCAGGACCGGCGGCCTGCTGGAGACGATCAGCTTCAAATTCGATTCGGCGCGCGTCCCCGATCTGCCCAAGCCGCGCCCCTACCGCGAGATCTTCGTCTACGGCCCGCGCGTGGAAGGCGTGCACCTGCGCTTCGGACCGGTCGCGCGCGGCGGCCTGCGCTGGTCGGACCGTCGCGAGGATTTCCGCACCGAGGTGCTCGGCCTGGTCAAGGCGCAGATGGTCAAGAACACCGTCATCGTGCCGGTGGGTTCGAAGGGCGGCTTCATCGTCAAGCGTCCCCCGGTCGGCGGTGACCGTGATGCCCAGTTCGCCGAGGGCGTGGCCTGCTACACGCTCTTCATCAACGGGCTGCTCGAGATCACCGACAACATCGTCGACGGCGAGATCGTGCCGCCGCGCGACGTGGTGCGGCACGACGACAACGACCCCTACCTGGTGGTGGCGGCCGACAAGGGCACGGCCACGTTCTCCGACACCGCCAACGGCATCGCCCGCGAGCACGGCTTCTGGCTCGACGACGCCTTCGCCTCCGGCGGCTCGGTCGGCTACGACCACAAGGGCATGGGCATCACCGCGCGCGGCGCGTGGGAGTCGGTCAAGCGCCACTTCCGCGCGATGGGCCGCAACTCGCAGACCGAGGACTTCACCTGCGTGGGTGTGGGTGACATGTCCGGCGACGTGTTCGGCAACGGCATGCTGCTCAGCGAGCACATCCGCCTGGTCGCCGCGTTCGACCACCGGCACATCTTCATCGATCCGGATCCCGATGCCGCGCGCTCGTTCGCCGAGCGCAAGCGCATGTTCGCGCTGCCGCGTTCGAGCTGGGAGGACTACGACCGCGCGCTGATCGCCAAGGGCGGCGGCGTGTGGCCGCGCAGTGCGAAGTCGATTCCGCTCTCGCCCGAAGCGCGTCAGGCGCTGGGTATCGAGGGCGATGCGACCTCCATCAGTCCGAACGAACTGATGTCGGCCATCCTGCGAGCGCCGGTCGACCTGCTGTGGAACGGCGGCATCGGCACCTACGTCAAGGCATCGAGTGAAACCCATGCCGACGTCGGCGACCGCGCCAACAACCCGCTGCGCGTCGATGGCCGTGACCTGCGCTGCAAGGTCGTCGGCGAGGGCGGCAACCTGGGTCTCACCCAGCTCGGCCGCATCGAAGCCGCCCAGCACGGCGTGCTGCTCAACACCGATTTCATCGACAACTCGGCCGGTGTGGACACCTCGGACCACGAGGTCAACATCAAGATCCTGCTCAACGCCGTGGTGCAGTCGAAGAAGCTCACGGTGCCGGCGCGCAACAAGCTGCTGGCGTCGATGACCGACGAGGTCGCCGAACTGGTGCTGTGGGACAACTACCGGCAGAACCAGGCATTGAGCCTGATGGAGCGCATGAGCGTCTCGCGCCTGGGCTCGAAGCGGCACTTCATCCGCACGCTGGAAGCGCAGGGCCTGCTCGACCGCCAGATCGAGTTCCTGCCGTCGGATGCCGAGATTTCCGAGCGCAAGGCCAAGGGCCTGGGCCTGACCCGTCCCGAGCTGTCGGTGCTGCTGTCCTACAGCAAGCTCGTCGCGTTCGACCAGATGCTGGCGTCCGACATCCCCGAGGATCCGTACCTGTCGCGCGAGCTGCAGCGCTACTTCCCGCAGCCGCTGCAGAAGAAGTATGCGGCCGTGATGGAAGACCACCGCCTGAAGCGCGAGATCATCGCCACCGCGGTGACCAACCAGATGATCAATCGCATGGGCGCGACCTTCCTGATGCGCATGCAGGAGGACAGCGGACGTACGCCGGGCGAGGTGGCCAAGGCGTTCACCATCACCCGCGAGACGATCGACGCGCGGGCATTGTGGAACCGCATCGATGCACTCGACGGCACAGTGCCCGAATCCGTGCAGGTCGATGCCCTGCAGGTGATCTGGAACCTGCAGCGCGCCTTCACCCGCTGGCTGCTGGCCCGCCCGGGTGCGATTCCGGACATCACCACCGCGGTCGAGCGTTATCACGACGGCTTCCATGCGATCCGCAACGGCCGGCAGATCATCGCCGACGGCCAGCGTGCCGAGCACGACGCCAGCCTGCAGGCCTGGATCGACAAGGGTGTGCCGGCGGATCTGGCCGAGCAGCTGGCGGCGCTGCCGTATCTGGAAGCGGCCTGCGACATCATCGAGGTCGCGAGCGAGCGCCGGCAGAAGCCGGTCGACGTGGCGCGTCTGCACTTCCGCCTGGGCGAGGCCTTGAACCTGCCGTGGCTGACCAGCCAGATCGACGCGCTGGAAGTCGATGGCCGCTGGCATGCGGTGGCACGCGGCGTGCTGCGCGAGGAACTGGGCGAACAGCACCGCGCACTGGTGTCCCAGGTGCTGGCGATGCCGGGCGCGACGCCGGAGGACAAGGTCGCGGCGTGGCTCGCGCGCGACGATTCGGCGCTGCGCTTCACGCTGGCGATGCTGGCCGAGCTGTCGGCGCAGAAGGCGCTCGACTATCCGACGGCGTCGGTCGCGGTGCAGCGTGTGTCGCAGCTGGTCCAGCGCAGCTGAGGTGTCCGGGCGCCGTCATCGGCGGCGCCCGGGCCTGACGCCGGCCGTGGCACGTCCTGGCCGCGGTGCGCCCGTCGCCGCCGTGGTCGCGAGCCGGCCATCAACGCTGCGCTAAGCTGCGGCCCGTCGTCCATCACCGGGTCCGCCGATGACCGCTTCGCCCCGCATCGCCTTCGTCGCCAGCCAGTCCGACGAGGCCCAGCGCGCCCTGTCCGCCCTGACCGGTTCACACGGCCAGTGCGAACCGGCGGAGGCGGATGTGCTCGTGGCCCTGGGCGGTGACGGCTTCATGCTGCAGACGCTGCATCGCCACGGGCATCTGGGCAAGCCGGTCTACGGTATGAAGCTCGGCACGGTCGGCTTCCTGATGAACCAGCATCGCCCCGACGCGCTGTTGGCGCGCATCGCACGCGCCGAGCCGGCCGTGCTGCGACCGCTGGATATGACGGCCGAAACCGAAGCCGGAACCCGGGTGACGTCGCTCGCATACAACGAGGTCTCGCTGCTGCGTCAGACACGCCAGGCCGCGCATCTGCGCATCGATCTCAACGGCGTCACGCGGCTGGAAGAACTCGTCGCCGACGGCGTCATCCTGTCCACGGCCGCCGGCAGCACCGCCTACAACTTCTCGGCGCACGGCCCCATCCTGCCGCTGGGTACGGGCGTGGTGGCGTTGACGCCGATCGCGCCGTTCCGGCCGCGGCGCTGGCGCGGCGCGATCCTGCGTGCGGAGACCGAAGTGCGTTTCCGCGTGCTCGATCCCTACAAGCGGCCGGTCAGCGTCACCGCCGACTCGCACGAGGTGCGTGACGTGGTGGAAGTGACCATCCACGAATCACGAGCCCACACCGTCACCCTGCTGTTCGATCCCGAACACAATCTCGAGGAACGCATCCTCAGCGAGCAGTTCGTGGTCTGAGCGGCGTCAGTCCTCCAGCGCCGCGCCATCGCCTGCGGCGACGGCAAGCGGCCGCACGTGCCGGAGAAGTGCCACCAGCGTGCGTCCCGGCTGCTCGATCGGCGCGAAGTGTGCGGAGTGCGGCAAGCGGACACCGTGCTTGAACGGCGCGTCCACCGCATCCAGCCAGTCGGCGACCGGCTGCGACGGGGTGGTGAAGTCGTGCTGGCCCATCAGCATCACCACCGGCGCCCGCACGCGGCGCACGCCGCGGAAGTCGACGCTTCGCCATTCCCCGAGGATGCGGTCCAGGGTGAGCGCACTGCCGGCCGCGATCGCCCGTCGGTCTTCGGCGCTGTAGTCCGGCGACAGGCGCTGCGAACGGAAGTAGTGATCGGAGTTGTCGCGATAGGCGCTGTGGCCGCCGTACCGGATCACCCACTTGCGCTGCGCGTCGATGCGTCCGTTGCGCAGATCGTCGCCGGGGTAGGGCGCGAGCGCTTCGAGTTCATGCACCGCGACGGCGTTGCCCTCGGCGCGGGCCGCTGCGAGCGCATACGCATGGCCGATGGGTTCGTCGGTCCAGGGATGGATGATCTGGCCGATGCCGACATAGGCGTGCAGCCGTTCCGGGGCTTCGGCCAGCACGCGCAGCCCGATCACGGTGCCCCAGCTGTGTCCGACCAGGATCACCTTGCGCTTGTCGTAGCGGGTGCGCAGCCAGTCGATCAGTTCGACGGCGTCGGCCACGTAACGGTCGATCGTGATCGTCGGTGCGACGACCGCCGGATCATTGGCGCGGAACGTCCGGCCCGCGGCGCGCTGATCCCACTGCACGACGGTGAAATAGTCTTCCCAGGGTTTCTGGAACGTCCACGACGCCGGCATCATCGGCGCCGCCGGCCCGCCATGCAGATACAGCAGGATCGGATTGGCGCGGTCCATGCGGCGCACCGTGATCACCTGGTCGATCCCCCCGATGCTCACCGTGTGCGTCTCCTGCACGCCAGTGGGCGCAACGATGCGCTGCAGTCCGCTCACGATGCCGCGGGCCTCGGCGTAGGCGTCGTCGTCCGGCGGTGCCGCGCCTGCGTGCAGCGGCGCGGCGAACAGGGCGAGCAGGGCGAGGGCATACAGGCGGGTCGGAGACAAGGCGGATTCCTCGTGGCGCGGATCACGATCCACGCTGCGCCGGCGCGCCGCGATGGCCCAGTGCCGATGGTCAGGGGCCGGCGTGCCGGGATCACGCATAATCCCGGCGATGTGTCTCCGTCCTGCTGCGATGCCCATGCCCGACCTGTCCGTGCCCACCCTGACGATTGCGATCACCACGCGCGCCCTGTTCGATCTGGAGGACAGCCACGCGCTGTTCGAAGCCGAAGGCATCGACGCCTACGCCGAACACCAGCGAGCGCACGAGGACGACGTGCTCGAACCGGGCATCGCTTTTCCGCTGGTGCGCAAGCTGCTGGCCCTGAACGTGGATGCGCCGGCCGACGCGCCGCGGGTCGAGGTGATCCTGCTGTCGCGCAACTCGGCCGACACGGGCCTGCGCATCTTCAACTCGATCCAGCATTACGACCTCGGGATCAGCCGCGCGACCTTCACCTCGGGCGAGCCGACCTGGCCCTACATCAAGCCGTTCGGCACCCAGCTCTTCCTGTCGGCCAATCCCGAATCGGTACGACGCGCGCTCGAGAACGGCGTCGCCGCGGCGACCATCATCCCGGCACGTGCGCCCGCACACCGCAACGACCAGCTGCGCATCGCCTTCGACGGTGATGCGGTGATCTTCGGCGACGAGGGGGAGCGCCTGTCGCAGGAAGGCGGGCTCGACGCGTTCCACAAGCACGAACGCGAGCGTGCGCGCGAGGAGATGACCGGCGGCCCGTTCCGCGGGTTTCTCGCCGCACTGCACGACCTGCAGGCCGCCTATCCGCCGGGCAAGGACGCACCGATCCGCACCGCGCTGGTCACCGCGCGCTCGGCGCCGGCGCACGAGCGCGTGATCCGCACGCTGCGCGCCTGGGGCGTGCGCCTGGACGAGGCCCTGTTTCTGGGCGGGCGTCCGAAGGGGCCCTTCCTCGATGCGTTCGGCGCGGACATCTTCTTCGACGATTCGCAGCACAACATCGAGTCCGCGCGCCCGCACGTCGCCGCCGGCCACGTGCCCCACGGCTGGTCGAACCGCTGACCCGCATGATGAAGGAACGCGATCCGTCCTCCCGGCGCGGCCTGGTCGCGCGCTGGTTCGACCGCCTGCGCGGCCGCGGTCCCGACGGTTTGCGCCGTCCCTACGTGCGCCATCACGACGGATTCGTCTCGCTGCAGTTCGTCCGCGCGCAGACCCAGAGCCGGATGGTCGCCGGCGATCCGGCGCACCTGCTCATCGACTACACCCGCACGATGTTCGCCGCGCTGCTGTGGCGGCCCGCGCCGCGCGTGCTCGGCATGGTCGGTCTCGGCGGCGGCTCGCAGGTGAAGTTCGCGCATGCGCATCTGCCCGGCACCCGCATCGAGGTCGTGGAGAACAACCTGCACGTGGTCGCGCTGCGGCGGGATTTCGGCATCCCCGACGATGACGCGCGGCTGGCGGTCGTCGTCGACGACGGCGCCCGTTTCGTCGCAGCCCGCACCGGCGCGTTCGACGTGCTGCTGGTCGACGGCTACGACGAACACGGCATCCCCGCGGTGCTGTCCACCCAGGCGTTCTACGATGATTGCCGCGACGCGCTGGCCGCCGACGGCGTGATGGCCTGCAACCTGTACGTGCGCAACCCCGAACACCACATCGAGAAGCTGCGGCAGGCGTTCGGCGAAGCGCAGGTGCTGGTGGTCGACGAGCCGAAAATGAGCAACCGCGTCGCGTTCGCGTGGCGGGGGGCGCCCCCTGCGCTGGAGGCCGAGGCGCTGGTCGCGCGCGTGCCGGAGGCCGCGCGGACGCGCCTGACCGACGTGCTGCCGCGGATCGCCGCGCGCATCGTGCGGCACCGCGCGCTCACCGGGCTCTGAGCAGGGTGGGCAGCCCCGTGGTTGCGCGTCGGCCTCCTGAACGCGGGAATCCGATGTCTTCTGGCTCGAAGGCCTTCCGGCAGCGGTACGGGCTTCGCGTGCAGGCGTAAGCCGGGTTCCATCGGCCCGCGTCGATGCGTTCGCCGGGACGATGGCGGGGTTCCCACGCATTGCGCCGCCGGCCGAACCCCGTCAAAGTCGCGGACCACTCTGCGACTTCACGGGGATGTCCGAATGGCACGTTGGATCTTGGGACTCGCCTGCGCGCTGCTGCTGGCGACGGGCGCATCGGCCGCGACGGGTGGCATGACCCTCGAACAGGTGGCCCAGACCCGCGCGGTCACCCAGGCCCAGATCAGCCCCGATGGCGGCAGCATCGCCTATCTGCTGTCGGTTCCGCGCACGCTGGGCGTGGATCCGGACGGTCCGGCGCGCAGCGAACTGCATGTCGTCGACCGCGCCGGCACGACGCGCGCCTTCATCGCCGGCAAGGTCGACGTCGCTTCGCCGCGCTGGTTGCCCGATGGTCGCGCGATCGCCTACCTGGCCAAGCGCGAGGGCGACGAGACGCGGCGGCTCTACACCATTCCGCTGCAGGGCGGCGAATCGACGGTGGCGGCGCAGCTGCGCGCCGACATCAATGCGTTCGACCTGTCGCCGGACGGCCGCCAGGTCGCCCTGCTGGCGGTGCAACGCGAGAGCGACGCGCGCAAGGCGCTGCGCGACAAGGGGTTCAGCCAGAAGGTCTACGAGGAGGACTGGCGGCCGGTCGAGCTGTGGATCGCGGAGGTCGGCGGCACGGGCGCGCCGCGCCGCATCGAGGTCGAGGGCAGTGTGCAGGCGGTGCGCTGGAGCCCTGCCGGCGACCGGCTCGCGATCGTCGTCACGCCGCGGCAGCTGACCGACGACACGATGGTGGACGCGCGCGTGCGCATGCTGTCGGTGCAGGGACGCGAGATCGGCCGGGTCGACAATCCGGGCAAGCTCGGCGAGATCGCCTGGAGTCCGGACGGTGCGCATCTGGCGATCGTGTCGGCGGCCGACGAGAACGACCCGCGCGAAGGCCGCTTGACGGTCGTCGGCCGCGACGGTGGCGCGCAACGCGATCTTCTGCCCGGTCTCGAGGGCCATGTGTGGAACGTCGCCTGGCGCGATGCATCGACGCTGGTGTTCCTGAGCCAGGAAGGCGTGCACAGCCGGCTCGCCGAGATCGGCGTCGACGGCGCCGGGCAGCGCACGCTGCTCGCGGCGGACGGCCCGGTGCACATGGGACTGAGCGTCGCGTCGGGGGGCGCGGCCGCGCTGGTCGGCAGCACGCCGGCGCATCCGTCCGAAGTGTTCCTGTACACGCCGGGCACCGGCGAGGCGCGTCGCCTGACCGACAGCAATCCGTGGCTCAAGGACGTCCGGCTGGCGCGTCAGGAGATCGTGCGTTACACCGCGCGCGACGGCCTCGAACTCGAAGGCCTGCTGGTGCATCCGCTCGAGCGCCGCGGCAATGCGCGCGTCCCGTTGATCCTGGTGGTGCACGGCGGGCCGGAAGCGCATTACTCGAACGCCTGGCTCAATTCCTATTCGCAGCCCGCGCAGGTCGCGGCGGCGCGTGGCTTCGCGTCGTTCTTCCCGAATTACCGCTCGAGCACCGGCCGCGGGGTGGCCTTCTCCAAGCTCGGCCACGGCCGGCCCGGCATTGAGGAGTTCGACGATCTGGTCGACGGCGTCGATCATCTGATCGAAACCGGCCTGATCGATCGCGACCGCGTCGGCATCACCGGCGGTTCCTACGGCGGCTACGCCAGCGCCTGGGGCGCCACCTACTACAGCGAACGCTTCGCGGCCTCGGTGATGTTCGTCGGCATCTCCGACCAGGCGAGCCTGGTCACCACCGGCGACATCCCGCGCGAGCAGTACCTCGTGCACATGCGCAGCTGGCCCTGGGACAACCCGGAGATGTTCCGGCAGACCAGTCCGATCACGCACGCGCAGAAGTCGCGCACGCCCACGCTCATCCTGCACGGCGAGGCGGACCCGCGCGTGCCGGTGATGCAGTCCTACATGCTCTACCGCTACCTGCAGCTGGCGGGCCAGGCGCCGGTGCGCCTGGTGCTGTACCCGGGCGAAGGTCACGGCAACAGCCGCGGTGCTTCGCGCTACGACTACTCGCTGCGGCTGATGCAGTGGATGGAGCATTACCTCACCGGCCGTGGCGGCGAGCCGCCGGCGTACGAGATCGAGTACGCGTTGCCTGCATCGGCGACGCCTTCGCCGCGCTGATCGACCGCGCGGTGGCAGCGGCCACCGCGTGGGCGTGCGGGTGTCGCCTTGCGACGCGCCTGTGCGCGCGGCCGTGAGCGACAGCGGAAGCGCGTTCGAAGTGCGCGGCACGCGCGTCCGGGTTCACGCCATCGTCGCCTGCGCGTCACGCTTCCTTGCGAAGCGCGTGGGTAGCGTAGGTCCATCGATCCGCGCCGGACACCCCGCGACGGACGATGCGGCCACGGCGACACGCCGGCCAGCGCCGCTTCTCGATCACGCACTGGGAGACATCGACAGATGAGCAACAAGACCGCGAACACCCTCAACGACCTGATTTCGATCGCCCGTGACGGCAAGGAGTTCTACGAGGAAGCCGCGCAGAAGGTCGACGACGCCGAGCTGAAGACGCTGTTCGCCCGCATCGCGACCAGCAAGGCCCAGATCGTCAACGAGTTGAGCACCGCGGTGCAGGCCGCGGGCGGCAAGCCGGAGGATTCCGGCACGATGGTCGGCAGCATGCAGCAGATGTACGGCAAAATCCGCGCCGCGCTGGGCGACACCGAGTACGGCTACGTCGCCGAGCTCGAAGAGTCCGAGGACCGCCTGCTCGAGGCCTTCGACGAGGCCGCACGTGATGCCGACACCCCGCCGGCGGCGCGTGACGTCGTCGTCCGCCTGCTGCCGGAAGTGCGCTCGTGCCACGACGTGATGCGGGCCCGCAAGCACGCGATGAAGGCGGCCAAGTAAGCCGACCGCGGCCCGGCATCGCCGGGCCCGGTGTGTTCCCGAGCCGACCGGTGTTCCGGTCGGCTTTTTGCTGCAAGGCGGCGACGGCTGACAGCGGAGGACGGGCTCCGTGCGCCGGCAGCAGGCAAGCGCCGGCATGGCAGAATCGCGCGATGTCCGCGACCGACGCCGCCCCCCGCACGAACGCCCCGTCACGCGACCGCCGGCGCGTGCTGTTCGCCAGCCTGATCGGCACGACGATCGAATTCTTCGATTTCTACATCTACGCCACGGCGGCCGTCCTCGTGTTTCCGGCGCTGTTCTTCCCGTCGGCGGATCCGGCATCGGCGGTGTTGCAGTCGCTCGCGACGTTCGCATTGGCGTTCTTCGCCCGGCCGATCGGCTCGGCGGTGTTCGGCCATTACGGTGACCGCATCGGCCGCAAGGCGACGCTGGTGGCGGCGCTGCTGACGATGGGCATCTCGACGGTGGTGATCGGGCTGCTGCCGACCCAGGCCCAGATCGGCGTCGCGGCCCCCGCGCTGCTGGCGCTGTGCCGCTTCGGCCAAGGCCTGGGACTCGGCGGCGAGTGGGGCGGGGCGGTGCTGCTGGCCACCGAGAACGCACCGCCCGGCAAGCGCGCGTGGTACGGCATGTTTCCGCAGCTGGGC
>VFQP010001999.1_pt1 | contig 24280 bp, 30 predicted proteins | sample 3512351 | NCBI WGS metagenome assembly VFQP01 (sample SAMN10412372, study PRJNA504923) | tailings metagenome | isolation source: Relicate 1 Philex TSF1 revegetated site | place: Philippines: Tuba, Benguet | collected 2017-08-29
TGCGCCGCCAGCAGAGTCTTGGCCTTGGCCCAGATCGCCTGCCGAGCGCCGTGACGGGGGGAGTCTGGCACTCTGCAGGGCAGCCCAGGCTTGCGCCCAGGCTGGCCAAACAACATGCTTGCACTCGCAGTGAGCGCAGAAGAGGCAAAGTCATGGTACACACGTCACGCAGCCACAAGCGCAAGAACTCCAACGCTTCTGGGCGAATGCGCCCATCAAGGCCTCGAGTGCACCGCACAGCGCGCACGTGCCGTGCACGCCCACAGCACCGCGAGGACCGGTCTGGACTCATTCCCCCACCGCCACACGGCCCGCAACAAGGTCGAGGCCTCCGCCTGCTCCTCCCGCCGTCACTTCTTTTTCTGCACCAGGACGCCCTGCGCCGCCTTGGGCGCTGCGCCGCTGCTGGACGCCGCTGTATCTGACTGGGACGGCGCGTCGCCAATGAGCTGCCCCTGCTTGTCCACGACGCGAATCTTGTACTTTTGCTGCGATGGAGCAACAGGCACACGCAGGGCCAGGCACACGCAGGGTGAGGCAATGATGGTGCCATCCCCCGGGCGTTCAACCGGGCAGCGTTCACCACACGGAAGAGTGCTGAATGTGTTGGAGCTGCTGCTGGCATGGCAGGGATGGCAGCTGCGCCTGCCGGGGTCGCGGCGCACCCGCATGCTAGCAGATCACGCTCAAACGCAGGCGGTGCACCCCCACCGCTTGGCTGCACAGCAGCTGCTGCAGATCTGGATATGCACCCCTTGCTGGCTGTGGCTGGCACGCTTTGCTGCGCAACCAGAGGCCGCCGCTCGCACACACACGCAGATCGCGCACACGACGCGCCGGCGGGACCCCCCCGCAGCCCCGCACTCGCCTGGAACTCTTTCAAGTCCTTCTCCTCGCTGGCGAACTGCTCCTGCAGCCTCTTGATCGCGTTTATGAGCCGCTCCTTGTTGGTGACCACGGCTGGCAGCGCCTCGCCGACGGTGCGCTCCACCAGCACGTCCCCGACGAGCCTGAAGCAGCGCCGCCCCTTGTCCATCGGCTCGAGCGTCTTGACGACCATGTCGTGCTCGCTCAGCTCGCCCTGCAGCTCCTCCACGCGCCGCGCAATCTCCTGCAGCCGGCCGCTGCGCTGCTGGAACTCCTGCACGATCGCCTCCTTGCTCGGCTCCGCTGGAGGCATGCTGGCTGTCTGCTTGTCCTCTCTGCTTCTGGTGGCTTCCTTTCTTTGCAGGCACTCAGCGCACGCCAGCGTCATACTGCATGCAGATCGCCAAATCAACAGCTCCCGCAGCAGGATGCGTCATGCCTCATCGTCGTGGCCCTGGCAGCACAACCGCCTCAGGCCTGCGCTGTGCTGCTGCTACCGGGCCTCGAACTGCACGACGCGCTTGGTGCGCTTCTTGTACAGGATGCGGTAGCCGCAGTCTCTGCACTGCACGGCGTCGCCGGGCTTGAGGGCCACCTCAGAGCCGCAGTTGCCGCACGTGTAGGGCACGCTCGTGGCCATGTAGCCGCCCTGGCCGCTCATCGTGGCGCCGCTTTGGGCCCGCCTCCGTTGAGCACGCGGGTGATCAAGCCCACGGCGAGGCCTTCAGGCTGCCTGGAGCCTGCTGCTCCTGCTGCTCCCGCTGCTGCTGCAGCAGGGGCTCTGACAGAGGAACGCGCCGCCGCCGCGTGCCGCCACGCCGCCCCTGGGCTAACCACGTTCAGCACCAGCCCCCGGAGCACGAGCACCTGCAGGGAGCACGCGCCATGCGCCAGCAGCAGAGGTGCGGATGTGTGCAGGCAGGGTGCGCTGGGCGCTCGCTCGCTCGGCGGCATGCAGCCCAAGAGCCCAGCATCGCGGCAAAGGCGGTGCCGTCGCAGCTTTGCTGATGCATCTGATGCCCGCGCAATCCTTGCTGAAGCCTGCCGGCGCACCCCTAGGCTGGTGCCGCCTTGCCGCCGCCCGCGCGAACGCGTCAAAGCTTCGCCTTCACGCCGACTGACCACAGTGCCGAGCTCCTCGCCCTGTCTGCTGCACGCGTTGCGCCCTTCGTCGCTTCGATCGCGAGCGCTCGCCAAGTTGCAACATGACTAGCACTCCGGTTCAGGGCCGACGGCGCTTTATGGCAGACGCGGGACGCGCGGCAGGCTGGGTGGCGGGGCTGCCTGGCCCTCCCCGTTGCGGCCGCTGGTGGGCGGGGGCCGGCGGGGCTGACTTGGGTGCTCGCGCGGGCGAGCGCGCCTGCCCCGCACGCGGCGTGCCGCCGCCCTTGCCCGGCGACTGGTGCCGCCGCTGCTGCTGCTGCTGCTGCCGCATGTGCGCCGAAGGCGTGCCGCGCGGGCCTTGAAGCCCTGGCCGCGGCCGCGCCGCGCTGCCCGACGTCCCGCCTGCCCGGCGTGGCCCTGCCTGCTCCGCTTCCGCCTCCTCCTCCTCGCTCTCATGGAAGTCCTCCTCCTCCTCGTCCTCGTCGACGTCGCTGCCGTGGAGAAGGTACTGCTCAGCCGCCCTGTCCAGCTCGTCGTCGTTCTCATCGTCCGTGCTGCCCTTGTCCCCCGAAGAGCCCAGCGGAATGCCGTTGAGCCCATCCTCGCCCTCCTCCTCGCCCTCCTCGTCGTCCTCGTCCTCGCTGTCGCCAAACTTGGCGGCGTGGCCGTTGCCCACGTGGTGGTGGTGCCCGTTGGCCAATGGCCGCGTCGGCGTCTCCTCCTGCCGCTTCTGCGCCTCCGTGCGCGCGGCGGGCATGCCTGCCGCTGCCGCCACCGCCGCCGTCGCCGCAACAGGCGGCTTGGCAGCCGCGGCGCGTGCGGCCGGCGCCTTGACAGGAGCAGGCGCCGGTTCCGGCGCCGCCGCTGGCTCCGGCTCGGCGTCCGGGCTGATCACCTGCGAGGCCACCACGCCCAGGCAGCAACACACGCGATGACTCACTTGGCCATCTCACACCATCCAGCGCAGGCGCCTCACAGAGGCACGCAAGGCCAAGGCACCAGCCGCTGCACGCCGCTGGGCCCCTCCCACCACGTGGGAGCGCACCACCTTGAAAAGCAAGCGGCTCACGGCGCCGAGCGCGCGCACACACACGCCGCCGTCCGCTCGCCACAGCGGGGCGCGCGTGAGCAAGAGCGCGGCGAGCGCACCTTCATGGCGGCGAGAGAGTAGTCGAGCAGGTGCGTGGAGCGCAGCAGGCGGTCCACGCGGCTCAGGTGCCGCGCGCTGTACGCCAGCAGCCCGTCCACCAGCTCTCCCAGGCCTGCGGCAACAGCAAGACACGTCCACGCGGCGCCACGCGCAGGCAGCAGGACAGCCGTTTCATTCCACAGCAGGAGGACACCAGGAGGACACCAGATGAGCCGCCACCTCTTTAACTGTGCCATGCCGCAAGACCCAAGAGCTTGTGGCGATTGCGCGGCACGACGCTAGGCGCCAAGAAGGCGGCCGCACCTGGCACGGCGAGCAGCTGCGCGGGCTTCTTGTGCCGGAGCAGCGCCTGCAGCATGGCCTGCGCCGCGTGGCAGTGCCGGCTGTTGGTGTTCCACTCGCGGCAGTACTCTAGCGCCACCTTGACGTCGGCGTCCGTCATGTGGCGCACCTGAACAGGCGACGCGCGTCACGTGGCCGCGCAAACGGCCAGGTGTGCGCCCGCCGCGCCTGGAAACTGCGCGCGCCGCTGCTGCGTGCCCATGCCACGCAGACAAAGGAGGGACCGAACGTGCGCTGCCGTGCTTCCGCCGCCCTCTCGCGTCCCCCTGTGCCATCACACGACGTCCATCGCGCGCCGTCCCTCTCACCAGGCTGCCCAGCAGCCTGTGCGTGTGCTGCCCCGCCGCCACCGCCGTGGACGTCGGCCCCAGCGCCGCCGCCATGGCGCCCGCGCCCGCCTCGGCCGCCGCAGCCCGCTGCACCACGGCCAGCAGACGCCCCGGGTGCCGCAGCGCAAAAGCCAGCTTGGCGGCGCCGGCAAAGTCGCCCGCCTGCGCCGCATCGCACGCCACAAAATCGCGGTGTAGGCGATCGCTCGTGAGAGCAATCATCTCTCACAAGCAAGACACGCGAGGGTGTGCGGCATGCGTAGAAGAGCGCGGGGAGGGGCCCTGCATGGCTGAGCCCTAAAGCCCTCACCGCGAGCGCGTTGGCCAGGTCCTGCTCCTTGCCCAGCAGCTCCTCGGCCGCCTGCTCGGCCGCCTCCGCGTCGGCCGCCGTCACGTCCTCCCACACGCACACGCACGCGTCCGAACCGCCTGCGCGCCGACCGGCCGCACACCCACCGCGCCCACGCGCACACACGCCCACGCTCGTGCGCTGCTGGACTCGTTTCCACGAAGCCTGCAAGCCATGCCACTCCGCTGCCCAGCACGCGGATGCTGGCGCCCCCCGCAGCGGCGCCCACGCACCCGTCACGACGGTGCCCTGCGCGGGGCCGCCGCCCACCGTCATGGCCCAGATCTTGCCCTGGTGCTCGTCAAACGTGGACACGCACTCGTCGCTGCCCAGGGACCAGAGCTTGACCAGCCCATCGGCCCCCGCGCTGATTACCTGCGCACCGCACCCGCCACGTGCAGCCCACGCCCACAAACGCCCTCCTCGCTCGTCGCACACGCGCCTGGCTCTGGCCGTTCTCTGGCAGCGCCCCTGGCGGGCCGCGGCTCCGCGTCACGCGTGGACGCCGTGCGCAAAGGACGAAGAGGGTGATGAAGAGGGGAGAAGGATGGTGTGCGTGGTGGCGGACGTCGCGAGGCTGTTCCAGCCCCACTGGCGCGCACGCACCTGGGTGCCGGCGGTGAGGAAGGAGGCGCGAAGCACCGAGCCCTGGTGCCCGGCGAAGGTGCGGATGCACGTGCCGCCCTGCGCCAGCGACCACATCTTGATGGTCTTGTCGCCTGCGCACACGCCGCGCCCACCACACAAAGCCCACACACTCCTCAGTGTCACGTGCAACGCGCGCCGCCCGCGCGCACAAGACGCGATCCACAACTCCACACCCTCCACTGAGCGCGACGTGTGAATGCTTCAGGGCCCAGCGTCTGCCTACTAATGAGAGTCGACGTCGCGAGTGTTGAGATGAACCTGTTCCGTGCGCAGCGGGGCAAAGCCCTCGTGCGGGGCGCGCACCCGAGGCGGTGAGCAGCGCCTGGTCCACGGGGCTGAACTCGACCGACCACACGCCGCGCTTGTGGCCGCGCAGCACCAGGTGCGGCGTCAGCGTCGGGAGCTTCCACACGCGCGCCGTGCGGTCCTGGCTCCCTGCGCGCGCCGGCGGCGACCCAGGTCCTCAGCAAGGTTTTCCCTCTGCCGAGGGCGATTTTTCCATGCCCAGCGCCAGCCGCAGCAAAACGCGGGCCCGCGTGCTGCTTCCAAGCAAGGGCGTGGGCGAGGGAGGGACTCGCCGAGGCGGCACGCACGCTCGGCCGGCTCACCCGTGGCCACCAGCTGGTCGTTGGGCGACACGGCCACCGCGTTGATGTCCTTGTCGTGCGCCGCCGTGGCGGCGCTCGCGCGCATCTGCACTGGCGCGCCCGCCGCCGCCGCCGCCGCCACGGCCACGGCGGCGCCCGTGCCCTTCTTGGCCTTCTTGGCGGGAGGCGCCGCCGCCGCCGCCGCGCCCTCCTGCTGGTAAAACTGCTCCACGGCGGCGGCCAGGTCCCAGACCTGCGCGACGTCGTTGACCACTCACGCCCACAAGTTGACGGCAGGCGCCCACGTGTCCCACTCTCCACCGCTGCAGGGTACAGGAGCGGCGGCGCCGCGGCCCCGCTGAGTGAGCCCCTGTTCTGCTGCCAAAGGGTTGAGGAATGTCCGAGGGAGGTTTGGGAAAGCATTGAAGATAGGAAGCAGAAAGATCCTCCTCTCACCTTGAGGAGCTTGTCGGCGCCGGCCGAGACGATGAACTTGAGCGGCTGCTTGCGCGACAGCGCCACGGCGCCCACCGACCCCACGTGCCCCACGCCCACCGCCAGGCAGCGCCCCGACGGCACCTCCCACGCCCGGACCTCGTTGTCCTTGGCGCCAGACACCAGCACGCCCGTCGGCGCGGCCACCTCCTCCGCGCCGGCCCGCAGCACGCCTGCAGACAACAAACGCAAACGCACGGGGGCGAAGCGCTCTGAGGCTGCGGCGCATCCGAGGTGCCGTCGCGTCCGTCCCGTTGCCTGGCTTGGCGGTGGTGGCGAGGTGGAGGGGGGGGCGGGCGAGGGCGGCGAGGGCTCACCCGCCGGCGCCCAGGCGGCGTCCAACGCCAGCACCGTCTCCCGGTGGCCCACACAGCTGGCCGTGCAGCTGAAGTTGTCCAGGTCGAACAGCTGGATCACCTGCGGCGGCCACAGGTCCCAGCGCATGCAGCGCACGCGTTGGCCGAAATCAGCGTCGAGTCAGCGTGCGGTGGGCAGCCCGGCGGCCAAGGGCCGTTGCGGGTTGCAAGTGCAGCAGCGGAACGGCTGCGCAAGCCGGGGGGGCGGCCTGAGCGAGCAAACGAATGCACTCGAGGGGGGGGGGAGGAGGGGCGCGCCGAGAGGGGGGGGGGAGGGCCTGCACCGTCGCCGCGCTCACCTCTCCGTTGGTGGCGACGGCGACGTGCGTGGGCGCGCCGGGCGCGCCGCCCACCAGCCGCACGTCCGTCACCTCGTCCACGTTGCCCACCAGCTGCCGGCTCAGCCGCAGCGCCGAGTGCGCCTGCGCCGCACAACCGCCGACCGCCGCGCAGCAGCAGCCGTTCGCGTCTGCAAAATGCCGCTCGCAAACGGCGGTCCCAGGGGATGCCTGGACCCCAGCGACGCGTCATGCGCAGCGTGGGCGCGCCGCGAACTGCAAGCCGCCTGCAAGAACGGAGAGGCGCACCACGTCCGCTGCTTGGTAGAACATGAGGCGCGCGTCGCCCGTGGCAGCCAGCAGCGCCCCGCCGCCCGGCACCAAGCACAAGTCAGTGTACTCCTGGCCGGGGCCGCCGCCGCCCGCCGCCGCCGGCGCCGCCGCCGCGGCGGCGCCGGCGCTGGTGGGCGCGGCCAGGCCGGCGTGCGCATACACCCACGTCGCTGCGGGCGCGGCAGGCAGCAGGAGCAGACGGTTTCGGGGTCGGAGCGTCGCGTGAGGGAGCGGCGAGGGGAAGCTGGGTGAGTTCGTGAGCGAGCAGCAAATTCGGCTTGCCTGTGTCGCTCCTCCAGACGCGGATGCATCCCTTGTCGCCGGCCGTGGCGAAGAACACGGGCCGGGCGGCGCCCTGCGCGTTGGCACACACGACGCGTGCACTCATAGTGGCAGGCGGGCGCTCACCAGTGGCGGGGCTGGATCCCCTTGGAATGGGACCCCCAAGGCAGCCGAGAGGGTGCGTGTTGGGATGGAGAGGCATCAGCAAGCGCGTGCCCCTCAAGCAGCGGTGGAACGGACAGGAGAGAGCAAGGCGGGAGAAGGCGGAGGCGAGCGTCCATGGCGTCGCGCACCTTCTTGGCCAGCATGGCCGGGTCGCTGGGCGACGGCACGCCGGGGAACGGGGAGCCAAGGGGCAGGCACGCCACACCTGCGCCACGTGACAATCGAGGCGCGTCCCTTGCTGTTGCTGGGGGCACTGCGCCAGTGACGGGCCCGGCGGCACGCAGACGCCGTGCTGTGAGGCCTGCCGTACTTGCCCCCCTAGCGAGGAGGTTCTCCTCTGCTGCCCCGGCGCTCCCTGTTCTTCCCCTCCTGCCCCGCCCAGCGCCCGCCCTCCCCACCGCTCCCTGTCCCTCTGACAACCCCCTCCTCCCCGCGTCCCTTCGCCCACCCTCACCTTCGACGCTCTCGAAGACGGGCACGGTGGCCAGCTTGCTGTGCGAGCGCAGGTCCCAGCACGTCACCACCTTGTCGCGCCCGCCGCTCAGCAGCACCCACCCGTCCGACGACAGAGCCAGCGACGTGACGGCGCTGAAGTGAGACTGCAGGAAGCAACAAAGTGGCGCGAGTGAGGGAGCAGACGGAGACATGCACACTGAAGTGTGGCTGCGCAGGAATGGGCAGGGCAGAGCCCAGCAAGCGGGCCACAGCAGCAGGACGGGGTGACACATGCACCCAGGCCGCTCTGCTGGTGTGGCCAAGGGTGCACGTGGCCGTGTGACGGCTGGCCTCTCACGTGCAGCATGCACGTTCCGCTCGCTGCTGCAGAGCGAGCGGGCGCCCCCAGCAGGGCCCGCCACGCATGCCGAGGCGCCACAGCCCTAAGCGAGGGCCCCCGCACCTTTAGCAGCGCGACGCACTTCTTCTCGACCAGGTCCCACACGCGCACTTCGGCGTCGTCGCCGCCGCTGAAGAGCTGAAGCTGCTTGGGGTGGAAGAGCACCCGCAGCACCACGCCGCTGCGGGAGCACGTGGGTACACGCACACACCGCGGGACACGTGGTGTGCACACGCGCGCCTCCCGGCGCATCAGCAGCTCTGTGCTCGCGCCCCGCTCCCACAGCTGAGGCCACACCCTTTCTCTGATGCGATCATGGATCGGTCGAGATGACTCGCACGCGGCTGCTGAAAGTGCTCCACGCGCGGCCGCTGCTGCCCGCCCCCGGCATTCCCAGCGCCGGCGCGCCTCCCCGCAGCAACGGCAGCAGGCGCCTCACCTGTGGCCGGTGAAGCTGTGCGTGCAGAAGCCCGCCTGCAGGTCCCACACCTTGACCTGCCGGTCGGCGCCGGCCGTCGCCACGTACCTGCAACCGCCACAACCGCCACAACCAACCACCAACCGCCTCGCCCAGTCGGGGGACAACACTCTCACGCTCCGCACCGGCATGCCCATTCGCCCGCGTGGTGCCGCTGCGGGCTGCAGCCGCACGCCACGCCCTTTGGTGTTGGGCGCGCCTGCGCCAGCGCCTGCCGCTGCAGGCCCCGCAGGGAGCAGTGAGGACGGCGTGCCGCGCTCACCCTCCCGAGCTGTCGATGGCCAGGTCCGCCACGGGCGCCTTGTGCGGGCGCCACGTGCGCAGCAGCTGGCCCGTGGTGAGGTCGTACACGCGGCACGCCAGGCTGCGCGACGCCACCACCACGGTGCGCGAGTCGGGGCTCACGGCAAGCGCCGTCACGGGCTCTGTGTCCTGCGGGAACAAGGAAAAACGGGGGCGCGCTTGGCGTGGTGATCGTGCGCGCTGGTCCGCAAGAGTGCCGCACTGAGTGGCGGCACGACCCCGAGAGCAGCTCTGCGTGATGGTGCTTACCCCTGGCAGCGCACGCTCAATGGCGCCCGTGGCCATGTCCACGACCTGCGCAGGCGTGGCCGAGTGCGGCGTGCGCGCGTGCTGCCTCAGGCGCCAGCGCGTGCACTGCAGCACTTGGCTCCAAGCATCATGATGCAGATGGCTGTGCAGCGCCAAAACACGTCGTGTGCCTGCGCACCTGGACCTGCTCGCCGCAGGTGCACACCAGGCGCTTGCCGTCGCGGGTCACGCGCGCCGCTCCTCCCGTGTAAAACACCTCGAGCTTGCGCCGCGGGCGATACGTCAGCTTGGGCGCCAGCTGCTGCTGCCCCTGCTGCTTGCTGGACGCCATCGCGCTGCACGGCGCTCGCCGGCGGCAGGCCGGCGTCAAGCAGCTGATGGGACGCACTGCGCGCAATCCAACGCAATGACTATAGCTGCGTGACGAACTGGGCAGTGCTGTCGCGTTAATCGCTGCTTCCGCAGCGCTCGTTCCACGGTGGCGGGCTTGGCTGCGCCCTCGAGCTTGAAAGAGCAGGGACGCGCAGCAAGAGCCCACACCGATGCATGATCAGCATCAGCAATGTCCGCCTCCCACATGCCCCAAGCGGTGGCGACGATGGACACCCCCGCGGACCCCCACGCGCAAGTGCTCGCTCGTCCGGCTCACGCCACGCTTGTCTCTCGGAGTTGACGCGAGGAGCAGCCGCAGGTCACTTTCCGTTCCTCTTGGGGTACCTGCGAACGCGTCGCACGCAGCACACGCAGCGCTGCGTTCACCCCCGGTGCACAGAGCAGCAACACCCAGAGCTGCAGACGCAACGCGCACCACACGCACCGGGTCTGCTGCTTCTTGGGCTGCCTCGGCTGCTTCTTCTCCTTCCGCCCGCCCCGCCCGCCCCTCTCGTCGCCGCCGCCGTCGCCCTCCATGCCGAACCCGCCAGGTGGGCTGCGCCCGTACGCATCCGCCTCCCACAGGCTCGTCCCGGCGCCACTGGCGGCGGCAGACGCGTCCCAGCTGGACCCCGCCGCCGCGCCGTCCCGCCGCCCGTGCTGCCCCCGGGACCCCGACGCGCCCGACCGGCTCCCTCCCCCGCCTCCCGCCCTCTCCGCCCCGGGCGCAAGCAGCGGGGAGACGGGCTCGGCGGCGGCGCCCGGCGCCAAGCCCTCGTGAGGGTTGCGGCGCGGCGGCTCCATGCTCCAGAGGCAGCACTCGCGCCCGTCCAGCCCCGCCAGCAGCAGCTGGGCGTGGAACTGCGCACAGGCGTGTGCCACAGCGCGAGAAAAGCCACAGCGGCACACGTTGATGACGCCTCCACTGCGCAGGAGGCTCTGCCGCTGAGCGCCTCGTGAGATGTCAGGAGACAGCAGGGCAAGGCCCGGTGCCCTGGGTCAAGCCAGCAGGGACGCCAGCAAAGTCGCAAGACCCACTACGGCAACGCAGGCGGCGACGGCGGCGACGATGGCGACGGCAGCGAGGCCTCACACCTGGAAGCAGTTGACGCGCGCCGGCGCGTGCAGCACCATGAGCGGCTTGCGCCAGGCGCCGCCCGCCCGGCTCGAACTGGCCGCCCGGATGTCGTGCACCATCACGGCGCCCCTCCCGCCTCCTCCTCCACCAGCACCACCCGAGGCGGCGCTGACCGACACAACCATCTTCCACTCGCCGTCGAGCTGCACGCCAGAGCACTGCCAGGCGGCGCGCGCGCCCGAGCGCTCGGCGAGGGCTTGGTCGGCGGCGTCGGCGGCGACCAGCGCGGCGGCGAGGGGCGAGGCGAAGCAGCTGGGGCTCATGCCTGCGGGTGCAGGAAGCAGGCGACGGGAGAACGCATGCAGGCGGGCAGTTGGCGCCGTGTGGAGCGGGGAGGCAGAGCACCCGCGGCACGAGCAAGCACCCGCAGCCCTCCCCGTCTGTCTCAGTCCAGAACCAGGACAAAGGAAGCCGGAAAAGCAGGGGAACCACCCTGGTGAGCATGGATAGGGAAGGGGGTGTCCCGACAGCTCGTGCTCACCCATGGTGCCCAGCCCTAGGGCGTCGTCGTACGTCACGACGCCGGCGGCGGCGCTCGCCGCCGCCAGCCCGCCCGCGCCCGCCCGCCACGACGCCGGCGACGCGCCGGCGAGCAGCGTGGGCGGCGGCGACGGCGACGTGGACGCGCGCGGCGGCGGCGCGTGGTGCGCTCCTCCGGCCGCGCCGGCGCCGGCGGCCTGCATGGCCATGAGCTGGTGCGTGGTTGGCAGCGAGGAGGAGAGGAGGTGCGCCGCGCCTGGCTGGGAGTGCTGGTGGTGGTGTTGGGCGGCGGGCGGGTGCGGGTGTGGCGGCGGCAGCGGGTGCGGCGTGTGGCTGCGGCGCGGCGCGGCGCCGTGCGGCGACGCGTCTGGCGTGGCCGGCGGGAGGTCCAGCGGCGCTTGCGCGGCGAGGTTGTGCGCGCTGTGGCCGCGGCCTTGCCGGGCGGCGGCGCGGGCGATGGTGTTTTGCGGGAGGGAGGAGGAGGAGGGGGCGGACGGCGGCGTGTGGCCGAGCAGGGGTGCCGGGGGCGAGGCGCCCAGGGAGGAGCGGGCGAAGCCGGGGTTTGACGGGGGCTTGGGCATGGCGGCGCGGGCGGCGGAGGGCGGCCCGGAGGGGGGCGGCGCGGGCGCGGCGCTGAGCGTGGCCTGCCAGTCGGCCCGCGCGACGGAGCCGATGTGCTGCTGCGTGCGCACGTCCCAGAGCAGCAGCTCCTCGGCCCGCCCTGCGCAGCAGCAGGGAGAGCGAAGTTCACTCGCAGGCAAGCGTTCAAGGGCGCCTCCTCTGCGCGCTCCCGTCTCTGCCTACGAGAGAGAGAGTGCAAGCACCGAGGCTGCTGCTGCGTCCCTCCCGCACGCGCACAGAGCCCGCCACATCGCGCTCTGCCAGGCGCGAGCAAAAGCCTGGCCGCGCGGCAGCCGTCCGCGAAAGCCCCCCCGCCTCACCCGCCGCCAAGAGGTGCCCAGAGTACGAAACGCTCGTGAAGGGCGCCTCCCGCCCCGCCGCCGCCCCGCCGTCCTGCTGCGCTCCCGCCTGCTGCTGCTCCTGGTGCTGCGCCGCCGCCAACTCCTCATCCAGCCCTTCAAAAAACCCCGCCGCGTCGTCGTCGTCGTCGCTGTCGCCGCCGCCGCCGCCGCCGCCGGCGTGCCAGCCGCCCAGCGCGGCGGCGCGCTGCCGCTGCTGCTGCAGCAGCCACAGCTCCTGCTGCGCCGGCGAGCGGAGCGTGTGCAGCAGCTGCGCCGTCTGTACGTCCCAGATCTGCACGGCGGTGCCGGCCACCACTAGGTAGCCAGCGCTGGCCTGCACCTGCGCATCAAGGGCGGGGGGACAGGGCAAGCGAGAGAGGCGGCATGGGGCTGCAATTCTCGCCCCGCCTGCCTGCGCCAGCGCATGGGGCGGAGGGAGCGAGCGCCACGGCACACTGCAGCACTGTGAGAGGATGAGGCGCTAGAGGGGTGAGGCCATGGGGCTGCTCGGGCGAAACGCCCGACGCCTGCCGGCACCTGCGCAAAAGGGCCAAGGCGCCGCTGCGTCAGAGGGGGCTCACCTGCAGCGCCCAGAGCGGCTGGCCAGTCGTGAGCCGCAGGATAGGCTGCGAGGACGCCACGTCCCACACCTGCGCGCCACGCCGCGCAGCAAGAGAGGGGGGCGGCCTTCTGGGTCCGGCATGCGCCGACGCTGAATGGCTTCTGCCTGTGAGCGCTCCCCGCACAGGGTGGCCTAGCTACCACCAGAGCTGAGAGGGCGGCGACCGAGGCCGTTCAGCCGACCCTGCTGTGAGCGGGCTCCAAGGGCGAGCCAATTGACGCCAGTTCAAGCCAGAAGGCGTTGCGATGGGCCGGCGCTCACCATGACGGTGCCCTCCTCGGAGCCGCTGCAGGGGATGCCGCCCGGCAGCAGCCCCACGCCCGTGACGGCGCCGTCGTGCCCTTTCAGCGTCCGCATGCACTTGAGGTCGTCCATGGCCCACACCTGCGCGCACGCACACACGCGCACACTCACTCGCATCGTGCGCTTCACGCTACCCGTTCTCCGCAGCTTGAGGTCGTCCGTGGCCCACACCTGCGTGTGCTCACTCGCATCGCGCTACCCTTTCTCCGCTACCCTTCACGCTGCCCTTCGCTCGGCGTCTCCCTCTGTCGCCAAGAGAGCAACAGCACGTAGCGTGCACGGGTGCGTTCCTCTCCACCCGCTGCGGCAAGACAGCCGAGGGAAGAGGGAGAAGACGGCTCAGCGGCCTCCCTGGGAGAGGAAGGTTCACTGGCCCCCCTCCTGTCGGAGCCCGCACCTTGACGCTGGACTGGGTGCAGCCCGAAACCACATGGTCCTCGTCAAACGCGACGCACGTCACGCGCCCTGCGGCGGCGCACAAGCGTACAGCGAGATGCGGGCGACAAGGCGCGACGGCGAATGAGAGCCGGAAGGGTGGCGTCGTCAGCGTGGCAGTGCCCTGCACCTGCCCAACGCGCTACGCCCCTCCCCACCGCCCACTGTGTGCCCCACGGAGCATGGCGATGCGCCGCACCCGGCCCCTCCCCTCCCGCCTCCTTCCGCATGCTCCGCACCCCTCCCCACCACCCACCTGTGTGCCCCGGCAGCGTGGCGATGCGCCGGCCCGTCACGTGGCTCCACACGCGCAGCGAGCTGCCGTCGCCGCTGACCACCTTGGTGTCGTCCAGCGCCAGGCATCGCGTGTTGACGCTGCCCACGGCGCGCGCCTGTGGGTGCAACAGGAGCCCACAGGTTCAGGCTCAGAGCGAGCACGACACGAGCGTCCAGGAAACGGATCATCCCGCTCTGATGCCGTTGTCGTTGCCTTCTCCAACACGCCAGCCACCCTCTCTCTACGCGGCCTGACCAACGCAACATCCACCGTTGCCGGCACACGCACTTTCACTCCTGCTCAGGTGTGTGCCTGGCCGCCGCACGTCTCCAGCCCTGCCACCAAACGCCCCCTCTCTCTCCTGCTCACCAAGGGCTCAGCCTCGGACCACACACCCCTGCTCCCTGCTCGCACACCCGCCCTCGCGCCATCCTCCTCACCACGGGCTCGGCCTGAGACCACACACCCCTGCTCCCTGCCCCGATCCCCACCCTCTGTCCTGCTCACCTCGGACCAGCGCGCCAATCCTGCCACCAAACGCCCACTCCCACGGCCGCTCACCACAGGCTCAGCCTCTGACCAGCGCGCCACCCTCAGCTGCGAGCGCCGGCACATGCGCTTGGTGGTGGGCTGCGTCCACTCGGCCGGCGGCGGCTCGCCAAACAGCCGCACGTGGCACTCGCGCCACACGCTCTGGCGCGCGCACAGCTGCCGCAGCCACCTGCGGCCGCACGCCGCGCGCCGCCCAATGTGCGCCGCTGCGCGCCACCGGCCGGCCCAATGATCAGCAGTCCGTACGCACGCGGAACACCACCTGCAGAACAGAGCGCTCTGATGGCATCCAACCCGGGCTGAGGGCGAGGGCCGTGGCACATGCCACTGCCGCCCCCCCCCGCCTCTTCCGGGGAAAGCAGCAGCAGCAGGAGACGCACCTGTTGACGCGTGCCATGACGCAGACCTCCCGCACGTCCAGCTGGTGCAGCACCTTCATCCAGCACTCCTCGGGCAGCGACAGCTCCCGCTGCTCCTGCTGCTCCTCTGCCTGCTGCTGCTGCCGCCCCTCGACGCCGCCGCCCTGCTGCGCGCCGTCGTCGCCGTCGCCGTCCAACTGCAACCAGGCGGCCAGAGGGAGGCACGTCAGCTGCCGGCACCTCAGGCAGGGGGGTGCGTCTCAGGAGCTGCGGCCAGGGACGACGACACGACAGGACATGCAGCCGTTCCCGCGCCTCCCTCAGCGGCAAGGCTGGCTCACCGTCTGTCCCAAGAGCGCAACGTCCTCGTCGTCATCCGAGTCCTCTGCCCCCTCGCTCTCCCCCTCGCCGCTGTCCCCGCTTCTGCTGCCGTCGTCCCGCTCTTCGGCAGTGCTGCCGCCGGCGCACCGCTGCCCAGCCGGGGACACGCGCCGCCGCCCCCGCCGCCGCGCGCCGCCCTGCTGCTGCGCCCCGTCGCCAGGCCCCGTGTCATCCGAGTCCCCCTCCGCACCGCTCCTGCGCACTGCAGCGGTCCGGTCGTCGTCGCTGCCGCCAGCTGTCCCCCCGCCGCCGCCGCCGCCCTGGCGGGCGCCACGCCGCCGCGCAGACACGCTCCTGGCCGCGTCCTCGGACGCGCCCGCGAGGAGCGCGAGCCCTGGCGAGGGCGCGGAGCCAAATGGGGGCGTGCCCGGGTAGCCGGCTGCCGCGGTGCTGCTGGTAGCGTGCGAGGGCTGTGGCTGGGCGGCGGAGGAGATGCGGGAGGGTAGTGCCGTGCTGCCACCTGGCCCTGAAGCAGCGGCGCCTGCGGACCAGCGCTTGTGGTGCTCAGACTCCCTGCAGTTGGTGGGCGTTGAAGCGACCCGCCTCCTCTCCTCGGGAGGTGCAGCTGTGCCAGGGAGTGGTGCGGCAGCCGGCACGGCGATGACGCAGAAGAAAGATGACCGCATGAGGCTCTCACCAGAGGCGGGTGCGGCCCTCGCGGAAGTAGGCGACGCGGTGGAAGGGCACACCCGCCTGCCCGTCACCCGCGTACCGGTTCAGCAGCTCGCTGAACGGCAGCTCCTGCGTGCGCGGCGCCGTTTGCGCGGTGCACCAGAGTGGTGCTGTGTGGTGCTGCCTGCCCCCCCTCGTCATTGCTGGGCTGCACGCCGGACCCAGTCAGCGCCGTCGCGGCCGACCCCAGCTCACCACGAGCCGCTCCTGAAGCCGCATGCTCCACGCCTCCACGCCGCTCCGCCGCTCTGGCTGCTCGGCCATCTCCACCATGCCTACCTGCAGCACGCACGCGTGCGCCCAGGAGCTGTTGTGCCTGTGCTGCCTGGGGTTGTTGGTGCGAGCCATCGCCTGCCCCGCGAACGCGCACCATGACGCCCGACGTGTCAATCGTCGCGTCATGTCGCAGGCGCGCGCAGAACGCCTTGGCCCCCTTGTCCTTGACGGCACCCGAGGGAGGCGAGGTGCCCAGCAGGTGCGCCATCCACGCCGCGCCCCCCGATCGAGCCTGCGCCGCTGAGCGCTGGCTGCGGGCGTCACACCTCAGCGCCCCCTCACGAGCTGGGCGCTCCGATTGCAGCGTTCACGCCATCCTGCCAGAGGTGGGCAGCACGAGCGGTCCGAGGAGGCAAGCAGCAGTGCTCAGGAGGGGCTGTGGAACGCTAGCACTGCGCCATGATGAATGTGAGCGCCTCTGCCATATGGAATGCGTGCGGGATGTCCTTGCCCGGGCGCGCGTCCTCATCTGGCGCGCGTCCTCATCTGGCGCGTCACATGGCACGACTCACCTCCTGCGTCAAGGCTGGGGCACCACTGGGCATGCCAGTGGACATGCCCTCAGTCGATGCAGGCTGGCAGTGAACAGTCGCCCTGCGGCACCCGCGGATCTGCTGCCAGCGCGGTCGGTCCTCCCCACCGCCCCTGGGCCGCTCGCTCCTATCGCCTGCCCACCGCCCGCCGCTTTTGCATGCACGGCGCGCGTCAGTGTGAGCTTGCCCGCTGCTGGCCCTGAACCTCACCCCTCGAGCACCGTGCAGTGCAGATCTGATCGAACGCCCGCCCGCCATTTGCTGCGTCGGCCTCACGCGCAGGCGCTGCACGCTCCCACGCGCACGCATTGGCGCCACACTGCACTGGGCACGGCAATGCCACACAGGTACTTGCCTTGCCGCTCGCTTGGTTTCATCAAAAAGCCGGCGCACGACGCACTCGCGCCACGCGCCGAGCGCGTGCCGATGGTTTTGGCCCTCCTCGTCGGGGATCCCGCTCCGGAAACAAAGCTCCTGTGCCTGGGCGCTCGTCGCACGAGCACCGCTAGAGCAGCCGCTCACGAGAAGGGATCTATCGCGCCGCTGCGCGCACGCGCCCCTTTGCTGTAGTATGGCAGCTACCGCGCCGCCCACTACTGGCGGCGAGCAGGGCAAGCGGCACAACAGCAGCGACTCCTCGGAGGCTGCTGGGCCCGCTGGCGTGGTCGTCGATGTGAGCCAGGCCAAGGCGGCAGCTGTCGCCGCCAAGGAAGTCGACCTGCCGCCATCGCCTGACAAGGGCGGCCAGGCTGCTGCTGGAGGATCCCGGAAGAAGCTCTGGATCGGCGTCGCCGTCGCGGCGCTCGTGATCGCGCTCGGCGTCGGCCTGGGCGTGGGCCTGGGCGTCGGGCTCAACAAGGACGATGACGACGACACGAGCTCCACGGACCATAGCGCCCACAACGACACCAACTTCAGGCAAGCGAACGGCGCGCCACAACGCCTTGCCGTGCTGCAAGGCCGGCATTGATCCAGTGTGTGCAGTTGCAGAGGGGCGGCGGTTGCAGCGTGGCGCGTGAGTGTGGTTGGCCATGTGCGCGCGATCTCTCCTCGATGCAGCGGTGCCACGTACTACGTGGCGGCCGAGCCGGTCGAGTGGGAGTACGCGCCCAACGGCAACAAGTGCTACACCCCGCAGCAGCTCGAGGAGTTTGGCATCTCGGGCAACGTGTCGGCCAAGTTCCTCAAGGCGCGCTACCAGCGCTACCACGACGCTGCCTTCACGGTGAGCGCTCGTGAAGCGGAGAATTCTCCCACGCATGCACGCGCATGCCTGCCCACCCCAGCCACGCACTGCTCTCTCCACACTGCCCGCGTGGATTCTCTCCCTGGGCGCAGACCGTGCACCCTCGCCCGCCCAACCAGCAGCACCTGGGCATCCTGGGTGCGTGCTGCCGCCTGCAGCGCGCCGAGTGCACCAGCGCAATCGGATCCTCCACGGCGTCGCGCACGCGAGCACGGCATGCGCACAACGCCCGCGCGCGGTTCTCTTGCGCAGGCCCGCTCATCTACGCCGAGGCCGGTAGCTCGTTCCGCGTGGTGTTCCGCAACAAGCTCGGCTTTGCCGTCAACTTTGAGCCCCAGGGCGGCGCCGTGTGGACCAACCAGGGCAACGGCTCGCTGCCCGCCGTGCAGCCCAACGCCACCGTCACGCTCATCTTCAACGTGCGCCTGCGCCGCGGCCAGCCTGAGCGCGGCGACGCATCCATCTAACCTTCACCTCCCGCCTGGTGCACCAGAGGCGCGAGGCGTTTGGGCCTCGACAGCGCGCAAACCAATGCACGTGCTGCGCAGGTGCCCGAGTCGGCGGCGCCCGCCACCACCGAGGCAGGCTACCAGAACTCGCGCATCTACATGTACCGCTCCTCGATTGACGCCATGGCCCACGACAATGCCGGTGCGTGCGCCCCGCAGTGACGCCAGCCCCGCAGTGACGCCACCCGCCCGCAGCGCCCGCGCCATGGAGTGCACGGCACGCGCCGACTGAGCCGATGGAACGTGCGCGGCGCGCCGCAGGCCTGATTGGCCCCATCATCGTGACGGCCAAGGGCCAGGCCAACGCCGACGGCACCACCAAGGGCGTCGACCGCGACTTCATCACGCTCTTCCAGGTGCGGCGGCGGTGCCCCCTGCATGCCCGTGCGCCCAGCACGACCTGCCAGCACGACCTGCGTCGTCTTGCGGCGTGCGCGACGCGGCGCTCTTCTTTTCTCGCGCCCGCCCTGCAGGTGTATAACGAGCAGTCGTCCCCGTACGTCTTCACCAACGCCGCCAACAACGCGCTGGCCGGCGTCATCTTCTACAAGATGGCCGTCAACGGTGAGCGCCTTGCAACGCTGGCGCCGTGAGTGAGAGCCCCGCCCGGGTTGTGTTTCGTGGGCCTGCACGTAACGGCCCCGCACGCTCTTTGCGACGGTTTCACGCAGGCTACACGTGGTGCAACGTGCCCCTGCTCAACAGCACGGCCGGCGAGAAGGTGCGGTGGCACGTGCTGTCGGCGGGCGGCCCCGAGGCGGCGCACTCGTTCCACTGGCACGGCAACACGTTCCTCCACGAGGGCCGCCGCCTCGACAGCATCAACCTGCTGGGCATGGCGACGTCCTCGCTGGACATGAGCAACGACGCCGTGGGCACCTGGGTGCTGCACTGCCACGTGAGGGAGCGGCGTCGTCAGCGCCGCTGCGTCGGAGAGGGGGGTGCTTCCGCAGCGGTCGGCGGGCGGGGCCGCAGCGCGCGCCGCGTGCGCGCGGGTTGGTTGGCCCAGGGGTCGCACGCCGTGCGTGGTGGTTGGCCGCGCGGCTGACTGACTGGTGCGTGCCGGGGCGGCGGCCGTGGGCTTGTCGTGCGCTGGGTGCGCGTGGCGCAGGTCAACCTGCACATGCAGTCGGGCATGATGGTGCTGTACACGGTCAACGCACCGGCCAGCAGCAACAGCAACGCCGCGCCCGCCATCGCCGCCGCGTCTGGCGGCGTGGTGCGCACCTACTACATCGCCGCCGAGAACGTGACCTGGTGAGCGCCCGGCGTGCTGGGGCTTGCTGTGGGGGGCTTCTCGCGTGCGCCGCTGCTGATGACGAGCGCGTCGCGTCGGCCTTTGACGTGAATCGCGCCCGCAGGAACTTTGCGCCGCTGGGCGGAGAGGCGTGCTCGGGCAGCGTCGAGCCGTTCGGCGAGACGGCCGCCACCTACCTGGGCGAGCCCGACAGCAGCGTGCTGCGCGTCGGCAGCAAGTGCGTGCCTTCGCTCGGCCCGCACTCGCTCGACCCTCGCGCTCGACCCTTGCCTGCCCTCGGTGTTTGCTCGCTCGCTCATCGCTGTCTTCGCTTGCGCCTCGCGTCGCCCCTGGCCTCGCAGCTACCGCAAGGCGTCGTACATCGAGTACACCGACTCGACCTTCACGCGCCGCGTCAACCGCTCGTCCAGCGAGGCGTACCTTGGCTTCCTGGGGCCCATCGTCCGCGCCAACGTGGGCGACCTCATCCGCATCGTCTTCCGCAACCAGCTGCCCGTGACGGCGAGCGTGCACCCGCACGGCGTGCTCTACAACAAGACGGGCGAGGGCTCGCCCTACGACGACGGCACCAGCGGCGACCTGCAGCTCGACGACGTCGTGCAGCCCGGCGCCACGCACGTCTACGAGTGGGCGGTGAGTGTGTCGGCGCAGTGGGCAGATCGGGCGGCCTGCTTCGCCGCAGAGGCGACGAGGGCCCTGCACCGTCTCAGCAGCTCACGCGCTTCCCGAGTCCCGATCCGCCATCCCGCAGGTGCCCGAGCGCGCGGGCCCCGGGCCCATGGACCCCTCGTCCGTCATGTGGATGTACCACTCGCACGTGAACGAGGACGCCGACACCAACATGGGCCTCATGGGCGCCATCGTCATCAACCGCGCCGGCGCCGCGCGCTCCACCAACTCGACCAGCAACAAGGCGCCGCTCGCCTCGGACATTGACCAGGACGCCGTGCTCTTCTTCACGGTTCTGGACGAGTTCACCTCGCGCTACACCATGGTCAACACCGAGGAGTGAGTGAGGGTCCTACGCGCTGTCGGCGTGGCGAAGCCCTAGCTGCCCTAGCAGGGCCTGGGCTCGCCTGCCCGTGGCCTTGCGGCTGCTGCGGCGGCGGCGGCGTGGTGCAGGCGCAGAGGGAGCGCGCAGCACGCGCTTGGCTTGCGCCAAGGTGAGGCTGCGGCTCCTTTGCGTGTGTGCAGGTTCCTGGACCCCTCGCTGTGGAACACCACCGAGGCGCTGGCCGAGCTGTACAGCAACGAGGACTTCCACGAGGCGTCGCGCAAGCACGTCATCAACGGTGCGGCCGCGCCGCCCGCGCCTCTCCGCGGGTTGCCACCGCCCTGCTCGGCCGCCTCACGTTTCCGTGTGCCCTGCGTGCCGTGTCGCCGTGTGCGCGCAGGCTACATGTACTGCAACCTGCCCAACCTGACGTTCCAGGCGGGCCGGCGCGTGCGGCTGCACGTCATGGCGCTGGGCACGCAGGAGGACGTGCACACGCCCAGCATCGAGGGCGGCACCTTCCTGCAGGTCGGCGCGCACGGAGCCTCGGTCGGCATCCTCGCCGGCAGCATGAAGACCTTCGACGTCGTGGTGAGCGCCTCACCTCGCTGCGCACGCTGCGACGCGCAACCCGCGGCTCTGCATTGCCGGCATCCCAGCCAGCCGGCTGGCTGGGCCAGCTGCCAGAGCCAGCTGCCCCGGCATCCCAGCCAGCTGTCAGAGCCAGAGTGCCGGGACTGCCCCTCCCTGCCAGAAAGCTCTGGAGCATCGCAGCACGTAACGCCTGCTCTCCTGCTCGCAGCAGCAACGACGCGCCTAGGCCCTCCTCCCTCGAGCCCGCAACTCAGACTTGCTGCCGTGTGCTGCTCTTTTCGTCGCGTGCGTCGCCCGCCCCCGCAGTTCACCCAGCCCGGCACGTGGGCCGTCGAGTGCCGCGTGGCCGACCACGTGCTCGCCGGCATGGAGGCGCTCTACACCGTCACGCCGGCGCCCTCGGGCCCGCTCGCCGTGCCCGGCCTCACCTCGCGCACCTACTACCTGGCCGCCGAGACGGTGGCGTGGGACTACGCGCCGCAGGGCTACGTGCAGTGCGGCGCCGAGAACTTCAAGGAGGACTCGCGGCGCTTCATCGACAGGACCGGCTACCAGATCGGCTCCAAGTGCGTGTAATGCCGCCCCCGCGCCGCGCCGCGCGCCCCCCTCTGGCGTTGGCTGCAGCTGCACGCCGGGCTGGGCGATGCGCGCCAGGACGAGCGCGATTGGGGCTCACGCCGCCGACGTGACTTGCGTTGACGTGACGCGTCGTCGCCTTGCCTTCCCCAGGTGGACCAAGGCGGTGTACCGCCTCTACACGGATGCCACGTTCACCACCAAGCTCAACCAGCCCAGCACGTTTGGCATCCTCAGCGGCGCCGTCCTGGGCGCCGAGGTCGGCGACGTCGTCAACATCATGTTCAAGGTGAGCGAAGGAGGGAAAGAGACGGGTGCGTGTCCCTCCGCTGCCCCTGCCGCGAAAAAGCAGCGGCGGCGCCAGCGCCCCCCCAGGTGCAGGCCCCCTGCAGCAGGCAGGGAGCGCTCGCTTTCCCGGCATGGCGCCGCCTGCGACGCGGGCACACGCGTGTCTCCTTCGCTGCCGCTGCCGCTGCACCGCAGAACAACCTGGACTTTGCCGTGTCGTACTCTCCTGACGGCGGCTTTGTGGCAGTGCACAACAGCACGGCCGGCCTCAGCGTGGCGCCCGGCACCACGTTCAACTACACCTTTGTCATCCCCAACCAGGTGAGAGCAGGACGGCGGGCACGGCGACAGTCGCGCCGCCACCCCCCCCCGGTTGCGAGAGAACTCTGCGCTGAGGCACGCTCAAAGAGGCACGTCTGTGACATGTGCCCCCCCTGCGTCTGGGCGTTGTTGTTGCCGCCGCCTCGCAGGCCGGCCCCCTGAGCGGCGACCTGTCGTCGACGGCCTGGCCCGTCTTCTCGACGCCCAACATGGTGGACCACGCGGCGGCGGGCCTGGTGACGCTGTTCGTGGTGGCGGGCAAGGGGCAGCTCAAGGCGGACGGGGTCACGCCCACGGACGTCGACGCGCTGCTGCCGCTCGTCTTCCAGGTGCGCCGCGGGAGCGCGGTTTTGCCCGCGCGTGCCGGCGGGGCCGTTCCCCGTGTGGCCCTCCCCGCCGGGGCCCGGGAGGGCCACACGGGGCAGCATCTGTGAGGGCGTGCTTGGCCCCAGCTGCTGCCGGGGGCACATTGGCACGCGGGCGGGCGAGTGTGCGCCGTGTGTGGGGTGCGCGCCGTGTTTGCGTGCGGGCGCAGGTGTACAACGAGAACACGAGCCCCTTCTTCCAGGCCAACCTCGACGCCGCCATCCCCGACAAGGCGCAGCAGGAGCTGGCCACGGCCGCCTCCACCTGGGAGGTGCGGGCCCGAGAAACCCATGCGCGTGCGGCTGTTCGGTCTGGCAGGGAGCACCTGGCAACGAGACCTGTGCTGGTGGTTCTGCTCTCTCGCACTCCGCGCGCAGGAGCAAAACTGGATGTACGCCATCAACGGCCTCATGTACTGCAACCTGCCGCGCCCCACGCTGGCGCTCAACTCGCGCGTGCGCGTCGTTTTCCTCGGCGTCGGCTCGGAGGAGGGCCTCCACGCGCCCCGCATCCTCGGTGAGAGGCGCGACGCGGCCACCTTCCCGCCCTCACGCTCGCCCGCGCGCCTGCTGTCCCTCGCGCCGCGCCGAGCCGCCACCCGCCGCCTCACCGCCGCTGCCGCCTGCTCCCTCGTCCCCGCCCTCCCCCCTGCCCCCGCAGGCCAGTCTCTGACGGCCAAGAGCGGCGCCGTGAGCGCGGCGCAGATCCTGCCCTCGCTGGTCGAGTCGGCCGACCTGACGGCCGTCAGCGCCGGCAAGTGGCCCATCTCGTGCGATGTGCACACGCACATGTCCAAGGGCATGCTGGCGCTGATCGAGGTGGCGGCGCCCGCGTCCGCCGGGCGCAAGGCCATGCGGCTCTAAGCGGCCGCGCCGCTCCCGAGATTCCGTGATCCCGCCGCTCGAAGTCACGGCGTCACCCGCCGCTGGGCGCAAGGCCATGCAGCTCGGGTGACCCTCCCGCGTGACCTTGAGTTGCTGGTCGGGTCCTGACATCTCAGGCTCTGGGAAAGCTTCGTTGGGCCGTGCGTTGCGTTTGGGCCGTGCTGTGGAGGCCGTGCTGTGGAGGCCGTGCTGTGGAGGAGACCTTAGGCGTGTCTGGCCGCCGGCGCCTGTTAGGTGCCCGCAGGTGCGGCGGCTTGTTTAGGACGTGCGCGTGCGTGTCTTGTGGCAGGTGCCCTCCCTGTGGGCGCGTGGGGGTGGGAGCGGAGCGGCAGGGGTGGAACGGGCGAATGCAGAGGGCGGTGGTGTGCCTGCCCACGGCGTGCACGTGAGACGGCAAAGTCACGTGCAGGCGACGCTGCCCTGTGGTCCATCCTTTTGCTGCTGGCTGCGTGTCCGAACCTCCCGTTTCCTCACGAACCACCGCCCTGTGGCGGGGACGCACGCCGTGCGCCCGCCGCGGAGAAACGGGCCGTTCATCCTTTGTGCGACAGCCGTGCTGCGCCAGTGCTACGTGCGAGCCCCGTGCCCGTGACCGTTGACACGAGGCTGGCACTGTGTGCCGCCCCACTCAGCAGACAGTGCCCTGACACCTTGCATCCGTGGCAACGCTGTGTGTGTGCGAGAGAGAGACTGCAGAGACTGAGCGCTGCCCCTAGGACTTCCTCTGCTATG
>VFQP010002000.1_pt1 | contig 24279 bp, 19 predicted proteins | sample 3512351 | NCBI WGS metagenome assembly VFQP01 (sample SAMN10412372, study PRJNA504923) | tailings metagenome | isolation source: Relicate 1 Philex TSF1 revegetated site | place: Philippines: Tuba, Benguet | collected 2017-08-29
AGTAGATCGACACGCATTCTTCAGGAAACTGATGGTGTACGGCGCAGCGGTGACAATCGTGGCGCCTGTCGTCTTGTGGTTCGTGTTCGTATTCGTCTAATCCGCATTTTCGCCGCGAATCATGGCTCTTTCGTACATGCAAATCCGCCTGGTTTCGCTGCTGAACTCCGGCTATCAGTTGACGATAAGGCGATCCGTCGACGACACGCAGCCATTGTGCGTCGACGTGGTTCTGCCCACATCAGGCGAAGTGGCCGGATATGTGCCCTGGCGGCTCCTGGAGGATCTGCTTCGTATGAAGAAGGTAGCGTTGGACACAGGTGACATTGCGACAGCGAAAATCATCGTGGCACCCTGACGAGTTAAATCGAAGCAACTGCGATGTTGCTGAATCGCAAGCGAGCGCCGGGCGGCCGTTGTCAGTTGAGGCGATGGCGGCCGCCAAAGTGATCTGCTTCGCTAACGCCACAACACTTCAAACGAGCCATCGAGCTCCAATGACGTCCGGTTGCGCACCCGGGCAGCCTCCTGCGGCAGTAGCGGATCGACCTCGATCGTTGCCGAAAACTGCGTCCCGACCGCTGGCTGCCCGCCCTCAACCGGCACGATGGCCTGGTCCGGCAGGAAGCGCGCCGCGCTTGCCGGCGCGGCCGGCATCATGCCCGCGCCCTGGGCCGCACCCACCAGCACGTTGCGGCCGTCCAGCCGTGGTTCGACCAGACGCATCACAACCTTGCCTTGCTGCCCGAACAGGTAATCCGCCCCTGCCGACGGGCCGCGAAACCGAACGGCCAGCCTGACCGGCGTGCGGCAGCTGACGCTCAACGTGATGCGGCGCTTGCCCAGCGACATCTCCTGGCCGTTGACGCCCTGCTCGAGCCGGTAGCGCGTCACGGCACCGTAGTTCATGTCGGGCTCGCTCACGACCAACTGGCAGTTCTCCGCGGGCGGCGCGATGCTGGTCGTCGTCGCACCACCCCCGCGTGGCGCGCCGGCTGCCGGCACCTGTGCGTACGCATTGCCGCCTGTCAGCGCCATCCAGGCGGTCCACGCCACCCACACCATCCACACCATAGGGCGTTGCTCCTCGATCATTTGCCGGTGCCCTCCACCGCACGGTTGTCCTTTGGCTTGCACACAGCGCTGGCAACATCGAAATACGCATCGAGGTCCTGGGTCAGCGGCAGGGTGAAGTCGAGCAGGCAGATCCTGCCATCGAGATCCACGACCTGGAGTCCCGCCGACACTTCCGCATTCGGCAGGAAAATCGTGCCGTCGTTCAGCACGGTCGTCAGGAAGCTACCTTCCGCATCCATTACCGTGGCATTGCGCGGCAATGCCTTGCCTTCGGCATCCACCGCGCGCAGCAGAATGCGCCGGACCTTGATGACATCGAAGTCGACATAACTCACCGAGCCACGTCCTGGCGTGATCTGCCTGTATGCGTTGGACACATCGACGTTGCGCGGCAATGATCTGGTCGTGACTTCGATCCGGCTGGACGAGTAGGCAGGTGCGCTGGATATGACAGCCTTTCCCCATGCATCAGTCCAGACCGGCCCCTGGGACGTGGCGATCCTGATTCCCGCCACATCCCCGAGCGAGGCAATGCCAAACGTATCCCCGATCGCGTAGGGCGAGAACGTGACGCCACGCTTGTGCGCAACGACGCCACCACTGAGATTGCCGTTGTACGAGGTACTGTCCGTCCCGTACTGCGACACACCGAAGTTGAGCCTCGTGTAGTAGGGCGTGATTGATGCCGTCGCGGAGCCAGCCCCAGTCCCTTCAGATGGCCGGCCTTCAGCATTGAGGCTGTAGTTGAAGATGTCGTTGACCGTCTCGCTATAGGTGGCACCGAGCCGGGTCTTGCCATCGACACGATTGACGTACCCGCGCGCACTGCGTTTTCCGAATGGAACCGAGATGCTGAGGTAAACCGAATTGCCGTTTCCGGCGCTGGTGCCACCCAATGCCTTCTCAACGCTGAGCGATACTGTGGCGTACTTGAACGTCTTGCCCCATGAACCGGTCAGGCGCTGCGTGACCTGTCCCGAAAACAGGTTCGAACGGCTGTAGTTGAGCGAGAATCCGCCCAATGTCGGCTGGCTCCACGACAAGCCCGCGCCGTATTGCCCGCGATAGTGATTGCTGATCCAGTCTGCCGTCGTATCCTGTGTGGTATCGGTTATCGAGCGGTAACCGGCAGACTGTTGCGTGGCCACTCCGTTAAGGCTGAGCCCGTCGCCAAGCACGGTCGAGACCGAACCTGACAGTTGCGCGCCACGATGGCCTTCCCGCGCCGCATTGGAGAACAGGCCGCGCGCACTGAGGCTGGTATGGCCAAAGATCCGGGCATCGATGCCAAGTCCCAGCCCCTGGTACTGCGTACCGATCATGCCACCGCCGGTCAGGCCAATGTCGGGAGTCGGATTCCACGTGCCCGTGCCGGTGGCCACCCACGGCTTGACGAGTGCTTCCGCGCCAAGCTGGCGCAGTTTGCCGATGGCAAGGGAATAGCCCGGTAGCACGCCGAGCGTCCCCGCATTGAGCTGTGCCGCGGGCACCACGAACCGACGTTGTGCGCCAGTGGCTTCGATCACCGTGACTTCCACATCGTTACTACCGTTCAGCAGCGGCACATTGCCAAGTGTGAACGGACCGGGAGGCACCATGGTCGTGTAGATCAGCGCACCTGCCTGGCGCACCTCGATACGCGCCTGCGTTTGCGCGATACCTTCTATATTGGTACCGCTACCCGTGCTGCGCTTGAGCGCCGTCTCAGGCATCCATTGCGCACCGACTACCGCAGGGCCGGGAAAGATCGAGTTGCTGACATTGATTTCGCCCCCTTGAAACACCGCCTCCTGTTGCACGAAGGTCCGCTGGGCATAGGCGTACAGATGCGAGAAGTTCGATGTATTCCCGTCATTGCTGTACATGTTGCGGTTACGCACGATCCAGTCGCCTGCATTGAAGCCAAGCTCATTGGCCGCCGAAAAATATCGGGTGCTGCTCCCGCCTGTCTGGCTGCCCGTGGCCAGCAAATCATAATTGAGCAACGCCGCGACACCGCCGGTGGTGTAGTCCGCTTGCACCGGCTCGTCAGGCGCGAGCGCATCGGTTGGCACCAAGAGGTCGACGGCAGAGGAATTCGGTTTCAGCGTCACCATCGTCGCCGGCCAGGCGTAGCGGAAATCCGTGCAGCCCACCTCGGCCTTCGCTTCGGGTTCGGTTGCGCCTCCCCATGCGGCGCCATTGCGCACGTTCTCACCTGGCAGGCGCAAGCCTGCTCGCGCGATGAAGCGCCTGTTGAAACACAGGTGCCCCTGGTCATCGAAGCGCGCCATGACCGAACCTTTGCGTTGACCATTGACCGTCAGCGTTACCAGCGACATGCCCGGCGCAAAACGCGCGCCCTCCACGAAATACTCGGCGATGCGCGGATCAATGCCGCGCGACTTCATCATCTCGAGGTCAAAACTGGTAGCCCCCGCCGCTGGCGTCCTTACGCCCTCAGCAGTTCCGCTATCAGGACTACTGTCCTCGCCACCGTCTCCCGCCACGACGCCATCCGCCGCAAGCGAATCTCCCGGAAAGGCCAGCAGCGCCGCCATCGCCAACGGCGCCAGGCGCGCTACCCTGTTTGCGGAACTGGCATGGGTTAGATGGCTCCCTATCCCCCGCAACGACTTCGTCCGGCGCATCACTTCGCGCCATGAGCTTGCGTTAGCGGAACATCGTAATTCTCCACGACGAAGCCGTACACAGTGGCTGGAAACAAGCGCACCGAAACTGGCGCGGCGGGCATTGCTTTGAGCGGTACCTTGACGGTGGTTTCGGGCAGTATGTACGGCCTCGGCAGGTCCGCGGTTTCCATTCCGGGCTGAAACTGCACTGACTGGGCCAGCCGCACGACATACGGACTAGGATTCTCGATCACCGCTTCGTCGCCCGCCACGCTGATCCGCAGCTTCTTCCATGGTTCGCGTTCCAGCGGAACGCCTTTCGGGCGTATGATCAGCGGCAAGTCCTGCCGCACCGCCATCGTGACGCGCGCCTCGCCCGCCTTCGTGCTCTTTGGCGGGATGCCCTCGAACACCACGCGGGCGAGTCTCTCCGTCTTCAGCGGCGTCTTGTTACTCAGGATGAAGCGCACGACCTGGGTGTCATTCCCCTCCACACGTGCCACCGGCGGCGTGACCACCACCAGGTCCTCCTGGTCTTCCTCGATGTGGTTGACCGCCGTATAGAGCAGTTGCGGCGACGATTCGCTGTTCCGGACGCGCATGGTGGCTTCTCCGTCCGCTTCGTTGATCAGCACCACGGATGTCTCCGGCACCATGCCCGTCGCCGTTGCGGCCTGACATGCGGCAAGCATGCCCACGAGAAGGAAGGCTCGACCGATCCCTCGCGACAGCGAGGCCACAATAATTTCATTCCCCATTTTATTCCCCAGATTGCATGTTTACGTTACTCACGTTCCCCGGAAATATAAAAAATACGGAGATGAATTCTTGTCAGATACCGTTATGTCGTAAATAGTATTTTTACTAAATTACCAATATCAAATCTAACGATTTCAAATGAAATTACCAATACTACGTGACGCATCGTAGACGATATTTATGCATATTTCCCTGCTTTTAAGCGAACGGTGATGGACCATGCCTCTTCGTGCCCTTAGTGTCGACTTTCATCATCCTTACCAATCAAGAGAACGGCACAATAAAGATGCGGAAGAAAACCACGCAAGAAACGGAAGGCGAGCAACGACGCCAGACCCTTCTTCATACGGCGCAGGCACAAGCCAATGCGCTGCATGGTATGTATCGGGATACTCTGACCGTATTCATGTCCACACCCACCGCGGTACCGGTGCCACGCGCGGCGCGCGCGATGTTCTGGCTGGGAAGGCTGCGGCAATGGCGTGCCATCGACCTGAGCCGCGGCGAGACCTGCTCCGACACCAATTGGTTGTCCCTCCAGCTCGGAGTGGTGGAATCGCTGGCTGGCACACATGCACTGGCCCTGCACAAGGAGCAATGGAGTGGCCCGACACGACGGCAGACCTACGAACGCGACATGTCGCAGTTGGTGGCCATGCTGCTGGCGCTCGACTGGCGCGAGCTCGCCACCTTCGCGGTGAAATCCTGGTTCAGCACCGACCATGAACTCGCGGCGCTTCACCCGCTCGGCGGCATGACCGGCATGATTGTGGGCGTTGCAGGGCAGGCACTTGGCATTACCGTTCCGCAAACCGCCTTTCACAAGAACGATGCCCTGCTCCAGAGGATCGTCGAAAGCTGGCAGGACGGCGCTGGCGAATTTCCTTTTCTGGCCCACGAACTGGCTGAGAGACACCTCACCCAATGCAGCCTGGATACCGATCAGTCGCTATTCGACTTCGATCACCCGGTGGAACAGGCGATACCGGTGGAACTGCTGATGCTTTTGCGATTGCGCGGCCTGAACGAGACGCCCGCGTACCTGGCCGGACATGCCGCACTCTCCCATCCCGCCAGCACACTCGCCCATGCCAGCCCGCCCGTGCAATCGCAGCGCTGCATCGGCTTCGTTGAGCGCGTCAGCCGCCTGCTGCCTCAGTACCGCAGTCTGTCCGACGCGCTCGAGGCACAGTCCCGGCATCAGGCAAGCGCAACACTCTGACGTACGCCGCTGCATTTCCCTACCTACGCAGGAAGCGAACCTTCTTCAATCGGGTGCAAACCCGCTTCCCGTCAAGACAGGCGTGACCGCCCCATGGAATTCGTCTCTCTACGAGGAACTCTTCCATTTCAACCAGAAAAATAGTGAATCCGCTATTTCAATCCACCATTCCTGAAGCGAGAATCGCCGCAGTCAGCTATCGACACGTACGGGACATGCACAGCATCTTCCGGAAGCCAGGCGGCCTCGCGTACTCATACTCAAGGTGTAGCCAAGGATTTGACGTGATGGAAACCATGCCAGGACGTATGCTGCACGCCGCGCCCGTCGACAATCCATCTATCAATTCATATTTCTCTGATCATTCACAATTCAATTTCGATTTTTGTTGTGATTTTCGTGAATGGATAGAGTATTTTTCCCATGCGTGCGCAAGCACGCGCTCAAGCCGCGCTTCCTTCCGGTCGCGCCATCAGTCTGCGAAAGGACTTTGAGGCATGCCTGCAAAAACGATTCGGGTCGCTCTGGCAGATGACCATCCTCTGGTAGTCACGGCCCTGCGCGACTGCCTCCAGCGGACACCGGGATTCCAGGTGAAGTGCGAATGCACCAATGGCAGCGAACTGATTGGTGCGCTGTCCCAGAATCCCGTGGATGTCGCCGTTACCGATTTCAGCATGGGACACGGCGATACGTCGCTTGACGGTTTCAATCTGCTGCGCAGGCTCGCGCGCCATTATCCGGAAACGCGCATCGTGATCGTCAGCGCCCAGACCAATCCCGGCATTGTTGCCCGCGCGATGAAGCTTGGCGCACGGGCCTTTGTCAGCAAGGAGGATGAACTCGACGAAATCGTCCGCGCATGCATTCATGTCACCGTGACGAACGGGCATTTCTATTCGCCATCGATACGCGCTGTGCTGGACAGTGTGGCATCAACCGCGCCCAGTACCGAATTGACCCTGCGCGAACTCGAGGTCGTCCGGCTATACGCGCAAGGCTTCCAGCTGAACGAGATCGCCAACAAGCTCGGGCGCTCCGTCAGCACGATCTCCAGCCAGAAAACCGTGGCCATGCGCAAGTTGAACGTCCAGACCAACACGGATCTGATCCGCTATGCGTATGAGAATGGATTGATCTGATCCTCGATGCAGCAAATCCTTGATCGCACCCAGGAATCCCTGGCCCAGGCGTTCACCTCTCTCGCGCGCAATGCTCGACGGCAGCAGCAGCTCTATTACGCTACCGTCGGCCTGCTGGTCGCCATCGTCATCGTATCGGGACTGCTTCTCGCGGGACTTGCCGTAGCGCGCCATCTGGATATCCGCCGAAGTCATGTCGCGCAATATGTCAGCGCGCTGTCGCTGCAACTGCAGAGCGAGGCTTACTTCCTGCGGCGCACGGCGCTCACGATTCGCTACTATCTCGACGCATCGGGCAATACGGGATCAGACGCAAGCCTGCTTACCCAGATCCGCCGTACTGGTGTCGCCATGTCGGACGATGGCCGATACGCCCTGCTCGTCCCGGAATCCGTCCGGCATGACTGGGGCGACTCACTGCCGCGACGCATCTGGCAACTCCAGCAGATCGCCACCGCAACGCTGACAACGCAAACCGCATTCGAGCTCAATCATCCGTCTTATGTCGTGGATCCGGATGCCGAGTATGCGATCGTCCTTTCGCCTTTGCAGATGCAGCACGGGGCAACGGCGCTTCAGCCCGGGCTCGTTGCAGCGTTGCGCGACGGGCTTGTCAGACATTTTCAGGGGGCTTCCACGCAAACACCATTCGACTTTGGAAGGCCAGTCTGGATCGGGCCGATCGACGATCCGATTCAGCATGCACGATCCATGATCTCGGTACTGGCGGCTCCGACGGACGACGCGGGCCGTACCGCCTGGGTCGTCTCAAGCATTCCTGCCACTGCTTTTCTGGATCATCTTGAACGGCCGTCGGCTCCGGCAAAGCTCTGGCTGCTCAACAATGCTGGCGAGAGCATCGACGTATCTCCCATTACAAGTGCATCTGGCACCGGACGGATTCTTTCGCATGTCAGGCGCATGCAGGCGGGTACTCTCGAACTGACGCGCGACGGCCTGCTATGGGCACAGCCGCTCCGGTCCGGCTTCGGCTCGCTGGTGTACTGCCTGCCTTACATGACCTTGCTGGGTTCGATAGCAACCGAACTCGCCTTTATCACTGCCCTGGGCTTGTTGCTGATCCTTTGCATCGGCCTGACGGCACGCTATTGGGACATTCACTTGCTACGCCGCAGCCATGCCGAGGCGGCCCGCTCGCTCGAGAACGAAACCATCAACCATATTCTGGTCAGCGCCACGCCGATCGGCCTGTGTATCGTGCGCCAGGACGACAACTTCATCCTGACGTCCAACGCGGTTGCCGATGCCTTGCTGGGGCAAGGGAAGAGATCGCGCATGCCCGCCCACATCATGGCGGCTCTGCAACGGCAAGACACAACTTCGGCGACACAGCAGTTTGCCTCCATCGCGCAGGTTACGGTTCCTTCGCGACCCGCCGCCACATTCGGCGGCATCGCGGAAGTAGCGACCAGTGGCGCCACGCCTGATACACAACAGTTCCTGCAAGTCACTTTGGCGCCCGCGCGGTATCGTGACGAGGCCGTGTTCTTCTGCGCCATCCAGGACATCACGGCACAGCATCAACTCGAACTTCAGCTACGTTCCGCGCGGGAAGCCGCCGAGAGCATGATGCGCGCGCGTTCGAACTTCTTCGCATCGATGAGCCACGAGATCCGGACACCGCTGAATGCACTGCTCGGCAACCTCGAGTTACTGGCCCGTTCCGAAGGTCTCGAAGCGCATGCACCGCGCATGCGCGCCTTGCAGGTGGCGTCTGACGGACTGCAGCGGATCGTCAACGATATCCTCGACTTCTCCAAGATCGATGCCGGTGAGATGAAACTGGTCAGCGAGCCATTCCGTCCGCTCGATGACCTGGAAAGCCTGTCGATGTCCTATGCGCCGATGGTGCAGGATCGACCGATCCGCTTCTATGTGCATCTTTCTCCGACGCTCGATGCCGTGTTGAAAGGTGATCGCACGCGTATTGCACAAATCATCAACAATCTGCTGAGTAACGCATTCAAGTTCACATCTTGTGGAAAGGTCACGCTCAGCGCGGAGATCACTACCGACACGCAGGACCGGAGCGTGCTCGTCTGCCAGGTACGCGACTCCGGCATCGGGATGCCCCCGCCGCTGGTCGCGCGTATCTTTCATCCGTTTGTACAAGGGGAGGCCAGCACTTCCGCCCGCTACGGCGGGACCGGCCTTGGCCTTTCCATCTGCGCAAGGCTGACCGAACTCATGCACGGCCATATCACGGTCGAAAGCGTCGAAGGTGTCGGCACCGCTTTCACCGTGGCCGTGCCACTGAAAGCCGTGCACACCGAGGTTCGGCCAGGCGAACCCGTCGCGCGCGGAAGCCGGGCAATGATCCTTTGCCAGGAAACCGAATCGGGGACCGTTTTGCAGTCGTGGCTCGAGCGGGCGGGCTGGCGCGTCGACGCGTTTCATAACGCCGGCGCCGCGCAGGCGTGGCTGCGGGCCAATCAGCCGCATGTGCTCGTTGTTACCGGCGAGTACGACCGTGAAGTGATCATGGCACTGCAGCGGCTGTGTCCCGCCAACGCAGTAAGGATCACGCGTGACGGGCCAGAACAGCCGGCCCTGCGCAACTCCGGGATCATTGAGGTTTCCACGTTCAGTCATGAGGCAATTCTCGCCGGCATGCTGACCGCACTGAACCTCGGCTCCGGCGAGGACAACGCCATCGTTCACGCAAGCAGCGATGCAGTTACCGACACCGCGACGGAGGCGATACCCGAAGCTACTCCGGGGCGCTCGCAATTGCCTGGCACACCAGGCATCGGCAGCAGCACAGCGCGCCGGACGATCCTGGTGGCGGAAGACAATGTGCTGAACCAGACGCTGATCGCAGAGCAGCTTGAAACGCTCGGTTGGCACCCCGTGGTCGTGGGCGACGGCCGCCAGGCATTGTCGGTACTCGAACATTCCGATATCGATGTGGTGCTGACCGATAGCCATATGCCCGGCATGGATTGCTACGCACTGCTGACAGCCATTCGGGCCTTCGATACAGGCATTCCTGTCCTGGCATTCAGCGCTGTCACGCATACCGGACAGGCCGACGAATGGCGTGCACGTGGATTCACCGGGCATATTGCCAAGCCGGCTTCGCTACGGGCGCTCGAACAGGCATTGCAGCCCGTGTCCGATACATTGCCGTGTTCAACCGCTGGTGAGATATCCGCCGACCTCGATGCGGACGCGGAGCCGCCCATTCCGTCGTCGGAACTCGCGCGCTACCGGCGCATCCTGCGCGATCATCTGCAGGTTGACGAACCGGAACTTGAAAAGATCATGCAGCGTCGCGACTGCGCCGCGCTATGCCATTGGGCACACCGGTCCGCTGGTGCTTTCCTGATTGTCGGTGAACACGATATCGTGACCCTTTGCCGCACCCTGGAAGACCTCTGCCGGGATGGGGATCGAGGCCAATGGATACCCGAACTCGCAAAAGCGGCCGGCACCCTGCACGCTGCGGTAAGAAATTTTGCGGCATCGGAGGATTTGCCCGGTTAGCAACGCGTGGCTCCCCTTCCTGCCATCAAATTTGCATGACATGGGCGACGAGACGATAATGGCGCGTCCAGAACTGTGCCGAGAGTACCGGGTACGGAACTGGACATTTCCCGAAGCCAGCGCTGTCCGCCCCCGTCCTCATGCAGTCCCATCAAGGCCTTCCACGGCCCCAGCGAACCTGGGCCATCCTGACAGTCTTCTGCGGCCTTATCATGGCCGTGCTCGATGGATCCATTGCCAACATTGCCCTGCCGTCGATCTCACGCGACCTGCACAGCGATCCGGCCCATACGATCTGGGTCGTCAACGCGTATCAGCTTACGGTCACGGTGTGCCTGCTGCCACTTTCATCACTGGGTGACATCCTTGGCTACAAGCGCGTCTATCGCGCGGGACTCGCAACCTTCCTGATTGGCTCATTGCTTTGCGCGGTAGCGGCCAACCTGCCAATGCTGGTTGCCGCGCGCGTCATTCAGGGCGTCGGCGGCGCCGGCATCATGAGTGTCAACACGGCGCTCGTGCGCTTTATCTATCCGCCCACCAGGCTTGGCCGCGGCATCGGCCTCAATGCGCTGGTCGTCGGGGTAACCATTGCGGTAGGCCCATCACTGGGTGCCCTGATCCTTGGACTCGGCAGCTGGCCCTGGCTATTCGCGGTCAACATTCCGGTGGCAGTGTTCGCGCTGTGCCTTTCACGTAGCGCACTCCCCGAGACCCCCGCGCAACCGCGTGCTTTCGACTATCCAAGCGCGCTACTGTCGGCGTTGGTATTCGGCTTGTTCATTCTTGGTGTCGATGGCCTGGGGCACTCGTCCCTGCGCATCGCCGGCACATGCGGCCTGATGGTGGCCGTTCTGCTGGGTTGGCTGCTGGTGCGCCGACAGCACGGTCAAGCCGCGCCGCTGGTGCCGGTCGACCTGTTCGCGAACCGAGCCTTCCGGCTGGCGGTCGGCACGTCGTTCTGCTCGTTCATGACTCAAATGCTTGCGTTTGTGTCACTACCGTTCTTCCTTGAGTATCAGCTTGGCCGCAACCTGCAGGAAACCGGACTGCTGATTACGCCATGGCCGCTGATGGTGGCGGTGATGGCAGCGCTCTCAGGCAGGTTGTCGGACCGGTATCCGGCCAGTATCCTGGCCGGCGCGGGCCTCATCATGTTGGCCACCGGGCTGATCTGCCTGGCAGGATTGGGGCCTGATGCATCGGGCCTGGACATTGCGTGGCGTACGGCGTTATGCGGCATCGGTTTTGGCTTTTTCCAGTCGCCCAACAACCGCGCCATGATCGGCGCGACGCCGCACGAGCGTAGCGGCGGGGCCAGCGGCGCACAGGCCACCACACGGCTGCTGGGACAAACCACCGGTACTGCGGTGGTGGCTCTGCTGTTCAGCCTTGCCCCAGACGGTGCGGCTCGGATCGCCCTGTTTGTCGCCTCGGCAGTTGCCGCGCTTGGTGCCGCTGTCAGCCTGAGCCGCTTGCGGGAAACGACTGCTGATGCAGGCTCAGCATCCTCAACCTCCGAAAGGTCCGCGTCGATCGAGCCGGACGCCTGACGTTACGGCTGCCCGGTCCCGGGCAATCCATCGCGAAGCTGTTGCGGGCTCTCGGCCCGCTTCCGCGGCTCTGGCGGCTGCAGTCGCTCCGCCCGCTGCAGATGCTCTGCGCGCGTCAACCAGTCCGGCGCATCTGCATCGGGCTGCTGCAACGCCAGGCCTCCATGGCCACCGGCATCACGAATCCGGTTGTGATTACCTTCCACCACGATGACCGTGCAACCTGCCAGCCAAGGAATGGCCACGGCCACGGACAGCCACCTCGATCGAGCCATGGCGTGCACCTCCGAACAATCATCTCAACGGAAGAAAACCGGACCACGCAACGTCCTGCCGACGATGTGTGGTCCGGAGCCGCTACCGGGTCATACCCGGTCGATCAGACTGGCGCTCACGCAGGACCAAGGTCTTGCCACACCTTGGAGTCGCCCGAACCCACCGCCGATGTGTAAGCCACATCGCCAGGCTCCTGGTCGGGACCTACCCACCACTTGGCCAGATACTTGCGCAGGCCCTGTCCGTGGTAGTTGTTGGTGACCTCGGCACCGCCGCTGTACGACTCGCCAGCGCGCCAGGTACCACTTGTATCGGCGCTGCCCCCCGCCAGGACCCTGAGCTGTACGGCAGTGGTGCCCTGGTCGCCGGTGCCGGCAAGGCCGGTTGCGGCCAGGGTGACCTGGATGATGGTGTCCCGGTCGACCACTGGCGCGTTGGCCGAAACCGATACCGCGTCTGCGCCATCGAACGACAGTCCCGGCGCAGTCCACTTGAACAGCAGCGGCGGCGGACCGCTCGAATCGGCCGCGGACAGCTGGATCTGCGCTCCGCTCTCCACTTGGGTCCGGCCCGAAATCACGGCGGTCACATCGCCGTCGCCTGTCTCTCCGGGTACCACGGACAGGAAGATCGCGCTCTGGTCCGTGTCGACGCCGTCATCGACCGTCAACTTGACCCAGTAATCGGTTTGCGCGGTCACCGACGGTGCCGTGCCCTCGACGACATCGGCCGTACTACCATCGAATGCCAGGTCCGGCGCATTCCACTGGTAGGTCAGGGGCTGGTTGTCCGGATCGAACGATGCCTCCGCGGACAAGGCAAAGGGCGTGCCGGATTCCAGCAGCACCGTAATCCGCGAAGTCGGCGGCTCCTGCGTCCTTGCCTTGATCACCAGCGTCTGACTCGCGGTAGCCGTCGTGCCGTCGGCATCCTCGACCGTCAGCGTGATGGTGTAGGAGCGTGGCGCCGTCGGCAACAGGCCCTCGACCACGCCGTCGAGCCTGCCATCGAGGAACTCGATCCCGGGCGCACTCCACGCATAGGCAAGCGGCGCGGCGCCCCATGAGCGCAACGCCGAGAATGTCACGCTATCGCCGGCGAACGCCTCGGTCGGGCCTTCGATCACGGCCACGGTCGCGTTCATGTCCTCGGTATTGATGCCCTCGAAGTAGAACGGCTCCATGTCCACGACCTCTGACGTGGGAACGGCTCCCAGTCCTTCGCGTGCGGCGTTGAGCAACACGCCGCTATCCATGTCGATGGTCCAGGTGAACAACCCGCCAAGGTTGTTGTTCAGCACATACAGGCCCTTGGCCTGCACCGACCGCGGCGTGTCGATCGACAGGAACAGGCCGGACTCCGGGTTGTACAGGTAGTCGGCATTGGCCACCTTGTCGGTGTACAGATTGAATCCGTTGATCGCGGTGTGGTTCTCGAGATCCAGATAGTTGTACAGGATGTCGTAGAACTCGCTTGCCCCGGATTCGTACGTGCCCGTAGTGGTACCGGTACCCGGGGAATAGGTGCCCTGCAGTGGCGACCAGCTGTCGATCACGGCATTGCGCGCACTGCGACTGTAGGCCGCATAACCGACAAAGATGTTCCGCGACGGCACACCCTGGCTGATCAGGTACTTTACGGACTTGTCGATGCTGAAGTCGCTGTCGGCATAGTCGTAGAGATTCGTATGGTGCGCCAGGCTCGGCGCCCACGGGGTACCGAAAAAATCGTAGGTCATCAGGTTGATGCCCTCGACGCCAGCGGCGATCATGCCGGGGATATCGGCATTCTCCATGGATTCCATCGATGCGCCCGCCGCAATGCTGACGCGCACCTTTGGTAGCCGCTGCTTGATACCGCGCACCAGCGCCTGGAAATTCTTGGCGTCATCGGGCCCATGCGGATTCCCGGCGCCGGGCATGCCCGGATACTCCCAGTCGAGATCCACTTCGGTAAACATCGGAAACCGGTCGAACACATACGCGATGCTCTCGATCAGCGTCTGGCGTTTTGTTGCATCGGCTGCCACCGCGTGAAACGCCTCGCTCATGGTCCAGCCGCCCAGGCTGAATGACAGTTTCAGGTTCGCGTTCTTCTGCTTGAGCTTGGCGAGGCCACCTAGAACGCCCTGCGCCTTGCTTTGGTCGAACAGTTCGCGATAGTCGTTGCTGACCCAGCCGCTGAAGCCGCAGTTCCGATACGAGGCGACATCTCCCCACGGATCCACGAAGGTCATCTCGTTGGTCTTCTTGCCAAAGTCCACGGCAGCCTGGTCGATCGTGTACTGCTTCTCGCCCTTGTCGCCGACAATGCCCGCGAAGCCGATGATCAGCCGGTCATACGCCGCGGCGTCCAGCAGCATCAGGTCGGTGCCGCGGCCGGCGGCCTCGTTCGAGTAATTGCCATCGAGGCGGCCGTCGTACTGCGACCAATCGGTGTAATAGCCAAACACCTGCGTGCTGTTTTGTGTCGGGCCGTATTTGTTGTACACGCGCTTGCACACGCGTGTCGACGTATAGGAGTATTTCTCCGCCTCCTTCGCCGGGTCGAACCTGTTCTGCTGGTAAGTACGCTCGCTGGCCCCCTTTGACGCCGGAATGCCGGGATCCCCGGGGTCGCCGTTATAAACCAGCTTGCTATTGGCGCGGGCTCCGCCGAGCAGGCCACCGCGCCCGACAAAGCGGCTGCGCGGCATACGCGGCGGCTCGGTATCGGAAGGGTCGCCGTTGCGATACACCCGTGAATCCCATCCGGCGCGTCCCTGCGCGGCCTGCCCGGGGTGCTGGTCCTTGCTGTTGTCACATGATTTCGTCATGACTTCTGTCCTTGCAGATTGGTTATGCGCCACCAGCCGGCTATCCGGATCCGATCCGGCATTCCCCACCAATGGCGGAACCAATCTTTCGCTTTTGCCTGCCGCAATGACATGGATTCCTCATGGAATATCAGCGGTGATAATTGCCACCTTGCGTCGGCCCAGGGAGCCGCATTTAACGCTCGCTGCGGAAATGGATAACGTGGATTTTCCTGAATCCATCCGTCAGGCATCACCTCCGAAGGTGCCTGCCTGAATACCCGAATGGGTTATGATGCAATCGTCCATACAGTCCGCCCGTATTAAATACCGTCACGTCATGATGTTCTGACATTCGAACAGCGACGCGGGGCATTCTGTTTTCGACTGGCGACGACGACTGCCGCAGGCTGGCAATTTCCTTGCAAATTGGCAATCTTCCTACGAATACGTCGCCACGCCGTCACCCGAGCGGGTCAGATACGGAGCGAAATATCTTCCATAGGAGCTGTTTCTGCGTATCGATACGCTGTCGTCCATCGCAGACGACGTGGGGTAATACCAAATGATCCGGAATGGCGACTCGGTATTTTTTGATTGGGACACGGACCGCGTAATGCGCGGTGGGGTAGAGGCGAAGATAACGGGACAGCAAATGAAACTGCTGCGCCTGCTGGTGGAAGGCAAAGCCGCAGTCAAATCGCGCGATTATCTGCTCAAGGGAGTATGGGGAAAGCGTGCCGCGCTGGTGGACGAGCTTTATCTCGTGCAACTGGTTTATCGGCTGCGCAAGGCACTCAGTCCGGTCAGCCTTGACGCGCATATCGTGACCGTGCCACGCCAGGGATACCGCTTCATACCCGTGCCATACACCACGACCGTGCTACCGGCGCATGAAGCAGCGCAGCCAATGGAATCCGCACTTGATCAGGCCCGTGGACTGGCCCATGTACTGGCGCGGCTCGGCATGCCGATCTCCACATCGCCTGTGCCGGCAGCCTTTGCCGAATGCGACGATGCACTGCATGTCGACGAAGTGCAAGGACTGGCGTCATGCAACGGCATCTTCGCCAAGCTCACGCGCTTTGAACTGCGGTTGCTGATCGTTCTGAAGGAACATGGCGACGCCGTCATGTCGCGCCAGCAGATCATCGCATCGGTCTGGGGACCGACGGCGATGGTCGACGAAAACTGCCTGACGCAACTGGTATCGCGGCTGCGGCGCGCGCTGCATCCGCTCGGACTGGACAACTGTGTGGCAGCGGTGCCGAAAGTCGGCTACCGCTTCCGCCCCCAGTCTGGCGCGCCGGCCCGGGTCTGCTGAGTTTCTACTGGCGCGGCGGCCTGCCCTACTCGGCTTTCGCGCCCGAGTCCTTGACCACCTTGGCCCATTTGGCCATCTCGCTACGCTGGTAGTCAGCCAGCTTTTCGGGTGTACCCAGTATCGGATCAAGCCCCAGCGTCTTCAGTTTGGCCTGCACGTCAGGCAGCGTGAAGATCCGGTTGAGTTCCGAGTTCAGCTTTGCCACCACGTCCTTCGGCGTATGGGCCGGCGCGAACACCGCGAACCACGACGTAGCCTCGTACCCTGGCAGCCCTTGCTCGGCGATGGTCGGGATGTCGGGTGCCGACGCGGAGCGCTGCGCGCTGGTGACGCCCAGCGCGCGCAGCTTGCCTTCCTTCACTACCGGCAATGCAGACGGCAGGTTGTCGAACATCATCGTGATTTGGCCGCCCAGCAGGTCCGGGATGGCCATCGCGCGCCCCTTGTATGGCACGTGCGTGATCCTGGTACCAGCCATGGTATTGAACAGTTCACCGGCCACATGCAATGACGTACCGACACCGGGTGTGCCGAACGTCAGTTGACCGGGCTTCGACTTCGCCAGCGCAATAAGCTCCTGGACATTCTTTGCCGGCACCGATGGATGCACCACCAGCACATTCGGTGTCGACGCCAGCAAGATCACCGGCACAAAGTCCTTCACCATGTCATACGGCATCTTGCTGTAGAGCGCGCCGTTGATCGAATGGGTGCCGACCGTGCCCAAGGCGAGCGTGTAACCGTCCGGCGCGGACTTGGCCACGGCTTCGCCACCGATATTGCCGCCGGCACCGGGCTTGTTGTCGACCACCACGGGTTGGCCCAGCGAGATTTTCTCGGAGAAGATGCGCGCCAGGATGTCCGGCGCTCCACCGCTGGGAAAGCCCACCACGATGCGGATCGGTTTGGACGGATAGGCGTCGGCGGCGTGCACCGTCGGCACAAGCGCAAGCGTTGCGGTAGCGGCCAGCATCGTCAGCATCTGACGGCGCCGGAACATTCGAGCATGCATCGTTGTCTCCTCCATTTTCTTGTGGGTGAAGCCTGCAGCTATACGGCGATATTGCCGAATTCCCTGGTGACCTGGTCGTGCAGGCGACGCATGCCGCGCAGCCAACGGTCGTAATCCTGCCCTTTGCGTCGATAGTATTCCAGTACCTCCGGGTGCGGCAAAATCAGGAAACTCTCATTGTTCACCCCTTCCAGCGTTTTCTCGGCAACGTGCTCGGCGGTAACCGAACCCTCCTGCAGGAAACCCTTGCGCTCGCCGTCTTCACCGAACAGCATCTTGGTCTGCACGCCCTGCGGGCAGATGCAACTCACCTTGATACCGCGCTCTCCATAGGTAATCGACAGCCACTCGGCAAACCCTATTGCCGCATGCTTGGTCACGGCATACGGCGCCGAACCAATCTGCGACAGCAGCCCCGCTGCGGAGACGGTGTTGACGAAGTAGCCATCGCCGCGTTCCAGCATTTGCGGCAACACGGCCTTGGCCGCATGGATATGGGCCATCACGTTGATCTCCCAGATCCGTTGCCATTCTTCGGTCGAAGCATCGAGCCCCTTGCGCAGGATGATGCCGGCGTTCGAGCAGAACACGTCGACCTGGCCAAATCGTTGGGTGGCAACATCGACCAGCCCCTGCACGGCAACGGCATCAGCCACGTCAACCCGCTGGGCAAAGACCTGGCATTCCGGCGCGGCGGCCGCGGCCTCGGCTGCCACCCGCGCGGCGCCGGCCTCGTCAAGGTCGGCCACCGCCACGCCACGCGCACCAGCACGTGCGAATGCGAGTACCAGTGCCCGGCCAATACCGGTACCACCACCGGTCACGATCACGGTCTTGTTGCGAATCTCCATCGCTGTCTCCTTTTCATCCTTCGCGTTTTCAGAATCGGCTTATGCGGGTAGCCACAGCCGCGTGGCCAGCGTACCGGCCAGTTCCCGGATGCGCGGCCCAAGATTGCCTTCCAGAACTTCTGGCGACAGGCGCGTAGAGGCCCCGCCAATATTGATCGATAGCACTTCCGAGCCATCGGCCAGACACACCGGCGCGGCGGCACCACTGACAGAACGATCCCACTCCGCATGCGCCACGCAGAAACCACGCCGGGCATGCTCGCGCATTGCACGCTCCAGCTTGCTGCGCACGCCTGACCAGCGTGGGCCGTGCTGCCGTTCCAGTTCAGCAAGCACCGCGGCACGTCGCGGCGGCGGCAGCCCCGCCAGCCATGCGCGGCCAATCGCCGAGGTCGCCATCGGCAGACGCGATCCCGGCGTCAGCCTCATCACCAGCGCGCCACGCGGCTGGCACACCTCGAGGTAAAGCATGTCGTGACGATCCGGCGCGGCCAGCGCCACCGTGCAGCCGGTTGCAAACGCCAGAGACTGCATCAGCGGCTGCGCAATGCGCCGGATGCCGGCCCCAGACAGATAGCGCTGGCCAGGCAACATCGCACCCTGGCCAATACGGTACTTCTCCTGGCTTTCCACATAGACAAGGTAGCCAACGCTGGCCAGCGTGTACGTGAGCCGCGACACCGTTGGTCGGGGAATACCCGTACGGCGCGACAGTTCGGCATTGCCCAGGAAGTCATCGTCGGGGCCAAACGCGCGCAGCAGTTCAACCCCTCGCGCCAGTGCCGTGACGAAGTTGCGATCCTCGCCATCCATCGGATGTGCGGGCTCGCCTGACACCAGTGCGGAATCGAGCGGCTGCGGAATCGAGGTCGTGCGCTTCATATGCGATTCATATCAGTTTCCGTGCCCGAATGACGGCGCTATGTGGCAAAAGCATAGGGGCCATAGGCGCTGTAAATATGTGGCAGGTGTCACAGGATGCGTGCCACTTGCACGCTGAAATCAGGGAATACACCGACGATGCACGGCCCTTTGCGGGCGTGCTATTTCGCATATCGGAATACTACGTCCGATCGCTTGACGCATGCTGAAACGCTATGCAAAGTCGCCGAAAAAGAACGACCGTGCGAGAACACGGACACGGCGTCATTTACCGCGCGGGTGCCGGTATGGCACACCAACGCAAGGAGACAACGCATGGCATTGTTTTTTCAGCAGTTCCTGAACGGCCTCACGCTGGGTGGCGTCTATAGCCTCGTGGCATTGGGGTTGACCCTTGTCTACGGCATCCTGCATGTGCCGAACTTCGCGCATGGCGCCTTCTACATGGCTGGCGCCTACGTGTCGTACTTCGCGATGACCACGCTCGGCCTGAACTACTGGCTGGCCATGCTCGGTGCTGCCGTGGTGGTGGCGGTGCTGTCGATGCTTGCCGACCGCCTGGTCTTCCACCCGCTGCGCAATGCGCCGGAGATCCACGACATGATTGCCGCCATCGGCATCCTGCTGTTTCTCGAAGCCGGCGCGCAGGCACTGTGGGGCGCGGACTTTCATCGCATGCCCACGCCCTACGGCCAGATGGTCGAACTGTTCGGCCTGACCGCACCGATGCAACGGCTGCTGATCATCGGCGCCGCATTCGGACTGATGGTGCTGCTGCATCTGTTCCTGACGCGCACGGTGATGGGTTCCACCATCGTGGCAATGGCACAGAACCGTGAAGGCGCCGCGCTGGTCGGGATCGACGCCACGCGCGTCACGCTGCTGGTGTTTGCGATCTCGGGCGCGCTGGCCGCCATCGCCGCCACGCTTTATGCGCCGATCAACCTGGTCTATCCGAGCATGGGCAACCTGGTCATTACCAAGGCGTTCGTGATCATCATCCTGGGCGGCATGGGCAGCATTCCCGGCGCCATCGTCGGTGGACTGATCATCGGCATGGCCGAAAGCTTCGGCGGGTTCTACATCTCCACCGACTACAAGGACATCATCGCCTTCCTGCTGCTCGTGATCATCCTGTCGGTACGGCCGCAGGGCCTGTTCGCTGGCAAGGCCGCCTGAGGAGGACATCGACATGAAAGCATTGCACGGCAAGACCGGCTGGACACTGTTGCTGGCCGCAGCCATCGCGTTCCCGCTGCTGGTACCCAACAGCTACTTCCTGTCGGTGATGACGCTCGCATTCATCACCGCCATTGCCACGCTGGGCCTGAACCTGCTGACCGGTTACACGGGTCAGCTCAACCTTGCGCACGGCGGCTTCATGGCCATCGGGGCCTATACGCTCGGCATACTGACGGTCGACCACCAGTTGCCGTTCTGGCTGGCCTTTGCGATGTCCGGCGTGGTCTGCATGGTGCTGGGCTATGTGGTGGGCCTGGTGTCGTTGCGTCTCAAGGGACACTACTTCTCGATCTTCACGATGTGCGTGGGCTACATCATCTATCTGCTGATCGAGAAATGGGAAAGCCTGACGCATGGCGCGGTCGGCCTGATCGGCATCCCGGTACCTGCCTCGATCGGCCCGCTTGCGTTCGACAACGTGCAGGCGCAGTACTACCTCGTGCTGTTTTTCCTGGCCGTGGGCACCTTTGTCATGCACCGCATCGTCAGCTCGCTGCTGGGGCGCAGTTTCATGGCCGTGCGCAACAGCGATGCACTGGCCGAGGCGCTCGGCATCAACCTGATGCGCACCAAGGTACTGTCGTTCGTGCTGTCGGTGGGCTACGCAGGCATCGCCGGTGCGCTGTATGCAGGACAAGTCCGCTTCCTGGGCCCAGATATTGCCCGCACCGACCTTACGTTCGACATGGTGATGTCGATGCTCGTCGGTGGCACCGGCACACTGCTCGGTCCGCTGCTGGGCGCGGTACTGGTGCCTTGGGTCACGCAGACGCTGCAGTTCCTGCAGGACTACCGGATGCTGGTCTTCGGTCCGGTGCTGATCCTGCTGATCATCTTCGTACCCGACGGCATCGTGGGCTCATACCTGAAGCGCCAGGCACGCCGTGCCGCCGCGCAACGCCGTGGGGAAATGGCGGCAGCGCGCATGGCGCAGCCGACGCCAGTCCCGACGACCCGTCCCGGAGCCGAGAATGCTTGAGATCCGCAACCTGACAAAGAAATTCGGCGGCCTGACCGCGGTGCACGACGTTTCGGTGACGTTCGAGACCGGCCATATCAATGCGATCATCGGCCCCAACGGCGCCGGCAAGACTACGTTCTTCAACCTGGTTGCCGGCACGCACGCGCCTACTTCGGGCCAGATCCTGTTCAAGGGCCAGGACGTGGCCGGGCTGCGCGCCGACCAGATCGCGCGGCTGGGCGTGGCCCGCACGTTCCAGGCCACGTCGCTGTTCGATCGCGCCACGGTGCTCGACAATCTGATCGTCGGCCACCGCCTGCGTACGAAATCGGGCCTTGCCGACGTGCTCTTCAACACGGGGCGGCTGCGCGAGGAAGAAAAGCTGTGCCGCGAGAAGGCCGAGGCCGCGCTCGACTTCGTCGGCCTTTCGCACCTGGCGCATGAGGTGGCCGCCGATATCACGCAGGAGGCGCGCAAGCGCGTGGCCTTCGCGCTGGCGCTGGCCACCGACCCGGAACTGCTGCTGCTCGACGAACCGGCCGGCGGGGTGAACCCGGAGGAAACCGTGGGGCTGGCCGAACTGATCCGCAAGATGGTGCGCCATGGCAAGACCGTCTGCCTGATCGAACACAAGATGGACATGATCATGCGGCTGGCCGACAAGATCATGGTGCTCAACTATGGCGAGAAGATCGCCGAGGGCACGCCCGCGCAGATCCAGCAGGACCCGCGTGTGATCGAGGCCTACCTGGGAGCCGACCATGTTGCAGCTTGAACGTGTTTCGCTGTCGTACGGCAGCTTCCGTGCGCTCGACAACATCACGCTGCACGCGAAAGCGGGCGAGCTCGTGGTGCTGCTCGGTGCCAACGGCGCGGGCAAGAGCTCGATCTTCCTGGCCATGAGTGGCATCCACCGCGCCAGCGGCGGCAGCATGCGCTTCGACGGGCACGAACTGGGCGGCATGAAGCCGTCGCAGATCGTGCAGGCGGGACTCGTGCATTGCCCCGAGGGCCGCAAGCTGTTTCCGGCCATGAGCGTGGAGAAGAACCTGACGCTCGGCGCGTACGTGCATCGCGGCGACCGCGCCGGCATCCGTACCACGCTCGAAGACGTCTACGAGATGTTCCCGATCCTGCGGCAAAAGAAGGACGATCCTGCCGGTTCGCTGTCTGGCGGTCAGCAACAGATGGTGGCGCTGGGGCGCGCGCTCATGGGACGCCCGCGTGCCCTGCTGCTCGACGAACCGTCGCTGGGCCTGGCCCCGCTGGTGGTCAAGCAGATGTTCGAAGTGATCCAGCGTATCAACCGCGCCGGCACCACGGTGTTGCTGGCGGAGCAGAACGCTTACGCGGCACTGGGCATCGCCCATCGCGCCTATGTCATCGAAGGCGGACGCATCGTGATGGAAGGCGACCGCGACACGCTGCTGAAGGACGAAGGAATTCGCAAGGCATATATCGGGGGTTGATCGCCCTTTCTTCGTAGTGTTTTTTCCCCTCTCCCGCGCGCGGGAGAGGGGAGCCAATACAAGCGCAGTGACATATACAAGGAGACAGCACATGCACCACAAGACATTGGGTCGTTTCTTCGCGCTGGCCGCGTGCGCCGCGGCAGCCGTCATCGCATCGGCGCCGGCCATGGCGCAGGAAGTCGTCAAGATCGGTTATACCGGGCCGCTCTCGGGCGGCGCCGCGCTGTATGGCAAGAACGTGCTGTCCGGCATCCAGATGGCCGTGGACGAAATCAATGCCGCTGGCCTGCAGGTCAACGGCAAGAAGGTGAAGCTCGAAGTCGTCTCGCTCGACGACAAGTATGCGCCGGCCGAGGCCGCCATCAATGCGCGCCGGCTGGTCCAGCAGTACAAGACACCGGCCGTGTTCGTACCGCATTCGGGCGGCATCTTTGCATTGCAGGCCTTCAACGAGCAGGAGAAATTCCTGGTCATGGCCTATTCGAGCGTGCCGCGCATTACCGATGCCGGCAACAAGCTGACGATTCGCATCCCGCCCGCATACACAGGTTATATCGAGCCGTTCGTCAAGGCGCAGATGAAGCGCTACGGCAAGAACGTGGCACTGGTACCGGCCGACCACGACTATGCCAAGGCATGGGTGCAGGCATTCGTACCGGCATGGGAAGGCGCCGGTGGCAAGGTGGTGGGCAACAATCCGATGTCGTACACCAAGGCCACGGACTTCTACACCGGCGTGTCGCGCGCGATTGCCGACAAACCCGATGTGATGTTCGTGGGTGGCCCGTCCGAGCCGACGGCACTGGTCGTCAAGCAGGCGCGCGAACTTGGTTTCAAGGGTGGCTTCATCATCATGGACCAGGCCAAGATGGATGAAATGTCCAAGGTCACCAACGGACTCGCGATGCTGGAGGGCTCGATTGGCGTGATGCCGCTGGTCAATGATGGCCGGCCCGCCGCGCAGGCCTACAACGCACGCTACAAGAAGCTGCACGATGGCCGTGACGCCACGACGGAGATGTCACTGAACTACACCATGACCTGGGCACTGGCCAATGCGATGAAGCTGGCCGGCACCACCACCGATGCCGCGGCGATTCGCGCAAAAATGCCCGATGCGGTCAAGACGCTGCCCAAGGACGTGAACCCGAACGAGGTGGATGGCATTGACGCCAAGGGCGGCTCGGTGGCCGACACCGTGGTGGGCTGGGTGCAGAAGGGCAAGATCGAACCGGTGCGTCTGTCCGAACTGGGCAAGTAACCGGCAACCAGGCAGCTAACGAGTGAAAGAGTGGAAGAGTGAGAGAGAGGCGAAGGGGGCAGGACCCTGCTGGCGGGCTGGCCGGCGATGTAAACGATTGAAAGCAGTAAAAAAATCGCAATCGTGATCGTAAGTGGAGAGAAAAAGGGCGTCCCCCAAAAACGGACGCCCTTTGCCTTTAGCGCCGGTCATCGTTGCGCGCCTGCTGCCCGTGGCGTTGCTCCTGCTGCGCGCGTTGTTGCTGTTGTTGCTGCTGCTGTTGTTGTTGCTGCTGTTGTTGTTGCTGCTGGAACTGACGCTGCCGCTCCTGCTGCTGTTGCTGTTGTTGCTGC
>VFQP010002001.1_pt1 | contig 24278 bp, 19 predicted proteins | sample 3512351 | NCBI WGS metagenome assembly VFQP01 (sample SAMN10412372, study PRJNA504923) | tailings metagenome | isolation source: Relicate 1 Philex TSF1 revegetated site | place: Philippines: Tuba, Benguet | collected 2017-08-29
ATAGGATAGCCCAAATCTGCGGAATCAGCGGGAACTGTACGCCCTTTATAAATTGCGGTAACGATTAGCCTGAAGGGGGAGATTTAGAGGGGGCTTTTCCCCGGCTGAGAAGAATCCCGGATGATCAGCTCAGGAGCCAGTGTTGTCGTATTGAAGCTGGTGATCGGTTTTTTACTTTCAATCATCTGCAGCAACGAACTCGTTGCCAATTCCCCCATATCAAAAGCCGGTTGTTTAATAATAGAGAGTGCTGGATCTATCAGCTCTGTAAGATCGGAATTGGAAAAACCTATCAGCGCAATTTCCTGCGGCACTTTTATCTTATGCGCTTTTAATACGCGGAGACAACCTGTCGTCAGTTTATCTGAAAGTGCAAGAATAGCGTCGGGGCGAACAGGAGCATCCAGCATTTCATTTACCGCTGTCTCTATCTCTTCCAGTATTAACCCACCATGCTGACAGTACCTGATCTGTTCATCTTTTTCTGTCAATCCATGATCAGCAAGCGCAGCGCGGTATCCCGCCAGGCGGTCCCTTGTAATGGAAAGAAGTATGTTGCTGGCCAGCGCCGCAATCCGTTTGTAGCCATTTTGTATCAGGTGAACAGTAGCATCATAGGCGCCGCGATAACTGTCAACCGTGATCTTAAACGTATCAATATCCGGCGCGATGCGATCGAAGAATACGATCGGCATGCCTCGTTCATACAGCTCACGGAAATTGCTGAAGTCACTGGTTTCCGCAGATACGGAAACGATCAATCCATCAATAGAACGGGAGGTAAGGTAATTAAGATTCACCTGTTCCCTTTCAGCGGACTCGCGGGTCTGGGAGATGATAACATTATAGCCATTCCGGTAGGCGACAGATTCGATGCCGTCGATGGCTTGCGAAAAAAAGCTGTTGGCAATCTCGGAAACGATCACGCCGATAGAATGAGTCCGTCTTTCCTTCAGGCTAAGCGCGATGGGATTGGGCTGGTAATTTATCTTTTCAGCATAGTCCAGCACCAGTTTTTTTGTTTCCGGACTGATCTCATAACTGTCCCGGAGTGCCCTGGAGACCGTCGAGGTAGACAGCCCCAATGCTTTGGCAATATCTTTAATGGTGACGGCTTCAAATCTCATGGGAGGGAGTTTCGGCGAACTACTTAAAAGCAATGACACTGAGTTAAGTTACAAACTCATCTCTTACCGTTATTACTGTCTTACCGGTTCAATTTTTACCGGTAAGACAGTAAGAACGGTAAGAAAAGTCTTAACTAAATGACATTGGATTAAAGGTAGGGGATTAGGTCGATATCGACCGGAATGACAGCGGTATCTCGAATAAAATCAACGATTTCGCTCAAATTCCGCAACGATATTTTCCATTTGGACAGTAAGATGTTCCAGCAGTTTTTTGTGCAATTCAGAGTGTATTTAGCTGTAAAACAATTTGTTAGACCTTGGTTGTTGGATCATCTCCGCAAAACTGAGAAAAATTTGATGCAATCGGATTACATATATTATTATTTTATCTCAAATTACTCATAATGATATCGTTACCGGGAACGATTGCGTAAATAAACACTTTCAAATGCTTCTGCAATCTTGAAAATCGGCTTAGACTTGCCCGGTAACTCAAACTGAATTGCTTGTCATGCCTGAAAAAAACTGCTTTTTTACCCTTGCCTCCTGGCCGGGTAAATCCTCCGGTTTTCCTCCCATTCCCCGGCATTTCTTCCTTTGCCACCATGGAAGGCCTGAAGCTTTTCTTTTCATCAACACAAAACCTATTTAACTTAAAACGATTGCAGTATGAAAAGACTACTGGTTATGTTAATCCTTTTGCTGGGTTATGCTGTCGGCTTTGCGCAGACACGTACGGTAAAGGGAAGAGTAACAGATGATGCCGGCCAGCCTGTTCCGGGTGTGAACGTGACGGTGAAGTCCACCAAAATTGCCACACAAACCGGAAATGCCGGTGAGTATACTATCCAGGTGCCGCAAAATCAAAAAGAAGATCTCACTTTTTCCGCCGTTGGTTATGGTACCGTTACACTGGCTGCCATTACTGAAGTGCTGGATGCAAAACTGGAAAAAGTAGTCAGCTCTATGGAAGACGTAGTAGTGGTAGGTTATCAGACCATGAAAAGAAAAGAACTGACTGGTGCCGTTTCTTCAGTCAGCGCAAAAGATATCAGAGACATTCCGCTGAACTCTGCTGCTGAAGCATTGACCGGCCGTCTTGCGGGTGTACTCGTTCAAAGCACGGAAGGCAGCCCGGGTGCGGAAGTAACGATCAAGATCCGCGGTGGCGGTTCTATCTCCGGCGATAACTCCCCGATCTATATCGTGGACGGGATCCAGGTAGAGAACGCACTTTCTTTCCTTGCTCCTTCGGAGATCGAATCGGTTGACGTATTAAAAGATGCTGCTTCTACCGCGATCTATGGTGCGAGAGGCGCAAACGGTGTGGTGATCATCACTACAAAAGGCGGACGTGAAATGAAGACGCGCGTTTCCTACGATATGTTCTACGGGATCCGCAATATTGCAAACAAGCTGAATGTAATGAAGCCGTACGACTTCGTTCAATACCAGTACCAGATCTACAACTATAATACAGACCAGGAAACAAAGAACAGCTTCCGCGATCGCTATGGCCGTTGGGAAGATCTGGATATATATAAGAACATGCCTTTTGTTGACTGGCAGGAAGAAGTGTTTGGACGCAACGCCGGTACATTCACCCAATCAATCAACGTGACCGGCGGTACAAAAACGACAACGTTCAATCTCAGCGTAAGCAATACCAATGAAAAAGGTGTAATGCTGGAATCTGGTTTCCGCCGTACCATGGTTTCATTCAAGTTTGATCACAAACTGTCTGAAAAAATACGGTTTGGTTTTAATGCCCGTTATGGTGATCAGCGTACACAAGGTGCGGGTACATCCAACACAGGTACACAAGGCAATAACCGTTTGAGAAACGCTGTTCGGTACAAACCCTTTATCGGCGGCTCCGATATCGTTGATGAATTTGATCCTGAATATGCGTTGCTCACCAACCTCACCAGCCCTGTGCTGCTGGCGTTTGCTGAAGAAAGATTTAACTACAGAAAAGATCTTCTGTTAAATGCCTATGCAAGTTATAATCCGATCAGGGGATTGACCATTAAATCAGTTGCAGGTTTTACTCCTTCCAATAACAAGCTTACTCAATTCAGCAGTTCTATCACTGGTGTTGCCCGTCAGAATGCAGGCATGCCTGTTGTAACATTAGGAAGAGGGGAAGCAATGGCGATCACGAATTCAAACACGATCGCTTACAGTAAAACCATCGGAAAAGATCATAAACTGGATCTGTTGGCCGGTCAGGAGATCTATCAGACAAGATCTTCCGCTATGAGCGCAACTGTGAAATGGCTGCCTGTTGATATCACAGCGAAAGAAGCTTATGCCGGTATCCAGAAAGCAACACCTCCGGCAGGCTCTATCCAGGATCCGCCGACGTCTTCTGAAAGTATCCAGCGCTTGCTGTCTTTTTTCGGACGTGCCAACTATTCTTTCCAGGGTAAATATCTGGCTACATTCACATTCCGCCGTGACGGCTCTACATTGTTTTCTCCGGAAAACAGGTACGGTAACTTCCCTTCAATGGCCCTTGCGTGGAGAGCTTCACAGGAAAAATTCCTTGAACCCTTCCTTGATAAAGCAGGCATTTCTGATATGAAACTTCGCTTCAGTATCGGTACTGTTGGCAACAACCGTATCGGCGCAGACCTGTATAAAACGATGTTCAACACCAATCAGTCGAGCTACGCATTCATCGAAGCTGTAACGCCAGGTTTTGCACCGCTTTCTTATGCAAATCCGAACATCAAATGGGAAACAACCATTTCCCGTAACCTTGGTCTAGATCTTACGTTCCTGAATAACCGTCTGACTGCTTCTGTTGATGTTTATCTCAACAACACAAAAGACCTGCTGCTTGAAGCGGTAGTTCCTTCAACAACAGGATACACTATCCAGCAACAGAATATCGGTAAAACACAGAACAAGGGTATTGAAGTACAGCTTGCTGGTACCATCATCAATAATAAGAATTTCTCCTGGAGTGCAAACCTGAACCTGGCAGCGAATCGTAACAAGATCGTTGATCTTGGTTACGATCCTTCTGGTCAGCCAAAGAAAGCGTATACAGTTTCTTCAGGTTGGATCACCGGTTCTACATGGGACTTCCTCGTGGAAACGGGTAAGCCTCTCGGACAATTCTATGGATATGTAACCGACGGCTATTATACCCTTGATGACTTTGACTATAATGCAACTACACAGGCTTACACGCTGAAAGCAGGTATCGCCAACAACCGTACTGTGTTGGGTAACCGTGAGCCACAGCCTGGTGATCTGAAGTTCAAAAAACTCTCATCAAAAGCAAGCATGCTGATTGATGAGGAAGATAAAACAGTGATCGGTAATGCGCAGCCAAAACTGATCGGTGGGTTTAACCAGCAGTTCACTTACAAAAGTTTTGATCTGAGTGTGTTCATGAACTGGGCGATCGGTGGCGATGTATACAATGCAAACCGTATTGAATATACCACCCAGTATCTCTATCGCGACAACAACATGCTTGCGCTCATGAATGATCGCTGGAAATGGTATAACGAAAGCGGTCAGCTGGTAAGAGACCCGGCACAGCTTGCTGAAATGAATAAGGATACAAAATACTGGACTCCTTCTGCAGGACAGTATGCGCCTCATTCATTTGCAATAGAGGATGGTTCTTTCCTCAGGCTGAGCAATATCACCCTGGGCTACTCACTTCCTGATCGCCTTCTGCGCAGCACGAAATTCATCAGCCGTGTACGTATATATGCAACAGTGAACAACCTGCATACATTCACGAAGTATACAGGATTTGATCCGGAAGCGAATACACGTCGTAACCCATTAACGCCTTCAGTAGATTATTCTGCTTATCCACGAAGCCGTTTCTATGTAGGTGGTATCAACGTTACTTTTTAAAAAACTGCTAATTCAAGCTATATGAAGAAATCATCTCAAATAATCATAGCTGCTGTTGTAGTGAGCGGCAGTTTTGCTTCCTGTAAAAAATACCTGGATGTGGAAACGCCATCTACGGTTTCCCAGGAAGCTGTATTTAATAGTGTGTCTTATACCAATTCAGCGATCACCGGTGTATATGCAATGCTGGTGGGTGATAACGGATATGGAAACCGTATTTCCTGTCTGTATCCGCAAACAGCAGACGATTTTAAAACTTCCGGAAGCTATAGCCCACTCGACAGACGCGGCATCAGCATGTATGGCGCAAGCCCGGGTAATTCCGAACTACTGAATCCATTCCGCCAGTTTTACCGCGGTATTGAGCGTGCAAATATTTGTATCAAGTATATCCCGGTTTCCAATCTTTATACGAACGGGTCCGCTGAGCAGCAGAAAACACTCCGCCGTTTGTATGGAGAAGCGCTGACGCTTCGCGCGCAGTTCTATTATGAACTGGTCCGCAACTGGGGTGACATTCCTTTCCACCAGGTGCCGGCTGCAGATCTTGCGGATCCTTATCTGCCCAAAACAGACCGCGATACGATCCTTACTCACGTAATTGAAGACCTCCGTATAGCAGGTGAACTCGTTCCCTGGCGCACAGAATTCAGCGAAGGCGCCCGTATCACCAAGGGTGCAGTGAAAGCACTTCGTGCAAGGATCGCCCTCGCTCGTGGTGGTTACTCACTCCGTACGGCAGAAAGCAAGTACGGACAGGTAATGGCCAGACCGGATGATTACAAAGCATACTATCAGATCGCTTACGACGAAACAAAAGAACTGCTCGCCCACCGCGAACAGCATACGCTGAATCCGGTGTACGAAGATCTTTTTCTCACGCTCAATTCCGGCAACCGCAAAGATGCCGCGAATGAACTGATGTTTGAGATCGGAGCCTTCGGCAGCAATGCAAGCACAGATACAAAACTTGGTTATTACAATGGCCTCCGTCACAACGGCACTTCACGTTTTGGTGCAGGCGGTGGTGGTATCAACGCGATCGCTACTTATTTCTACGAATTTGATTCGATCGGTGATTGCCGCCGTGATGTAACGATCAACAGCTATGAGATCGATGCAAACAGCAAGAAAGTATTGAACGCAGCCAATAACATGACAGATGGCAAATACCGTCGTTCCTGGACGACCAACTGGGGAACTACTGCTCAGACCTACGGTGTAAACTGGCCCGTGATCCGTTTCGCAGATGTATTACTGATGTTTGCTGAGTCCGACAACGAATTACATAATGCTCCTTCTGCAGAAGCGATCAGTGCATTTGAAGAAGTGAGAAGACGTGCCTTCAAAGGATACGAAAGCCGTATGGGTACAACGCCTACGGATAAAGACGGATTTTTCAAAGCGATCATGCAAGAGCGTTTACTCGAGTTCGGTGGTGAAGGTATCCGTAAATATGACCTAATCCGCTGGAATATGATGAATGCGAAATTTGAAGAAACACGTATCAAACTCCGCCAGTTCATGAATGGTGAGGGGCGTTATGCAAACCTTCCGTTGTTCGTATACACAAAAGCAGCAGACTATAATATCATCGCAAGCGTACAGGAAGTTGCGACGCTGGATGTATACGGAGGCGCTCCTTCCAAAGTGTTTTTTGAGCCAGGTTTGGGAAGTTCGTCTGCGCCTTCAGGGTATACTCTCAAGAACTGGAGACGTTCGGTCACCGAAGATGGCATTACCGGTTTACAAAGCGGTTTTGCTACTTACTTCAAACCGAATTCCCGCGAGTTGTTCCCGTTGAACTCAGATATCATCAACGAGAATTACAAACTCAAACAAGATTACGGCTACTAAACACCACGATTGCACTCAAAAAAGAAATTCATGAAAAAGACACTTCTTCATAGATCAATCACCGGGCTTCTGCTGACAGGCCTCCTGTTCGCAAGCTGTAAAAAGGATGAGAATCTTGGCCCGATGAGGCAGTTCATGCCAGCCGGCGAGATCGGCTCTTCTTCCAGTGAATCAACGGTAAAACTGACCTGGAAAGCCGCTATCAACGCAGCGCCAAAAACAACCTATAAAGTGATCGTTTCCCGGGATACATTGTTCACCAACGGTCCGGAGTTTACTTATACAACAGATACCAGTGGCATTACGCTGACGGATGCCGATCTGCTTGTTCGCACTACCTACTATGCACGTGTACAAACCCTGGGGCCAGACAGCACGCTGAATTCAAACTGGCTGAGAAGCGGTAAGTTCGCCATTCTCGGAGAGCAGATCTTCCAGCCACTCACCAGCAATGATATCACAGATATCGCCGTTCAATTGAAATGGAAACAACAGGCTGATCTTACAAGGATCGTGATAATACCTGTAGGTGGTGGTACAGCGATCACTTCGACGCTGACTCCCGGAGATGTAACGGCTGCACAAAAGATCATAAACGGACTGACGGGAAACAAAGAGTATGTGGCTGAGATCTTCAAAGGCACATTGTCAAAAGGACTGGTAAACTTCACCACCAAGCCATCTCTTACAGGAAGTAACATCATTGACCTGCGCGGGATTACCGATCGTCCGTCAGTACTTGCTGATACACTTCCGCTGATCGCCGACGGAAGTACGGTGATCCTCAAAAGAGGATTTACCTATCCGATCACTACTGCATTAAACCTCAGCAAAGCAGTGACAATCGTAAGCGGATATGACTTCTCTACCGAGCTTGCTGTCATCGACATGATCAGCAACTTCAACATCACAGCGGGTAGTAATATCAGCCAACTTAGTTTTAAAGATGTATTCATTAAAGGCAATAGCTACGGCGGCGGATACATCTTCAATATAAGCAATGCCTGTTCCATCACGAAAATGAGCTTCGAAGGGGTTCGTACCGGTATTTTCCGTGGCATGGTACGACTGCAAAGCGCTGCAATCAATGTTACAGATTTCCTGATTGATAACTCTATCATCGATAGTGTAGGGAACTATGGTGTTGTAGTTGTTGACAACGTGCTTTGTAAGATTGAGAACATTGCTATAAGAAACAGTACAATTTTCAGAACAGAAAAGGTCGTTACCAGCCGTCAGAATTCAACTTCCTGCCTGATCGAAAATTGCACGATCAACCAGGCGCCATTGGGCGGAAACTATCTTGTCGATTACAGCACCGCCGGCACTAACAACGTAACAAATGGTATTGCCGTAAGAAATACAATCATGGGTGTTGGCAAAAACAATGCGGGCAGCACAACCCCAAGAGGTGTTCGTGCAAATGCGTCGACAACTGTTTCTTCAGGCAACGTCTATACTACATCAGACTATGTAAACCAATCGAACCCGCTCCCAACTGTGATCGCCTACCCGGGCCTCTCCACCACACTCTGGCAGGATCCGCTGAACGGTGATTTCAAAATAAAGGATAATACGTTTGCGGGAGCGACGAGTGCGGGGGATCCGAGATGGAGATAGTTTGTTGTCCGTTGTCCGGCTGCCGTGGCTTCAGCGAAACCCGGGTTCGATGTATAGATTGATTATACCGTCTTTCCGTTTGTCCGGTCAACGGTTAACGGTTAACGGTCAACGTACGGTATAACTGTAATTCTCTAAAAAAGAAAACATGATTGTTCTTCGTACAGGAAAACTAATAGCATTGGCTGTTGCCTTGATGATGGGTTACGGAATGAAAGCGCAGGTTGTTTCATTTCCCGGGGCGGAAGGTTTTGGGAAGTACACGACCGGAGGCAGGGGAGGTAAAGTGTATGTGGTGAGTAACCTCGAGGATGATGGCCTGGGTAGTTTGCGGCATGCCGTGGAAGCAAAACATCCGAGGATCGTGGTGTTTGCAGTGTCGGGAACAATTCACCTTAAGTCGAGATTGGTGATTGCAAAGGATGCAACGGTTGCCGGACAAACTGCGCCGGGTGGAGGGATCTGTATCGCTGATCATCCGGTGAGTTTGGGCGGCGATAATATCATTGTACGTTATATGCGTTTCCGTATGGGTGACCGCTATCAGAATAAAGGAATGATAGATGGAGCCGGCGCCGACGATGCGTTTGGTGGAAATCGCAGGAAGAATATTGTGGTGGATCATTGCAGTATCAGCTGGAGTACGGATGAAGTATTTTCTGTGTATGGTGGCGACAGCACCACGCTTCAATGGAATATCATCAGCGAGCCGCTGAATTACTCTTATCATTTTGAGGCAGGAGATAAAGATTTTGAACATCATGGTTATGGCGGGATCTGGGGTGGCCGTCACTTATCCGCACATCATAACCTGCTGGCACATTGCGTAAGCAGAAACCCGCGCTTTAACGGAGTGCGTACAAAAGAAGATGCTGAACTGGTGGATTACAGGAACAACGTGATCTATAACTGGGGACATAACAATGTATATGGAGGAGAAGGTGGCCAGTACAACCTGGTAAATAACTACTATAAATCAGGGCCGGCTACCAGTAAATCTGTTCAATACAGGATCGTAAATCCCTCGCGGCAGGAAAAGCCATTTATTGATTTCGGGCAGTTTTATGTGAACGGGAATTATGTTGACGGAGCACGTGATGTTTCCATGAATAACCTGCTCGGCGTTCACATGGGAAAAGGATTTGAAGAAGAAAAGAAAAGAGTTGTGGCCGCAAAAGCATTTGAAAGCCTGGCCATCCCTGAGCAATCTGCCAAAGAGGCTTATGAATGCATCCTGCAATGCGTTGGTGCCAGTTTCCCTGCCAGGGATACGCTGGATCAGCGGATCATCAATGACGTGAAGAACAGAACAGGAAGAATGATCGATGTACAGGGCGGTTATCCGCATGGCACACCCTATGAACAAACCGTAAATGCCTGGCCCACTTTGAAACAGGGCAGAGCTCCACTGGATACAGACCATGACGGTATGCCAGACGAATGGGAAAAGAAGAATGGTCTTGACCCTAATAACCCGGCTGATTCAATCACGATGACCCTGGATAAACACTATACAAATATTGAAGTGTATATTAACAGTCTTGTTGCACCTGAGGCATAAACTACTATAAGCTGCAAAAGCCTGGGAAGCCAGGCATACGTACCGTATTACCGCCTTACCGGTTTATTTTTTACCGGTAAGGCGGTAATACGGTACGTATACAGAGTTTTCGAATTGAATAAACTTTATCGTAGCAAATAAGAAAGCAATCTTTTATGAAACGAATATTGTTCTGTCTTCCGGTGCTATTCTTTTTGTCATTTAATAAACCGGTTAAGAAAATTAGGATCTGGCTCATCGGTGATTCCACGATGGCGCCAAAGCAAACAAGATCGTTTCCCGAGCATGGATGGGGAATGCCATTCGTATATTTCTGGGATTCGACGGTAACAGTTGATAACCGCGCAGTGAATGGCCGCAGTACACGTACATTCATCGAAGAAAAAAGATGGGAGCCCGTGATGAGGGATCTTGTGGAAGGAGACTATGTTTTCATCCAGTTTGGCCATAACGACGAAGTGCCCGCCAAAAAAAGTTACGTTCCGGAAAACGATTACCGCAATTATCTCGTCAGTTTCATCGCAGATACGCGTAAGAAAAAAGCGATCCCGGTTTTGATCACACCTGTAGCCCGCAGAAGTTTTGACAGCACGGGTAAGATCAAGGGAACGCATGACGTGTATTCACAGATAGTGCGTGATGTGGCAAAAGAGGCCAGGGTGTCCCTGATCGATCTGGATGTTAAAAGCCAGGCATTGCTTCAGCAAATGGGCCCGGAAGGATCAGTCTATTTGTTCAATCACCTGGCGCCGGGTGAACATCCCAACTATCCTGATGGAGTAAAAGATAACACCCATTTCAGTGAATTTGGCGCAAGAAAAATGGCGGAACTGGTACTCGAAGATATCCGGAAGTGTGAGCCACAACTGGCTGAAAGGATCATCAAACCTGTAAAGAAATAATTTGTGTTATGATTGCGATCAACAGAAAAATATTCTTAAGTATAACCTTGCTGTTTGCCGTATTGATCTCTTTTGCACAGCAAACATATCCAACCAAACTGACCGTTGCCAAAGACGGTAGTGGCGACTATAAAACGATACAGGAAGCAATCAATGCCGTAAGGGCGTATTCCCCTGAACCGATCTCGATCTTTATAAAGAATGGTGTTTATGAAGAAAAACTCGTCATCCCCTCCTGGGTAGGAAATATTACTATAAAAGGAGAAAGCCGTGACCAGACGATCATTACGAACGCAGATTACTCCGGAAAATTCATGGCAAAAGGCGCAGATACCATGACCAATAAAACAAAGTTCGGCACCTTTAATTCCTATACCGTTTGGGTACAGGGAAATGATGTGGTGTTGGAAAATCTTACTGTCAGAAATACGGCAGGCAGGGTAGGGCAGGGTGTTGCCCTCCATGTTGATGGCGATAGATTTGCCATCCGCGATTGCAATCTCCTCGGCAACCAGGATACTCTGCTGACAGCGGGCGATAGCAGTCGTCAGTATTATGAGAACTGTTTGATTGAAGGAACCACAGATTTTATTTTCGGGCCCGCTACGGCAGTATTCAGAAACTGCATTATCAGAAGCCTGACAAACTCTTATATCACGGCCGCGTCTACGCCTCAATGGAAGTCTTTTGGCTATGTATTCATTGATTGCAAGATCACTGCCAACGAAGAAGCGCAAAAGGTTTTTCTAGGAAGGCCGTGGCGGGCCAATGCAAGAACGGTATTTATCAACTGTGAGCTGGGCAAACATATCCGCCCTGAAGGTTGGCATAACTGGAGCAAGGTGGAGAATGAAAAAACAGCTTTCTATGCAGAGTATAATTCCAGAGGCGAAGGAGCCGCGCCTGACAAACGGGTTGCCTGGAGTAAACAATTAACAAAGAAAGAAGCAAAACAATACACGCTTGAAAAGATCTTCGCAGGAACAACACCGTGGAAACCGTAAAGCTCTTTTGAAGTTCGATGGTCGGTGGCGGGATGGCCGATGGCCGATGATCGATGGTCGATGATCGATGGCCGATGATCGATGGCCGATGATCGATGGCCGATGATCGATGGTCGATGATCGATGGCCGATGGCCGATGATCGATGATCGATGGCCGATGATCGATGGCCGAAAGCAAACCTTTCGCTTGAAAGTAATATTGCTGTCTGTTTTCGGATTTTCCATTACAGGTTGTTGTAGTTTCGCTCATCGATGTCATCAACCATCGACCATCGACCATCGATCATCGATCATCGACCATCGACCATCGACCACCGGCCATCATGAAATGATCTTTGTCGCCCATTAATAGATAAACATGAAAAAACACTGGCTTTCGATTTTCTTATGTAGTGGCTTTATTTCGGCCAATGCGCAGTATTCATGGGGAAATCTTCCCAAGGTAGAAGAACCCGTTTTTAAAACGGATACATTTTCCGTATTGAATTATGGGGCAAAATCTGACGGATATACACTCAATACAAGGGCGATCACTGCCGCGATCATCGATTGCAGCCGCCAGGGAGGTGGAGTAGTGGTGATTCCCGCAGGTCTTTGGCTCAGCGGTCCCTTTGAAATGCGCAGCAATGTGAACCTGCATCTCGCTGCGGGAGCGTTACTCACGTTCACCACCGATAAAGCAAAATATCCCCTGGTGGAAGGCGTATACGAAGGTAAACGCGCAGCACGCAATCAGTCGCCTGTTTCCGGAACAGGACTCACCAATATCGCCATCACCGGCAAAGGCGTGATCGATGGTAATGGTGATGCATGGCGGGCTGTTGGCAAATCGGCGCTTACTGAAAATGAATGGAAGGAGAAAATAAAATCCGGTGGCGTATTAAATGATGATGGCAAAGAATGGTATCCAAGTGAACAATTCAAGCAAGCCAAACTGGAGAATAAAAGCATGTTGCTCGTTCCCGGTAAGGAACTGAAGGATTTCGAAGAGATAAAAGATTTTCTTCGCCCAAACCTGATCGTATTTACGCAGTGTAATAAAATATTGCTGGAAGGGGTGACATTCCAGAATTCTGCTGCATGGGCTATTCATCCGCTGATGTGTGAAAACCTGATACTGCGTGATCTGCTGGTGAAGAATCCTGAATATGCGCAGAACGGAGACGGTGTTGATATAGAGTCCTGCAAATTCTTTTTGGTGGAAGGCTGTACGTTTGATGTGGGTGATGATGCGATCTGTATCAAATCCGGGAAAGATGAAGAAGGCCGTAAAAGAGGCATGCCAACGCAGTATGGTATAGTGAGAAATAATTTGGTGTATAAAGCGCATGGCGGTTTTGTGATCGGCAGTGAGATGAGTGGCGGTGCGAATAACATCTTTGTGTATGATTGTAATTTCATGGGTACAGATAAAGGGCTTCGTTTCAAATCAACCCGCGGCCGCGGTGGTGTAGTGGAAAAGATCTACGCCCGTAATATTTACATGAAAGACATCGGGCAGGAAGCCATCTTCTTTGATATGTATTATTTCGTAAAATTCGCAACAGATGGCGAAAGAAATGAAAGCCCGGTTGTAAATGAAGGCACTCCGGTCTTCCGCGATATGCATTTTGAAAAGATCGTTTGCAACGGAGCGAAGAAAGGGATCTTTATCCGCGGCCTTCCGGAGATGCCCGTGCAGAATATAAGATTTACGGATTGTATCCTGACGGCAGAAGTTGGTACAGAGCTGGTGGATGTTGACAGGATTGCATTTGATATCATTGAATTGAACCCGACCAAATCTGACCCCGTTGTATCAATCAATAACGGAACAAATGTGCGGTTCGGCGGATTGATCTTCCCAAGTGCATTCAAAACCATTTTGAAAGTGACGGGGGAACGTTCGAAAGACATTGACCTGAGTCATATGGGGATCTCTAAAGGCTCTGACAGGGTAGTGATCACGGATGGAGCTCCTGAAACGGCGGTGTTGATGGATTAGAATAGTTTTTAAACAGAAAGGCGTAGGGTTCCCGCAGATTACGCTGATCAAGCGCGGATTGGCAGATCAAGCTCTGATAATCGGATAAATATCAGCGAATCTGCGCTTGATCAGCGTAATCTGCGGGAACCTTACGCCAGACTTATAGGAAGACCTGATATGAAGAAGCTTGTTTTCATTTTGTCAATACTGTTCTCAATAACAGCGGATGCCCAGCTATCCTTCCCGCGTGACACCTCATTCAATATCCCCGCAACCTTCGAAAAAGAAAAAAAGAAGCGTCCATATATAGTAGTTGCCGATCCGGAGATTCCCAAAGATGTGGCAGTCAAAAAGAACATCGTGTTCAAAAGAGCCGGCACACATTCGCTGACACTCGATATTTTTTATCCAACAAAGAAAAAGAAAAACACACCTGCTGTACTACTCATCTTTGGCGGCGGATGGCGATCCGGTGATAAGACTCATAACTATGCAATGGCTACGGAGCTGGCAAAGCAGGGCTTTGTGGCGGTGACGGCTGATTACAGGTTATCGCTCGAAGCTCCTTATCCTGCTGCTGTAATTGATCTGAAAGATGCATTGCGATGGATGCGAAAGAATGCAGGTGCATATTCGATAGACAAGAACAGGATTGCCGTACTAGGTTGTTCTGCCGGTGGTCAGCTTGCCGCCCTTCTCGGGAATACAAACAAGGAGCTTTCACTTGGCGGGCAGGCTGCAGATACGGCCAATGCATCCGTACAGGCGATCGTTAATATAGATGGAACCCTGGCATTCCGTCACCCGGAGTCTGAGGAAGGTGCCGTAGCTGCCCAATGGTTAGGCGGAACATATGAAGAACGGCCGGATAACTGGGAGGAAGCTGCACCGCTCAATCATGTTGATAAGAACAGTGCCCCGGTTTTTTTCGTGAATAGCTCTATTCCGCGTTTTCATGCCGGGAGAACTGATATGATCCGTAAACTGGATTCGCTGCAGATCTATTCGCAGATACACGAATTTTCCGATACGCCGCATCCATTCTGGTTTTTTCACCCCTGGTTTGATCCGATGATGAAAGAAATTGGAGATTTTTTGAGGAAGGTGTTGACGTATTGAAAGGCGTTCCAAAGCTGCTACCACCATGACAAAATATTACATCATCACAGTAAGATCGTTCTAATTGAATGATGTGTCAGCCGGCTGAGTAGGACAGTTCTTCGCTTTTCGTCATACGCTTCTCACCTTGAATCATTATCTTTCACCCTCATTATACAGCAAGCCAATGAAACAGCGTTCGCCTTATTTATTGCCATTCATTCTCGTTACGAGCTTATTCTTTCTGTGGGCCTTTCTGCACAACATCAACCCGGTGCTGATCCCGCATTTGCGCAAAGCCTGCCAGCTTACAGATACTCAATCTGCATTTATTGACACCGCCGTTTATCTCGCTTACTTTTCCATGGCTATCCCTGCCGGTTGGTTCATGCATAAGTATGGTTACAAAAAAGGAATTCTCTGCGGATTGTTTCTCTATGGGGTAGGAGCATTGTTGTTTGTACCCGCTGCATCTTCTCGTGAATACATGTTCTTTCTTGCAGCGTTGTTCATCTCCGCTTCCGGTGCCACTTTTCTCGAAACCGTTGGTAATCCCTATATCACCAAACTCGGTGATCCTGCAACGGCCACACAGCGTTTGAATTTTGCGCAATCGTTCAATGGAGCAGGAGCTGTATTCGCTCCGCTGATCGGCTCACAAGTGATCCTTTCAGGTGTTGAATATACAAAGGAGGAACTTGATAAAATGACGCCTGATCAGCTGGCGACTTATCTCAATGGAGAAGCAGCGACGGTAAAAATGCCCTATCTGATCATCGGTATTGTTGTGTTCTTATTGTTATTGCTTTTTGTATTTACGAAATTACCTGAGATCAAAGAAGAAGGATCTGCCGAAAGCGGTAAGTTCTCCTTCCGCGTACTCCGTCATTCTCATCTTTCCTGGGCAGTGATAGCGCAGTTCTTTTATGTGGGAGCGCAAACCTGCGTGGGAAGTTTTTTTGTCCGTTTTTCAAAGTTTACCCATGATATCCCGGAAAAAGAAGCTGCCTTCCTGTATGGTGCGATAGCAATGGTCGGGTTTATGCTGGGACGTTTTTCGGGAACATTCCTGATGAAGTATATCAAACCGGCGAAGCTGCTCCTGGTGTATGCTGTTGTTAATATCATTTTGCTGATCGTAGCAGTTTCAACAACCGGCGCAACGGCGGTTTATACCTTAATGGCAGTTCCTTTCTTTATGTCGATCATGTTCCCGACGATCTTCTCTATGGGCATTTCAGGGTTAGGTGAAGAATCAAAAACCGGTTCATCCTTTATCGTGATGTCAATCGTGGGCGGAGCGATCATCCCGCTTGCTATGGGTCAACTGTCGGATGCAAGAGGCGGTGACATACAGTTTGCTTATCTCATACCAGCTATTTGTTTTGCGGTGGTTGGTTTCTTCGCCTATAAATTCCGTAACCTTTCTACAACCGTTCAATCCGGTCATTAACTATGAAAAGATTCACGCTCACATTAGATCTGATTGATAATGAAGAAAAGATCGCTGAATATGAAAAATATCATAAAGCCGTATGGCCGGAGGTTCTGGAAAGTATCCGCCAATCCGGCATCCAACAGATGGAGATCTACAGGTTTGGTAACAGATTGTTCATGATCATTGATTCCTCGGATGAGTTTACCTTTGAGAAGAAAGCGGCCGCTGATGCTTCAAATAAGAAGGTGCAGGAATGGGAAAAACTGATGTGGGACTATCAGCAGGCTCTTCCTGGCAGCAAGCCGGGAGAAAAATGGCAGTTGATGAAGGAGATATTCAGAATGGACAAAGTTTAAAAGTTTAATAGTTTCAATGTTTAAAGATGTTTAACTTTTAAGCCCCTTAAACTTTCAAACATTTAAGATTTTAACGCTTCAATCACAGTACACTTGAAAAATAAAACACCATGTTTGATCTGAAGAACAAGACGGCGGTGATAACCGGCGGTGGTAGCGGGATTGGCAGAGCTATTTCTTTGCTGTTTGCAAAACAGGGAGCAGCTGTCTACATTCTCGATTTTGATAAGAAGACGGCAGATTCCGTAGCGGAGGAAGCAAAAGCCGCGGGTGGTTTCGCGGAAGTATTGGCATGCGACGTGAGCAATCAGCAACAGGTCAAAGATGTTGTTGCGGAAATTGCGGCAAAAACAGGCAGTATTCAATTATTGGTCAACAATGCCGGTATTGCACATGTAGGAACTGTTGAAACAACATCGGAGGAAGATTTCAACCGTCTGTTGTCTGTGAACGTTCGTGGTGTTTACAACTGTTTGCAGGCTGTAATTCCGCATATGAAGCAAACGGGCGGCGCGATTCTGAACATGGCTTCTATCGCATCATCTATAGGAATACCCGATCGTTTTGCATACTCCATGACAAAAGGAGCAGTTGTGGGGATGACGCTTTCTGTCGCAAAAGATTATATCAATCAGAAAATACGTTGTAACTGCATTTCTCCCGCTCGTGTGCACACACCATTTGTGGATGGATTTATCTCAAAAAACTATCCGGGCAAAGAAGAGGAAATGTTTGAAAAACTTTCGAAATCCCAACCGATCGGTCGCATGGCGGAACCCGATGAGATCGCCTATCTCGTGTTGTATCTCTGTAGTGATGAAGCCTCTTTTATTACAGGATGCGATTATCCGATCGATGGAGGATTTATCAAATTAAATAACTAGTCTTATATTATTATTGATATATTAAAATATAAAGTAAATGAAACTGATCCGTTTCGGTGAAAAAGGAAAAGAAAAACCAGGTGTTGAGATCAATGGTGAAAGATTTGATCTTTCATCGGTAGTGAAAGACTATGATGAACATTTTTTTGCAAATGATGGACTTGCAACGTTGATAAAAACGGTCGATGGCAATACGTCCGGTTTTCCGAAAGTATCTGCTGATGTCCGTCTCGGAGCGCCTATCGCGCGTCCTTCAAAGATCGTTTGCATTGGATTGAACTATGCTGATCATGCAAAGGAAACTGGCGCAACTCCTCCAACAGAACCGGTCATCTTTCTTAAGTCGAGCACCGCAATGGTTGGTCCGTTTGACAACATCGTGATCCCTAAAGATTCTGTAAAAACTGACTGGGAAGTGGAACTGGCTGTGGTGATCGGTAAAGAAGCAAGTTATGTGGATGAAGCAAATGCTCTGGAATATGTTGCGGGTTATGCATTGCACAACGACGTAAGCGAACGCGAATTTCAGCTCGAGAGAGGTGGTACCTGGGATAAAGGAAAAGGGTGCGATACATTCGCACCGATCGGTCCATGGCTCGTGACTTCCGATGAAGTGAAAGATGTCAACAATCTTCGTCTCTGGCTGAATGTGAACGGAAAGAAAATGCAGGATGGCAATACCTCCAATTTCATCTTTAATATACCGCAGGTGATCTCTTATGTAAGCCGGTTTATGACGCTGTTGCCGGGTGATGTTATTTCAACAGGAACACCTGCCGGTGTTGGTCTCGGCTTTAACCCTCCCGTATATCTCAAACCGGGTGACGTGGTTGAGCTCGGGATAGATGGCCTGGGTGAATCCAAACAAACCTGTGTAGCATATGCTAAAAATTGATGCGCATAACCATTTCTGGATATTCGATCCGGAAAGAGACAGCTGGATCACGCCCGCAATGGATGTGATCCGCCGTGATTTCCTGCCGGAGGAATTTCATGAAACATTGCAACATCACGGCTTTGATGGTTGTGTGGTGGTGCAGAGCGATCAGTCGGAAAAGGAGAATGATTTTCAACTGAAGAATGCTGTGGCAAATCCTTTCATAAAAGGAGTTGTCGGCTGGGTTGATCTTCAGGATCCGCACCTTGAAAGCCGGCTGGAATATTACCAGACATTTTCTGCGTTAAAAGGTTTTCGTCATGTTTTGCAGGGAGAAGCAGATCGCTCGCTGATGCTTCGCCCGGCATTTAAGAATGGCATCCGACTGTTACGCAAATATGGTTTTACCTATGATATCCTGATCTTCCCCGACCAACTCAAATTTTCAGAAGAGCTGGTAAGCGAATTCCCGCATCAGAAATTTGTGATCGATCATATTGCAAAGCCGTCTATCAAAACAAAAGAAGATGGAAGCTGGCATGAAGATATCCGGGCCATTGCAAAACACGAAAATGTTTATTGCAAGATCTCCGGGATGGTTACAGAGGCCGACTGGCATCACTGGAAAAAAGAACACTTTCATCCGTACATGGATACGGTCGTGGAAGCATTCGGTACAAAGCGCATTATGTATGGCAGTGATTGGCCCGTATGCCAGGTAGCAGCCACCTATACAGACATGCTGGGTATTGTTCAGAACTATTTTGCAGAATTTTCTGCGGATGAACAGGCTGCTTTCTTTGGCGGCAATGCCTGCACATTTTATAACATTCAATAAGAAAAAATGGATCTTCAGTTAAAAGATAAAGTCGTGATCGTAACGGGCGGCGCTAAAGGTATCGGTGAAGCAATTTCAAAGGTGCTTGCAGGTGAAGGTGCGATCGTTGCGATCATTGGCCGGAATGAATCGGATAACAAAGCATTGCTTGCTGAGATAGAAAAGACAGGAGGCAAGGGCATGCAGATCGCTGCTGAACTGGCAGAACCTGCGGCTTGTGAAAAAGCCGTCAAAGCGATCATCGCGCAATTGGGAAGAGTGGATGGAGTGGTAAATAACGCCGGTGTGAACGATGGTGTTGGTTTGGAAAATGGCAACTATGAAAAATTCATGGAAAGTCTGCATAAAAACCTTATTCACTATTATCTGGTGGCGCATTATGCACTGCCGGAATTGAAGAAAAGCAAGGGAAGCATCGTTAACATTACGTCCAAAACCGGTATCACTGGCCAGGGCAATACATCGGCGTATGCCGCAGCAAACGGTGGCCGTAATGCATTAACAAGAGAATGGGCAGTTGAATTGCTGAAGTATGGCATCCGGGTTAATGCGGTTGTTGTATCAGAGTCTTACACGCCCGCCTATGAAAAATGGATCCAAACGCTTTCTGATCCTGCAACCAAATTGAAAGAAATTGAGTCAAAAATACCATTGGAGAACAGGATGACAACGCCGGAAGAACTCGCGAATACCGTAGCATTTCTTTTGTCACAGAAGTCAAGTCATACTACCGGTCAGCTCGTATATGTAGATGGCGGTTATGTTCATCTCGACAGAGCTTTGGCCAACGCCTGATCAAATTCAATTCTAAAAACTTTACAATGAAATACCTTGTGCTTGTTGCTGCTTTAGCCATGTTTGCATTTACCACACCAGCGAAAAAGAACAAAGTGATCTTCTTTGGAGATTCTATTACACAGGCTGCTGTAAAAGGAAATGGTTATATCGTAAAGCTGGATAGTATTATTAAGAAAGAAGGCTTGGGTGAATCATTCGAACTGGCCGGTGCCGGTATCGGTGGTAACAAAGTATATGATCTCTATTTAAGAATGGAAACGGATGTACTGGAGAAGAATCCTGACATCGTGTTTATTTATGTTGGAATAAATGATGTGTGGCATAAAAGCAGTTCCGGTACAGGAACGGATGCTCCCAAATTCATCGGTTTTTACAAGGCGATCATCAAGAAGCTACAGGATAAAAACATTCGCGTTGTTGTTTGTACACCTTCTGTGATCGGAGAAAGAAATGATTTCTCCAATGAACAGGATGGGGATCTGAATCATTACAGTAATATCATCCGCAATATCGCAAAGGAATCAAACTTGCCCGTGGTTGATCTCCGCAAAGCGTTTGTTGAGTATGAAAAAGCAAATAACTCAACCAACCAGGAGAAGGGAATTCTGACAACAGATCGCGTGCATTTGAATGATGCCGGGAATCTGTTTGTAGCAGGAGAGATGTGGAAGGTGTTGAAGACGCTTAAATGATATTGCCTTTCGTGAGGTTCCCGCAGATCACGCAGATGGTCGCGCAGATACGCAGATGTTTTGGTATCTGGATAATGCTATCTGCGTATCTGCGCTTCTTAGATCCGCGTAATCTGCGGGAACCCTACGCCAGTCAGGACAGAACAGGTTGAATCCGGTTCAGAACTTCCATACCTTCACATTTTAAAAGCTCATCCAGAAAATGAAAACGCTTGTCTGCACCTCTCCCCATCATTTCGAATATACCGATACAGAAAAACCTTTCATTCAACCCGGCCATACTTTACTAAAAATTCAGCGTATCGGCGTTTGCGGAACAGATCTTCATGCGTTTGAAGGCACGCAGCCATACTTCAATTATCCAAGAATACTCGGCCATGAACTGGCTGCTATCATAGAAGAAACAAACGCTCCCGGTTTCAAAAAAGGCGATGCCGTTACGATCATTCCTTATTTCAATTGTGGCAACTGTATCGCCTGCCGCAAAGGCAAGCCCAACTGCTGCGTATCGATGAAAGTTTGTGGCGTCCATGTTGACGGAGGAATGCGCGAGTTTTTGCTGGTACCAGACAGCTCACTGGTAAGTGGCGAAGGTCTTTCCCTCGACGAACTGGCACTGGTAGAACCATTAGCTATTGGCGCACATGCGGTGAGAAGAGCTGCGGTGGAGAAAGATGAATTCGTCCTGGTTGTGGGAGCCGGCCCGATCGGACTCGGTACAATGGAATTTGCGCGAATAGCCGGTGCCGAAGTGATCGCCATGGATGTGCAGGAAAGCCGGCTGGACTTTTGCAGAACAAAGCTGAACATCCCTCACACTATAAATGCCAAGGGTGATGTGATGGCCGAATTGCAGCGCATCACTAATGGCGATATGCCAACTGTGGTGATCGATGCAACGGGAAACCTGAAAGCTATCACCAACGCATTTCAATACCTCGCCCATGGCGGCCGCTATGTGCTGGTAGGATTACAAAAAGAAGAGATCAGTTTTAGTCACCCTGAATTTCACAAACGCGAGTCAACTCTTATGAGCAGCCGCAACGCAACCCGTGCAGATTTCGGGCATGTGTTGGCGTGCATGAGGAAGAAACTGGTAGATCCGGCGACTTATATTACGCATCGCGTAGGTTTTGAAGAGGTGAAAGGTAACTTCGATTCCTGGCTTGATCCGAAGAACGGGGTGATCAAGGCCATGATCGGAATGTAAGGAAAGATTTTAGCGTAATGCCGTGAACAGGGATAGTGTATATCTGAATCGTTACCCAAATTTTGGGACTTGCGTAGGTTCCTTCCTTCGCTGCGCTACGGCAGGCAGTTCCCGCGGATTTCGCAGATTGGGAAAGACTATTATGGAAAATTCTTTGAACAAACGGTTAATCCTGTATTTGCATGCGCGGATTTCGCAGATAACATCTTTCTGCTGGAGCTAATCTGCGTAATCCGCGCATTCAAATAAGAACATGTACTCCTCTATGTGAAATTTTTTCATTGATAGGATAGCCCAAATCTGCGGAATCAGCGGGAACTGTACGCCCTTTATAAATTGGGGTAACGATTAGCCTCTATAGCCAGCGGGTCGACAACTTTTTTAAAGCAATGCGTAGTGAAGGAATATGCCTAACCTCCTTCAAATTTGGAAAATTTCAATTGATTGAATATTATACAGTTACGCTATTTGCAAAAAAAATGCAATCGGTTTCATTTTTCATTCCCCGATATGCCGTAAGTTCGGCAATTGTTCCCACCGTCTTTCGTTCAGATAAGTGCGGTCTGGGGAATCAAACCGATTGTTTATGTTATTACTTGGCCTTGATATCGGCACCTCCTCCATCAAAGCATCAGTGGTGGATGCCGCAACCCAACAATTGCTTGCCTCTGCTCAATATCCCGAAACAGAATCGGGTATTACCTCCTTACAACCCGGATGGGCCGAGCAATCTCCTGAAATGTGGTGGGAGCACGTCCAGCTTGCGATCCTGAAACTGCATGCCCAACGTAAATACGATCCGAAAGAGATCAAAGCGATCGGTATCGCTTACCAGATGCATGGATTGGTTTGTGTGGATAAAGACCAGCAGGTACTACGTGATAGTATTATCTGGTGCGACAGTCGCGCTGTTGAGCTTGGCCGCAGTGCATTTGACGCAATAGGTAAAGAGCGTGCATTGCTGCATCTGCTGAATTCTCCCGGAAACTTCACTGCCAGCAAACTTGCCTGGGTGAAACAAAATGAACCGGCACTATACGAAAAGATCCACCGCATTATGCTTCCCGGTGATTTTATCGCCATGAAGCTGACGGGTGATATCACTACCAGTATTTCCGCATTGTCTGAAGGTGTGTTCTGGGATTTCCAGGAACATGAATTGTCAAAAGATGTATTCAATCATTACGCCATCAATCCCTCCTTTATTCCAACAGTAAAAGATGTGTTCACCAATCATGGTGAAGTATCGGAAACTGTCGCCGCTGCATTATCGCTTACGCCCGGAATTCCGGTTACATACAAAGCAGGTGATCAGCCAAACAACGCTTTATCATTGAACGTACTGAATCCCGGGGAAGTAGCGGCAACAGCCGGTACCAGCGGCGTGATCTATGCAGTGAGCGATCAGCTTACGTATGACAATGAATCAAGGGTAAATACATTTGCCCACGTCAACTATACATCAGCACAAAAACGATTGGGCGTATTGTTGAATATCAACGGTACCGGTATTCTTAACCGCTGGATCAAAAATGCCACTGGCGATAAAGCCAATTACCAGCAGATGAATGACGCCGCTGCCGCTGTAGCACCCGGAAGCGAAGGAGTTTACATTCTTCCTTTTGGAAACGGAGCGGAACGTATGCTCGGCAACCGCACGGTGCAGGCGCATATCAGCAATATCGATTTCAACCGGCATGGCACTGCTAATTTATACAGAGCTTCACAGGAGGGAATTGCCTTCGCATTCAGATATGGATTGGATATCATGCGCAGCAATGGCATCAATCCAAGCGTGATCCGCGCTTCCAAAACTAATATGTTCCTGAGTGATGTTTTCACACAGGCTTTTGTAAACACAACCGGATTAAGTGTCGAACTCTATCATGGTGATGGAAGTACGGGAGCTGCGATCGGTGCGGGGCTTGGCGCTGGCATTTATAACACTCCACAGGAAGCATTCAAACATTTTAAACCTTTATCCAGCATAGAACCTTCGGCATCTCTGTCAAAAACGTATGACGGACTTTACGAAGGATGGAAACAAGTTTTATCTAATCAATTGAACAAACAATAAATTTTAACGATGAATGTGGTAACAGGAAGTAAAGAATACTTCAAAGGCATAGGCCAGATCAAATACGAAGGTCGCGATAGCGAC
>VFQP010002002.1_pt1 | contig 24274 bp, 19 predicted proteins | sample 3512351 | NCBI WGS metagenome assembly VFQP01 (sample SAMN10412372, study PRJNA504923) | tailings metagenome | isolation source: Relicate 1 Philex TSF1 revegetated site | place: Philippines: Tuba, Benguet | collected 2017-08-29
GTCTGCGGTCTATGGTCTAAGGTCCTTGGTTTTGCCATCCCCGGTTCGTTGTCTGTGGTCTATCGTCTATGGTCTATCGTCTGTGGTCTATCGTCTATGGTCTATCGTCTATGGTCTATGGTCTGCCGTCTTTCATCCGCCATCCCACTATCCCAACCATAACCTTTAAAAGCAAAACGGCCCTCAGAAAGAAGGCCGTGTCTAATTTATGTCGGGTTGCTATTTTTAGTTGAGAGCCTGTTTGATCACCGCAGCAGCCTGTAGGACGGCCGTCTTGATTGCGGGAACTTGTGCAATCGGATTAAGCAGTCCGTAGTCATGAATCAATCCGGAGTAGCGTGTTAGTGTTACGGGAACGCCGGCTTCATCGAGTTTACGTGCATAGGCCTCGCCTTCATCACGCAATACATCATTCTCTGCAGTTTGTACAAGTGCGGGAGGAAGACCTTTCAATTGCTCAAGAGTGGCCTGTAAGGGAGATGCATATATCTCTTTACGTTTGTCTTTTTCAGGCAGATAGTTGTCCCAGAACCAGATCATCATGTTTTTCGTAAGGAAACGTTCTTCTGCAAACTGGTTATACGAACCTGTTTCGAAGTTGGCATCTGTAACAGGCCAGAGAAGAACCTGCAGTTTGATCTTTGGTCCTTTTTTGTCTTTTGCCATGAGGGCGATAACGGTGGTCATATTTCCGCCAACGCTGTTGCCAACAACGGCGAGGTTGTGTCCGTCAACACCGATCTCTTTGCCGTTTTCTGATACCCATTGTGTCGCCGCATAGATCTGGTTGATGGCTTTGGGATAACGGGCTTCCGGAGAGGGTGTATAGTCAGGAAATACAGCTACAGCGCCGCTTGCTACAACCAGGTCACGCACCAGTCTTCTGTGTGTTGGATAGTCGCCCAGTACCCAGCCACCACCATGTATAAAAATAAAAACGGGAGAATTCGGTTTCGCATCTTTAGGCTTGGTGATGTGTATGGTAACGGTTTCTCCATTCTGAGTAATTGTTTTCTCTGATTCGGTGATGCCAGAGTAATCAACCTCTACAGATTTTTGTGCTCCAACCAGAACCTGGCGAGCCTCTGCCGGAGTCATTTGTTCCATAGGCTTACCGCCTCCGGCGTTAAGTGCTTTAAGGAAGCCTCTTATCTCAGTAAATATCTGTGGGTCGTTTTCTGCTTTGATAGATTGTGCCATTGTTGAATAATTTAAGATGAATATTGATGCTGCAAGAGCAATGCCGGATAAAAGAATTGATTTCATTGTGTTTATTTGAAGTTCTGACTGATTTGATGACACAAAGCTAGATGACAGGCGAAGTGGGGTCAATGCATATATTACGGAAAGTATTGTACTTTTTTCCCGGCAGTAAGGGCAGGGCAGAAAGGAACGTAATGGGTTCATTTATCCATGTATCAAACCCCGTGGAAAAGAAAATAGATAGGGCGCTGACCAGGCTCTTATAAATGTTGTTTCAGTTGTTCGGCGTAACGGGAAAGTGATTGGTTTGAGTTGGAAGTTTTCTCAAGCGGTCTATCTTCTATCTTTGTTATATTAATTTTTAAGATGAAAAAAGTAACAGTGTTCTGCGGCTCCAGTTTTGGAACGGATAAAGTGTTTGAAGATCAGGCATATGCTCTCGGTAAGGCACTCGCCTTAAAAAATATCGGGTTGGTGTATGGAGGTGCGAGTATTGGATTGATGGGAGCGGTAGCGAATGGAGTACTTGATCATAAAGGGGAAGTGGTGGGCGTGCTCCCTGATTTTCTTCGTCAGAAAGAGATTGCTCATGCTGGATTGACCGAGCTTATTATTGTAGACACCATGCATGAGCGGAAAACAAAAATGAATGACTTGTGCAATGGTGTGATCACGCTGCCTGGTGGTTTTGGTACAATGGAAGAGTTCTTTGAAATGCTCACCTGGGCTCAGTTAGGCTTACATGGTAAGCCGATCGGGCTTTTGAATACAGATGGCTTTTACAACGAGCTGCTCTCACTGGTCGATACCATGGTAAGAAAAGGCTTTCTCAAGAAAGTGAATCAGGAAATGCTTTTGTCTGATAGTGATATAGATGCTTTGCTTGAAAAGATGATGAATTATCAACCTCCTGCTGTTGGGAAATGGATTAAAAGGGATGAGGTATAGCGTGTGCTGTTTGAGACCTTGGTTTCATGAATTCTGCTATACCTTTTAGCAGGTATTCTAAAGAGCTTTCAGGGCGTTATCCGAACTGTTGAATTTCTTACGGAATGCAACAGGAGTGTCACCGGTCTTACTTGCAAAAAGCCTGTTGAAGTATGCCGGATCTTCATAGCCAAGATCGTAGGCGATCTCCTTTACATTCATTGACGAGTAAGTTAAAAGTCGCTTTGCTTCGAGTAGTATCCTGTCTTTAATGATATCATTGGGTTGGGAAAGATGCAGTTTGCTGAATTTGTTGGACAGTGTTTTTGCTGATACTGCCAGAAGTTCAGCATAGTCCGCTACACTATGTTTTTCCCGGAAATGGATTTCGACAAGCCGGCTAAAGTCCCGGAAAAATTCAGTTTCATGAGCCGGTGCTTTATTTATTTCACCAAGATTCTGTTCTTTCCAAATCCTTGTCGCCCGGATAATGATCTGTTTGAGGTAAGTTCTGATCATTTCTTCCTGTGAAGAAGCATTTGTTTCAAGTTCTTCCTGTATCAATGTAAATGCCTGGCTGATGGTCCGGTCTTCTTTTTCGGGCAGGGCCGTCATTGGCATTTCGAAGATATTATTGAATAACAAACCATCGCAGGCTACCTCACGATCATGTATCTGGATACAATAAAAATCCCGGTTGTAAAAGATCATGGATCCGGAGCCGTTCTCTATATCGTGTATCTCAAAATGTTGATTGCTGTTTATAAAGAATAGCGAAGGGCCGGTTGTTTTGAACTGATTAAAGTCGACCGTTAATTTAGTCGCCCGTGGGAGGTAAGCTATTTTAATATAAGGCTTATATCGCTCATGGTTGGTCTCGCAGAAATTAGCTTTATCAACAGGGAGCAGTCCGAGTTTTTTGTATTTCGATTCAAATACGAGTTGCGACATATGCATCAGCGCTTTAGCTACTAAAGATAATTAATGGTCATGATTAAAATGTTACTGGCATTTTAGCGGATTACCGTCCGAAGGCTTCGGATTTGTATTTGTGTAATTGGAATACTAAGGTTGTTTTTGATTGTTATCCCGGAGACTTGTCCATTTTACGGTATCAAGTTTTAGTGTATCAACCTCAACTGTCCAATTTAACCCCGGCGCAACCGGATTGACCATGAAGACCGCTGAACGTGTGGGACCGCCGTCCATTGCACCACAGCCGAAGTCGCGAATAACAATAGTTTTGGAAGGATTTTCTTTATTCGAAAAAGCCGTCTCTCTATGCGACCAGCCACAAAACCCGATGCCGGAAACCATCATCAAAAAGAGCGTAACAAGTGCAACAAATAACGTGAGTATTACTTTGGATATGGCGGCCAGGATGCCGTCTTTTTCAAATAGTGTTCCCGTTAGAGTAAGTACAATAGCCAGCGGAAGTAATATTCCCGTGAAGGAGTTGAGTGATGCACTAGCGGCATTACTGGCATATTCGAGATGCGTAAGTGAAAGGAGCATTCTGAATGTAATAATGAGAACAATGACAAATAAGGATGAAATGAATACGATCCTGTTCAATGAAGTCATTTGGTAAGGGCTTGTTATTTACCTGTTCTTCTCCAGTGCAGCACGCGCAAAATAAAAATACCATATTCCCCGTCAACAAAAAAGGAAATATTCAAGCCCCATAGTTGGAACAAACGGAACTCGCCTTTATTGTTTCGCATAAACCGGTCCGGGGGACAGCTCTCAGGTTTTTTTGCCAATTCTTCTATTGCAGACATCAGTTCTCTTTCCATTACATCTGCGCGTTGAACGGATCGCTTACGAACGCGCATCAGCTCCTGCTCGAATGAATTGAAGGCTTTTTTATCCCAGAGAATAGTCGTAGTCATTTTCTTTTTTTAAGAATTTCCTTTATCTGATCATGTGTATAGAACTCGCCGGCTTTAACCCGCTGCAAAGCCTGTTTGAGCTCTTCACTGTATTTATCAGTTTGATACTGGCCATCAGGCCGGGTGAATGACTGGATGATCGTTAATACTGTTTCTTTTTGATCACGGGTGAGAAGCGGCCAGCATTGCATTATTTTTTCATCGAATGATGATCCGGACTTGAGCGAATGATCCATGATATTTGTTTAGTGTGAAATTCAGTAAAGACCCGGGAAGCAGAATGAGAAAAAAACAAAATTTGAGTGTTTTTTTCACGAGGATATTTGGGGAAGACCGCGGACCGCAGAAGTGAAATATAGAGGCATTTGCCTTATTTAATCGCGCAGGCAAAGACGTCTCCTTCAATTGAAGGAGACGTCTTTGCTCAGGCTAATAACGGGTTATCATCGCTAAGCGAACGTCTGCGGTCCGCGGTCCGTGGTCCGTGCTCTCCGGTCCGTGCTCTGCGGTCCTCCTCTCTAACCCTTCGTTATTTTTATCTTCACGTGCAGCGTAATTTTTGAAACACCCAATGGTCCTGATTCCTCCAGCTTGATATTCTTACTGAAAGTTTTTGATGCTCCCGGTGCAAGTGATGAGATCTCATCTGCAACTGTTGCAAAATTGAATTTCAGTTCTGCGGATGATTCTTCGCGATAGGCTGGTTCATGCATGAGCTCCCAATCATGCATCTTTTGATAGAAGTTGAGCGTAGTGGCTCTGATGTTTGTTTCGCTCACATTATTCATGGCCACGATTGTTACATCATCTTCATCTTTCTTGCCAGCTCCTTTTGAGATTGCCCGGTCCTTCGGAATTTCTTTTAAAAGCATGTTTTTGCTAGTGGTAGTACCATTTGTAGTAACGCTCGAAAGTTTGAATGTTCCATAAATGTCTTCTTCGCTATCGGGAGGTCCTTCCACTACTTTATTAACGGTGAAGCCTGTATATTGTACTTCAACTTTGTATTTGGATGTATTACATGAAATCAGTTCATCATAGTTTCCAACCGAACGGACGGATAGCAGCGCATCGTCAGAGATTCTCCTGATCGTGTAATGTAATGGCAGTGCGGATGTGTTGGCTGTGAACCTGCTGGCAGAGGGCGAGTTGATATATTGCCTGAAGGCATCTCTGAATGCTGCAATGTTGCTGAATATTGCATTGGCGTACTGGTTCTCTCCGCCATAGATACGGGCATGAAATGTTGTGGCGATTTCTTGAAGAGACGCGCTTGTTTCCCCGCTTACTTTAGTTCCCAAGTCAATATCTGCGCCTTCGGTTCCGTTGATCTCTGCACTAATGGCAGCGCTCATCGCGGCTTTTACTCTTGCGAGCGTTGCACTTGATGTGACTACGATCAGGATTCGCCGCCCGTAAGTGACTGACTCCACATAAGCAGCATTAGTTAAGCTTGTATGTGCATTCGCCGACTGAAAAAGCTGATTGTGGTTAGTCAACACATTCAGCGTATACATCGGCTGAATCAAATTCAGCATGTAAACTTTTTTCCTTGCTGTACTGCTTGCATCACCTGAACCCTGAAAGCCTGCTGTGATTTCGGCGGGAATGCCCAATTCCTGCAATGGTAAAAAAATCCCTGAACTGGTTTCAAATTTTGCTTTCAGCTCCGTTGTGGATGATACTTCAGACATATCCAGGATACCTTGTGCAGGGATACTCGCCTGAAAGCTCGGAGCGAGCAGCTGCCGCTGTACCTCCGGCAATGGACTCCTGGTAAGATCTGTTACATCCAGAAAGCCCGGACCAGGATTATCAGGATTGAAAATGCTTATACCGATCTGGTAGTTTTTTCTTGCGGGTGTTTGTGCAGCTGAAAAAGAATTGTTCAAAATAGAATTGATATTGAACATCTGGCCCGGATAAATTCTGCTTGCCGGATCAAATAAGTTGAAATCCTGGGAAGTTACATAGTTGACGCGCATAGGTTGGAATGTGCACACCGTATTGCCTCCTGTTTCCTGTCGTGTGTTGCCTGCGGTGGAGAATCCGTTTTCCGAACCGGTAAGACCTACACCAATTTCAACTTTGCTTGCACCGTCCTGCCGGCTATGTAATACAGCGGAATTTCCACTTGTATTCCCTTTCAATGCCAGTTTCTTCATTGCAGTGGCATACCAGTTAAGTTTTGAAGTAGCCATCGGTTTGAGAAGCTGAGCTCTGCTTTGCTGCATCTTTGTTTGGCTGAATCCGGTTATCCCGGATAACAGACCTGCGGCAAGAAAAATTACATTCGATTGTTTCATGTGTGCTGGTTTAATGATTAGTTTTTGATTATTGAATCCGTTTGATGGTTACTGTTAATTGTCCTGTATTATTGCCATATCCTGATACAACATCGTTTGCGAAAAGAACAAGCTTGCCGTTCACCGCCGGTTTGATCTTCGCCGCCTTTCCGATGCTGAATTGCTGATCGGGTAAAATATTTTCGAAGCTGTTGGATGTTTGATTATAAATGCTTCCCGTTAAACAAAGCCATTGTGCATTCTTGTCACGCTTTAAGGCTTCCATACTGGCAAGGCCGAGGTCTACACCTGCATTCGGACTTCCGCAATCACTCGCTTTAAAACCTGCGGCATCTGTCGATGTGCATGTGCCGTCTTTCCATTGTCCGGTTGCGGTTATTTCATATACATTTCCTTTTTGCAATTGAACATTGGAACGGTTATGTGCTTCACTGGCTTTTACTTTTACAACCACTGTTTCATTTAGCTGAAGCTGTTTATCCTGTACGGGAGGATTTTTTATAAGAAACGGGTTTAGAAAGATCAATAGGAATGGTAGCATGTTATTATGTTTATCTCATCATACACGCGATGGTGGCGATGGGGGTGAATGTTTGAAATTTCCAGTTCTTGTCAAATACGCAGCGCATGCCATAGTTGATGACTACGCTACGGCTGATCCGCCAGTCGCCGCCGATGCTTACGCTATTGGGGTGAACCACATCCCAGGCAACGCTTGGTTCAATGATATCGAAGTTGGACGCGGGCGTAAATGTCTCTTTAAGCGCGGCGGCAGCGGATTTGAAACCTTTTTTCTCATACAGGAATTCAAAGAAGAAAGTGTATACAGGGCTTCCATATCGCAGGTTGAAACCCATCGTGAAAAGTTTATTTTTTGCAAATGCTTTCTGTGATACTTCTTCTCCTGTGTCATTATCTGTCATCAGAAAGTTCAGTTCTTCTTCATACCAGCTGCTGCGCAGCAATCCTGACAGCAACCAGTATTTCCCTATGCCAACACTTCCATTTAACCAGGCACCAAATGAGGTGCTTCGGTTTTTGCGCAAACTTTTCAGTGTTCCGGCGCTGTCCTGTATATAGGAGTTCACTTTGCCGATGGCGAAATCAAGCGATGAGGCATTCCAGTTTTCGTTGATAAAGACTTTCGCACGGGAATTGATCTCTGCATTTCGTCTTGAATTGACAGAGTTCAATTGTTCTTCAGTAGAAAGAATCCGGCTGCGGAGATCTGGTTTTGACATTACATTGGTTGTTGTGTCCAGTTGTTGTTCGAGTTGTTTTAAGGTTTCCATCAACTCCTTTTTCTCAGTGTCATATTGTTCGCTGATGCCTGTATATAATTCTTTTGCCATCAGCGGGTCCTTTGATTTCAGCAGGTTCATTTTTAATGCAAAGCCGATCCTGCGATCAGTGTTTTCATCCTGTACGGACCCGACAGACAGGTCAACAGAAGCCAGCCTGCGCATAAAAGGAGACGCTGACTGGTATTTCTCCAGGTTCTTCCGGTTGTAAAGCAACTCCCAAACCGGTTGAGCCTGTATGGCAAGATTGGGATTGAGTTTCCAGGATTTGAAAGACCAGTCAACTTTAAAATCCTTGATATCTGAAGTGCGGTTCACCTGCGCTGTAGTTACACCCATCAGGTCGAAGACCGGCGTAGCAGGAATGGAGAATTCTTTGGGTGTGACGCGGTCAGTTTTTTGCTCTTCCTGTGCATTGGTGCAAACTGTGATAAACAGTAGCATCATGGGAAAAAGAAGCTGGCGGAGGTGTTGCATAAAGCTGGTTTTGGGGTTGATTTGATCCGTCAAAACTAACCGGCGGGCAAGGCGTGATCAATACCAGTGTTTCGTGAAATAGTGCAGGATGAAATACCTAAAAATCGGTAGGATGGTTGGGGAATTGTTCTCTATATTGTGGTCTGAGGTTTCCTCCTTCGCTGTGCTACAGCGGACGGAGCCCGCAGATATACGCGCCGATACGCTGATTTTTTTAATTGTAAGAAACTAATCTGCGCATCTGCATAGCGTATGAAAATAGTAGTCGGAGAAATAGTCGACTGCAATTTTTTACCAGGGCAGATCCGCGTAATCAGCAGGAACCTACGCAAAATATTAACCAGACATGGCTCGACTCATACTCTTCACTTTGCTGGCATTTGTCCTGCATTCTACATTCGCTTATGGGCAGGTTGATCCTGAACAACTGGAAGTGCAATTGAAAGATAAAAAAGAAGACAGCTCAAAAGTTAATCTGCTGATCGATATCGGCAATGCCTGGGCCAATGCAGATCTGCCGAAATCCATCGTTTTTCTTCAGCAGGCTTATACGCTTGCTGAAAAGGTGAAGTTTGACTATGGCATGGCCCGCAGTGCTTATCTTCTTGGTGTCTCTTATGTAGATGAGGGAAAGTATTCGAAAGCTGATTCGTTTATCAGGATCGCGGAAGCTGGTTTTGAAAAAAAGAATAGAGTCCGGGATCTCGCTAAAGTACAGAATGCGTGGGGTACAATCAATTTTAAACAAGGTAATTACTGGGCGGCAAGCTCTAATTTTTCAAAGTCTGCGGAACTGTTTGATCAGGCGAAAGATACTTCGTCTTCATTGCAGGCCTACCAAAACCTTATAGCGGTACTCGGTGTAACAAAGAATTATGAAAAAGCCGTAGCACAGGGCAAGAAAGTACTGGCAATAGTTGAGTCAAGAAAGGATATGGTCGGGATCGGTTTTGCGTTGCAGGGACTTATAACCGATCTCGCATACCTGCGGAGATTTGACGAAGCGTTTTCCTATATCAAGCGGGCACTTGATTTTGCCAATACGACTGATCAGCCCGGACTTGCCGCTGAGATATACAGTGCCGTGGGGGGGTATTATTTCGCAAGGGAGAACTATGCCAATGCCCGGAATTATTTTCAGACAGCGCTGGATAAAGCTGAAAAGATCGGCGATCCGTTCCAGGTAGCAAACCATCATAACTCGATAGGGAAATGCTATTACCTGACCGGTGATTTCAGCAAGTCCCGGGAACATCTTTTAAAAGGAATGGAGATCGCTAAAAAACATAATAACCGCGTTGCGATCAAAAATCTTTCCCTATCGCTAAGTACGATGTACGATTCAACGCGTGACTATCACCAAGCCTACACCTATCTGCTGGATCATTCACTGGTAAACGATAGCATTCTGAATAGCGAGATCCGCAATTACACTTCCAATCTTGAGGTGCAGTATGAAACAAATAAGAAGGAGAACGAGATCCTGCGGCTGCAACAGGTAGAAACAGAAAATAACTACCAGATCAACCGCCGCAATATGACGATCCTGGCGGCTGCCGGGTTGATCTTTGCCCTGCTGATCATGTTTTATCTCGCACGGCGAAATTTCCGTAACAAGCAAAAACTGGAGCAGGAAAGGTCTGCTTTACTTGAGGAACGGTTGAAGATAATGGAAAAAGAAAAACAGATCAGTTCCCTTCAATCGATGGTGAACGGGCAGGAAACAGAACGGACACGTGTTGCACGGGACCTCCATGATGGAGTGGGTGGTTTGTTGTCTACCGTGAGAATGTATTACAGCTCGCTTCATCATGAAACTCCTTCCATTAAAGAAAATCCTTTATATACAAAAACCGGGGAGCTGATCAATAATGCTGCGGAAGAATTACGTAAAGTTGCTCACAATATGATGCCTGAAGTGCTGATGAAAATGGGACTGGCACAGGCGCTCAAAGATCTTTGCAATAACGTAAGCGCAGGAAAAGATCTGATGGTAAGGTTTGAAGGATACGGTATGGAACAGCGGCTCGAAGGATCGACAGAGATCATGCTGTTCAGGGTTGTACAGGAACTGTGTAATAACATTGTCAAACATTCCGGAGCAACAGAAGCATTGGTGCAGATCAACCAGGATAATGAACGTTTAAGCCTGGTGGTAGAAGATAACGGAAAAGGCTTTGATGCGGAACAGGTGAGTGGCCGCAGAAGTATGGGAATGGAGACGATCAAAAGCCGTGTGAGTTACCTGCGCGGACATGTATCGATCGATTCTCAAAAAGGAATCGGAACAACGGTGACGATAGAAATTCCATTGACCGCGTGATTATTTCGAAATGGAATGCTGCAATTTTTCAACCGAAACAGCTAATTTGTTTGCATGATACAGATCTTGATTGTGGATGATCATCCTCTTGTTATTGATGGCGTAAAGATGATGGTACAGCATGAATCGTGGCTTAATATCGCGGGAGCGGCGCGTTCGGGTAAGGAAGCGTTGGAATTTCTGGAAGATCACTCTTCTATTGATGTTATCCTGCTTGATATTAATCTGCCGGATATGGACGGTTTACACATTTGTGAATTGATTCGTGGAAAAAACAAATCGGTTAAAATACTTGGGCTGACTTCACTGAACGAAGCCGGGATCATAACGCAGTTCATCCGGAAAGGTGGTAACGGATATTTGCTGAAGAATATGGAAGCGCCGGAGCTGATAGACGCGATCAATGCTGTGATGGATGGCGGAACGTATCTGAGTAAGGCAGCGAATGAAAAGATCATTCAGCAATTACAGGTGCATGATATTCCTTCAAAAGAAGTTCCCAACCTTACACGAAGGGAAAAGGATATCCTTGAGTTATTGGTCAAGGGAATGACCAGCCAGGAGATTGCAGCTACGCTGTTTCTGAGTAGCTACACTATCGATACGCATCGTAAGAATATGTTGCAGAAGTTCAACGTGCGAAATACGCAATCTCTGATCAATGTGGTCCGGGGATTGGGCATACTTCCGTGATACAGAATTCTTTGTTCTGGCGGAAGGAAACGCGGTGAAGAATCCACTGTATTGTATTTCGCCGCGTCCGCTGCGGTTCGTTGCGTGAGCCACGTTCCTCTACACCAGGATTTACCAAATCCACTTAATTCAGCATGTGCCTTTTTAATTTTCTTCCGTAATTCTTATATAATCAGCTACTTATGTAGCTACTTTTGAAAGGCATCAATATTTTATTTGGCTACTATATTTATAGTACTATTTTTATAGTACGAAAATATTAGTAGATGTATCTGAAAGAATTGACCAAAGGAGAAGAGGCCGTGATGAAACAGGTCTGGCATCTGGGGAAAGCAACAGTAAAAGATATCACTGCACTTATGCCGGAACCCAAACCGGCTTATACCACCGTTGCAACTGTGCTGAAGGTATTGAAGGAAAAAGGATTTGTAGATGCAGACCCAAATGGAAACTCCTACACTTATTCGCCGGTTATAAAGGAAGAAGAGTACCGCCGCTTTGCTTTTGATAAAGTATTCAGCACCTATTTCAATAGCTCATACGAAAACCTGGTTTCATTTCTCGTTGAGGAGAAACAGCTTGATGATGCCGCGTATCAGCGCCTGCTCGAAGCTGCAAAAAAATTAAAAAAGAAGTAGTATGAAGCTGTTTTATTATCTACTTGAAGCAAATATCTATCTCACGTTAGCCTATCTTTTTTATCTGGTTTTGCTGAAGAGACATACTTTTTTTCAGCAGCATCGCTTTTATTTACTGATCACTTCTGCATTCAGTTTTGCTATCCCATTGATCAGCGGAATGAGTATTACAAAACCTAATGTTGCTTCTGCAGAAAGGATAGAGTTTATTCAACCGATCATCTCGCCACCGCTTACTCAGGCAAGTGCTGAAGCCGTCTGGTTTGATTCACTCTATCTGATAGATATATCCATTCTTCTTTACTGGTGCGTTGTGTTTATAAGTTTAACAGTTTTGATAAAAAGCGTGATACAGATCTGCTTACTGTATAATCGGTCAGAAAAAACACAAAGACAAGGCCTCGTGATTGCCGTATTACCTCAGCAGAAAACAATTTTTTCATTTCGTGGCTGGCTTTTTAGTCATTCGTCATTTATAGAAAATGAAATAATACTGGAGCATGAAAAAGTTCATATCCGCGAAAAACACAGTCTTGATATTTTATGGTTTGAATTGTTGAAAGCATTCAATTGGTTCAATCCTGTGTCTTATCATCTCTTGAGAAGCGCAAAGCTGAATCATGAGTTCATTGCTGATTCTCGGCTGTCTGAAAAGTATGATCCTTTCCAGTATGCAATGTTGCTCATCAATCATGCGCATGATCCGTCTTTGCATATAGCCCACGCAGCGTTTACAGCCACCCAAATGGAGAAGAGAATGGGCAGAATGACGAGTGAAAGATCCGGCAATAGGTCAAGGTTTCTGCTATTGTTATTTGTGCCGTTGGTACTTCCGTTAGTTTATTTGTCCATTTTCTCTATCGATAAGAACTATGCATTGCTGAGATTTTCTTCTGAAACACAAGACGCCGCGGTTGTAGCAAATCAGTTAGAGGGAGAAGCTGTGACAGATAAACTGATTGTAAAATTGTCTGAACCTGATCCGGTAACTGATACTTCTGGTCCACGAAAACCGCGAAAGAAATTATCTGCCGGGAAAAATAACAGTAGGGTCATTTCGGTTAAGATCTTGTCAGATACAACTTCGATACGAAGCGAAGACAATTTATCTTCCCGCCCGTCTGTGTCAGAAAAAGATGAAGCATATTTTAAAAGTCGCTATGCAAATCCTGATACGCTTCACAGGAAAAACAGTATATCGGTTTATAACAGATATGCTTCGCTTGCAAACACGGCTTCGGCAATTAACTACAAAGAAGAACTTAAACCGGTATCTGTTTATCCGGAAGGAAGCGGAATTAAATCAACGATTAATCCTGATGAGAAATACTCCGTGAGTTTGTTTGAGTCAACAAAAAGACCGAGTGCTTTTCAATAGACGAAATACAAAGATTTCATCAATATAAAGTAATGACAGGACTTCTTTCAGGCCGCCAATATGGCTTGCTGGAGATCTTTTGCCACTCAATACCTATTTCAAAATAAAATATCAATTGCTATGTTTTCAACAAAGAAACGCAGGTTCGCTGAACCCCGCGAATGGAACCTCTATGCATCGAAACAGTTGTGCCGGTCTTTCGTCTGCATCATTCTGTTTATTCAATTATCTCAGGTGCTACATGCCCAGACGCTGAAAGTTTTGCCTTTGCAACCCAAACCCGGAGATACATTGAGGATTGTATATGACCCCAGGGGAGGTGTGCTCGAAAACGATTCGATTGCCTCCTGCCAGGTATTGATGTATATAGATTTTGAATTGATCAGAAGTAAAGCGGCTCTGATAAAAGTAAATGGTCGTTATGAGGGATCAATTCCCACTGACTCATTGTCGCAATTGATCTTTTTTTCTTTTGCAGCGAATAAAAAAGCGGATAAGCAAACGAATGGTATTACGCGGTTTTATGAAAAAGAAATTCCGGTTGAGGGGGCTAATTATCTTACGGCAGATCTTTATCTCAGTCCGTCCGGGAAGAATCTCTATGGATTCGAAAAGGAGTATGCAAGAGCTCTTTCTTTTTATGAGCAGGAAAGAATTTTGTATCCGGAGGGAAAGTTTCGCTTTTCTGTTTTGCAGGGTTACTTCAAATGTCTGTTGAATGTAGATTCCGCTAGAGCCGTCGCGGAGACCAAAGTTCTTCTTGATTCGATTGATAGGAAAGGAAAGCTGTCAGACCTTGACCTGCTTGCAAAGTTCCGGATCTATGAAGCCATCAATCTGGGTGATTCTGCACAGCAAATGCTGGCAGAAATACAAAAGAATTTCCCGTCAAGCCCTGTAATCTTTTCAAAACGATATAAAGACGCTATAAGCCCGCAAACTGGCGAAGAAATGGAAAAGCTTTGTATCAATTTGATCCGGGATTATGATATGATCAACGGAAAACAATTCAATTATTTCCTCCCATCTGTGTATGATGCCTTATGTCAGCAATATTCCAGCGAAGTAAACCTGGTTAAGTTTTATGAGTATGCCGGTAAACTGATCAATCCTGCGTCTGTTGCAAACAATTATTATTTGGCGGCAACAGCTTTCTCAGATGCAGGCGCCGAAATCGATGAAGCGGAAAAGTTAAGCAGGAGAAGTATTGATCTGGCGGACTCACTGGGACTGGATAAAAAGAATGCCGTGCAGTATAGCGATTATCTGGCAACACGCGGGAAGATCTTGTCTCAGCAACAACGGTATACTGAATCGGTTGAAGTTTTGCAAAAAGCCTGGTCGTTTGCAAATGGAAAATCTGCCCGTGTAAACTTGCAATATGCCTTGTCGTTAGCCAATACACAGCAGTATGAAAAAGCACTACCTCTTTTTCAGCAGGCGCTGGAAGAGGTCGGCATGGATTCCACAATAGAAGGCCTATTTCGTAAATCATGGTCTGCAGTATACGGTAATACGGAGAAGTTTAAATCAATGTTGGATACGCTGCTTTTAAAATCTTCATCCAAACGAAAGGATTTGGTGAAAAAAGAATTGCTTGATGAAAAGGCCCCATTATTCCAACTAAAAGATCTCAATGGGAAAAATGTAGATCTTGCTCAATTAAAAGGGAAAGTTGTAGTACTCGATTTCTGGGCTGATTGGTGCATTCCCTGTAAACAGGCATTCCCCGGGATGCAGCAGTTGGTTAATTTTTACGGTGATCAAAAAGACATCGTCTTTCTCTTCATTCACACCCTCGACAATTTCGAATCAGATATAAAGTCCAAAGTGCAAAAATATCTTAAAACCCGGCAATTTACATTCCGTGTGTTACTGGATGAACGTTCCAAAGAAAATGTTAGCTTCTACAAAGCAGCTGGGCCATATAATGTAAAAGTACTTCCCCAAAAGATCATTATTGACAAAAACGGTATCATCCGTTTCCGCTCATCCGGCTATGAAGGCAGTTCAGAAAAACTTCTATCAAAGATGATGGACCTCATCGATATCACCCGCGCCTTATAAAATAATATTCAAAATAAGAAAAGGCTGCACTTCTCAGTACAGCCTTTTCCTATTGAAGATGCTATTCGCGGTCAATCGTGTTAATTCGCGCTGTATTCATTTCTAGAAGGCGCGTTTACCTGCTGGTTTGCCATCAGCGTCCAGCTCTACGATCTTATAACCCATCTTTTGCAATCCCGGAAGGATTTTCGCTTTATCTCCCACGAGCAGCATATTGAGTTTATTGGCGGAGATATGTTTTTTGATCAGCCCGTCCATTTCTTTTTTCGTCATATTCTGGAGGATCTTTGCTTGTGTAGCAGTGTAATTTGCGGGCAGGTTATAATCAAGTATCATTCTGATAAAGCCGGCTTTCTGGATGCTGGTTTCATATGCTCTTGCATCGCGTTGACCAATTGCATTTTTCATAAATGCCAGTTCATCTTCAGTGATGCCATCAGCAGCATAGTTGCGGATCTCTTTGATCACCTCGCCAAGTGCACTGTCTGTTGCATCAGCTTTGATGCCCGAGCTGAATTTGAAATCACCATCGTATTCATCGCCGCTGAATGAGGAGCGGGCGCCATATGTCCAGCCTTTATCTTCACGAAGATTAAGGTTAAGACGGCTGTTGAAGTCTCCGCCGAGTGCATAGTTCAGCAGGCTTGCGCGGTAGTATTCACCGGTTGCGTCATACTTCAATCCAGTATTGTAGCCAACACGGAATTCAGTTTGAGCTGCTTTAGGAATGTCTATCAGGTAGATCTGAGATTCATTGTTCGGCATCGGTGTTGCAGCCACTTTTGGAATGATCACATCTTTGTTGGGCAATTTGTTCAGGAAGGCCAGCTTCGGGAGGATCTCAGCTTCTTTGATATCACCAACGATCACCACTTTCAGCCCTTTGCTGGTCATGTAGTTTTCATAGTAATGCTGAATATCGTTAAGACTGATATTCTCTATCGTTTCGGATGTGCCGTTTTCAGACATTGCCAATATGTTATTGGGTCCGAAATTCAATTTTGCAATTACGTCTGATGCGACTGTTGCAGGCTGTGTTTTGCTTTGTTTGAAGCTTTCCTGCAACTGACGTTTGATGCGATCAAGATCTTCCTGGTTGAACTGCGGTTTAAAGATCCTTTCTTCAGCCAGCGCAAGTGTTTTGTCGAGATTTTTCTTCAGCGTTTGAATGTTAAATATGATCTCGTCTTTACTGCTGCTTACACTGATGGAGCTTGCGATCTTCTGTAGTTCTGCGGAGAACTCTTCGGCGCTGCGTGTTTTGGTGTCTTCATTCATCATTCGGCCAAAAAGATTCGCGAGGCCAACTTTTGAAAGATCGGTTGCCTGCATCAGGTGACCACCTGGCATAGCGATGGAGATGGTGACAGTCGGGATCTCTGTGTTTTCTGTTCCGATCATCTTAATACCTGAGGGCAGATCTTTTCTCCAGAAGGCGGGAACTTTTACCGTTGGGTTTGGTCCGTTGCCCGGCATTTTCTTTCTATCGAAATTGTCTTTTGCTTTTGTGTACTTCAAACCAGCGTAGCCGTAATCAGGGCGTTTATAGTGTGTGGTGTCGATAGTATAGTCATCCGCATGCGCGATCAGGTCTTCCTGTCCTTTCACCAGTACGCTTAAGATCACGTGTGGTTTGTTCTTGATATATTTTTCATAAACACGCATCACGTCTTCTTTCGTGAGCTTGCTGTATTGTTCCATCTGGGTTTTGATCATGTTGGGATTTCCGGTGAATGTCTGGTATGCAGCGAGCTGACTTACTTTTCCGGAAACACTGGCAAGGCCATTGATCGTACGGGCTTCGAATTGTGTTTTGAAGCGATCCACGTCTTCGTTTGTAACGCCTCTTTTTTCAAACTCAGTCAGGGCTTCTTTGATAAGCGCTTCCATCTCCGCGAGATTTTTTCCAGGATATGGTGTAACAGAGAAAGCGAATTCTCCGGCAAGTTCAGATGCCTGATTGCTTGCGCTGGCAGATAAAGCTTTTTGTGGTTTGATCAGGGTTTGGTAGAGAACAGAGTTCCTGTTACCGCCGCCACCGCCGCCACGACCACCGCCGCCGCCGCCAAGCACCTGTGCAAGGCAGGAGAGTGCTGCCTCATCTTTATCGTAGTCGCGAACGGTTGGATAAACAAGTCTCAGCTGAGCTGATCTTGCGTAATTGTCAACATAACTTGCATAACGGTCTTTTGTCAATTGAACCGGTTCCAGTTTTACGGGAACCACTTCCGGTCCGCGTGGGATAGAACCGAAATACTTTTCTGCCCATTTTATGATCTGTGCAGGTTGTACATCACCGCCAACAGTTAAAGTGGCATTGTTTGGACCATACCAGCGAAGGAAGAAGTTTTTAAGATCGTTTACGTTCACTGCATTCAGTTCTTCGATGTATCCGATGGTCAGCCAGGAATAGGGGTGGCCATACGGGTAGAGGTTTTTAGCAGATACTTCGCTGAGCAGGCCATAGGGGCGGTTATCATAATTCTGCCCGCGTTCATTTTTAACTGTGGAACGTTGTATTTCAAATTTTTGCTGTGTTACAGCGTCAAGGAGGAAGCCCATGCGGTCAGCTTCCAGCCACAGCATTTTTTCTACCTGGTTGCTTGGAACGGTTTCGTAGTAGTTAGTACGGTCGCGGTTGGTACTTCCGTTCAGCGTACCGCCTGCTTCTGACACGATTTTGAAGTGTTGTTCGTCGCCAACGTTGTCTGAGCCCTGGAACATCATGTGTTCAAAGAAATGCGCGAAGCCTGATTTTCCGATCTCTTCACGCGCAGAGCCTACGTGATAGGTTACATCTACATGCACTACAGGGTCTGAATGATCCTCATGAATGATCAGTGTAAGACCATTGGATAGCTGATGCTTTTCGTAAGGGATGACAAGCTCATCGCCCTTTTTTGTGACTTTTTCGATGAGTTTGGTCTGTGCTGATGCGAGAGTTGCCACTAACATCAGTGCAGAGCCGGTAAGCAATTTTTTTCTCATACGTGTTTGGTTTATAAAATGTTCGACTTATGACTGGATAATGAGTATTTGACGCCGAAGAGCGGGAAAACTCCCATCGATTTTATAGAAAAAGCTGTTTTTGGGCGAGGAAAGCCACATCGCTCGAAGTGGGCGTTAAAAAGCCTTTGCTGCATGGGGTAGTCGTCAGTCTTATCAACGGAAAGAATTAAAGCTGTTCTCACACCCCTTCTTTTCCGAACCGCTTACTAATCCTGGAAAAAAATGGCAGATATGGCCATAATCACCCATTCCCTCGGTAAACTACCGTAAATTTGCACCCACAATTTTTGTAGACAATGACCCGTAAACAGGAAGTCCTCCAGGACGTAGTGATAAAATTCGCCGGTGACTCTGGCGATGGTATGCAACTGACTGGAACACAGTTCACTAATAATACTGCCCTTCTGGGTATTGACCTTTCAACCTTCCCGGATTTTCCGGCAGAGATCCGTGCCCCGATAGGCACCCTGCCCGGCGTATCCGGTTTTCAGCTCCGTTTTTCGAGTGACAGGGTGTTTACGCCCGGAGATGCTTGCGATGTACTCGTTGCTATGAACGCAGCCGCACTCAAGGCAAACCTCGGCGCTTTGAAAAAAGGCGGTAAGATCATCGTTAACACAGACGGATTTGACGCAAAGAATCTCCGCCTGGCTAACTACCCCGAAGGAGAAAATCCGCTGGAAAATGGCAGTTTGGAGAGTTATGAGGTCATCCGGATGGATGTTACCAAAATGACCCGCGAAGCATTGAAAGAGTTTCAGATGGGGATGAAGGAAAAGGACCGTGCAAAAAACATGTTTGTACTTGGATTTCTTTACTGGCTTTATGGACGTGACATGTCAAATACAACCAATTTTCTGAAAGAGAAATTTGGGAAAAAGCCTGAGATACTGGACAGTAACATGAAAGTGCTGCAGGCTGGATACAATTATGGCGACACAACTGAAGCTTTTGCCATTACCTATAAAGTGGAAAAGGCGAAAATGCCTTCCGGGAATTACCGCTCTGTAATGGGGAACCAGTCCCTGGCATATGGTCTGATCGCTGCATCACAGGTGAGCGGTTTGCCTATGTTCCTGGGTACTTACCCGATCACGCCTGCTTCAGACATCCTGCATGAGTTGAGCCGTCACAAAAACTTCGGTATCCGTACTTTCCAGGCAGAAGATGAGATTGCTGCGATCACATCCGCGATCGGAGCATCTTATGGCGGTTCATTAGGTGTTACAACTACTTCTGGTCCCGGTATGGCATTGAAAGCTGAAGCAATGGGATTGGCTGTAATGCTCGAGATCCCTTTGGTGATCATTGACGTTCAGCGTGGCGGTCCTTCAACGGGGTTGCCAACCAAAACAGAACAAAGCGATCTGCTGCAGGCATATTACGGAAGAAACGGAGAATGTCCGATGCCGGTGATCTCTGCATCAACCCCTGCCGATTGTTTTGATGCCGTGTATGAAGCTGTACGCATTTCTGTGCAGCATATGACGCCGGTGATTTTCCTTAGCGACGGCTATATTGCCAATGGCGCAGAACCCTGGAAATTCCCGGTGACTGCTGATCTTCCCCCGATTCATGTTAAGTTCAAAACGGAGCTTGGCCATGGCGAAGAGAAATTGCAGCCATACCTGCGTGATGAAAAGCTTGCCCGTCCATGGGCTGTACCAGGAACGCCGGGTCTTGAGCACCGGATCGGTGGTATCGAAAAGCAGAACATTACCGGTAATATCAGCTATGATCCCGAGAACCACCAGTTGATGGTAAAGATCCGCCAGGAGAAAGTCGATAAGATCGCAGAATATATTCCTCAGCAAAAAATCGATAGCGGTGCAGAAAAAGGTAAAGTACTGGTGCTGGGATGGGGCTCAACCTTTGGTGCTATCAAATCAGCAGTGTCTGAGTTGCTGGCTTCCGGTCATGAGGTGAGTCATGCTCATCTGCGTTATCTGCGACCATTCCCCAAAAACCTTGGGGAGATCCTCAATAATTTTGATACGGTATTGGTGCCGGAGATCAACAACGGGCAATTGATCAAGATCCTGCGTGATGTTTACCTGATCGATGCAAAAGCGTATAACAAGATCATGGGTGTGCCGATCACGAAAACCGAACTGGTGGAAGAGATCAAAAAATACCTCTGAATAAGTTTTAGAAAACAAAGCCCTGGCCAACCGGCCGGGGCTTTTTATTGAATCGAGAGTTATCATATTGTTGGGTTGTCTGTAGAAACGATCAGGCCACAGGTAACTACAGGCGTGCTTAACCGGCAAAGCCCGGCCGTAATCCTGCTACACATTCATTCGTTTCGCCCAATACGACACAGCTCCAAAGCGTCCTTCTTATTGCAGTAAAAAGCTCCCGCAGGTTTAAGGAAACCCACGGTACGATCCCACTACAGGAAGTTGTTGAAAATCTTCACAAACTTCAAATGGATATTTTCTGCACACATCAAGAAGCATTACGGCTGTGTATCTTCCCGCTCCGGGAACCATGCCCTGATCTTAGTGCTGTTCAATCAATGCAAAAAAACCATCCCGATAGTTATCACTCACCGGTAGGGAATGCTGTTGTATTGTTACGGATTTTCGCGAAGCAGTATGGATCTTTCTGATCGCAACGATGTAAGATCGGTGGATCCGAACGAATGCATTTCTATCCAGCAGATCTTCAAAATATTTCAGGTTATGTAATATCAGCAACGGATTGGGAGAGTTCGTCAAATGCATCTTTGTATAATCTTTATATCCTTCAAGGTAGAGGATGTCATCAAAGAAGATCTTGTGCATTTTGTGTGACACGTTGATAAAGAAATAATCTTTTACTTTCTCTTTATCCTTTGAAGATCTTGTTTCCACAAAATCTTTTACACGATTACATGCTGTAATAAACTTTTCAAAGGAGATCGGTTTAAGCAGATAATCCATTGCCTTCAACTCAAACCCATTCAAAGCGTATTCGGTGTAAGCCGTTGTGAAGATCACTTCAGGTTTGTTCTTCAACGAACGATAGAAATCAATACCTGTAATGTCCGGCATTTTTATATCGAGGAATAGCAGGTCAACAGAGGATGACTCCAGCAGCGAAATAGCCTGCAATGGTTCTTCAAATTTTCCCAGTAATTTGAGGTAAGGCGTCTTGTTCACAAAGTCTTCCAGCAGCTGAAGAGCCAGAGGCTCGTCGTCGATCAGAACACAGTTAAGCATTGGTGAGTGGTACTTTAAGGTTTACGGTATATGTATCACCGGAATGATGATAATACAGCTTATACTGGTTGGGGTAAAGCAGATCAAGTCTGCGTGTAACATTCTTCAACCCTAACCCGCCGGGAACAAAACTATCCTTTTCCACTATCGGGTTGCTTACAGCGAGTGTTAAGGTTTCTTCAAAGATTTTTATGTCTATGATGATAGTAGATTTTTGCGAATAGCTGATGCCATGCTTGAATGCATTTTCAATCAGATTGATCAGTAATAACGGCGCGATGAATTTCCCTTCTTTATATCCCCCAACATTATAGAACAATGTTACTTTGGATGACAACCGAAGGCGCTGAAGAGAAATATAATTATCTATATACTGTATGTCATCTGCCAAAGGCACTTTATCTGAGCCTGAATCATACAGGCTGTAACGTAAAAGCTCTGACAGCTTCAGGATGGAGAATTCTGTGTTTTCCGAACGGGCGTGAGCCTGGGAATAAATAGAGTTCAATGTATTAAAAAGAAAATGCGGGTTGATCTGCGACTTAAGAAAATTTACTTCCGCATTGAGATTTGCATTTTCCAGGTTCCGTTTTTCATTCTGATTTTTTATGAACGAAAAGGCCAGCCGGATCATTCCCCCGAGTAATAATAAAAAGAAGCAAGTAGAAGCGGTGCGGTTTATCGAAAAGAATAGTGCAGGTTCTGCCGGTCTTGAAAGTATTCTTTCTCTGAAATTTTCTCTCGGTACACCCGGGAATGCTTCAGGTCCAATAGAGTCTATTATAAATGTTCTTACTTCTTCCGGCGCATTTCTGAGACGAAGAAAGCCTTGCCTCGCTGGTCCGGGCATAATTCCGGGAACATGATTCCGCAGATAAATATCCGAGAAACAAACCAGTATGATTGAAAGAGCGATGGCGCTGAAATAAAGAGCATGTCTCTTTTTTTCAAACAAACGAGGAAGAAAGAAATAGTAGTTGACGTAAAAAAGTGCAATAGGTATGATCTTGGTGATGATCTCCCTTCGCCAGATAGGATCTCCCTGAAACCTGGTTGGATAAAACAGCAAAGGCAGCAAAAGAAATGCCGCCCATGCCACAACATGCACCATTATGATGAGTAATAAATGTGGGTTGCTTTTTGTTTTTTCAAAACCAAACAAGGTGAACAAAAAGCGATTGATATTTTCTTTGTTTGCCATAACTATTTTAACGATGGACAGATCTTTTCGATCTCCGGTCTCGTAAGCGTTGGTAGTCCATTGTTAGTGCTCATTTTTTTTAGCACCAGACTGGCGGCTTGTTCTGCCTGTTCTTTTTCCGGGAAAGGAATTTGTTTCCCGATAGAAGGGATAGACTCCTGATGAATGATCACGCTATCACCCACCAGGATGTCATATCCCCAACCATTCCAAACCGAAAACACCTCCGCTGAATAGCGGGCGGTTTCTTTGACCGGCTGCTGACGGATCTTGTATGCCAGTATCATAGTTGATATAAGCAGAGATGTCAGCAGGACGGTAATTGTATGTTTTGATAGTTTCATTATTTGCTTCGGGTAAATGATCAGATGGCCGACAATCGATAATGTATGTCCGATAGCGAACCAGCCGGGTATCGGACATCCAGCATTGATCATCCTGAACTGCACTGTTTTCGGATGCGTTATTATCAGTCGTTGTCCACCTGTTCATCATTTGGCAGTAATTCATACATATTGTCCATGATCAACGATACGTTACGCCCTGTTGCGACAAAGCCGCGACCGCTGATATTGAATCCAACAGCGCCTGTTCTTGATGTACCTTCGAATCCTGTTTTCTCCGTCCATCTGTCTGTAAGAGGATCGTATTGCCAGGTTGTTGCATTATTGGAAGAATTGTTTTCTCCCGTTGCGAGATAAACATAATTTCCAATCACAAATGTCACAGCATTTGAACGCGCAATAGTTCCCCAGTCATCGTCATATGTATCATCGGAATAGTTATAGATCTTTGTTTTTTCCGTCCACTCATCTGTGGAAGCATTGTATGCCCAAAGGTCCTGCTGTATTTCACCGTTGTTATTGCCGGAGCATATATAAGCCTGACCATTTACAACGAAGGCCATTGCTGCAGAGCGCTTTGAACCACCTACACTAGCTCTCTTCGTCCATGCGTCCTGTGTTGGATCATATTGCCACAGATCTTTCAGATAATTGCCGTCATAGCCGCAACCGATATAGCCTTTACCATCTACAGAGAATGCAACCGCATCATATCTTCCTGTACCGGCGAATTCAGCTTTGGCAGTCCAGGTATCGGATGCCTGATCATACTCGTAAAAATCTTTCAGACGTGTCGACCCATCATAGCCGGTTCCGACATACCCCTTTGTACCGATAGAAAAGGCTACAGCTGAGTTGCGTGCAACACCGGGAAGATCAGCCTTCTGCGTCCAGTAGCGTTTACTGGTACTGTATTCCCAGAGATCTTTAAAACGTTCGGTTGTGGCTGTGCCCGAACAAACATAAGCGAGGTCTCCGATGGTAAAGCTAACTGCTTCACTTCTTGCATTTCCTTCAAAGTCATCAGATTTCTTCCAGTTACCGATCAGATCGCTGTCATCATCCGTAGATTTCGTGCATCCCTGCGATATGATCATTGATGTTGAGATCATGGCAGCTCCGATAAGGTAAGCGTGTACATTTTTCATTATAAACAGTTTTGATGCTGGAGGCCACCGGCACTCCAGGGGTCTTAGATGAAATTTTGATAAAAATATCAGGGCCGCGCCGGAAGGATATCTTAAAATAGATGAATAGCCCGGGTGACTAGATGAATCGGGCTGGTTTCTCGATCCGTGTTCGTTGCCCGTTG
>VFQP010002003.1_pt1 | contig 24267 bp, 21 predicted proteins | sample 3512351 | NCBI WGS metagenome assembly VFQP01 (sample SAMN10412372, study PRJNA504923) | tailings metagenome | isolation source: Relicate 1 Philex TSF1 revegetated site | place: Philippines: Tuba, Benguet | collected 2017-08-29
CCACGCCCGCCGTGGCCTACCTCACGCGCGCGCAGCGCGCCAGCCTGGGCGTGGTGATCTCGGCCAGCCACAACCCCTTCGCCGACAACGGCATCAAGTTCTTCAGTGCCAAGGGCACCAAGCTGCCCGATCAGTGGGAGCTCGATGTGGAGGCCGCGCTCGACGAGCCGCCCGTGTGGGTGCCCGCGGCCGAGCTCGGCAAGTCGCGCCGGCTCGACGACGCGGCGGGCCGCTACATCGAGTTCTGCAAGAGCACCTGCTCGCACAACCTGAGCCTGCGCGGGCTCAAGATCGTGGTCGACGGCGCGAACGGCGCGGCGTACCACATCGCGCCCTCGGTGTTCCACGAACTCGGCGCCGAGGTGGTGAAGATCGGCTGCACGCCCGACGGCCTCAACATCAACGCCGGCGTGGGCGCGACCCACCCCGAGGCCCTGATCGATGCGGTGAAGCAGCACGGCGCCGACTACGGCATCGCGCTCGACGGCGACGCCGACCGCCTGCAGATGACCGACCGCCAGGGCCGGCTCTACAACGGCGACGAACTGCTTTACCTCATGACCATGGACCGCCTGGCGCGCGACGAAGACGTGCCCGGCGTGGTGGGCACGCTCATGACCAACATGGCGGTGGAGGTGGCGCTGAAGGCGCGCGGCGTGCAGTTCGTGCGCGCCAAGGTCGGCGACCGCTATGTGCTCGAAGAGCTCGACAAACGCGGCTGGCTGCTCGGCGGCGAAGGTTCGGGCCACCTGCTGGTGCTCGACCGCCACACCACCGGCGACGGCCTGGTCTCGGCGCTTCAGGTGCTGCACGCCTGCGTGGACAGCGGCAAGAGCCTGGCGCAACTGCTGGCCGACGTGACCCTGTTCCCGCAGACGCTGATCAACGTGCGCCTGCAGCCAGGCCAGGACTGGAAAACCAATGCGCGACTGGCGAGTGAAACCCAGGCGGTGGAAGCCGAGCTCGGCGACAGCGGCCGCGTGCTGATCCGCGCGAGCGGCACCGAGCCGCTGGTGCGCGTGATGGTGGAAGCGCGCGATGCCGCAATGGCCCAGCGCTGCGCCGAGCGCCTGGCCGACACGCTGCGCACCGCCTGATAGCCGCGGCCGCGGCATTGCCGAACAGATGCTGCGCGCGGTCGAGCAGGAGGCGCGGCGCGTGCAAGCTCACGCTCGAGGTGCTCTCGGGCAACCGGCCGGCGATGCGGCTCTACGAGCGCATCGGCTTCGCGGGTTACCGGCTCGATCCGGCGATGGGCACCGCCCAGTTTATGCAGAAGTGGCTCTGAGCCGAGGCCCGGCCGCCGCGCCTCGGCTCAGTAGAGCAGGTGCGGCCGGCGCGCTTCCAGCCAGGCGGTTTCGTCTGCGCGCACGGCCTGGTCGAAGTCTTCGGGCGCGGCCTGCACGTCGTCCACCCACTCGCGCAGCAGCGGGCTGCCGTTGATGAGGTCGATCGCCAGCCGGTCGCGCTCGTACTCGTAGGGAAAGTCGCGCCACAGCGGGTAGTCGGGCTGTTGCAGGCGGATGGCGCGGAAGGCCAGGGTCTGCAGCCGCCAGGGCTGGAAGGCCGCGTGGTCGTAGTGCGCCGGGTCTTCGACGTGGATCTGCACGCCCGCGCAGAGCCGGCCCACGTGCTTGTGGAAGGTGGGCTCGAACCAGCATTCGCGCAGCACGCAGCCGCGCAGCCATTGCGGGGCCAGCGCGTGCATGTCGCGCAGCAGGCGTGGGATGTCGAGGTCGGGCGCGCCGAACAGCTCGAGCGGGCGCGTGGTGCCACGGCCTTCGCTGAGCGTGGTGCCTTCGAGCATCACCGTGCCCGCGTAAGCGCGCGCCATGGAGAGGTTGGGGGCGTTGGGGCTCGGGTTGACCCAGCTGCGCTCGCCCAGCGGCCAGCCGAAGCCGGGCGCGGCCTCGGGCTGCCAGCCCTGCATGGGGATCACGCGGTAGTCCAGGTCCAGCCCCAGCGTGGCCACGAACCAGTGGCCGAGCTCGCCCATGGTCAGGCCGTGGCGCATGGGCATGGGGCCCGCGCCCACGAAGCTTTCCCAGCCCTCGCGCAGCGTGAAACCCTCGACCGGGCGGCCCGCGGGGTTGGGGCGGTCGAGCACCCAGACCGCTTTGCCATGCTTGGCGGCCGCTTCGAGCACGTAGCGCAGCGTGGTGATGAAGGTGTAGATGCGGCAGCCCAGGTCCTGCAGGTCCACCAGCAGCACGTCGAAGCTGTCCATCATGGCGTCGGTGGGCCGGCGCACCTCGCCATACAGGCTGAACACCGGAATGCCCAGCCGCGGGTCGGTGAAGTCGGGCGACTCCACCATGTTGTCCTGCTTGTCGCCGCGCAGGCCGTGCTGCGGGCCGAAGGCCGCGCTGAGCTTCACCTCGGGCAGGGCCGCGAGCGCGTCCAGCGCGTGCGTGAGGCCGCGCGTGACCGAGGCGGGGTGGGCGAGCAGGGCCACGCGCCGGCCCGCGAGGGGGGCGCGCAGGGTGGCATCGGCCACCAGTCGTTCGAGTCCGATCTGCATGGGTTCTGTGGGCGGCAAGGGTCAGCCCGCGGGCAGGTGCAAGGTCCAGCCCGCGCGGTTGTGGAAATCGGGTTTGTCCCCGGGGTGGCGCAGCGCCAGGTGCGCGAGGCGGCCGAGCGTGTCTTCGAGCACGGCGCTCAGCCCGATCTGCCAGGGGCCGTGGGGCAGGGCGCGGCGGTCGATCACCGCGATCAGGTCCATCCCGTCGGCCTGGTCCTGGCGGTCGATCAGGGGCGGCGGGGCGGCGTCGGGGTCGCTGTCGCGTTCGCGTTCGGCGCGAAAGGCGTAGTGCGCCCACTGGCCCGAAGGCGCGAAGTTGAACTCGTGGTACGCGGACACCCCCTCGGCGGCGACAAAGGCCTCGAAGCAGGTGTGCTGCCACAGGCCGTCGGCGCGGCCGCCGCGCGGTGCCGGCCAGCGCAGCAGGCGCATGTCGCCGCGCAGCCGGTAATGCAGCACCAGCTCGCGCGGCTCGGGCCGGCATTCCACCGTCAGCAGCAGCGGGATCAGCGGTGACAGCGGGTGGGGCAAAAGGGTCAGTGGCGTGGTCACGGGCCGCATTGTGTCAGGCGCGTGCGCCGTGGCGGGAGCGCCGCGTGTCATCAAAGCTTCATGCCGTGGCCACGGGCCGGTCATGGCCGGCGCCGAGCATGAAAGGCCATGGACACCTCCCCCATGCTGCACCTTCACCACCGGCCCCTGACAACGCCGGTGCCCGCAACGGCCGCTGCCCCCTGGTCGGTGCGGTGGGCCCGCCACCTCGACGAAGTGCGCGCGGCCCAGCGCCTGCGCCACGCGGTGTTCGCGGGCGAGATGGGCGCGCGCCTGCGCAGCCCGCTGCCCGGCCACGACATCGACCTGTTCGACGACTACTGCGAGCACCTGCTGGTCACCCAGGCCGGCAGCGACGACGTCATCGGCACCTACCGCGTGCTCACGCCCGCGCAGGCGCGCCGCGTGGGCAGCACCTACAGCGACACCGAGTTCGACCTCACGCGGCTGCGCCAGGTGCGCGATCGCATGGTCGAGCTGGGCCGCAGCTGCGTGCACCCCGATCACCGCACGGGCGGCGTGATCCTCGCGCTGTGGAGCGCGCTCGGCGGCTTCATGCAGCGCAACGGGCTCGACGTGATGATCGGTTGCGCGAGCGTGCCCATGCACCAGGACGGCCGCTACGCCGCGGGCCTGTGGCAGCGCCTGCGCCAGGACACGCTGGCCCCGATCGACTGGCAGGTGCGACCGCGCCTGCCGCTGCCGATCGACCGCATCGACCCCGCGCCCGGCGTGCAGCCCCCGGCGCTGGTCAAGGGCTATCTGCGGCTCGGCGCGAAGGTGATGGGCCCGCCCGCCTGGGACCCGGACTTCAACGTCGCCGACCTGCCGCTGGTGATGCGCCTGCAAGACCTCGCGCCGCGCCACCGCAACCACCTGCTGGGGGGCGGCTGATGCGCTCGGCCTTCGACCTGATGGGCGGCTGGGCGGCGCGTGCCAGCCTGCGCGAGGGCACGCCGGCCGCGCCGGTGCCCCTGGCCATCGACGCCGACGCCGACGACGGCACCCCCGACGGCCCGGAGCGTGCGCGCTACCGGGCCGTGTTCATTTCGGACCTGCACCTGGGCACCGCGGGCTGCCAGGCCGTGGAACTGCTCGAGTTCCTCAAGCAGCACCCGAGCGAAACGCTGTACCTGGTCGGCGACATCATCGATGGCTGGCAACTGCGCCGCAAATGGTTCTGGCCGCAGGCCCACAACGACGTGGTGCAGAAGCTGCTGCGGCGCTCGCGCAAGGGCTGCCGCGTGGTGTTCGTGCCGGGCAACCACGACGAATTCGCGCGCCAGTTCGACGGCCACCACTTCGGCGGCATCGAAGTCGCGAACGAGGCGGTGCACGTCACGGCCGACGGCCGCCGGCTCTGGGTGGTGCACGGCGACCACTTCGACGGCGTGATCCAGTGCGCCAAGTGGCTGGCCTACCTGGGCGACAACGCCTACGAATTCCTGCTGCGCATGAACCGCCACCTCAATTCGCTGCGCGCCCGCATGGGCCTGCCGTACTGGTCGCTGTCGCAGTACCTCAAGCACAAGGTGAAGAAGGCGCTGAACTACGTGATGGACTTCGAGCGCGCCGTGGCCGCCGAAGCGCGCTCGCGCGGCTACCAGGGTGTGGTCTGCGGCCACATCCACCGGCCCGAGATGCGCACCATCGACGGCACGCTGTACTGCAATGACGGCGACTGGGTGGAGAGCCTGTCGGCCCTGGTCGAGCACCTCGACGGCCGGCTCGAACTGGTGCACTGGGCGCCCGGCGCCTTGCCCGGCCTGCTGGCCCCGGCCGGGGCGCAAGGGCTGCCGGAAATGAGCGCCTGAGCGCGGGGGTGGCGATGAAGATCCTGATCGTCACCGACGCCTGGACGCCCCACACGCACGGCCTGGTCATGGCGCTGACCGAGCTGGTGCGCCAGCTGCAGGCCGACGGCCACGAGCCGCAGGTGCTGCACCCGGGCCTGTTCCGCCACCGCGCCGGCCCGGGCTGGCTGGGCATGGACCTCGCGCTGCTGCCGGGCCGTGCGCTGCTGCGCCTGATGCGCGAGGCCGCGCCCGACGCCATCCACATCGCCACCGAGGGGCCGCTGGGCTGGGCCGCGCGCCGCATCTGTCTGGCGCAGGGCTGGGGCTTCACCAGCGCGTGGTGGCTGCGGCTGCCGCAGCGCCTGCGGCGCGGCCTGCGGCTGCCGGTGCCCTGGACCGCGGCCCTGCTGCGCCACTTCCACCGGCCGGCGCAACGCGTGCTCGCGGGCAGCCAGGCCCAGGCCGACGCGCTGCAGGCGGCCGGGCTGGCGCAGGCGCGCGCCTGGGTGGCGGGCGTGGACACGCGCCTGTTCGCGCCGGCGCGCGGCACGTCCAGCCGACAGCCGCACGGACCGCTGGGCCCGCTCGCGCACCCGGTGAGCCTGTACGTGGGCGCCGTCGCGCTGGACCAGCAGGTCGAAGACTTTCTGCGCCTGGACGTGCCGGGCAGCAAACTGGTGTGCGGCGCCGGTCCCGACCAGCCGGCCCTGCGCCAGCGCTACCCCAACGTGCACTGGCTGGGCTTTCTGCCGCGCGCCGCGCTGGCCGCGGTGTACGCCTCGGCCGACGTGCTGGTGCACCCCGGGCGCGGCGAAGAACCGCCGGCCACCGTGCTCGAAGCGCTGGCCTGTGGCACACCGGTCGCGGCCTATCCCACCGAGGTGCTGCTGCAGCTCATCGGCCAGACCCGCGCCGCCGCCCTGCACGACGACCTGCGCGAGGCCTGGCACGAGGCGCTGCGCATCGGCCGCCACGAGGCGCGCGCCGGTGCGCTGCGCTTCGCGTGGCCGCGCGCGGCCGAGCGTTTCGTGCACGAGCTGCACCGGCTCGATCGGCGCACCGACGCGACTGCCGCGGCCACACCTTTCAAGATAATGCAGGCATGACCGGCCACCCGAATGCCCCCAGGTTCCCGCTGCTCGACCGCGACCTCAGCATCCTTGCCTTCAACGAGCGCGTGATGGACTGGGCGCGTCGCACCGACGTGCCCGTGCTCGAGCGCCTGCGCTACCTGAGCATCGTCTCGAGCAACCTCGACGAGTTCTTCGAGGTGCGCATGGCGCCGCAGCTCGCGGCCGCGCGCATCAACGAGACCCGCGGCCTCTACACCGCCGAGACCTTCCAGGCCCTGTCGGCCCGCGTGCACGAACTCGTGTCCCAGCAGTACGCGATCTACAACGACGAGGTGCTGCCCGCGCTCGAGAAGAAGGGCATCAAGATCGTGGCGCACAGCGAGCGCAATTCACGCCAGCGCCGCCACGTGCGCGAGATCTTCGTCAACGAGGTGCAACCGCTGCTCATGCCCGTGGGCCTGGACCCTGCGCACCCGTTCCCGCAGGTGGCCAACAAGTCGCTCAACTTCATCGTGCGGCTCTCGGGCAAGGACGCCTTCGGCCGCGAGAACGAAATCGCGATCGTGAAGGTGCCGCGCATCCTGCCGCGCTTCTTCCGGCTGCCCTCGGTCAAGGGCTCGCGGCAGGTGCACTTCGTGTCCATCTCCAGCCTGATCCGCACCCACCTGGGCGACCTGTTCCCGGGCCGCCAGGTCACCGAGTTCTCGCAGTTCCGCGTCACGCGCCACTCCGACCTGGCGGTGGACGAGGAAGAGGTGAAGAACCTGCGCACCGCGCTGCGCAAGGGGCTGCAGCAGCGCCATTACGGCCAGGCGCTGCGGCTCGAGGTGTCGGCCGGTGCATCCGAATTCCTGTCCGACTTCCTGCTCGAGCAGTTCGGCCTGCCCGAGGCCAGCCTGTACCGCGTGCCCGGCCCGGTCAACCTGGTGCGGCTCAACCAGCTCATCGACAAGATCGACGCGCCCGAGCTGCGCTTCGAGCCCTACCTGCCGGGCTGGCCCCAGCAGCTCACGCCGGGTCAGTCGTTCTTCGAGCGGCTGCAGCAGGGCGACGTGCTGATCCACCAGCCCTACGAGAGCTTCGACGCGGTGCTGTCCTTCCTGCGCGAAGCGGTCGAAGACCCGGACGTGCTCGCGATCAAGCAGACCATCTACCGCACCGGCGCCAAGAGCGAGCTCATGGACCTGCTGCGCGAGGCCGTGCGCCGCGGCAAGGAAGTGACCGCGGTGGTCGAACTCAAGGCCCGCTTCGACGAAGAGGCCAACATCAACTACGCCGAGCGGCTCGAGTCCGTGGGGGCGCAGGTGGTCTATGGCGTGGTGGGCCTGAAGACCCACGCCAAGATGCTGCTCATCACGCGCCGCGAGGCCACGGGCCTGCGCCGCTACGCGCACCTGTCCACCGGCAACTACAACCCGGGCACGGCGCGCGTCTACACCGACCTCAGCATGCTCACGGCCGACGAAACGCTCACCGCCGACGTCGACCAGATCTTCCTGCACCTGGCGAGCCAGAACCGGCTGGGCCGGCTCAACCAGGCGCTGATGGCGCCGTTCCTGCTGCACAAGGCCCTGCTCGACAAGCTCGCCGCCGCGGGCGAGGCGGCCGCGCGCGGCGAGGAGGCGCGCGTGACGCTCAAGATGAACGCGCTCACCGACGAAGCGCTCGCGCGCGCCCTGGCCGCGGCCTCGCAGCAGGGCGTGAAGATCGACCTGATCGTGCGCGGCGCCTGCGTGCTGCCCGCGGGCGTGCCGGGCTTCACCGACAACGTGCGCGTGCGCTCGGTGATCGGCCGCCTGCTTGAACATTCGCGCGTGTTCCATTTCCGGGTCGGCGCGAACGAAGAGGTCTGGCTGTCGAGCGCCGACTGGATGAACCGCAACATGCTGCGGCGCGTGGAGCTCGCCTGGCCCGTGACCGACCCGGCGCTGCGCCAGCGGGTGATCGACGAATGCCTGATCGCCTACCTGCAGGACACGCGCGATGCCTGGCTGCTGCAGCCCGACGGCCGCTACGTGCCCGCGGGAGCGGCGGGCGGGCGCGGCCGCACGCACGCGCAATCGGCGCAAAGCAGCCTGATGCACCGCTATGGCCACAAGGGATGAGGCCGACATGCCGGCGCGCGGGACCGACCTGATCCTGTGGCGCCACGCCGAGGCCCAGGAGCACCCCGACCCGGCCAACGGCCAGCCTGGCGACGCCCAGGACCTCGCGCGCCGCCTCACCGCGCGGGGCGAGAAACAGGCGGCGCGCATGGGTGCCTGGCTCGACCGGCAACTGCCCGAAGGCGCGCGCATCTGGTGCAGCCCGGCCACGCGCTGCGAGCAGACCGCGCTGGCCCTGGGGCGGCGCTTCAAGACCAGCGAGGCGATCGCGCCCGAGGCCGGGGCCGAGGCGCTGCTGTCGCTGGTGCAATGGCCCGCGGGGCGCTCGCCCGTGGTGGTGGTGGGCCATCAGCCCACGCTGGGCCGCGTGATTGCGCGGCTGCTGTCGCTGTCGCAGGCCGAGTGTTCGGTGAAGAAGGGTGCGGTCTGGTGGCTGCGCCACCGCGAGCGCGCCGGGCAGGGGCAGACCGTGATCGTCACGGTGCAGACCCCCGAGATGCTCTGACGGCTCAGGCCGCCTTGCGCGGCGCAGCGGTTTTGCGGGGAGCGGGCTTCGCGGCGGCTTTCGCGGCGGCTTTCGCAGCGGGTTTGGCGGCCGCTTTCACGGGCGGTTTCACAGCGGGTTTGGCTGCTGGTTTGGCTGCTGGTTTGCCCGCCGCCTTCTTTTTTGCCGGCTCGGCGTCGGCCGGCTTCTCGCTCGCCGGGCGGCCGGTCTTGAGCGTGGGCACGGCCGCCAGGGCCGCCTTGTAGGCCGCGTCGTTCAGGCCTTGCAGCACCATCAGGCCGGCGCGCAGCAGCTCGCTTTTCTTCACGCTCAGGCCGAGCGAGATCGCGCGCGCCTTGAGCGCATCGATGGCGGCGAACTCGTTCTTGGGAATGGTGAAGCTGTCGCGCACCAGCTTGGGCTTCTTGGCGGCGTTCTTGTCGACGGCATGGGCCATGCGGCACTCCGGGCAGTTGCAGGGGCGCGCAGTATAAACCGTATAAACGGTTTATACGAAGGCCGGAAACCGACCCGGCGGACGGCTCAGCGGATGTCGGCGCTGAACTTCCAGGTGGTTTTCTGCCAGGCCAGCACCTCTTCACCGAGCAGCCAGGCCGACTGCGGGTAGCGCTTGGCCCAGCCCGGCGGCGTGCTCAGGCGGAACGCGCCGGCCTTGTAGCCCAGGCGCATGTCCAGGTGCTCGGGCATCTGGCGCGCATGGCACAGCAGCACCGCCAGCCGCAGGCAGAGCAGCTGCTTGGCGAACAGCTCGTCCTGCAGCGGCTCCTCGAGCTTGCGCAGCTTGCCGCGCTGGCCCAGCACCAGCTGGCTCATGCGGTGCAGCTCGCGCAGCGAAAAGCCCGGTGCGTCCACGTGGTCGAGGATGTAGGCGCCGTGGTGGTGGCTGCGCTCGTGCGAGATGTGGGTGCCGATCTCGTGCAGCTGCGCCGCCCAGGCCAGCTTCTGCGAGTAGCGGCCGTCGCGCTCGTCGGGCGCGGCGATCTGCGAGAAGAGCGCGTTGGCCACCTCGCCCACGCGCCGCGCCTGGCCTTCGTCGGCGGAGAAGCGCTGGGCCAGCCAGCGCACCGTGCGCTCGCGCACGTCGCCGCCGTCGCTCTCGCGGTCGATCAGGTCGTAGAGCGCGCCGTGGCGCAGCGCGCCCTGGGCCGGCATCATCTGGTCGATGCCGAAGAGGTCGAAGATGGCGCGCAGCACCGACAGGCCGCCCGCGAGCACCGGGCGGCGGTCGTCCTTGAGGCCGTCCAGGCGCAGGTTGTCCACCTGGCCGGCCTTGAGCAGGCGATCGGTGAGCCAGTCGAGGCCCGGCCGCGTGACCAGGCCCATGGCCCAGCCGTTGCTGCCCAGCATGTCGGCAATGGCGCCCACGGTGCCCGAGGAACCGTAAGCCACCTGCCACTGGGTGGGCGGGAAGCGGTCCAGCGCCTCGTCGAGCACGGCCTTGGCGGCGACTTCGGCGGTCTTGAGCGCCGCGCTGGTGAACTGCCCGCGCGGGAAGTAGCGCGTCGACCAGGCCACGCTGCCCAGCCGGTACGACTCCAGCGTTTCGGCCGTGTAGCCCACGCCCAGGATCATCTCGGTCGAGCGCCCGCCGATGTCGACCACCAGGCGGCGTTCGTCGGAGTGCGGCAGCAGCCGCGACACGCCCTGGTAGATCAGGCGGGCCTCTTCGTGGCCCGAGACCACCTCGATGGGAAAGCCCAGCACCTCCTGGGCGCGGCGCAGGAACTCGTCGCGGTTGCGCGCCTCGCGCAGCGTCTGCGTGGCCACGGCGCGCACCTGGTGTTTCCTGAAGCCATGCAGGCGCTCGGCAAAGCGCGCCAGGCATTCCCAGCCACGCTGCATGGCGGCCATGCTGAGGTTTTTCTCGGCATCCAGGCCATTGCCCTGGCGCACGGTTTCCTTGAGGTATTCGACGCGTTCGATATGGCCCGAGTGGTAGCGGCCGATCTCCAGACGAAAGCTGTTGGAGCCGAGGTCGATGGCGGCGAGAAGGGTTCCGTTTTGCATGGAGAAATGGCGGCCGTGGTGCGGAGGGCTGGCCGCGGGCCGCGATTGTGACGCATGCCCCTGACACGGCCCGTACAGGGCGGCGCCCGGGTGGCGGTTTTTGTGACAAGCGAACGGTGTCATTTGGTTGTCACACAGCCTGCCTAGAGTCCCGTTTGTCCCCTTCACATGCACATCCGAGGACCCGCATGAACAGCAAACGCACCCTTCTGAAGGCCCTGGCCGCCGCCGCGATGGCCACCGTCGCCCTGGGCTCGGCCCACGCTGCCGACATCACCGGCGCCGGCGCGACCTTCCCGTTCCCGATCTATGCCAAGTGGGCCGAGATGTACAAGGCCCAGACCGGCACGGGTCTGAACTACCAGTCGATCGGTTCGTCGGGTGGCCTGCGCCAGATCCGCGCCAAGACCGTGGCCTTCGGCGCTTCCGACGCGCCCGTGGGCGGCGCCGACCTCGACAAGGACGGCATGGTCCAGTTCCCCGCCATCATCGGCGGCACGGTGCCCGTGTTCAACCTCGAAGGCTTCGCGCCCGGCTCGGTGCGCATCAGCGGCCCGGTGCTGGCCGAGATGTTCCTGGGCAAGATCACCGCCTGGAACGATCCCAAGATCGCCGCGCTCAACCCCGGCAAGACCTTCCCCAACACCCCCGTCACCGTGGTGCACCGCGCCGACGGTTCGGGCACGACCTTCAACTTCACCGACTACCTGAGCACGGTCAGCAAAGACTGGGCCGACACGGTGGGCAAGGGCGCGGCCGTGAAGTGGCCCGCTTCCACCTCGGTGGGCGGCCGTGGCAACGAAGGCGTGGCCGCCAACGTGAGCCGCACCCGCGGCGCCATCGGCTACGTGGAATACGCCTACGCCAAGAAGAACAACATCCCGCACATGGCCCTGCAGAACGCCGATGGCCAGTATGTGCAGCCGGACGACAAGAGCTTCGCCGCCGCCGCGGCCGGCGTGGACTGGTTCAGCGTGCCCGGCATGGGCGTGTCCATGGTGAACGCCAAGGGCAAGGACAGCTGGCCCATCAGCACCGCCTCGTTCATCCTCATGTACAAGGACCCGGCGGACAAGGCGCAGTCGGCCGAGGTGCTCAAGTTCTTCGACTGGGCGTTCAAGAACGGCAAGGCGGCCGCGATCGACCTCGACTACGTGCCCATGCCCGACGCCGTGACCGAGCAGATCCGCAGCAAGGTCTGGTCGCAAGTCAAGCGCTGATGCACGGGCCTCGCGCCTGAGCACGACCCACCGGTGGGCGGCTGGCCGGCCGGTGGGTTTTTTGCAGATCCGTGTCTGTCATACAGTCTGTCAATCAAGACCCGAGGAGGGTCCCATGAACACCACAACCAGCAGCGCAGACGCCAGCATGCCCAAGCCATCCCGATCCAGCGCCACACGCGAACAACGCAGCGAGGCGTCCATGCTCGCCGTGGCCCGACGCCAGCAATGGCAGGACGCCGTCTTCCACCGCCTCACCCAGGCCTTCTCCCTGCTGGTGCTCGTGGCGCTGGTCGGCATCATCGTTTCGCTGTTCCTCAACGCCTGGCCCACCTTCAAGACCTTCGGACTCCAATTCCTCTGGACGGTCGAGTGGGACATCGTCAATGAACAATACGGGGCCGCGATCGCCATCGTCGGCACCCTGATCAGCGCGGGCATCGCCATGCTCATCGGCGTGCCGCTGGCCTTCGGCATCGCGCTCTTCCTCACCGAAACCTGCCCGGTGTGGCTGCGCCGCCCGCTGGGCACCGCCATCGAACTGCTCGCGGCCGTGCCGTCCATCATCTACGGCATGTTCGGCCTGTTCGTGTTCGCGCCCGTGTTCGCCGACTACGTGCAGGTGCCGGTGCGCGAGTTGATGATGGGCATGCCCCTGATCGGCTGGCTTTTCGGCGGCGCGCCCAACGGCCTGGGCATCCTGGCCGCGGGCATCATCCTCGCGTTCATGGTGCTGCCCTTCATCGCGGCCGTGATGCGCGACGTGTTCGAGATCACGCCGCCGATCCTGCGCGAATCGGCCTACGGCCTGGGCTGCACCACCTGGGAGGTGGTGTCCAAGGTGGTGCTGCCCTACACGCAGAAGGGCGTGATCGGCGGGATCATGCTGGGCCTGGGTCGCGCACTCGGCGAGACCATGGCGGTGACCTTCGTGATCGGCAACGCCAACCGCATGCCGGGCTCGCTGTTCTCGCCCGGCACCTCCATCGCCTCGGTGCTGGCCAACGAATTCGGCGAGGCCGAAGGCCTGCACTTCAACACCCTGTTCGCCCTGGCCTTCGTGCTGTTCTGCATCACCTTCGTGGTGCTGGCGCTGGCCAAGTGGATGATCCTGCGCACCGAAAAGGCCAAGGGCGCCTGAGCGGGCACGAGCGAGACACACCATGCACATCAATCAAGCGCTCTACAAACGCCGCCAGACCACGAACTTCATCGGTCTCACCCTGTCCATGGGGGCCATGGCCCTGGGCCTGGTGGTGCTGCTGTGGATCCTGTGGGTGCTGTTTTCCAATGGCATCGCGGGCCTGGACCTCAACGTCTTCACCGCCGACACGCCCGCACCGGGCTCCGAAGGTGGCGGCCTGCGCAATGCGCTGCTGGGCAGCCTGATGATCGTCGGCCTGTCGGTGCTGGTGTCCACGCCGGTGGGCATCCTCGCGGGCATCTACCTCACCGAGTACGGCGACAACAGCAAGGTGGCCGAGTTCACCCGCTTCGTCACCGACATCATGCTGTCGGCCCCGTCCATCGTGCTCGGCCTGTTCGTGTACGCCATCGCGGTCGCCACCACGGGCCACTTCTCGGGCTACGCAGGCAGCCTCGCGCTCGCGCTGATCGCCATTCCCGTGGTGGTGCGCACCACCGAGAACATGCTGCGCCTGGTGCCCGGCAGCCTGCGCGAAGCGGCCTTTGCGCTCGGCGCGCCGCGCTGGAAGGTCTCGCTCATGGTCACGCTGCGCGCGGCCAGGAGCGGCGTGATCACCGGCCTGCTGCTGGCCGTGGCGCGCATCAGCGGCGAGACCGCGCCGCTGCTGTTCACCGCGCTCAACAACCAGTTCTTCAGCACCGACATGGGCAAGCCCATGGCCAACCTGCCCGTGGTGATCTTCCAGTTCGCCATGAGCCCCTACGACAACTGGATCCGCCTGGCCTGGGCCGGCGCCCTGATCATCACGCTCACCGTGCTCGTCCTGAACATCCTGGCGCGCGTGTTCTTCCGCGACAAGGTCAAGGCCTGAGGCCCACGCCGCACCGCCACGCATCCAAGGAAACCCACCATGTCCGACACCGCATTCGCCATCCGCCCCGAGAACTTCGCCGAGAAACCGGTGCAGCAGGGCGAGTCCCGCAACGCGCTCGAGGTGCGCAACCTCAACTTCTTCTACGGCAAGTTCCAGGGCCTCAAGAACGTCACGCTGGACATCCAGGAGAAGCGCGTCACCGCCTTCATCGGCCCCTCGGGCTGCGGCAAGTCCACGCTGCTGCGCACGCTCAACCGCATGTACAGCCTCTACCCGGGCCAGCGCGCCGAGGGCGAGATCAACTTCTACGGCGAGAACATCCTCGACCCCAAGCAGGACCTGAACCTGCTGCGTGCGCGCATCGGCATGGTGTTCCAGAAGCCCACGCCGTTCCCGATGTCGATCTACGACAACATCGCCTTCGGCGTGCGCCTGTACGAGAACCTCTCGCGCAGCGACATGGACGACCGCGTGGAATGGGCGCTGACCAAGGCCGCGCTCTGGAAGGAAGTGAAAGACAAGCTCAACCAGAGCGGGCTGTCGCTCTCCGGCGGCCAGCAGCAGCGCCTGTGCATCGCGCGCAGCGTGGCCGTGAAGCCTTCCGTGCTGCTGCTCGACGAGCCCACCTCGGCGCTCGACCCGATCTCCACCGGCAAGGTCGAAGAACTCGTGCACGAGCTCAAGAGCGACTACACCATCGCCATCGTCACGCACAACATGCAGCAGGCCGCGCGCTGCAGCGACTACACCGCCTACATGTACCTGGGCGAGCTGATCGAGTTCGGCGCCACCGAGCAGATCTTCTTCAAGCCGACCAAGACGGCGACCGAGGACTACATCACCGGCCGTTTCGGCTGATGCCGCGCCCCACGGGAGACATCCATATGAGCGACAAACACCTCTCCAGCCAGTTCGACGCCGAACTCAACTCCATCTCCACCCATGTGCTCGAAATGGGCGGCCTGGTCGAATCGCAGCTGCACCAGGCGATCTACGCCCTGGTCAACATGAGCGTGGAATCGGCCGACCAGGTGCTCGAGAACGAGACCCGCATCAACCAGATGGAAGTGACGATCGACCACGAGATCATCTCCACCATCGGCCGCCGCCAGCCCACCGCGCGCGACCTGCGCTTCCTGATGGCGATCTCGCGCACCACGCAGAACCTCGAGCGCGCGGGCGACGAGGTGGCGCGCATCGCGCGCATGGTCAAGTCCATCATCGAGAGCGGCACGCCGCGCAACCTGCCGATCTCCGAGCTGCGCCTGGCGGCCGACCTGGCCACCGCGCTGCTGCGCCGCTCGCTCGACTCGTTCGCGCGGCTGGACACGCAGATGGCCGTGTCCATCATCAAGGCCGACGACGACATCGACCGCGAGTACAACGGTTTCCTGCGCAAGCTCATCACCTACATGATGGAAGACGCGCGCACCATCTCGCCGAGCCTGGACCTGCTGTTCCTCGCGAAGTCCATCGAACGCGTGGGCGACCACGCCAAGAACATCGCCGAACAGATCATCTTCATCGTCAAGGGCGAAGACGTCCGTCACTCGCCCGTGGACAAAGTGGAATCGATCGCAGGATGAGAAAGCTGCCCCGCGTCCTCGTGGTGGAGGACGAGCCCTCCATCGCCGAACTGATTGCCGTCAACCTCCGGCACAACGGCTTCGCGCCCACCGTCGTCTTCGACGGCGTGGCCGCGCAGCGCGAGGTCGATGCCGTGCTGCCCGACGTCATCCTGCTCGACTGGATGCTGCCCGGCGAGAGCGGGGCGGTGCTGGCCAAGCAGTGGCGCAAGAACGATCGCACCAAGACCGTCCCCATCCTCATGCTCACGGCGCGCAGCGACGAGAGCGACAAGGTGCAGGGCCTGGACGCCGGCGCTGACGACTACATCACCAAACCGTTCTCGACCCAGGAACTGCTCGCGCGCATCCGCGCCGTGCTGCGCCGCCGCGCGCCCGAGATCGTGAACGACTCGGTGCAGGTGGGCGACCTCACGCTCGACGCGGCCACCTACCGCGTGAGCTTTCGCGGGCGCGAACTCAAGGTGGGCCCCACCGAGTTCAAGCTGCTGCACTACCTCATGAAGCACGCCGAACGTGTGCACACGCGTGGTACGCTGCTCGACAAGGTCTGGGGAGACCATGTGTTCATCGAGGAGCGTACCGTGGACGTTCATGTCAAACGCTTGAGGGAGTCGCTGGGTGACGCGGCCGGCATGATCGAGACCGTGCGGGGCGCGGGTTACCGCCTCACCGCCATGGCCAGCACCTCGGGGCGCAATCCGCACAACACGCCGATGTCGGCGACATGAGCCGTCGTGTTCTCGAATTGATGCTCCTGGTCGCACTGGGGGCATCGGTGGGCTGGGCCGCCAACGAGGCGGCCCTGACGTTTGGGGGTGCGCTCGTCGGTGCCGGGCTCTGGGCCCTGCGCGACACCATCCAGTCGGTGCGCGTGCTGCGCTGGTTCAACAAGGCCGATCCCTCGCGCATGCCCGCGTATGGCGGCTTCTGGGGCGAACTGCTCGACCGCGCGCGCAAGCTCGCCAAGAAGCTCGAGAAGAAGGCGCAGAACAGCGACGCGCGGCTCGAGGACTTCCTTGCGGCCATTCAGGCCTCGCCCAATGGCGTGGTGCTGCTCGACGCGTCGGGCCGCATCGAGTGGTGCAACCTCACGGCGGCCAACCAGCTCGGCTTCGACCCGCAGCGCGATCTCGGCCAGTACGTGCGCAACATGGTGCGGCATCCGGCCTTCAACGCCTACCTCAACGCGGGCGACTTCGGCCACGAGATCACCATCGACGGCGTCGGGCCTCGCCCCTCGCAACCCACCAAGATCTCGCTGCAGCTGCACCCCTACGGCAAGAAGCGCAAGCTCATGCTCACGCGCGACGTGACCGCGGTGCAGCTCGCCGAAACCATGCGGCGCGATTTCGTCGCCAACGTCTCGCACGAGATCCGCACGCCGCTCACCGTGCTCAGCGGCTTCGTGGAAACCATGCAAAGCCTGGAGCTCAGCCCCGAGGAGCGCCACCAGTACCTGGGCCTCATGAGCCAGCAGGCCCACCGCATGCAGACGCTGGTCAACGACCTGCTTACCCTCTCGCGCCTCGAAGGCAGCCCGGCGCCGGGGCAGGGCGAGTGGGTGTCGACCCAGGAACTGCTCGACCACGTGGTGCAGGAGGGCCGCGGGCTCACCCAGGCCATTTCGGCCGCGGCGCCGCACCGCATCGAGCCGCTGGACAGCCCGCCGTTCTGGATCTCGGGCGCCAAGTCCGAGCTCATCAGCGCCATGTCCAACCTCATGAGCAATGCCGTGCGCTACACGCCGGGTGGCGGTCTCATCGAGCCGGGTTGGCGGCTGCGCGACGACGGCTGCGCCGAGTTTTTCGTGCGCGACCAAGGCCCGGGCATCGCGGCCGAGCACCTGCCGCGCCTGACCGAGCGCTTCTACCGCGTGGACCGCAGCCGCTCGCGCGAGACCGGCGGCACCGGCCTGGGTCTGGCGATCGTGAAACACGTGGCCCAGCGCCACGGCGGCCGGCTTGAGGTCAGCAGCGAGCTGGGCCGCGGCTCGAGCTTCAACCTCGTGCTGCCGCCCACGCGCGTGCGCGAAGCCGAACCCGGCTGAACATTCAGCCTCAGCCGCCCACGCGCTGGTAGTACAGCAGGCTTTCCTTGTTGTCCGTGAGGCGGCGCACGGTGGCCTTGAAGGCCCACTGCGTGAGGTCCACGCGCTCGGCCAGCGTGGCCTGCGTGTCGGGCGACACCACCATGCCCTGGCAGCGCGCGTCCGGCCCGCCCGTGGTGCGCACGAGCTCGAGCTTGCCGTGGTAGCGCAGCGCCGAGATCTGCGCCTGCGTGAGTCCGTCGACCAGCACGCAACTGCCGGGCGGCACCAGCGTGGCGATGCGGCGCGAAATCGGGCCGTAGCTGCGGCCGAAATCGAGCAGCGGCAGCCACAGCGTCATGAGCAGCAGCCAGCACAGCGTGGCGCCCGCGGCGGGCAGCACCAGGCTCTTCCAGAGCGCTTCGCGGTGCCGGCCCACGCGCCAGCCCACCAGCCACAGCCAGGCGCCGGTGGCCAGCGCACCGGCCAGGAACAGGCCGAACGAGAACTCAGGCACGAAGCCCGGGGCCAGGCGGGCCACGTTGGCCGCGGGCTTGGCGGGCACGCCGGTCATCATGGCGAACCAGATCACCCAGATCACGAGGGCGCAGAACGAGAAGAACAGCAGCGTGAACCAGTCGATCAGGGCCGATACGCTGCGCCGCAGCGTGGGCAGCGCGAAGGCGGCCAGCGCGGCCAGCGCCGGCAGAGCCAGCAGCAGGGTGCGGTCGCGGTCGTCGGACACCGCCGAGAAGCCCACCACCACCAGCACCGCCCACAGCGGCAGCGCCACATGCGCCTGCACCCATTGGCGGCGCCAGCGCCACAGCGTCCACAGCGCCAGCGGCCATGCGGGCCAGGTGAACCAGACCAGCAGCCGGCCCCAGCTCTCCCAATAGGGCGCCCTCAGGGTGGCCTGCACATCGGGCCAGTTCCAGGCGTCCAGCCACTGGCTCGCCATCGCCATGCCCAGCCAAGCGGCGGCGGCCAGGCCCAGCACAGGGAAATAGGCTTTGTCGCGCGAGGCGTCGGCATCGGTGTGCAGCAGCCGCCAGGCCAGCACCGCGAGCCAGCCCGCGCCCAGCAGCGCCGCGAGGCCGGCCGCGCCACTGAGCGCCAGGCCGAACACCCCCGCGAACCACCAGGGCAGGGCGCGCCAGGGCTGGGACGCGCCAGGGTGTGAAAGCCGGGCCGCGCCCAGCAGGCTCATGGCTGTGCAGGCCAGGCGCGCGAGGTCGGGCGAGGTCTCGTGCGAGAGCTGCGCCAGGCCCAGGCAGGCCACGAGCGCGAGCAGCGCGGCGTCGGCCAGGGCGCGCGCGTAGTCGGCGGGTTGGGCCTCACCGCCGAAGGCGAAGGCCACGGGGAGCGCCGCGGGCTGGCGCGCCAGCTGGTAGCTCGCATACCAGGTGGCCGCGAGCGTGAACGACAGCAGCAGCCCGAACGGGATGCGGGCCGCGAAATCGGGGGACAGGAAAGGCAGTGCGCGGATGAACACCGCGCCCAGCCAGTAGGGCAGCGGGCCGGCTTCTTCCACCGGCAAGCCCAGCACCGTGGGCTGCCACCACGACGCCTGCCCCGCGGCCAGCTCCAGCATGGCGCCCAGGGCACCCACATCGTCGACCTTCCAGGGTTCGCGGCCGAGAAAACCGGGCAGCACATAGGCCACACAGAACAGGATCAGGGCCAGGCGCGGCAGGCGGCGCACGGCCGACTGGCTCACGATGGCGGGCGTCGGTCGGTTCACGGCTGGGGACTATACAAGCGGGCTGCGCGCCAGCAGAGGGGCGAAAAAAAAGCAGCCGGGATTCGGCTGCTTTTCTGGGGCCAGGCGCCGGCTTATTTGGCGGTCTTGGCGTAGCGGTTGCGGAACTTCTCGACGCGGCCGCCCATGTTGTCCACGCTCTTCTGCGTGCCCGTGTAGAAGGGGTGCGACTCGCTGGAGGTATCGAGCTTGAACAGCGGCAGTTCGCGGCCGTCGTCCATCTTGATGGTTTCCTTGGTGTTCGCGCACGAACGGGTGACGAACTTGAAGTTGTTCGACAGGTCGAGGAAACAGACGTCGCGGTAGTTGGGGTGGATGCCTTCTTTCATGGCGCTTCCTTGTGGTCGGGTGCGACAGCCGCGCCGGAACCCTTCCGACGTACTTGCCGCCAAGCAAAGTCGACGATTATAGCCCAGGCAGGTAGATCAACCGCCGCGCCTCATCATGTCGAAGAACTCCGAGTTGTTCTTCGTGGCCTTCATGCTCTTGAGCACCATCTCCATGGACTCGATCTCGTCCATGTTGTACATGAACTGGCGCAGGATCCGGGTCTTCTGCAGGATCTCGGGTTGCAGCAGCAATTCCTCACGGCGGGTGCCGCTGCGGTTGAGTTGGATCGAGGGGAAGACGCGCTTTTCGTACAGGCGGCGGTCGAGGTGGATCTCGCAGTTGCCGGTGCCCTTGAACTCTTCGAAGATCACCTCGTCCATGCGCGAGCCGGTGTCGACCAGCGCGGTGGCGATGATGGTGAGCGAGCCGCCTTCTTCGACCTTGCGCGCGGCGCCGAAGAAGCGCTTGGGGCGCTGCAGCGCGTTGGCGTCGACGCCGCCGGTGAGCACCTTGCCCGAGGAGGGCAGCACGTTGTTGTAGGCGCGGGCCAGGCGGGTGATGGAGTCGAGCATGATCACCACGTCCTTCTTGAGCTCGACCAGGCGCTTGGCGCGCTCGATCACCATCTCGGCCACGTGCACGTGGCGCGCGGCGGGCTCGTCGAAGGTGGAGGCGATGACCTCGCCGCGCACGGTGCGCTGCATCTCGGTCACTTCCTCGGGGCGCTCGTCCACCAGCAGCACCATCAGCTCCACGTCGGGGTGGTTGGCCGTGATGGCGTGGCAGATGTGCTGCATCATCACCGTCTTGCCGCTCTTGGGCGGGGCAACGATCAGCGCGCGCTGACCACGGCCGATGGGCGCGATGATGTCGATGACACGGCCGGTGATGTTCTCGTCGCTCTTGATGTCGCGTTCCAGGCGCATCTGCTCCTTGGGGAACAGCGGCGTCAGGTTCTCGAACATGATCTTGTGCTTGTTGTCCTCCGGGGGCAAGCCATTGATCTTGTCGAGCTTGTTCAGCGCGAAGTAGCGTTCTCCGTCCTTGGGGATGCGGACCTCGCCCTCGATCATGTCGCCGGTGTGCAGGTTGAAGCGGCGGATCTGGCTGGGCGAGATGTAGATGTCGTCGGTGCTCGCCGTGTAGCTGGTGTCGGGCGCGCGCAGGAACCCGAAGCCATCGGGCAGCACTTCGAGCACGCCATCGGCGTAGATCTGTTCGCCGGTCTTCGCGCGCTTCTTGATGATGGCGAACATCAGCTCCTGCTTGCGCATGCGGCCGGTGTTCTCGATTTCGAGCGCTTCGGCCTGCTTGACCACTTCGGATACGTGCAGGGCCTTGAGTTCGTTGAGGTGCATGGACGTCACTCCAGCGTGGAGGCGGTAGGGATAGGCGGGGGGGTGTGCGCTGAGGTCCGGATGTCGGACGTTGCGCGAGGAGAGCATCGGCGCCGGTGAGGCCAATGTGCGGCGGATTATGACAGGAAACGCGGTGCCCACCGCCTGTCATCGGGCCCGCACGCGGCCCGCGGGCCCGGGGCGTGCCCGGGCCGCTGGATCTTTCTCAGGCGAGCTGCTGATCGATGAAGGCCGTGAGCTGCGCCTTGCTCAGCGCGCCGACCTTGGTGGCGGCGAGCTGGCCGTCCTTGAACAGCATCAGCGTGGGGATGCCGCGGATGCCGAACTTGGCGGGCACGTCGCGGTTGTCGTCGACGTTGAGTTTGGCGATCTGCAGCTTGCCGTTGTACGAGCCGGCCACCTCGTCGAGGATGGGCGCGATCATCTTGCACGGACCGCACCACTCGGCCCAGAAGTCCACCAGCACGGGGGCCTTGCTGTCCAGCACGTCGGCCTGGAAGGTCGCGTCGGAAACGTGTTTGATGAGATCGCTGGCCATGGTCGTCCTCGGATTCGATAGGCGGGGGAGGTTACAGTTTCATCGCTCGGGGTGGACGGCACGACGTTGTCGCTGCGCCCCCAGGCCCCTCACGCGAGCGGCCGCATTGTGACAGAAACCCCCTATCGATGACGCCCGCGCCCGCGAGACCTCACAGCGAGTCGGCCCTTGCCGCAGACGGCCTGCAGCGCCGCGCCAGATGCGGTTCGTGGCCCGCGGCCATGGCCGCGATCGATGCCTTGCTGGCGGCGCGCCGCTGGCCGGCCTCGCGCGTCGTGGTGTTGCTGCCGCACCCGCGGCTGGCTGCGCAGGCGCGCCAGGCCTGGTCGGCCACTCACGCGCATGGCCTCGTGCCGCGCTTTGCCACGCCGCGCCAGTGGGCCGAAACCCTCATGCCCTGGAGCGGCAGCCCCGAAGACCTTAGCCGCGATCCCGCGCGCGATGCGCTGGTCGCGGAAGGCTGGCTCGACCGCGTGCTCGGCGCGGGCACCGAGCCCGGCCTGCGCCGCGAACTCGTGGCCCGCCTGGTCGACACCGCGGGCCAGCTCGCCCCGCTGGCCGCGGCCCGGCCGCCGGCCGAGCGCCAGGCCTGGGCCGACGCCGCGCGCGAGGCCCTGGGCCCGCCGGGCGTGGGCCATGCGCGCTGGGAAAGCCTGGTCTCGCACGTGGCGCTGGCCTGGGTCGGCGCCTGCGGCTTCGACACCGACGTGCTCTGGTCGCCCCTGGCCCAGGCCGACGCCGATGCCCTGGTGCTGCTGCCTGGCCACCAGAGCGATCCCCTGGCCGAAGCCCTGTGCCGCGCACGCGGCGAGCAGGGCGTGGTGCTCGACTGGGGTCCGGCCGAGGCCCCGGCCCCGAACGCACGCGTGCTGCGCTGCGCCGACTTCGAGCACGAGGCCCTGAGCGCCGCGGCCTGCGTGCTCGAACACCTCAATGCGGGCCGCGCCCCGGTGGCGCTGATCGCCAACGACCGCCTGCTCACGCGCCGCGTGAGCGCCTTGCTGCACGAAGCCGGCGTGCGGCTGCGCGACGAGGCGGGCTGGAAGCTCTCGACCACGCAGGCCGGCGCCGGTCTGATGGCGCTGCTGCGCGCCGCCGCGCCACGCGCCAGCACCGACGACGTGCTCGACTGGCTCAAGCTCGCACCGGCCTTCGACGCCGGCGCGGTGCGCGCGCTCGAACGCGAGCTGCGCCGCCTGGGCATCGCGCTGTGGTCGGCCGTGCCCGAGGCGCTGCGGCCCGAGGGCGTGGACGCGCTGCTCAAAGGCCTGCAGGCCCCGCGCCCGTTGGTGCAATGGCTGCGCGACACCGACGCCGCGCTCGCGCTGAGTGGCCAGCGTGCAGCGTTGCAGGCCGATGCCGCGGGCGCACAACTGCTGCGCGTGCTGCGCCTGGGCGACGCGGCCCACGAGTTCGAGGGCCTGGGCGAAGCGGCTGCGGCCGGTGGCGACACGCCGCGCCGCCCGCGCTGGCGGCCGGCGCGCTTCAACGCCTGGGTGCGCGAGGTGCTCGAAGGCGCGGGTTTCCAGCCGGCGGTGCAAGGCGAAGCCCAGGTCGTGGTGCTGCCCCTGGCCCATCGCCTGGGGCGTGCGTTCGCGGCCGTGGTGGCGCCGGGCTGCGACGAGCGCCACCTGCCCGCAAGCCCCGACCCCGTGGGCACCTGGACCCGCGAGCAGCGCGAGGCCCTGGGCCTGCCCGATCGCGAAGCCCTGCGCGCCGCCGCCGATTCGGCCTGGGCCAGCCTGCTCGATGGCACGCCGCTCGACGTGCTCTGGCGCCAGCACGACAACGGCGACCCGCTGCTGCCCAGCCCCTGGGCCGAGCAGTTGCCGATCGCGCCCACCGACGCGGCCCTGCCGCCGCGCGAGCTGGCCCCGGCCGGCACCGCGGCACCCCGTCCCCGCGCGCCCACGCTGGTGCCCGAGCGCGTGTCGGCCAGCGCCTACGAAGACCTGCGGCGCTGCCCCTACCGCTTTTTTGCCCTGCGCCAGTTGCGCCTGGCCGAGGCCGACGAGCTCGACACCGAAGCCGACGCGCGCGACCTGGGCAACTGGCTGCACGACGTGCTGCACGCCTTCCACGCCGAGCGGCGCGACGCGCGCCCCGGCGAGGCCGCCGACCGCGAGGCGCTCGACCGCCTGGCCGAATCGGTGGCCCACAGCCAGGGCCTCACGCTCGAGCACGGCGCCAGCGGCTTTCTGCCGTACCGCGCCCAGTGGCCCGCGTTGCGCGAGGGCTACCTGCGCTGGCTGTACGCACACGAGGCCCAGGGCCACCGCTTCGTCGAGGCCGAGGCCGCGCACGAGGCCCGCGTCGGCCGCTGGCGGCTGTACGGCCGGCTCGACCGCATCGACCACGCCGCCGACGGCACGCCGGTGCTGATCGACTACAAGACCGAGAGCCGCCAGCGCACCGAGGCGCGCATCCGCGTGCCCTTCGAAGACACCCAGCTCGCGTTCTACGCCGCGCTGATCGACGCCCCCGTGCTGCGCGCCGGCTACCTCAGCCTCACCGATGCGCGCAACGGCGAGCCGGCGCTGCTGCTCGAACCCGACGACCTCGCCGCCGCGCGCGACGCGCTCTTGCAAGGCCTGGCCAGCGACCTCGACCGCATCGCCGCCGGTGCGCCGCTGCCCGCGCTCGGCGAGGGCGCGGCCTGCGAGCACTGCGGTGCGCGCGGCCTGTGCCGCAAGGATTTCCTGGCATGAGCTCAAGCCCCCGTGCGCTCGCCTACCGAATCGACGGCCGCGAGGTGCCGCCCGAGGCTTTCTATGCACGCGCCTGCGACCCCGCGCGCAGCGTGGCCGTCGAGGCCTGCGCGGGCGCGGGCAAGACCTGGATGCTGGTCTCGCGCATCCTGCGCG
>VFQP010002004.1_pt1 | contig 24261 bp, 30 predicted proteins | sample 3512351 | NCBI WGS metagenome assembly VFQP01 (sample SAMN10412372, study PRJNA504923) | tailings metagenome | isolation source: Relicate 1 Philex TSF1 revegetated site | place: Philippines: Tuba, Benguet | collected 2017-08-29
TCCATCCTGCTAGTCATGCCGAGGCACGCCGTCCTGCTGGGGCGCCCACCGACGCGACGCGCCAATCACGGTGCTCAACGCCACCACCTGCACGCCCGGCGCCCCTTGCGCCGGCTGCGGTTCCTGGGGGAGACCCATCCATTTAGACACCCAACGCTGCCATGCCTGCCTCTCAGCTCGCCGATGATCGCAGTCAACCGCCGCCGGCGGGCTTTCCCGGGTCACCCCCCTCCCCAAACTGCTCAAAGAATGGGCCCCCGCTACGCGGCAGGAGCTGCCCCTGCCCTGCTGTGCTTGGCCTGGCTCTTGGCGAACCGCCTCGACTGGCGCGTGAGCCCGCCGGCCCCCGGCCCCTGCCCCCCCTTCAACCTCCCGCGCCGCGGCGGCCGCGCTCTCCCCCTGCCTAACTGCCCGCCACCGGCCAGGCCCAGATCAGTCTCCAGCTCCTTGACCAGCCGCTCCGCGTCGTCCACGCGCAGCCCGCTCTTGGGCCCCACGCGCCCAGGCCAAGCACGCACAGCTTGCGCCGCGTTTGGCGGGTCCCCGCCGTCGGCCCCCGCGCTGGCCTGGTTGTCAGGCGCCAGGCATTTGCCAAACACGCCCTTACGCAAGTCGTAGCCGGCGATCTGCGCAGCACGCCCGCAAAGCGACGGCGCAGGCCGTCGCCGCGACCGCCCACCATTTCTTATCGCAGGCGTCTCGCGATTCATGCGCGCCCAGACGTTCGGCAACCCAGACACACGCAGGCAGCCTAAGCGGCGCACCCTGACGGGGTGCTCCACAAAGACGGCCTGCGCGCCGCCCAGCTGCGCCAGGTGCTGCCGCGCGTCGTCGGCGGGCACCTCGACGATGAGGCGCGAAGGGTCCATGTGCGACGTGTCCAGCAGCTGCTCCTGGCGCCCTGTGCGCCACGCAAGCGTCGGGGCCCCACCCAGCAAGCCGCCTCACTGCGCTGACGGCGGTCGTGTGGTTGGTGTGCTGCCGCGATCCCAATGCAGAATCCATCTGCTTTCCCAGGGGCAGGCTGTGGGGCCTGGCCCCACAGATGGGCACGGCTCTCCTCCCGGCACCCGGCCGAGGGACTCTCCTCCACGCACCTGGCTGAGGGAAGAAGGCCACGTTGCCGGCGCCGGGCACCAGCAGGTGGCGCCGCCGGTGCCGCTCCACGTAGTGCTCAAACTCGACGCCCAGCAGGCCGCGCAGGTCGTACAGGCACTCGGGCACCAGCACGCGCCTGCACCACGACATTCAAACGACCACACACGGCGCTCCGCCGCGTCGCCCGCGGCTGCGCTTTGTCAATGGGGCTGCGTGCTGCGTGCGCACGGGCGCGGCACGGCGCATACGGGCTCACGTGAGCGTGCAGAGCAGCCCCTCGGCGGTGCGGTTGCGGCCACGCGGGTACCAGAGCCCGCGCCGGCGCGGCGTGAACTGCTCCTGCGCCGCGTCCAGCTTGCCGAGCCACGGCACCGCGCACGGCAGGTCGGGCCACACCAGCGTGCGGTTGGAGAGCTCGGCCAGCTGCATCAGGCCCTCGAGCACGGCGAAGAGCCCGGCGTAGCAGCGCAGGTTGTCCAGGCGCACGCGCGGGTGCACCAGCAGCAGCCTGGGCACCGTCTCCTCCACCTGGGCGTGCGGGGGACACCCAGCGCGAGCACGTCAACGCAGGCTTCACAATGCGCACAAGTTGCGCGTGGGGGAGGCACCGCCCTCGGCAGGATTCTGCTGGCAAGGGGGCCGCCGCAGAGCAAAACCCGAGGGCGCGGTTGCAGCGCTACCCCACCCGACCCCACCGTGCTGTGCCCGTGCTGCCCGCGGTTACCTCCTGCTGGGTGAGCCCTGGCCGCCCGCCGCGCCCCGACCACCTGCGCCCATGCCGCACGCCGAAGCGACGCACACGCTCAAGCGGCACCCGCACGCCGCGCTCCCAGCCCAGCCTTGCGTTGCTGCTGCTGTCGTGGCAGCTTCGTGTGCACATTCTCACGTATTTGCGAAGAAGACCTCTTGCTTGGGCCTGGCCAGGTCGTGCGCGAGGTCCCAGTCGGCCCGGTACACGAGCTGCTTGACCAGCGCCTTGGAGATGGTGCCGTGCGTGCCAGGCAGGTAGTGCGCGTGCCCAATCACCTGGTGGATCTCCCCTGCAAGCGCTCACACCGGCGGCACAAGCGGCAGTCACGCCGCTCCAGTCGCTGCCGCTCTCCTGCGCGAGATTCACGAATCGGCGGCTGCGCCAAGCGAGCGGCGTGGACTGCTGGAGCTGGCCCCCGTCGGCACCGGACGGGCCAGGAGCAGCAGCGAACGGCGCGGACTGCCGCAGCTGGCCGCCGCCAGCGTCAGACGGGCCAGCGCACGACGCGACAGCGCCGAGGGAAGGGAGCAAGTGCAGCGCAGACGGCAGCGCGCGGGGCGCGGTGTGCCGCACCTTTGCTGCTGGGGATCCAGAGCGCCGAGGAGCCGCGGGGGAAGAAGCCCAGCGCCAGCCAGGGCGGCATGTAGAGGTACCGCTCGTGCGGCGTCGCGCGCGCCCGCGCCGCCTGCGCGGGGTCCTCCGGGTCGGGCCACATCCTGCACGCACCCACGGGCACGCGGCAAGCACAAAATCCTGATGACGAGGGAAACTGCGATCAGCACGCAGCTGGCGGGGATGCGTCGCGGGTGTAAGCGCGTGGAAAGCGAGGGGAGGGAGGCGGTCCGCTCACTCGGGGGTGTCCTGGCGCAGCAGCGCCTGCCACCGGGTGGACAGCGGCCCGCGCCGTTCAGGGAGCCACCGCCCGCCAAACTCCTCAGGCCACTGGCCCTCGTTGTTGGGCATCTGCATGTCAATGTACCTGCGCGTGGACGGCGGGCGCCCCGGCGGCCAACCAATCGCCCCACAGAGTGGGGAGGACGCCGCGCAGGCAGAGGCACACCCAAGCACGTCTCTCTTCCAGCTGCCTCAAGGGCAGCGTGGGCCCAGGGGCCGGCCGCTCGCGCACCTCAGCAGCGCCTTGTCGCTGCGCGCCACGCTGTGCATGAAGACGGGCAGCGGGAACTCGCGGTTGGTGATGCGCGGGACCATCTGCTGGAACACGGCGGCGTACACCTGGTCGCGGCGCTGCGCCGACGGCGCGCGCTTCCAGCAAAAGGCCACGGCGTTGATGAAGTGCAGCCGGCCGCTGCACGTGGACGACAGCCCGTCCAGGAACGCGTCCTGCGGCACGCTTGAATGCGCGCGCACACCCAAGCACGCGCGGCCGCTGCTGTGAGAAGCAGAAGTCCCCGCGCGCTGCCTGGGGTGAGCTGCTGTCACCGCCACTGGGGCCACTGGGGCTGTTGAGCTGTGGAAGCGGCGGCGGCAAGCAAGGCGCGGAGAGGAGCCCGCAGCGTGCGGGGCCCACGCAAGCAAGCTGCAAGCTGGCCGCCCCACCTGGTCGGGGTAGTTGCACGACGTGGCGATGCCCTTGCTGCGCGTGAGGTTGAAGTCGTCGTCCACCCAGCGCATCAGACGGTCTGTCACCTCGGCCAGAAGCCATGCCGCCACGCCGTCCGGCCGGGCATTCTGCACGTAGACAATGCCGCCTGCGGTGCGGCCACGCGCGCACGGCGCGCCAGCGCGGAGCGCAGTGGTCAGTCATGCTCGCCTGGACGAGATGCTTTGCTTCTTCTCTGTTGGCTTGCACAAGGCACGCACACAGAGGGAGAAGTTGGGCAACAGCTGCTCGGCCCACCGCCGCAACCGCCGCGACGCACCGTTGGGGTTGACGACGTACTGGTACATGGCTTCGTCGTACAGCACCTGCGCACAGCATCAAAGGGAGGACAGCATCGAAAGGAGGCGCACTTGTGCCCGCCTCTCCGAGGGTGTGCGGCGAGCGAGAGGCATGCGGCGCACCTCTGCCTGGCCCAGGATGGTGAAGTTGCTGAAGGGTGGCGCCTTCCAGAACTGGTACGGGTCCTTGAACACAACCACGTCCGTGTCCATGACCAACACGTTGTACCCCAGCCGCACCGCGCGCGCCAAGGTGCGCCACCTGCAAGCGTGCCGCCAACCCACGCATGCACACAGCGCCCCCGCTTGCACAATCTCAATCCGCCAGCCCTTTGCGCCCTGAAACATTGCAGCACCTGCAGCGTCCCCGCGTGGGCCTCCGCGTGCGGCATCACGTGATGGGGTGACGCCCCTCCCTCTTGCTGCACGCGGCGGTGCCGGCGCACGCACCTGGCGTTCCACAGCTGGATGAGCAGCTGCCCCGCCACCATGTCCCCCACGTCCTCGCCGCGCACCGGCAGCCGCCAGCTGTCCCACGCGCAGCCCAGGTGAGCCACGCGCGGCGCCAGGCGCTGGCAGCACGCCGCGTCCTCGCAAAGGACCAGGATGTGCTCCATGCCCAGCTCAGCCCAGTTGCGCACCATCTGCAGCAGCGCCAGCAGAGAGTCGCCGCGGTGGCTCACGAGGATGAGCTCCCGCTCGAAGGCGCGCGCCCGCAGCGCCTCGCGCAGCTGCTCGCCTGCACGCACGGGGCGGGCATTGGGAGCAGGAGCGCTTGCTAAGAGCATCATCGCCGTGATCAGCAGCAGCAGCAGCAGCAAGCAGCGAGCAAGGCGCGAGGGGGTGCGTTTGCAGTTTGCGGCCGCGCGCGCTGCACGCCAGACGAACGCACTGGGGTGGATGTCGCCGGTCCAGGGCTGCAGCTGGCCCTTGGAGCAGAGCCCCGAGCGCGCGCATCCTGGCTCCTGCTCCTGCTGCTGCGCCTGCAGCTGCCCGGCGAGCGCGCGATGCCGGTGTTGGCTTGCGGGGTGCTGCCCCGCTGCGCTGCCAGGTTCAGGGCCACAGCTCGCCAGCAGCAGCACCAGCAGCAGGGCTTGGAGCTGCGCTTGGCTCAGCAGCATCTCCTGGCGCTGCGCTCGCCCATCTCCTGGGTCAAAGGCCGGGTCAAAGCTCAGCTGCGAGCGCCCATCAACAGCGCCGATTGGCAGCGCAATGTGCCGCGTCACTGATGGTCGTGGTCCCGGAGCTGCTGCTCGCACCGCTGCTCCCGGCGAGTGCATGGCCAGGTCTTAGTGGCGTGGAAAGAACGCCTGGTGCGAGCGAGGACGACGCGCAGCATCGAGCCACGTCGAATCGCCTGTCTCCCGCTGCTTCACGCGGCTCGCGGAGGCGTCAAGGTGGCCCGCCCTGGCTTCTTGGGGCACCTCGCTCTCCGGCCAGCTCCACCAGCGGGCCAGCTCCAGCGGATTGACGGCAGGCGGGCAGATGGCAGACACGCAGCCCCTGCTGCCTGGCGATGACAAGCTGGGCCACCAGGTGCGGACACCAGGGCGGGCCACCCGCCTCGCCCGCACACCACTGCGCCTGCAACGGCGTGTGAGCATCTGCAGCAGGCAGCACCATCGGCTGCTCACTGGTGTGCCCCTCGCCGCGTGCCGGCCTCTGCGCGGGTCGCCACACACACCTTTTCCCGCGCCTCAACTCGGCAACCGCCCGCCGCCGCCGCCGCCGCAGGGGCCGGTGGCCATTGCCTACCAGACCGAGCCTCATCTAGACAAGAAGCACAAGCATGTCGCCTCCAACACGACAAAGATCACGCTGGTGGCGCTCGACTGCTTGTTCCTAGGTAGGCGCAGGACGAGCAGCATCCCCGCAGCCTTGCCGCCACACCTGGCCTCGGAGGGCCGCACGGCCGCGCGGCGCTGCTGTCCACGCATGCAGCATTGTGTGCGGCCTCGAGCGAGCGCCCCTCGTGCTCGCATGCACGCGTGCGCACGGCGCCGCAGGGATGCAGCCCGTGCTGGTGCACCTGAGCAAGAACAGCAGAGGGCAGTACTCGTTCAGCCCAGTGGCCGTCAACTTCCTGGTCGAGCTGGCCAAGACCACCTTTGCCCTCATCACGCTGCTGCTGCTGGTGCGCTGCCACGCCGCGGCCACCCGGCGATGGCCACCTCGCAGCACACTGGCGCTGTCTGGGCAGCCCGGCGCTCTCAGCACGTGCGCAGCCACAGCCGGGAGCTCGCGTGCTGAGGACGAGCCAGGACGGCTGCAGCCTTGAGGATGGCCCGAGCAAAAGGGTGTTGCGGCGGCGCGTTCCCTCATTGGCGGTGGTGGTGGCTGCAGGGGACGGGCCGCCCGGGCGTCCCCATGTACCGGTCGGTGCGCAGCTTCATCGTGGACGCGTCGCACAACCGGCTGCTCATGGTGCCGGCGCTGCTGTACGCCGTCAACAACTACCTCAAGTTCACCATGCAGGTCCGCGTGGCAGTGTTGGTGGGGGCTTCCTGGAGAGGGTGGGGCGGGACCACGCAGCAGCAGGTTCCGCCGCAGGGGAAGGAAGGGGGGACATCACAGCCTGTGTGGGCGTGGCTGGAGGCGTGCCGCGGCAGCCACGGGCGAGGCATGTGCCATCGTGGCGCTTGAGGGCGGGCAAGGGCGGGGTTGTTGCGGTAGGCGTGACGCTGCGCCCTGGTCTGAGGCGCCAGCAGTGCCAGTGTCCCGCCTGTGCGCAGCTCTTCTTCAAGCCCACCACCACCAAGATGCTGGGCAACCTCAAGATCTTTACCATTGCGCTGCTGATGCGGGTCATCATGAAGAGGCAGTTCAACGTCATCCAGGTGCGTGGCGACAGGGCCAGCAACTCACCAGCTCTCTCCCCACGCATCTCTCCCGCAGCGCCGTTGACACCTCGCTCGGACCCCGCTGCGGATCGCTCGCCGCTCCTCGAGACACCAAACGCGCCGCGGGGTCGTTGCATTTCCTCGTCACCGCAGTGGGAGGCCCTGTTCCTGCTGGTGGCGGGCATCACAGTCAACCAGCTCCGCTCGGCGTGCCCCTCGCTGACGGACAAGGACTCGGCGCTGCCGCCGCTGCTGCCCGCCGTGCTGTGCACGCTGGGCACCGTCACGGTGCCCAGCGCCGCCTCGGTCTACAACGAGTTCGCGCTCAAGAAGCACTTTGACACGAGCGTGCACCTCCAGGTCAGTGTGTGGCCGGGCACGCGGGCAGGTGGATGCGTCAGCGCGGCTGCCCGGTGTGCGCCGCGTCACTCTGGCTGGGCGCAAGCGGTTGGTCTGCGTGGCACAGCTTGTGCTGAGCGGCACAGCTTTTCGCCATGGATTGCCTCTCCTTGCGCACGCGCAGAACTTTTTCCTCTACTTTTACGGCATGGTGTTCAACCTGGTGGCAGTGCTGGTGGTGACGGCGTACAAGGGCCAGACGCTGAGCCAGGTGTTCGCGGGCCAGAGCGCAGTCACGCTGCTGCTCATCGCCAACAACGCCGCGCAGGTGCGCGCCTGCACGCACACGCACACGCGCACGCCCCTCATCGCTTCTCCTGCTCGCGCCGCGCGGTGCTGTTGTCTCGCGCCGTGTGTTGGGGCGGCGGCGCCGCGCGGCTGACGTGTGTGGCGGCTGCGCCGTGCTGTGTGTGCGGTGTGCGGCCGCAGGGCATCCTGTCGTCGTTCTTCTACAAGTTCGCCGACACGATTCTCAAGGTGCGGCACCTTGTCAATCGGTTCCATGTGTCCAGGGGCACCGTGCACGCGTGCGCCAGCCGGCGCGGCTCACTGTGGTCACCGTCCTGCGGCTGCACGCTGACCCAGTTTGGGTGCATCTGCGTCACGCCCGGTAGACCCCGCCGAGGTGCCCAAACTGATGCTGCTGGCACCGCGCCGTGCGGCTCTGCTGTGTGTGCGTGCGCCGCGCAGAAGTACAGCAGCACCATTGCGACCATCTTCACCGCCATCATGAGCTTCGTCATGTTTGGCCACGCGCTCACCGTCAACTTTGGCATCGGCGTCTCAATCGTCTTCATCTCGATGCACCAGGTGCGGCCACCAAGTCTTGCGCGGGCGCTCACGCGTGCTGGGCCATGCGCACGCGCGCGACTGGGCGCGAACGCCAGGCGCCAGCGAATCGCTGCAAAGGGACGCGTATGCCTGCCCCTGCGATGCTTGGATGGCCTGCCGCAGTTCTTCACGTTTGGAGACAAGCCCCACAAGGGCGACACGCGGGCGCAGGGCGGGCGCATGAACGTCTCGCCCTCGCTCGAGCACATCAGCGTGCTGCACGTCAACGGCGCGGCGGCCGGCGGCGCGCACGGCGTCGGCGTGGCGGTCGGCGGCGTCGGTGGCGTGTACACGGGAGGCAGCGGCTCGCTCAAGGCAGAGGGGGCGCCAGCGCCGCTCATGGGGCGGTTTTCCGGGCGGGACTCGTACGCGGGCAGCGCGGCGGGCGGGGGAGGGCCCAGCAACGGCGGCATGGTGGGCATCAACATTGGGCCGTCGGGGGGCTTGGCGGGGGGCGCGGGAGGGGGCGGGCCGTCGTTTGCCGGTTGGACGGGGTGGGCGGGCGGCGTGGACTTGACGGGGGGCAGGCCGGGAGTGATTGTCAGCCCGGAGAAGCGGACCTCGGGGCTGCCGCGGTGACCACGGTGCAGCGCCTCGTAGCTGTCGTCGGACGCGTGATGGCGTTTCGGTTTGGAAACGGCGCGGCGTGCACGACGCGTGATCATCCTGAGCTGCAATGGGACCAGACACACAGAGAAGGCTGTCAATGGTTCGGCCCACGCAAGCAGAGGACGAGAGGGAGGAGGTGTTTGTGCTGGACAGTGTCGACTCGGACGAGGACGACGACGACGACGACTTCCAGCCCAAGGCCAAAGGGGCGTCGCAGCCGCTCCGCGCGAAGAAGAAGGCCAAGACAGCGCGGACAGCGTCGCAGCCCCTGCGCGAGTTTGGCGGGGGAGGAGGAGGCGCGGGAGCAGGTGCGGGGGGCACGCAGACCCAGAAGCAGCAGCAGCAGCAGCAGCAGCAGCAGAGGCGTCCAAGCTCCGATGGCGGTGAAGGTGGTGGGGGAGGCGCTGGTGCGGAGCGGCCGCGCGCCAGCGGCCTCCCACGGCAGCTGTCCCAAACGCAGCGTGGCCAGCAGCGCCAAGCCGCGCAGCCGCAGCAGCAACGGCAGCGCAAGCAGCCGGAGGAGCCCCTGCAGTTCACGCAGCAAGACATACGCAGCATCACCAACAAGGCGAGTGCCGTGGTGGGCGTGGCAAGCAGGCGGGCAGGCGCGGCGCAGCGCCCAGAGCTCAGGAGGCCTGCGCATGCGCGCAGATTGAGATGTACAAGACGGAGCGGGACAACGTAGCCCAGTCGCTCAACGTGGAGATTTCCGACGAGGTGCGGGAGCGAGCGGTCGCACAATGCCGCGGTCGCAGAAGCCGCAGCGGCCATCCAACGGCACCACTGAGCACTTTCTCCGTCGCGACGGTCCTGCCTCGTGGACGTGCGCCTTGCGGAGCGCAGGACCTGAACGACCTGGTGGGGCACGTGTGCCGCGCCGTGCTCTTTGCGCACTACGACAAGCCGCACGTGCCAATCGCGCGCACGCACCTCTCCGAGGTGATCGGCAAGCGCTGGCCCAACCACAAGCAAAAGACCAAGCTACCGCAGGTGAGGGCGCGCCATGCACTGCACGCTGAGCTTCTGCGGTGGAACCAGCGGGGGAGGCAGCGCCGACAGCGTGGGCCCTTGGGAGACGAAGTGCACGCCCAGGGCTGGCAGCGTGTGGCTGGGGACGAGTTCGAGGCTGTGACGCCGTGCTGACGACATGTGCCGCGCCTGCGCCCGCCTGCTTGCCCGTGTGCAGCTGGTGATTGCGTACGCGCAGCACAAGCTGCTGCAGGTGGCGGGCCTGGAGATGAAGGAGGTGGAGCGCCCGGCCGGCGGCGCCGGCGACAAGGGCAAGAAGGGTGAGCGCTCCCTCCCTCTCTCACGCACAAGGAATGCAGGAGGGGGACACGCCCGCGGCGCAGGCAGCATTTCACAGCACGTGGGCAACGGCAGGCTGCGGCCCTAGCGAAGCACAGCTGGCGCGCACTCACTGAGTGTGCTGCCGCGCACCGCGGGGGGGAGGGCGGACACCAACACCGCGTGCCGACCTTTGGTTTGTTTCGCAGGCGCGGGCGGCGGCGGCGGCGGCGGTCTGGCGGGTCCCAAGTACTACGTGTTGAGGTCAATGCTGCCCGCCGGCGTGCGCGAGGCGGTGCTGCCGCCGCTGCACGAGCGCCGCACGCCGCCGCCCGGCCTCACCATGCTGGTGCTCGCCATCGTCCACCTCGAGGGCGGCAAGGTCTCTGAAGGTTCGTGCCTTCCTTTCGGCCTGCGTTGCTTTCCTTGCGTGCTGCTGGCCTCGTCGCCCCTGCCAGACCACCGCTGGTGGCACTTTTCCCAGCGTCCCTGCTCACAGAGGGCAGCTGCCGCGCCACACGTGTGTGCGCGCTTGCCGCCTGCGTGGCTGTTGCTCGCTTCCCTCCCTGTGTGCGTGTGCGCAGAGGCGCTGCGGGAGCACGTGGGCGCGCTGGGCGTGCGCCTGCCCGAGGAGGCGGCAGCGGGCCGGCGCGGCGGCGGCGCGTCGGGCGCGGGCGGCGCGGCGGCCTGGCCGCACACAACGCTGGGCGACGTCAAGGAGCTGTTTGGGCGCATGGAGGCCTGCAGGCGCGGGCCCTGCATGGGGACACGCCTAATCTGGGGGAGGCGAACTGCTTCGCGCCACCTGCACCGCGCGGCAGGACACTGAAGCTGCGTGGCAGGTGGGCCCGCATGTGTCGGCCGGCGCAGGTACCTGGTGCGGTCCAAGCGCGCCAACGTGGCGGCGGCGGCGGCGGCGGCGGGGGGCGGCGGCGCGGGCGGCGAGGCGCAGTGGGTGTACGAGTGGGGCGAGTGCGCGCACGAGGAGATTGGGGAGGCGGGGGTCAAGGCCTTCATCGAGCAGGTGAGCTGAGGGAGGGGCCGCGCTGGGTGGCCTGCTTGCCGACGCTCGCCCGCCGACGGCCCACCCACGCCCCTTGCGTGGCGCCCTCGCCGCCCTCGCAGGAGTTCGCTGCCCCGCTGCCCGACCAGGACCACGACCAGGACCAGGCCGCCGACGCCGACTCGGACTGAGAAACCCTAGGGTTTGCTGCGTGTGGTGAACAGCTGTGCCTGGCAGGCTGCAGTGGGCACTGCAAATGGCAGCGTGTACGCAGCGGCGCAGCGGCCTTGCACCTCCACGCTGAAGGGCTGTGAGAGCGCTTGGCGGCACCGGCCAGCTCAACAGCTCGACGCCGCAGCGAGAGAGAGCACCCACTCCCGCACGCGCGCGCGACGTCGACGCAGCTGGAGTCCTGCGGCAGCCCACGCAGGCCAGGCGTGCAGCTGCTGCGCCCGAATCCGCAGCTGGCAAAACGCCCCCCGAGGAGCGGAGTGCAGCTTTTGCTCTGGCGCAGCAGCGTTGCCAGACGCTTGCAACGTACCGCTGTGCCGCCGTGGAGGCGGACGCACGCTGCTCGGCTGCACGCACGGCATCTTGAACCTCTCAAAGGTGTGCGGTGGACGCGCGCGAGAGCAGCACGGGGGAACTGGCACAGTCATAGTCCCACGCTCAGCGTGCACGTTCGGCTCACTCGCCGTTCCGCGCCCGCAGGTTTCGACCAGCACAAAAGCGTGCGCGCAGTCGTGCGCGCACCCGTGGTGCCGGCTTGGGCTCTAGCTTATGCGCACACTGGACGCCGACAAGGTGGGGGCTCCGATGGCCTGGTTGTCGAGCGCCCAGGGTCCGCCCGCAAGCCGCCCTCCACCTGCGCCACTTCGCTTCCGCACGCGCAGGAACTCCAAGCGCAGGACACGGGCTCTTCGGGCGCCGCAGAGAAGGTTGCGTTCCTGACCCACGGGCAGGGCGTGCCGTGCAAAGGCCTCCGAGGTGAGCGTCCGTGCGTGCCTTCGCCACCCTCCAGGCTCTGCCTCCAGGCTCTGCAAGCAGCACTGCAGCGCGCCCCGCGCGCCCTGCAGGCAAGCAGCGACGGCCCAAGGACGCCGCCCGCATGGCCCAGCAGCTGGCCCACCTCCGCGAGGTGCGGCGTCACATCGCAAACGCCCCTGGCCAGCACGCCCTGTAGCGCAGCAGGCGAGTGCTCAAGTACAACGCGTGCCCAAGTGCATGCGCGAGCGCAGGCCGCCGCAGCCGCAGCGGCGCAGGACGAGGAGGAAATGGTCGCCGTGGCGCTCTTCGACCTGGCCCACGCGGCGGCGCACTACGCCTCGCCCGCCCGGCGCTCCCGCCCGCGCCGCGCCCGCCCCTCCGCAAACCTCAGCGCCGACGACAGCCCCGCCCCGTTGGGCACCACCTCCTCAGGCCAGCGCCACCCGTCCCAAAGCGCGCGGCGCGGCGGCGGGCCCCGTGCCGCAGCGCCCGGCGTGCGGCCCCCCAGCGCGCGGCCGGGCTGGGGCGTGGGCGGCTTGATTGAGCGCGCACACGGCGACGAAGAGCAGGAGGAGGAGGAGAATGAGGAGGATGAGGAGCACGTGGTGGATGAGGGCGGAGAGCTGGGCGGCGACGGGTGGGAGGCTGGTGACGCGCACCACCTCCAGCACGCAGCGGGGCGGCACCGAAGCTCTGCCAGGCGGCCCTGGCGGTGGCGCTGGCGCGGCGGCCATGCACATGGCGGATATGACGTTAGCGACGGCGACGGGCAAGGCGCGTGGGTGGCTAGCATGGCTTGCGTGCGAGGCGCGCGACGTGGAGGTGCAGAACGCTGGGTAACACTGCACGCCCGGCGCCGTTTGCTTTCGCAGGCGACGGCGGCGCAGCAGAGGAGGGCGACCAGCGTGACATGGAAGGCCCCGCGCACCCGCCGCGCCACTTCACGCGGCGCCGCACCGCCGCGCACGCCTCGCAGCCGCCCACCGGCCTCCCGCCCCTCTCGGGCGCCGGCGGCGGCGCCACGCCCCCGCGGCGCCCCGCCGGCAGCCCCGCGCCGCACCCCTGGCAGCCGGGGGGGCCGCAGCACAGGCAGCGGCAGGGCAGCCACCTTCGGGACGGCAGGCCTGCCGCAGAGTGGCCGCCGCACGCGGGCGGGCGCAAGCGGGCCCCCTCCCGCAGCCCCGCGCGCGACGACTCCGCGGATGCCGCCCGCCGCACCGCCGCGCTGCGCTGCGTGGGCGCTGGCGCCTGCGGCGACGGCGACGACGGCGGGGGCGCGCGCTGGGGCCCCAGCTGCGGCGCCGTCATGCTCGGGAGCAGCTTGGGTGCCTCAGGGTGGGGGTTCCAGGCCGGCGGGTGGGGCGCGGCTGGCGCGGGCCCGCACCGCCCCTCCCCCGGGGGGTACATCGGCCCCTCTGGCGCCGCGGCGCTCGCGCCGCCGGCCTGCGCCGCGCCGGCGCTGGCCGGCGTGGGCCCGGCGGAGCCGCCGACGCACGCCGCCGGGCGCTTCTTCGGCGGCCTGCTTGGCGGCGGCGGCGGCGCGCCGACGCTGCATTCGCTAGGGATGGAGGGCGCGGGCGCCGGCATCATGGGCTGGCCGGCCATGGCGGCGGCCATGGCGGCGGCGGGCAGGGGCGGCGGCGCGCAGCCGGACCGCGCAGCAGGCGCCGTGCAGGGCGTGGCGTCGGGGGAGAGGTTGCCGCCGGGCATGACCCTGGGCGTGCCTGTGTGGGCGGCGCCGGCGGCGCAGCCGCGGGCGGCGCCTCCTGCGCCGGTCGCCCAGCTGCAGGACGGCGTCGGCGTCTCGTCGGTTGTCGCTGCACCGCCGCAAGCGGGGGCGCCGGCGGCGAATGGCGGCGCGGCGGCGGCGGGCGAGGGCGGTCTGCTGGCCGCCGGCAAGCGGAAGGGCTGCCAGCTGCACGTGCTCATCGCGCGGTGGACGCAGCAGCAGCAGCAGAGGCAGCGTGGGGGCCCGCACGGGCGGGAGCTGGCGCGCCCTCACGTCGCTGCGGGGCCGCAGCAGCCACCGCCGGCGGGGGGGCAGGCAGGGGTGCTCAGCGCCGCACCAGGGCCCGCGCCGCCGCCGCCGCCGTCGCCGCCGCCTGAGGGCCAGCACCAGATGCGGGAGGGCGGCGTCGGTGCGCCGCCGCGCGGGGCTGTGGGCGTGGCGGCGGAGGCGCAGGCTGGTGGGACGGGCGGAGGGCCGCAGGGCGTGGCGGCGGGGCAGGAGCGGGGGCGTTGGGCGCGGGCGGAGCCAGCGCAGGTGCACGAGGCGGGGGTGCGGCAGCAGCAGGAACAGCAGGGGCAGCAAGAGGAGCAGGGACAGGAGCAGCAGCGGCAGAATGAGCAGCAACACTCGGGCACTCAGGAACAGGACCAGCAGCAGCAGCAGCAGCAGCAGCAGGAGAAGGCAGGAGAAGAGGCAGAGCAGCAGCAGGGGCAGGAGGGGGGCGGCGAGCAGCAGCAGCAGGGACAGCCCTCCTCACCACGCCTGGCTGGCACCGCCGCCTTGGCGGGCTCCGAGCCGCCGCCCAGCCCGCCGCCGCAGCCAGACGTCGCCGTGCTGGCCGCGCCCGCTGCAGACGCGATCGCAGCAGCAGCGAGCGCCTGGCCCGCTCACGTCGCCCACGCGGCGGCGCCGGCGGGCGCCTGCGCGCCTGCTGCCGAGCCGTGGCACGCCGCGCCGCCGCTGGCCACCGCGGCCGCCCTCGACGCTCAACCGCCCTCCTCGTCTTGCGCCCTCGCTGGGGATGCGGCGGGCGCCGTGGCGGCGGCGGCTGTGGCGGGCGCGTCCGGCAGCGGCACGACGTGCCGCGGCGCCAGCGGCGGCGCCGCCGGCGCGAGCGGGGGCGCGGACGGCGGCGGCGGCGGCGGCGGCACGTCTGGGACCAGCCCCAGCAGCGCCGGCGTGACCATGGCGTGCGTGGGCGTCGGCGCGCTGGGAGGCGAGGGCGGCGGCGCGGCGGCGGCGCCGCTGCGGCTGTGCGGCGTCTCGATCGAGGACCACGCCGTCAGCCTGGAGGAGCGCGGCGGCGCCGCCGCGCCGCCGCCCGCGCCCAAGCCCGCCGCTGCCCCGCCCAAGCCGCACCAGCCGGGGGCCGCGGCCTCGTCTGCGCCGCCGCCTGTTCCCACCGCCACCGCTGCGGCGGGCATAGGCTTGCCGGCGCTCGCCGCAGACCCCACGCTAGGGTTCGGCATGAACGCGTTCGCCTGCATGCCGCCGTTCCCGCCCGGCGTGCCCCTGCCAAGCCCTATGCTGGCGGGCTTCCCGTTCCCCCTGGCCATGCAGTTCATGGCGTCGATGATGATGGCGCAGGCGCAGCCGCACCCCGCCGCTGCCACCGCCCTGGGGGCGTCCTGGCCCCACCCTGGCGGTGCCCCCAGGCTCGCCGCGGCGGTGCCCGCACCCGCTGATGCTGCGGCGCGCGACGAGCCGCCCGCGGGCGCCCCCGCCGCCGCCGGCGGGCGCGGCGCGGCGCCGCAGCCGCAGCCCGCAGGAGGCGTGGGCGCGGCGGCATCGGCTGCGGCCCCTTGGATGGCGGCGGCGGCAGGAGGGTTCCCTGGTGCCGGCCCGGCGTGGCCGGGGGCGCTGGGCGCCGCGTCGGTGCCCCCTCCGCCGTTCCTGCCTCCGTTCTGGCCGATGGGGCTGGGCGGGTGGCCGGGCCTGCCTGGCGCGGCAGGCGGGGCTGCGTGGGGGGCGGGCGGGGCCGCGCCCCCGGGGCTGCCGGGTGGCGCGGCGCCGGGCGCGGGCGGCGCAGGGCCGTAGCGGCGATGGGCAGCGTTGCCAGGAAACGCTGTTTGGTTTTGGCAAGTTCTGGTGGGGCAGAGCGGAGTCGTGAGGTCGCGCCGCAGTTGTTTCGGGGTTGGGCGCCGGAAGAGTTTGCTAACCGCGGTGGCAGAGGTATTGTTGGGGGCGCGACCGCAGCTGCTTGCTTCTTCGCGCTGTGGGTCGTTGGCGTTGGCGCGAGCGAGAGGCGGCGTTGGCGTGAGGCAGGTGCGGAAGCATGAACGCGAGGCTGGAGGGATAACATTGTTGTCGTTGTACCGGACGGCATTTCTGCGGCTGTGGCTGCGGTGCGCGCGCAATTGTGTACACGTTGCGGCGTGAGGCATGTCAGGGACGGTGGGGCTGGGGGGCGGTGCTGCTGCTGGTGCTCTCCGCCAACGCGCGCAGGCCCAGGGCGCGCCGCCCCCTATCTCTCCTTGTGGCGGCGGCGCTGCACTTGCTTCCGACGGTCGATGCTTCGCTGGCTGTGGTGTTGATTGAGTGAGGCGGAGGAGGGTTGCGGCGACGTTATGCTCTTGTCGTCTTGTGTCGGATGGTGGTGGTTGGATTTGGGAGCGCGGCGCTGCGAGCGGGCCGTGGGCAGAGTCGGCCCTGTACAGACTGGAAGCGAGTTGCTGCGGCGGCGATGGCGGCGGCCGTGCTGCGCTGCGGGACTCGGCGGTTTTGACGGCGGTTGCTGGGCTCTTCGCGCGGGGGAGAGAGCTGTGGCGCTGCTTTTTGGCGGGGGAGTGCGTTGCGGGGGAGAGGGCCTTGAAGGGGGGCACGGCTGTGGGCGTCCCCCGGCGTTGTGGCGGCCAGCGCTCCCCGCTGCGCGCGTGGGCCGCGTTTGACGGACGTCGGCGAGGCGCACGCCACGCACTGGCTGAAACTGAAACCCTGAAGATACTGTGTCTGGGCAGCGTGCCTGCGTGGCACGCGGCGCACCCTTGACATTGCCCACCTCTCCGCGCCGCGCCGGCGTGCACCGTTGGCGCGCAACACCCCCCCATCCCATTCGCCCCTGCGGTGTGGCCCCTCCCCCTATTTGTTGGACGCGTCAGGCGGGCCGGCCGCACTGTCCATTTCATCCGTTCAGGCTGAGACGGCCCTCAGTCCCAGTCACTTCATCGCGCCTCCCACACTGCGCCAAGGGCCGCCACTGCGCGCCGGCTTGGGACGCAGCGGCTCCCCCACCAGCGACTCAGAAGAAGTGCATGGAGACCCCCCCCCCCAACCCCAGCTGCTTTTCTTACCTCGCCGCGCCACAAGTTCACTTGCAAGTTTTCGAGAGTCCGAAATGAGAAGGAGAGCGAGGCGCAGTGCTGGCGTCGATCACAGCCACCCAGGCGCCAGCGCAGCGCGGCGGCGGGATCACGTGCCCGGCTCCGACCCGCCAGGCAGGTCGTCGCACGCCGACAGCTTGCCGTAAAAGTACCTGCGACAGCACGCGCAGCACGCCCAACCACGCATAACAGTGCAGCCCCTCAACGTCAAGCCTGTCCCAGCTCCTGCTCCAGGACTAATCCAGGGGGGGGGGGGGCGACGGCAAGGGTCGAGAAAGCGAGGGCCCCGGGGCGGCGGGCGGGTTAGGGTTAGGGTTAGAGGGGTCCCGGGCGCACCTGTCCATGATGCACAGCATGCGCTTGTGCTTGTCTGGGTGGTAGTTCATGTGCACCAGGATGGGCCGGGGGGCGGCCGACGTCTTGCCAGGCAGGTACCTCGCGCGGCGACTCCTGCCCAGGGACACGGGGAAGGGCGGGGTGCACCACGGTGGCGGCGTGAGGGGCGGGGTGCTGTGCTGTGCAGGCGGCAAGCCGGTGAGCGCCTCATCGCGCCGGACCTGCTTCCAGAGCCGGCGGGAGCCCTCGCGCCGCGGCGGCCACGCTCACTGGCCCGCGGGGCGCGCGGGGCGCCGCTGGCGGGAGGGCGCGCGCACGCGCGGTAGCTGCTGCGCGCGCGCCTCACCGGAAAAAGATCTTGGAGTTGAGCCAGTACTCAATGTCCATGATGCGCAGGTGCACGTACGAGTTCTGGAACGAGCCGTGCGAGGGCTTCATCAGGTACTCGTTCCATATCTGCAGCCAGCCGTGCCGTGTGCGTGCGTGTGCGTGCGTGTGCTGAGCCCTACGCCTGGTGCAGCCATCTCTGGCAAGCAGACGGGGTTTGCGTTCTGCTTGGACGCCTCGGCGGGGCCGGAGCTCAGCGACCAGGCGTGTCAGACTTGAACGCCCCCTTTCCCCCCCCCCCGGCTCCGCAACCGCGTGCGCCCACGCACCGCCTGGTCCCAGCCGGGGGCGCGCGCCAGGTGCGACGACACCTGCTGCATCAGCTTGTACGTGCGCGCGTTGGCCTTGACCCACATGCAGCCCACGTTGGTCCTGCGAGCCACCAGCGGGCGAAGCGCGGGCGCACGTGCGCGCAGGTCAGCGCCCCCCCCTGCACGTAACCCCAGTGGTCGGAGACAGCAGCACAAACAGTGTGCGCGTGCTGACCGCGACCCTCTCCGCGCCCCCCCGCCGGCGACTCCAACGCAAGCGCCGCTCAGCGCCCATCAACGGCCGGCCCCCTCCGCTCCCCCCTGCGCACGTGAAGGTCTTGAGGAAGAGGCCGCCGCCGCCCCACCCCATGGTGGGGTCCTGGATCGAATCCACCACGCCGTACGCCATGTCGTCAAACCCGTCCGTCTGGATCTCCACGTCAGCGTCCCTGCAACAAACCAGCAACCACCACCGCGGCACCCAACCAGCCGTGACGGCGCCCGCGCCCGGCTCCCTTTGCCCGCACGGCACTGGCGGTGCGCAGCGGGCGTCCGGGGGCTGGAGGGCGCGGCCGTCGCCCGCTGGGCTGCGCGTTGCCCGCCCTGCCTGCCCTATCGGGCTCTGAGCTGTTCAACCCAGGCCTCTCGCGCACCTGTGCAGGTGGTCGAAAGGGTTGGACAGGTACACCTGCGGAGAGGGAGCCGCCAAGCAAATGGCACGCGCCGCATCGAGCGGCGCACGTGAGCGAGACGGCGCGGCAAGAGAGCGCGGGGCAATGCACCGGGGCAGGACCCGCCCCCCTCCACCTTGAGCTGGGTCCCTCCCTGCCTTGCGCCCCCCCGCCGGGTCTGTGAGTGGCCGCCCACGGGCCCTGCGCCAAACGCCCCCCGCACGCATGGAAACCGCGACGCAAGCCCCCCCCAAGGGCTCACCAGGTCCATGTCGGTGATGAGCACGTTGTACCCCAGCTGGATGAGGTGTTTGAGCAACGTGTACTTGATCGTGGACACCTGCGGGCGACCACCAGGGCGGCCACACCGCCAGCCAGCCCACGTGACGCCGTTCCGCGCGCCGTGCCCCACACCAAGCGTCACACCGTGCCGCCGCCGCCGCCGCCGCCGCCGCCGCCGCCGCCGCCGCCGCCGCCACACCGCATCGCGAGTGCCGCTCGGGGGCTCGTGGTGGCGGCACCACCACCATCCGCAGGCTCCCGCACGGCGGGTGCCAGCCGCCGCTCGCGCCCTCCCTCCCACCCTCCCTCCCTGTGCACTCCACACACCACACCTGGTTCGCCGGGTGCGACTTCTTCTGCACGTCGGGGATCTTGATCTGCACGCGGAACCAATTGACGGGTGGGTCCTTCTTGGCCGCCAGGTAGCGCTCCGTCTCGTCGTCCATCACGCCAATCAGGTAGTTGGTGATGTTGTTGCGGTGCAGGATGGTCAGGAAGCTCTCGAGGATGTTGCCGCCCTTCCACCTGCATGCACGTGGGCGGCGCAGCAGCCGGGCCGGGTGGGCGGGCGTCCCGACCGCGTTCCTCGACTAAGCCTGCGGCCTGGCTGCTCCAGGCTGCTCCTGGCCGTCTTTGGGTCCCCCTCTATACACCCAAGCGTCCCTCTCTAGAGCTCTCTCGTCCCAGCGCGCGTTCGTGCGGGGTGGCAAGGTGGGCTCGGGCGCACCAGCAGATGGTTGTGTTTTGGCAGATCATGATGCCGTTGGCGAGCGTCAGCATGATCTCGTTGTTCTTGGCGTGCTTGCGCAGCTTGTCGAGCAGGTCGGGGTGGTCCGCTTGCACCTCCTTGGCCACCTCCTCGGGCGAGCGCATGCGGAACTCTGGGTTGGGGTCCACCGGGTCGCACGTGCCCACCGCTGTCGTCCCGTTGCTGCTGCCTGCGGAGGCCGCTGCTGCTGCGTGCGCGCCCGCCGTGCCGCCGGGCACGAGCAGCTCTGCCTGGCCCAGCGCGCGGGCGCGGGCGTTCCAGGCCTCGATTTGCTGGTGGATGGCGTGCCTGTCATGCTCCAGCTGCTCCCTGGTGCCTGGGTCTGTCTTGGTGCTGCTGCTGCTGCTGCCGGACGAGCTGCTGCTGCCCTTGTCTTGAGTCGCGACGGAGGCGGCGAGGCGCAGCTTGGCGCGGTGCTGCCACCACATGAGCCCGCCCACGACGACGTGGATGATGACCACCACCGCGATGATGGTGTTGCGAGACGCCCGCGAGCGGTAGGCGCGCCCCTTTGGCGCGGCCATCCTCGCTCAGCAGCTGCAGCCCTTTGGCTCACTGGTGCACTGCTGCTTTCACGCTGCTGGCAGAGTCCGGGCGCAGCACGCCATGCTGCTGCAGAGCTGCTGGATTGAGCAGATCTGGGCAACGCAGCGCGGCGCATGCCCTACCTGCCCGGGCGCGCGGCACAACTGCGCGCCACGAATCGTTGCAGGGAGACGCTCAGGGCAGGAAGACCTCATCGAAATGCTATGTGCAGAAAGAATGGCGGGGCCCACGGCGGGACCGGCAGCGCGCAGCCTGCGGCAATGCAGTGCACCGGTCCAACCCGTCACGCACGCACGCTCGCACGCACGCACCGGAGCCTCAAATGCTGAGTCACCGAGGTCAGGCAGTGCTGTGTGTCACCCTGTGTCATCGCACGCGCCCATAGAGCGTCCTGTGGTGCAGCTGTGTCATGTCGTGGCGTTGCTAATCTTCATCCGCTCGCGCATCCGGCACGGGCAACAGGTGAGAAGTCCATCCGTTGAATTAGGTTCCCGTTGGCCTGGTGTGGCGGGGGCAGGCCCGCACCGCGGCGCCAGCGCCTCCGCCTGCCTACCTAGGTCCTGTCAGAGCCGGGTCGCCGGCGCCGGCGCTGCTGCCTGCCGCTGCTGCGCCAGCGCCGTGCTGTTGACGGGCTGCGCCCCGCTCATGTCCTGCGTGAAGGTGGAGAGCACGTCCTGCAGCGACGCCCGCCACACGCGCGTGATGTGGTCGCCGCTCCCGTACGTAATCACCACCTGCGCGCGCAACACCACCACCACCACCGCATGCGCGCGCGCGCCGCTCCAGTCACACGCGCCCGGCGTCTGCACACGACGAGTAAACGTCGTTCCAACCTGGTGCAGCTGCCCGCCCATGCAAGGCGGCGGCGGCGGCGGCGCCGCCCAGAGAAGCAAGCGCGGTTGCGCGCGCGGAACGCTGGATGTGAGGCGTCAAGCAGGCAAAGCGCGCACCTTGCCGTCCACCACCAGCATGCCCGTGGGGAAGCTGATGTAGCCCATGCCAAAGTGCAGCGGGCGCAGGTCGTACACAGGGTTGGTCGACGCAATCAGCGGGATGGGCGGCCTGCGCGCAACGGAGGCGCGCGCGGCTTGCTCAGTCAAGAGGCACGACGCACGACTGACGGCGGCGCCACACGGTGCTCCTCCTGGGTGGAGCGCCGGCCGCCGCTTGGGCGTCGCCATGTGGCAGGGTTGCGCGAGGCGGTGTGGGGGAGGGCGTGCCGCCGGGCGGTGCGCAGCTCGCGCTCACCTCGACACCTCGATGATTTCGAACGGCGGCTCGCCCTCCATCAGGTAGAAGAAGCTGCGGCCGAGCGCACACACACACACACGCAAACGTCGTCAAGCCACCCGTCAGATCTACTGTCTGCCGTGGGACTTACAGGACCTCCCCCCCTCCCCTGCGGTCAGGCTGCAGCTCCGCCATGCGCGAGCAGGCCGCTCCTCGCGGCAGCGCTGCGACGCGCTGGCCCCGCCGGCCGCGCCAGAACGCCCGCCATGGACTGCGAGTGCGTGGCCGGCTGGCGAGCGAGCGGCGCGAGGGGCCACGCGCGGCACGTGCGCACGCATGCTCACTTGAGGTACTCTTGGCAGGTGCGCTGCAGTGCGTTGTTGGCAAAGGTGCTGCGCTTGGGCGTCCAGTGCATGATGCCCAGGTACACGTCGCGGCCGTAGCCCGTCCGCGCCTTGCCCAGCCGCACCGCCGGCGTGTTGCCGCGCGGGCCTGCAACGCACACGCGCCGCACACGCCCCGCCACCACACCTTGCTTTCTCCGCACCGCTGATGCTGCCGCCCCGAGGCCCCCGCAAACTCCCCCCCAAAAACAGCAAAGCATCTGCCGGCCGCGCAGCGTGGCGCACGCAGAGAGGTGGGTGGGCGGGCGCAGGCGAGGGGCGCGCCGCACGCACCCCTCTCGCAGATGGAGGCCATGCCAGCGAAGGCGGCCGTGTTGTTGGTCACGTAGAGCGCAGTGGCGGTGCCGTTGGCGTGCAGCGTCACCACCTGGTGCGGGTGCAGGTGCCGCGACCACAGCAGCGTGCCCCGGTAGCTGAACGGAACCTGCGGCCGCGCAGTTAGGACGAGGTGGAAGGCTCTGCGTTGCACGCGGCAGCGCCCGTCACGCCTCCCTGCTGCGCCAGAAAGGAAACGCTCTAACCGCAGGCGCGCCTGGCCAGGTGGGCACGGTGCGAGAGGCATGCTGCGTTCCGGAAGGCAAGCGGCACGTCTGCGCGGCTCACCCAGTTCTTCTCGACGGGCGGGTGCTGGTTGTGGTAGTGCAGCGGCGTGAGCTGCCCCAGCGGCCAGTCGTGCGAGGTGATGGTGACGTTGGGCACGGGCGGCACGTGGGGGTCCACGTCGGACGCCGAGGGGTGCTCCTGGCTGGGCAGCCCCTCGCCGCGGCCGGCCTCCGCCCGCCCGTCCTGCTGCTGCATGGCGCGCGACGGCGACGACGCGCCTTGGCCGCCGCCGCCGTCCGCCGCCTGCGGCGCCGCTGCCTGCTGTGCTGTCGCCGCCTGCCCCGGCGCCGCGCCGCCCAGCACGATGCTGCCGATGGGCGCCGGCGCCCCCCGAAGCGCCTGCCTCACTCCCGCCCACCACCCGCCGCCCGACGGCCGCTGCTGCTGCTGCTGCTGATCCGCCGATGCGCCCGCTTTCTGCGCCGCCGCCGCCGCCGCGCCCGCTGCCTGCTCCGCCATCATGCCCCGGTGCCTGTGCCGCATCACGGCCCGGGCGCGGCTGCTGCGCCGCGCGTCGTCGTCGCCGTCGGCTGCGCCCGTCGCCGACGCCGGCAGCGGCGAGGAGGGGTCGAGCAGCTTGACCAGGCACAGCGTCTCCTTGAAGCGCGTCACGTTGTAGTTGTCTGACAGCGCCTTGGGCCGACACCCCACCTGCGGCGCGTGAGCGCACGAGATGCGGCGAGGTCACTTGCCCGTCTGTGAGCGTGCCAGCGCAAGGCCCCTGTGCGCTCGCCCCCTGCGGCACGAGGGCCCCTGGTGCCGCCGCCGCGGGCGGGTGGCGGCGGAAGCGGGCGCTCTGCGCGGCATGTGTCAAGAGTCACCTGGAGGAAGAGGCCGCCCTTGGTGCCTGCGCTGACGAGCCGGGGGTCGATGAGGCCCAGCAGGTTGAACCAGCGGTGCCAGGTGTTTGGGTGCTGTTCGCGGTAGCCCGGCCCCGGCTCAATCAGCTGGCAGTCGTCCACCGTCGGCTTGGCGCCCGTGAGGCCCTTGACCTTGCAGAAGAGCAGCGCGTTGGCCTCGAGCACCTGCCCGCCCTTGACCTGGCCCGTCTGCTGGTACTGGACCGTGGCGTTCATGCTCACGATGCGCTGCAGGACGACGGCGTACGTCTGTCCCCGGTAGGTGGCGACCGCCGGGTTGAGCCAGAAGGTCCGGTTCCAGCCCGTGAGCTCGGTGCACTCACAGAAGCGCGCAGACGGGCAGGGCACCTGGATGGCGGTGTCGCGCTCGAGTACCACGTCCGAGTACTTGTAGACGGCCGAGGGGCGAGCCGTCAGGCGCGTGCGCAGCATGTTGGGCCACGGGTCCTGGCCCTCTGTCCGCGCCACCACGGGTTGCTGCTGCGTCGGCTCGCCCTGGGCGCCGGGAGGCAGCTGCACCGCGCTCAGGGTGAGGACGAGCACCAGCGCTGCCAAGGAGGGACGAGGCCGAGAGAGCCATCGCCGCATGGCACTGCGTCGCCGCCACTCCTCCGCTGCCGTGAGCGCGGTGGCGCGCGCCGCTCCCACTCCGCCAGACGCGCCCGACAAGCTGCGGCTTCCCAAACAGCAATGCGTGCGCGCAGCCGAGGCGGAGGTGCGCTGGACGCTGAGTTCTCCGCAGCGTGTGAGTGCGTGTGCAGTGTCAGAATGCCTGAGGTAGACTGAGGGGGCACAGGCGGACCGGCGCGCTCATGCGCGCTCACGCATCGGCGCCTGCGCGCGACGTGAGGTGCAGGAACTGCGCAGTGTGATGCAGCTGCTGGTGTTCAGGGCCAACACGCCACTAATTCAAGGCTCTTGAGGCACAGTGCGGGCGGTAGGGGAGCAGCTAGGTGCGCGGACCCGCTGAGAATCTGATGCGAGATGCGCTGCGCTGCTAGCAGGAGGTGCTGCTGGCACAAGTGCGCCTGCTCTGCCTCCACCTTGGGCTGGCCTCCTGTCCAGCGCTCGTCCCGCCGGCCCCCGTTGTACACGCGATCAGCGCACCCCACACGTGCGCGCGCCCTGCCCCGCTCGCCGTCCACAGCGACTCACACCGTGGATGCAGC
>VFQP010002006.1_pt1 | contig 24247 bp, 17 predicted proteins | sample 3512351 | NCBI WGS metagenome assembly VFQP01 (sample SAMN10412372, study PRJNA504923) | tailings metagenome | isolation source: Relicate 1 Philex TSF1 revegetated site | place: Philippines: Tuba, Benguet | collected 2017-08-29
GTCTATCGTCCGTTACCCTCTCTCTACCCCTTTCTCACATACTTCGTCAGTATCACAATCATCTGATCATTCACTTTCCCTTCAATCTGCTCTGTATTATCAGGAACAAGCCTGATCTTTCTGACGATCGTTCCTTTTGTTGCCGTAAAGTTTGCGCCTTTTACATTCAGGTTTTGAGTGAGAACGACCGTGTCACCGCTTTCAAGTACAGTACCATTGCTGTCTTTGTGTACATCCGCAACAACGAAGGCGCTTTCGGCCCAGTTAATTACAGACTCATCCAGTTCAACTGAAGACATGATCTCCTGTGCCCAATCCTGGTCTTTATTATTATATAGAATGCGATAAGTCAAAGCCTGCACAGACGGTTCCGTGTTCCAGATGCTCCCAGCCAGGCATTGCCAGTGCTGCTGGTCTTCTGTGCTGTTGAGCTTCGAGAGACAGTTGTTGCAAAGCGCTACTTCGTTTTCAATTACATCATGGTTTTTAGGGCTTACTGCATAAGCGATCGTGGCAGCTTCAGTGGTACAAAGTTCGCAAAGACCCTGGCATCGTTCTGCCAGTTGGATGGGGATTGTCGTGCTCATGTTATTGGTTTTTTATGATTCTCAGAGGCAAACTGGCGCAAAAGAAACGAAAATGATTGAATTTGAGTCAATAAACAATTATGAGTTTGCTCAGCTTTGCGAAAACATACTTTCAGAGAATAAAAAAACTCTATATTGGCGCACAATGGTAAAGATATACCGTACTATGAAATCATTTGTTGGAGGTTCATTGCTGTCCGCTGTTGTCTTTTACTCCTGTTCGTCCTCCAAACCGGAGAATAAAAGACAGGTAGAGAAAATAGCTGCAGCTGTTAAATCATGCCCCGCATTTGCAGGTTCAGATCTGCAAGATTTTAAAGAGCTCGATACCCTTTTTATTACAGCAAATGAGCTTCCCCGGTATCGGCGTTTGCTGGACGATATCAGCGTTTATGATAGCCTTCTGGCAGACGCTGAGAAGATCAGGAACGGCAAACCCGTTACAAATGATATGGTAAGTGAGGATAAAAAAGAAGATATGGGTGGATTCATTGAAACGGTCAAATACGAAAAGGAAAGCAAGAAGAACGAGTTAACGAAGCTCATCGATAACGCTACAGATACGATATACAAAATTGAATGCACGGAGAATATGAAGAGCGATGGTAAAACGGTATCAACTACCCATGCGATCGTTTACGTGAACAGTGACATGAAAGTGATTGACTACTGGCATTAAGAAATCCGGCATTTGTAAGACACCCTTTCCATCTTCCCGCCTTGCCGGTAAAAGTAAGCCGGTAAGGCGGTAAGACGGAAAGGATCTTATCGTTCATTACCCTTTCTTTTTCTTCAAACTGATCTTGTAGTCATCCGGAGTGCCGGCAATACGAAGGTTCACAAAAGCGAGTTTTTTATCCTCGTCCCGATACACGATCGCATCTTCCTGTTCAGGATCCACTTCCTCCCGCTTCTTGCCTCCAAACAAATGACGGAAGCCGATCTGCGTTACCATTTTTAACGGCACACGGATATAATAATCCATGCTGGTATTTAATGATTGGGTTCCGCTTATTTCAATAAAACCAAGACTGGAATTGATGTTCATATTAGGGAAAGATAATGCCGCATTTTTCAAAGTAAGTACATTACTTAATGTGTCAAACCGGATCATACGGAGATTTTTGTCTTTAAAGTACTTCGACATTGCCTGCATCGGGGCAAAATCTACCAATTTCCCATCTGTGATCGTTACATTCATCTCGGCTTCGGCTTTATCCAGCAGTGGAACGAGATCGGGATGCATATACACTGTGCTGTTGATATTTCCTGTTAGCATGCCGTGAAGGTTTTCATTCCAGGCATAATCCTGTCCGAAATTATCAAAACGGAAAAGCAGTTTGTCTATATCTACATGGTCCAACTGCAAATTGCTTTTGAAATAGATCTGTTTTGGGTCCGAGCCATTGAAGTAGCCACTCAATCCAAGCGTGCCTTCTGCAGCAGCCAGGGCGAATGTGTCCACATATAAGTAGTGATCAGGCTGCATTCTGAGTGTTGCGGCCACATTCTTTAATGTATTATGATGATAAGTAAGTTCACCAATATCTGCTTTCAGTGCAAGATGGGCAAAAGGCAGACTGAATATATTGAATGCAGAATCATGAGAGACGGTTTCCTTTTCTTTTCGTTTGAGATCGAAGTTGGATAACTCATCAAGATCAAGTCTTGCTGACTGGATCTCGATCCTGTTGATCTGTTTTTTCATTTCCACATTATCACCCGTATACAGGCTCAGACTAGCTTTGAGATCGCTTTTGCCCATTCTTGCATAGAAATCCGAAAACCCTAAACGCTGCCTTCCGAAATAGAAGGTTCCTTTTGCCTCTTCGAGTTTTAATGGATGTAGTTTCATTTTTGCTTCCACTTTATTAAAAGCGATGCGACCGGCTTTCAGGCTGCTATCATACATGAGACCCATTTCTCCATGAAGTCTGATACCGCTCAACTCCTCATGCCGGTAGTCTTCCGGAACATAGTTTTCGCCGTTGTAGCTGAACAGGTCTTCCAGTTTGATCAGGTCACTGCGGAAATCAAAAGAGAATCTGGTATTGCCTTTTTTATGATTGGCAAGCCATAGATTGTAATTGGAGATCTTACCGGTGAATTGAAAATCGCTTTTGTCTATCTGGCCGGTAAAGTCTTTCAGCGTGGCAGTTGTGTCATTGATAAAAAGGTCAGCATGAAAATCATGAAATGTATGCGGGTAGTTTTTCAATTTTGCATAGAAATCATCAATCAGAAATTCTCCTCTTGGAATTCCGGAAGCATGTGTCAGGTTATTGACAGACGTTTTAAAGGCAAGCGTAATGGAGAAGTCGGAGATCTCTTCATCTGTTGTGTTAGCCAGCGTACTGTCAAAATCGAGAAAGTCTTTCAGCTTTAGCTTTTTTGCATTGGCAAGCAGAGATACATTGATCGGTTTATCTTCAAAATGGAAGATAGCAGGAAGATCATCAAGCGCTCCTTTCATGCTCAGGTCTGATGAGCCAAGACGGAACTGCAGGGTATCAAGGTCGAGTTTGCCCCGCTTCATTTGCGCATGAAGGTTGAGGTTCTCTACCGGCGATTTAAACCCCGGCAGTAAAATGGAAAGATCTTTTATCTGCAATTCGCTGTCGATACCTTCCTTTAGTTTTACAAGATTGTTCTCGGGTTGCTGAAAATCGACAAGCTCATTAAACCGCATGTCAAGCATTACTTTTCCTTTAATGCCTTTCAGGTTGTCCATGTTGAGAAACTCTCCGAGAAAAACAAGGTCGAGATCGGAGTGAAGATCAACGTTGATATGCGGGTCTTCAAAGTTTTTTATCACAACATTACCCGAGAATATACCGGCTCCCGGTCGTGCGGCAATATCCAGTAATTTTAGCTCAGCGGTTTTCATCGAACTATCAGCTCCATTATTAAAGCTTCCCAGAAATCCAAACTGGTCGACCGTTTTATTAGAGATCGTATTTTTGAAATAGGCGTTTTCGCACCCGAAGTTCGCGTCGATCGCAAATTTATTTCCCGGAGCAAGCCGTCCATTGATGCGTGCATCGAAGAATACGCGGCCTGCATTACTGAAGGATTTGAAATTCTCCAGGATTTCCGGTGGCGCGAGTGAAAGCAGCAGATTGAAATCGGGTTTGTTGCCATGTATCTCAAGATCAGTCTTCAGTTGATCGTTTATATCAACACTGCCTGAGAAGCCAAACTCACCATCTTCCAATGCAAATTCTCCCTTTGTTATTGTTAGCAGCTCATGCTTCTGATCAAAATCCAGGTCTGTAACGATGGACACATGCTTGTGCTTGAAGAAGCTGGTATCTCCTTTCTGCACAATATTCACTTCCATACCCGTTTTTAATCTTGCATGAATGATATCGTCTGTAATGCTAAAGCTGGCCTTAGCGTCGGTGATATATGTTTCTGCAAGAAGACTGTCTGCTTCTTTATAGTAAGTAATATCGATGTCTTTCAGGCGAACCCTCTTCAGCTTAAGATGCAGTTTGCTTGTATCGCTGGAAGTTGAAGCAGTGCTGTCGGGCTTTATTCCTTTTGCCAGCAACAGGTTAATATCTCCATTGGCGTATTGTACAAGATCAATATGCCCTTTCTCCAGGGAAATTCTTTTGACATCGTATTTGCCCTGTAAAAGAGATTTTGCATCGAAACCAACATAAAGATCGGTTACTGCATAGATCGGTCGTTGGGTAGTGTCTTTTGTTCCATAGAACTTTACACCTGTAAGATCAATGGATACATAAGGAAAGCCATTGAATAAAGAGATATGGCTATCATCTATTACGAGCTTGCCGCCAAACTCCTTGTTCATTTCGCTTACAACATATTGCACGATTGCTTTTTGTTTTTTATACAAAACAATTGGTACGATGGTAACAACGAGAATGATCAGGATCAGCAGTGCGAGAAGAGAGCGGAGAATGATTTTCTTCCATTTCATGAGGCTGGATTTTGAAAACTTATTGATGAGAAAGTGAGAGGTGTAAAAGTAAAGCATGCATTGGGTAGAAGCAATACCAAGAGGAATAAGAGTTGTTAAACAAGAACAAAGAAAGGTTGACTATTAGAAATAAATAAGAGAATAATTATAACAATATTAAAAAGGCTGACAGAAGAGTTATAGCGGAAACCCGAGAGGTTCTGAGGGTGTCTGAGCCTTGCTTACCCGGAGAAATATTTTACAAGAACGGATTATTTTATAAACGATCACTTCCCGTATTCCCGCCTTACCGGTGTATTTTTACCGGGAAGGCGGGAAGAGGGGAAGTGGTCATTTCAAGTCGCTGGCTACAACAAGCTGAGATGCGGATTACAGGTAAATTTGTGTGTGCAGGCATTACGGGTTTGTAGACCACAGCCCAAACTCTTTCACAAATGCTCTTTTAGGCAGCTTAAGATTATGCACGATAACAAATGCCAGATCTTCCGGCTGCAAAACCTTCTCCGTATTTCCATCAGTGAACTTTGCATTCAATGTCATCTCTGTTGCAATAGTACTTGGGTTGACCGTTGTAACACGGATGTTTGATTTCCTTACTTCCTGCATCAGGCTTTCAGTCATATTGATCACGGCGGCTTTTGATGCTCCATAAGCGCTCATCTTTGCCGCACCTTTTGAACCTGCAGTAGACGCGATATTGATAATATCTCCACTGCCTTGTTTTAACAGAAGAGGAAGTACTTCATGTGTAATGTAGTAAGTGCCGAGGACGTTTACCTGAATCACTTCTTCCCATTCTTCAACAGGCAATTCAAGAAATCCGCCCGTTGCAAGAATGCCAGCGTTGTTAATAAGAATATCTACGGTACTTGTGGCTGAGATCTTTTCGATCGCAGTTTTTACTTCCGCATAGCTACCCACATTTGCCGCATGAACGTTTACATTTATGTCCGCGTTTATGCTTGTAGCTTCTGCGGAAACTTTATCGAGATCAACTTTTGTTCTTGCCAGCAGTATCAGGTTTACGCCTTCTGCTGCAAGCGCAAGCGCCATTGCTTTCCCAAGTCCTTTTCCTGCGCCGGTGATCAGGGCTGTTTTACCTTTGAGTGATTCTGTAGTCATATGTTTGATTGTAATTGTTGTCGCCGCAATTTCAATATATTTGAACAAAATGGCAAGATTAGCCATTATAAAAATGACGCGTAGCACGATAGTCTTCGCTAACAAAATAAGTAGCACGATTGTTCGTAGTATAGGCCTTATTTTCCTGCTCACTCACTCCTAACTTTGCCTGCCAAATTGAAATTGAAGGTCGTCATTGGGGCGATCTGTTTTCCGGAATGCTATTAAATAAGTTAAGGTAAATGGATAAAAGAGTTATACCTCTTGCGCTTGGCGGATTGGGGATTGGTACAACAGAGTTTGCGATCATGGGTTTGCTTCCTGACATTGCAGGTTCACTCCAGGTGAGCATCGCTGATGCGGGTATACTGATATCTGCCTATGCGTTGGGTGTGGTAGTTGGTGCGCCTTTGCTGATCGGGTACACGGTTAAGCAACCTCCAAAGAAGGTTCTGATGTGGCTGATGGTGCTGTTCACGATTTTTAATGGCCTGTCCATCGTCAGCCCTAACTATTACTTTATGTTCTTCGCGCGTTTTCTTTCTGGTCTTCCGCATGGAGCTTTCTTTGGCGCCGGTACGGTGGTGGCGTCACGGCTCGCAGGAAGGGGGAAAGAAGCCCGGTATATCTCCTATATGTTTTCGGGGTTGACCATTGCAAACCTCGCGATGGTTCCGCTGGTTACTTATATCGGTCATGTTTTTCACTGGCGCTGGTATTTCGCTATTGTCACAGTGATCGGGCTGATCACACTTGCTTTTATACACTTCTGGCTGCCTGATCTCTCAAGAAAAGAAAATGCGAATGCGTTTGAGGAGTTGAAATTTTTACGCAGGAAGAAACCCTGGTATATCCTGCTGATCACCGCCATTGGTTTTGGCGGGTTATTTTGCTGGTTCAGTTATATCACCCCGTTGATGACGGATGTGGCAGGAATTGCAAAGGATCAGATGGCTTACGTAATGGTGCTGGCCGGCGCCGGGATGGTTGCCGGCAACCTGCTGGGGGGTGTTTTGTCTGACAGGATCGGCGAGGTAAAGGCAACAATGATATTATTGATTGCCATGCTTGCCGTTCTTATTGCTATTTTCCTGTTTTCTTCCAATACAATTGTTGCGCTGGTCCTCACCTTTATTTGTGGTGGTCTTTCCATGTCAGTATCAGCACCGATCAATATTATGATGATAAAGGCTGCGCCCGGTTCAGAGATGATGAGTGCTGCTTTTATGCAGGCTGCGTTTAATGTTGCGAATTCACTTGGTGCTTATTTGGGAAGTATTCCGTTGAGAAATGGTTTCGGGTTTAATTATCCTTCGCTGGTTGGTGCGGCAATGACTGTTGCGGGCTTGATGATCTGTCTCCGGTACAGTTATAAATTCAACCGGAAAAATGCGCAACTTTCGCCTGCATTGCGGGAGATTAAAACGCATGATGAGGATCTGGTGCCCTGATACCAGGTGATCTGAAATCTCTGGTTACAGCATCAATGTGTTTGTATATCTTGCGCGGGATGAAAGTTACGTTTATAAAAAATATTGCCTTTATTCTGATCGCTTTCTCGCTTTTCAGCTGTGCTGACACACCAAAAGAAACGCCAGTTGAAAAAACGAAAGAGGTGCGCGTTAGTAAGTTCCAGCAATTGCTGACAAAGTATAAAGACATCTCGTTTGATACACTTGAAGTGTTTGCAGCATTTGACATGGATAAAAAGAGCTATAAATATTCGGGTGTAGAGCTTGATAGTACAGAGATGATGCTTCTTCCCGAAGGGCTTGGCAGCTTGGAACCTCATAGCTTTTTTGCCTGTTATAAGTTTACGATTGATTCAGCAAGCATAGGGCTGATCACAAGGGTGCCCGGTGAATATTCCCCGACCTCTATAAAACTGCTTGTTCTTGATACAAAACTCGATTCAGTAGTCAGCTATTTCGAACTGTCAGATCTTTCCGGTGATGCAGGAGATATGTGGCAGAAAACTTCATGGTTGTATAAAAACGAAAATAGCTACAGATCACTTTTATGGCAGGAGTTGACGCATGATCATATAGTGGATGATGAGGCAGACTCCACAGTTGATAGAACCAATAACTATTATCTGATCGATTTTTCTTCCCTAAAACCGGATACAATTGCCCGGGATACCATGAAGTTAACTATGCAATTTGCTGACCTGTTAAAAAAGAGAACGCCAAACGAGTGACCGGTTGAGAATTAATTTTTGATCAATTGAGAATGCTTTTCTCAAACTGAACATCTGTTGAGATCAATCCATTCTTTTCGTCTGGCTTTTTTACATTGAAATGCAGATGAGGAGTTGTAGTAAAACCTGTCATTCCCGAAATGCCGATGGGCTGTTTTCTGGAAACCTTATCTCCAAGGTTCACTAATGTACCTTTATAGTTCAGATGAACATATTGCGTGAACAGACCGCTATGTGGATGATAAACGGTGATGTAGTTACTTTTATCATTATCCCGCCATTCCTTACTTGTACCATGCCCTTTATAATCCTCGATCAGTCCAACAACATAGCCGTCATCAGCGGCTGTGATCGTGTCACCGGTCTGCAGATTAAAATCTATTGCATAAATACTGTAAACAGTATTGTGGGAGAACCGGCCATTGTATCCTTGTATGATCTTATATTTCTTCCCTTCAGGAAATGGATAAGAAAGAGTATTCTTTTCAATCGGCTTATTAAGATCTCCGTACCGGACAACATATTTTGCCCGTTCTGTTTTTAAACCGGGATAGTAAAAGCTGACGGTTGTATCAAGCTTTTCCCTTAATACGATCGTTCCGAATGAATTTTCCAAATCCGTTAAGCCGGTAGATTTTGCAAGCTGAACGCGCAGAGGGCACATCAGCGGATTTATCAGACGGAAGGAGATCGTGTCATTCGCATACGACTGGTTAAATCTGTATGTGAATTCATAATGCGTTTCCGCTGGAAATTTACTTGAACCTGCGCAAGATGCGAGTATGCCGATGATAATAGGTGCAAGTACAAGTCTCATGCGAAAGCGATACAACATGGATACATTTTCGCGGCCGAAGATATCGAATTAGCGGCTTATGCCCGAATTTCGAAAATGCTGCTGTAAGAGGTCGAAGACTTCGTTTACCAGGGCTCTGTGGCTTCATCCTGGTACGGTTCAAGTTTCGGTAGTGACCAGCCCGAAGGGGATATGTTAAACAGAGTCCCCAAAAATACCCCTCTATATCATAATTTACCCCCTATAATAAGTATCACTCTGACATAACTTTATTGCTATTCGTATTACTCAGCGTTAAAGACAAGCTAATGTCAACCCGTATTTCATCCGTTTTTCTTCTGGCTGCAATCACTGCCTTTGCAGCAACCAGCATCGCTCAATCAAGCCCAACATTGTCCGGTAATGGATCCCAGGGCAAAAAACGTTCTGATACCACATCCGCCCGTCCCGGTGTACCGTGGCTTGATGAAAAGATCATAGAACAGAACCGGCTACCGATGCATGCTTCTTTTTTTAGTTATGAAAACGAAACCGTGGCTGCAAAGGGCGACTGGCAGCAGTCGCGCAATTATCAAAGCCTGAATGGCGCCTGGAAGTTCAAATACGCCGATAAGCCTGATGATCTGCCGCAAGGGTTTGAACGCACTGGTTTTGATGACAGCAGCTGGCCGCTGTTCAATGTTCCAGGTAACTGGGAAATGAATGGCTATGGTTTTCCAATGTACACGACCTCGGGGTTTGAATTCCGCTACCTGATGCGCCGGCTTGAACCACCCGCTGTTCCGCTCAGTTTTGATCCCACGGCAGTTTATCGCCGGGAAGTGATCATCCCCGAAAACTGGACCGGAAAGCAGATTGTCATGCATATCGGCGCCGCCAAGTCCAACCTGTCAGTTTGGGTAAACGGCCGTTATGTTGGTTATGGAGAAGATAGTAAGCTGCCTTCGGAGTTTGATATCACGCCATACCTGCAGAAAGGCAAAAACCTTCTTACATTGAAGATCATGCGCTGGTGTGATGCCAACTACATAGAGGACCAGGATATGTGGAGATTGAGTGGCATTACCCGCAGTTGTTTTTTAGCCGCAAGAAACCCTGTTCACCTGTTTGATGTTGAGTTGAAACCTGAACTTGATAATGCGTATAAAAATGCTATTCTTAAAACCATCTGTACTTTAAACACTCAACCCCAAAAGGGTACGAAAGCAGAAGTGATATTGCTGAAGAACGGCAAGATCATTTCTTCTCTAACTCAGCTATTTGATTCAAGCCGTTTGCAAATAGACATGCCGGTAACGGCCCCTGAAATGTGGACAGCAGAAACGCCTTCGCTTTACCAGGTACAGATAAAGATCAAAACGTCTGCAGACGAGTTGCTTGAAATGACAACACAGCAGACCGGTTTCCGGAAAATCGAGATCAAAAATGGATTGCTGCTTGTAAACGGCCAGCCCATCCTGATCAAAGGTGTGAACCGCCACGAGACCGATCCAAAGACCGGGCAGGTGATCTCCCGCGAAGCGATGATCAGGGATATACAACTGATGAAACAATACAATATCAATTCGGTAAGGACGAGTCACTATCCAAACAGTGAAACCTGGCTGGAACTCTGCGACGAATACGGATTGTATGTAGTGGATGAAGCAAATATTGAATCACATGGAATGGGTTATGATCTTACACAAACCATGGCTAACCGGCCCACATGGGTGAACGCTCACCTGCTTCGCGTACAGCGGATGATGGAACGGGATAAGAATCATGCATCGATCATTCTCTGGAGTATGGGTAACGAAGCGGGCAATGGATATAATTTTTATAGTTGCTATTTATGGATGAAACAACGCGATAGCAGCCGACCGATCCAGTACGAACGTGCCGTGGCCGACTACCGGCGTTTTGCCTGGGAATGGAATTCCGATATCGTGAACCCGATGTATCCAACGCCGGGAGGTATGCTTGATTATGCAAAAAATAATCCGCGTCCCACACGCCCCTTTATCATGTGCGAGTATGCACATGCAATGGGAAATTCATTGGGAAATTTTATCGATTACTGGAATGTGATCCGCAGTAATAAAAATATCTTCCAGGGTGGTTATATCTGGGATTTTGTAGATCAGTGCTTTCAACGCGTAAATGCCAAAGGCGATACAGTGTATACTTACGGAGGAGATTACGAACCGGAAGAAGCGATTACCGACTGGAACTATGCCGCCAAAGGAATTTTTTATGCAAACCGGACTCCCTACCCGCATGCATGGGAAATGAAAAAGATCTACCAGGATATTCATACTTCATTGAAAAGTGATTCAATCGTTATCTATAACGAAAAATTCTTCACCGATCTGTCCAATGTTTATCTCCAATGGGAGATCATTGCAGATGGCAAACTTCTGCAGAAAGGCGAATTAAAAGATGTGAACGTATTGCCGCAACAAACCAGGTCGTTTTTTATTCCGTATAAGAAGCCTGCAACTGGAGAAGTGTTCCTGAATCTGGTATACAAAAGCAAAACAGAAAATCCACTTGTGCCGGCAGGGCATATCCTGGCAACAGAACAGTTGCCGGTAAGTGCGGTTGCTTTGGCCGGACTTAAGATCAATAATGAAGGACTGGTGTCAAAAAAGGAAAACGAAGAAAAGATACAGTTTGTAAGCACAAAAGCATTCCTCAGTTTTGATAAAGCGACAGGATTTATCAAAGAATATAATTATCGCGGAACATCTCTGGTTGATACAGCGTTCTATACAAAACCAAATTTCTGGCGTGCGCCAAATGACAACGACTACGGTGCCAATACTCCTCAAAAACTTCAGATCTGGAAAGAGGCTACCGCTAAACAGGTCTTGCTTTCTTTTACAGAAAACATCAAAGACGGCCTGGCTAGCATAAAAGCTGTGTATAAACTTTCCGCTGCTCACTCCACTCTCGAGATACAGTATACATTCAATGCATCGGGTAAAATTCTGGTAGAGCAGCGCATTATGGTAAACAAAGATTCCATAGGCAAGCTTGCCGTTTTACCGAGGTTTGGTATGCAGTGGATCTTACCGAAAGGATTTGATAAGGTGGAATATTATGGAAGAGGTCCGCAGGAGAATTACCAGGATAGAAACTTCAGCGCACATGTCGGACTGTATAAGCAAACAGTGGATGAACAATATTTCCCCTATGTAGTGCCGCAGGAAACCGGAGCCCGTACGGATATCCGCTGGTACCAGGTCGTCAACTCCAACGGGAAGGGTTTACGTATTCATTCAGACTCCCTGTTAAGCATTGGCGCTATTCATTTCTTTGATGCCGATCTTGACAACGGGCCGAAACGCCAGCAACGGCATGCTGCGGACCTTGTAAAAAGGCCACAAACGCAGTTGAATATCGATCTGAAGCAAATGGGTGTTGGAGGAATTGATAGCTGGCGTTCGATGCCGATGACGCAGTATTTGCTTCCCTATGGGGATTATACATTCAGTTATATGATCGAACCATTTTGAGAAAACATTGAAATATAAAAGGGTCCCGGACTTTGATCCGGGCCCCTTTTTTATTTCCGCTGAAACTTGTAACTATATCCCACCCGTACTACCTGTGTTTCATAATAGTCCGTACTGATATAACTAAACCCATTTCCGTGTACTCTTCTCTTTAACCGTAGTGTATTCGCAACATCTGTTGCATTTATAAAGATCTCTCCATTTCCCTTTTGTATTACTTTCTTTGCGCCAAGGTCAATAGAAAATCTTGCATACACTTTCCCTTGCGGAACAAGATCCGGCGCGAGATAGATGGCGGAGATCTGTGCTTCCAGTTTATGCGGGAACTGCAGCAACGCATTCAGCTTTACGTTTCCCGAGTAAATACTTTCCCGTGGGGCTGAAAAGGTGTTTTCTTTTGGATATTGGTTTATGACCGAGAATGAATCAATGATGTTTTTATAGCCGTTCATGTTCAGGTTAAGCGTCAACCAGTTTTTTACTTTTTCTGATAAGATCAGCTCAATGCCGGTGCTGTAACTTTTTCCTGCATTCTGGAAAATATTATAGATGAGATTGCTTCCGGGGACAACGCTGCCGATACGCGTGATCGTTGCATCCATTCTTTTGTGATACACAGACGAGAATAATGATCCATCAGTCCAGCCGCTTCTGTATCCTAATTCAAAGTTGTTGGTGAACTGCGGACGAAGAGCGGGATTACCCACTTTGATGATCCCGGCATCATCATACTTCGGAAAGATGCGGATGTCCACTTCATTCGGACGGTCTACACGGCGATTATAGAAGAACGAAAGTTTATGCTGCTCGTTAATCTTATAAGCAAAACGAAGATTCGGGAATGGTTGGAAATAATTATAACCATCACTTTTGTAAACCGGGTGGCCGGGATTAACAAAGTAGTTCAGATTTACATACTCCACGCGCAAGCCTGCTTCAACTTCGATCTTTTGATTTTCATAGATGTAGTTTCCGTATACAGCAGGAATTGTTTCTCCATAACGTGCATATCCGCCAGCAGAAGAATCAATTACAGAATTAATACCTGGTTTGAACTGCATATTCACCGGAATGTAACGTCTCCGGAATTTTATACCGGTTTCAAAACGTCCGTGTTTCTGTGGTTGTATATAATCCAGTGTAAGATCAGTCACGTGTTCGTCAGAAAGTAATTTGAATGAATCAAGGCCCGTATAGGATGGCATTATGTTGGTGAAATAATATTTTTCGTCTTCACGATGGAATGTATAATTGAACGCTGCATTCAATGAACGTCCCGGTTGTTTGAAACGGTGCTGCCATCCGGCGGAAGCTGTTACTGTGGTCTTTAATTCATCCTCGAGGAATTGCCAGAGACGGTTTCGCTGAGAAAGATCATGATTAAAGAATGGTTCATCACCTCTGTCGAGGATCTTTTCGCTGGAGAACAGACCGGAGATGGTGACGGTATTGTTCGCGTTCATCATCCAGTCGATACCCGTTTTTGCCGTAACAATGTTTGTTGTTCTGTTTCTTTTTGTCTGTTGTTTTATGGTATCTCCGTTGTCATAAAATCTGTCGACGAATTCGTTTTTGTTGAGCGTCTTTGTATAAAGATTGTCTGCCTGAAGAAAGGCATTTACTTTGTTCTTTCGATAGTTCAGCGAGATGGAAGGGTTGATCTTTGGGGTGAATGTATACTGGGGCCGGATGGTAGGATAGTTATCTTTCTTTACCCATAGCGCACCCGCGCCGGTGCTCAAACCTATTTTTCCGTTAAGACCATCTTTCTTTTCTTTTTTATAAATGATATTGATGATGCCAGCATTGCCAGCGGCATCATATCTTGAAGATGGATTGTTGATGATCTCGATTCTTTCTATAGCAGATGCGGGGATATTCTCCAGACCGGATTGACCGCCGAAGCCTGTCAGCGCTGTTTGTTTGCCATCCACGAGAACCATTACTTTGTCACTACCGCGAAGCAATAAGCGGCCGCCTTCGCCGGTAGTAACACCCGGCAGGTTTTTCATCACTTCAAGGACTGAGCCACCCGATTGGCTGATGTTTTCGGCTACGCTGAAACTCTTCTTATCCATTTTTGCTGATACGGTCTCCTGTTTGTTGGTCACGGTAACGCCTTCGAGTATTTTTTCTTCCTGTTCAAGCTCGATCGGGCCGAGATCAAGAAAGGAGGAAAGATGACCAACGAGTATTGGCTGATCTTTTATTTTGTAACCGGAAATGGAAGCAGATAGTATATAGTTGCCCGTTGCAATATCGGGTAAGGTAAACCTTCCATCTTCACCGGAGATAGTTCCTGCCACAAAAACATTCTCTTTGGTTTTAAGAGAAACATTGGTATACGCGACAAGCTGCTTTGACGCTGCATCTTTTATTGCCCCCGAGATAGTGACTTTGGAGTTTTGAGCAAGGACAAATACAGTTTTCGAGAGGAACAGAAAAAATAGCAAAACAGGTTTCATCAGTCTCATTCTTTCGGACAAAGCTGTAGCCTGAATTTGAAGAAAATCTGAAGCGGAATACGAGGAAGGGAGCGATTACATAGATCAACCTGTTCATCAAAATTTGGGCTGGCTCTAAATTAAGTACCCGTCCCGCTCTGTTTCCCCGGGCGATCTGATTGATTATCTCGGCCGCTCTATGCGACCGGAGACCCGGGGTCCCTCTACATGCCGAAGACCATCTAGCCTTTGAGAAACTCCGCGCTCCTATTACGAGAGTGCCTGGCAATCAGAGGGGCCCCGGGTTTCCGGTCGTTTAAAGTTGTCGGGACGCTAAAGCAGATGGCCCGGGGAAACAGAGAAGGAAGAGGAGTTAAAGAAACGATCATAAGGTTATAAAAACTTAATGGCTCTTTTTTGAACACCTGATTTTGTCGATGTAAAGATGTGTACGGTTCCTGGCTTTTATCCTGCTAAATGAGTAACAAATGTTGATCTCAGAAATCTCCATTTCCTCAATAGATATCTGTAGTAATGACACTTCAAGTATTTAGTTAATGGCGTTGTAGTATTGATCCATAACATCTTTTTAAATGAGTACGCCCATCTGGCCCGCTTTCTGTAATTTGTGGTCATTAATACCTCCACATTTTATTCTTGATTTATGCAAAAGCGAATAGTATTCTTTATTTCTGCTGCGGTTTTGTTAAACGCAGTTGTAGGTTGCGGAAACGCAGGCACTCCCAGCGAGGGGAATGCGGCTGATTCGACGGCGAAGCCGGCAACAGGCGGTCTGGAAAAGAATCCGGCCAATTCAAATTATAAACCTGCATTTGAAGGACAGACCAGGATTACTGACGTCGTTAAAACTTCTACGCCCTTGCAGGTTGATCAACTCGCTGAAAAGCTTGGCCGCCCCTGGTCGGTAAAGGTGCTGCCGGGTGGCCGGATCCTGATCACGGAGAAATCTGGTTTTATGCAGACGGTTGCTGCAGACGGTAGTGACCTTAAAAAGATCACAGGTTTCCCAAAAGTAGATGCATCCGGTCAGGGCGGTTTACTGGATGTGACGCTTGATCCTGATTTTACAAAGAACAATATTATCTACTGGTCGTTCTCTGAGCCTTATCAAAAAGGAAATCTTACAGCCGTAGCGAAAGGAAAACTGAACGAAGCAAAGGGTACTGTTGAAAATCCTGTTGTGATCTTCCGTGCGTTGCCGGAGCTGAACAACAGTGATCTTCACTATGGATCACGTCTTGTTTTTGATAAGGATGGCAACCTGTTTGTAAGTGCCGGTGAAAGATCTGTGCTGGAAGGAAGGCATCAGGCGCAGGAATTGAATTCCGGTCTTGGTAAGATCTTCAAAATAACAAAAGACGGAAAGCCTGCTCCCGGCAATCCATTCCTGAACCAGGCAGATGCAAAGCCGGAGATCTTTGCTTATGGTATTCGTAACCCACAGGGTTTGGCAATCAGCCCGGTAACCGGAGAACTATGGGAAGCTGAGTTTGGTCCACGTGGCGGCGACGAAGTGAATATTATCCGTGCAGGTAAAAATTATGGCTGGCCCGTGATCACTTATGGTATCGAATACTCCGGTAAAAAGATCGGTGATTCCATCCAGCAAAAAGAAGGAATGGAGCAGCCCGTTTATTATTGGGATCCGGTATTATCTCCAAGTGGCATGAGCTTCTACAAAGGCAATGCAATTCCTGAATGGGAAAATAACCTCTTTATTTGCGGATTGAGCGGATCGCGTATCAATCGCCTCGTGATCAAAGACAATAAAGTCGTAGGAGAAGAGTGGTTGCTCACCGATAAAAAAGAGCGATTCCGTGATATCGTCTATTCTGACGGCATGTTCTATATCGTTAGTGATAGCGGAAATCTTTATAGAGTCAGCAAAGGAAAGTAATTCGATCTCTTTGAACTTATATGTAATAACAAGGCCCCGTGAACCGGGGCTTTGTTATTACATATGTAAACTGAGCGGGAAAAGAATTCAGGGAACTTATGACCTAAACGGGTATGGATACATCATGGGTAGAGGGAGGGTAGAACATGGATAAGCCTCGGATACATGTCCCGACAAGGTCTCGTGAAGGTCCCGTGAGAGTCCCGTCAGGTTCTCGTAAAGGTTGGGTTTACATCAGGAAGTTATCAGGAGCATATCAGGCGGGTATTAATATTCCGCTCCAGTCAGAACGACTGAGAATTCCGGAGTGTGCTGATACTGCCAAAGTAGTAAAATCCGCGCAAAAATCATACCTCCATACTCAAGCCAGCCGCAGTATTCGCAGAAAATACAGCCTGTCAGAGCCCAAGGATTAGATGTTAATTGCTATGTTTTTTAAATTGTAAATAACCTGGCAAAAGCTCAAATTTCGGAAGCCTGTCAAAGCAGAGAAAGCTGCGTATGCCTTTGCCGGTCATGAATGCATAAGACCATCTGTCCTTTTATGAAAAATCTCGCATCGACCGAAATGGAAGTACCAATGTATTCTGAAAGAAAACCAGTAACAGTTATCATCCTATGGGAACCTGTTATCGCGATCAGCGTTGCTGTATTTTGGTCAGGATTCTTATGACGTCGGGGTTTTCTTTACGTAAAACATTTCTGTATGCGTATTACCCCGTTACTCTCCATGATTGCTCTTTTTTTTAGTCTCATCTTTTTGTCTTGCAGTAAAGACGATGACAATAATACCGATGGAGGCTCCCGAAAGTTGACATACGAGGTCTCCGGGAATTTTTCCGGAAGAGTGTATGTGTCTTATACAACTGATGTCGGCGGCACCAGTAACGAAATGATCACGCCTCCGTGGTCAAAAGAGATCACCTACCAGTCAAACGTAACGGCGGCCGTTATTGCGATCTCTGGTTTTGGCGGACAACAGGGCCAGCAGGTGACTGTTACCGTGAAAAGAGGAAACACTCCGGTCTCATCTCCGACAGTTGCCACAGCAGACGCAAGCGGTGGTTTTTCAAAATCGACGCTGGTGCAGTTTTAGCCAGGGAGCGGATATCTGATGCGTTGCATATTTATTGAACAACCGGTATAAAGAGTATTGATCATTGCAGTTCTATTGGCCAAAGACCCGGTATGCGCAATCTGCTACGTAAATTCTGCCATTCACAAATAGCTTACATCCCGGGAGATCATTTTCCTGTATTTTCGATTGTAAGTTTAATTATCATGAATACAGAAACAAGTAGCGGATCGATGATGATCCTTGTTGCGGGCCCCTATCGCTCCGGAACAAATGATGATCCTGCGCTCATTGAAGAAAATGTAAAAGCCATGACTGATATGGCTCTTCGCCTTTACCGGATGGGCCATATGCCGGTATTGGGCGAATGGTTTGCCCTGCCATTGATAGCAGCTGCCGGATCATTAAAAACCGGCGATGCGGTTTTTAATGAATTGTTCCATCCGGTTGCTGTGCAACTCATCGATCATTGCGATGCAGTATTGCGCATCGGCGGCCCTTCCGCAGGTGCAGATGAAATGATCACTACGGGAAGAAAAAAGAACAAGAAAATCTTTATGAATCTCAGCGAAATCGCGGATCTGAAGAAACAAGATCATTAAGGCCAGCGATACAGGGTGTTTTGAATGAACACCCATTCCGGCGTGTTGAGTCGTGTTCCAAAATCTGTGCTGAACCATGCAGATCCGTTTTCCGGATTTTTGAGGATATGAATGTCCTGCGCCGGCATGTAGCTTTGCGCAAGCATGAACATTTTTCTGCCGCTGGTATTACGAGCAACATCTATGACCGTCACCGCGTGACCAGGGCTTCCTCCTTCTACAAATACGTCTCCTGGTTTAATGTCATTTATATCAGTGACACGCTTAAGATCCCTGCTCAGCGACAATGTTCCTGCATAACTGAACACAACCTCGAGGTATTGATCAAAACTTTTCCGTGAAGTGGAAGGCTCAGCGGTCTTTACTTTCTGAAGACGATTCTGACGTAAAGGAAATCTGTAACCTTCACGCCAGCTTTTATAGTCGATCGTTGTGCCGTCCGTTGCTTTGAAAAAGATCTTGTCATACTGCTGTTGCGAATACAGATATTCGGCATACAGGCGTATCACAGCATCGGCGCATTGCTGAAGATCTTTTTTGCCAACAGAAATATCCATTACAGCAAACTGCGCATCCTGGTTTCTTTTCCTGTTGCCATTATAGAGGTAAACAGTATTATCGGGTTTCAGTTTTATTTCGCGCAGCCACCCAGCGAAAGAGTCTGCAGAGGGCATTGTCCTTGTATAGCCCGCCGGCGGGGGAATTTGTCCTGTGCTGGGATAGATGTTATGCATGTTGGTGTCGCTGCATTGTGTGAATGCAAGACCGAGCAGCAAAGATTTTAAGATGTTGCTTCCCATAGTGAGTGTGTGGGAGCTCTGAAGCAGGAAGTATTGATTTCCATAAAAGGATGATGGGAGGTTTTTCATAAAAGATTGTTAGAAGCCTGATGGGGCCTCTAACATTGATATAGTTTTTCGAGGTGAGAACCTCGGGGTGTTCTTTTGTCTTCCCGGCCCGCTGAAGCTCGGCGGCCAGAGAAGGCAAAATGGAAAGAGATTTTTATCACCTAAAACCCTTGAGATTTCAATAGAGTGTTTTTAACCTCGTGATTGCGTTCAAACCACAAGCTTCGATCCTGGCTTTCAACAGATCAAGCCTGTACTATTTTTTCGCAATCAAAACTGAACAGCCAGTGTATCGTTTTCGAACATTTAAATGTGTTTTTGTCTTATAGATCCGTGATCCAGAGATCCTTATAACTATGGCATATTTGTAGATGACCTTAAGCCGGATAGTATTACCGAAATCCTGAACAGTTATGCTAAGCATTTATTTTATTACCGCCTGGAGAAGCATCTGGAAGAGAAAGTTTTTTGCGTTGATAAACATTCTTGGTTTATCCGTTGCCACTTCCGCTTTTCTGTTACTGATCAATTATGTTCAATTTGAAAAAAGCTACGAACGTTATAATCCCAATGCGGATAATATTTACCGGCTAACACTTGATCTTTATAAAGGAGTTGAGTTTGTTGTGACGGACTGCGAAACATACCCGCCAATGGGGCCAACGTTCAAATCAACAATGCCTGAGGTGAAGGATTTTGTTCGTATTCAGGACATAGGCGAGTCGGAAGCGATCTATCAGCAAAAAGCATTTCTCGTACCGAAAGTGTATGCCGCTGATCCTTCCCTGGTAGACTTGTTTGCTGTAAATGTTTTGAAAGGAGATGCGAAAGCTGCATTAGCGTCGCCGGCACAAACTGTGATCACAGAATCCGTTGCCCGCAAGTTTTTTGGTGATGAAGATGCCATAGGCAAGGTTTTAAAAGTACAGAATGAATCGCTTAGTGTTGGAGCTGTCATTGCAGACGTTCCGGAAAATACACATATGAAGTTTGATCTCCTTTTCTCTTTTTCTTTATTGGAAAAATGGGGCTACGATATGAATAGCTGGGGTGGTAATAATAACTACACCTACCTGTTAATGAAACCAGGAACAGACCTGCTTTCTTTCAATGCCAAGTTGAAGCAATTTTCAGGAGAGCGGCTGAAGCAGGAGATTGTAACTGCTGAACCGATGAGTTCAATACATCTTTACTCAAACAAAACATTCGAACCGGATATTAACGGGAATGCACGGACGGTGAATTTTCTTTTGATCGTGGCATTTCTGATCATCTTTATTGGGTCTGCCAACTATGTCAATCTCACGACGGCAAGAGCTGCTGAAAAAAGTAAGGAAGCCGGCCTTCGTAAAGTATTAGGCTCTTCACGCAGTTCGCTGGTTAGATTATTTTTTACCGAATCATTTATCATCAATGTACTGGCGCTGGGCGGCGCCATCCTCCTGATCTGGGTGGCCATGCCTTTTTATGGATCCATCGTTGGTGAGTCCGCAAAAAGCGTTCTCTTCACTTCAAATACGTTCTGGATCAATTGTGGGTTGCTTTTTTTATTGAACACATTATTGTCAGGCATCTATCCTGCATTCGTTCTATCATCAGTAAAGGCGGTGGTGGTTACTACAAGAAATTTCACCACATCCTTGAAAGGACGCTTTCTGAGAAGAGCATTGGTTGTCGGACAGTTTGCAGTTGCATTGATCGTGCTTTCGGCATCGGTAGTGATCTATCAGCAAATGAAATTTATCCGGCAGCAGAATCTTGGTATGAATATTAATGAAGTGTTGGTGATAAAAGAACCGCAGGTTGCTGGCTTGGATTCTGTTGTGAGAAGCGCCAGTGTCGCATTCAAGAATAAATTGCGTCAGTTGCCCGGTGTGAAAACAGCAGCACTTGCAGAGTCATTGCCCGGCATGGGGCTCAGTTCGCTGAACACAAGAACGAATATCCGTCGGTATGAAGAAACTGTTTTCAGCGGCACCAACTATTATTTGTATGGGGTGGATGCTGATTTCCTGGAAACAATGGGCATCGAATTGCTCGGTGGACATAATTTCAGCCAGAACCCGCAGGAGAACAAAGGCAAGGTATTGATCAATGAAGAAGCTGCGCGCTTACTCGGTTTTTCTTCGCCTATGGCTGCGCTCAATCAACGGATCAAGATAGAGCCGGAGGATGATAAGTTCGTAACCGTTACCGGTGTTATCAAAAACTATCATCAGCAATCTTTGAAAGAATCACAGATCCCGCTTATTCACTGGTATTCGGGAAGACCGACGGCTTACTATGCTATAAAGCTGAATACGGCGGATGTCAGAGGAACTGTTGCCGGGATTGAAACTGCCTGGAAAGAAGCTTTTTCAGGTCACGTGTTTGATTATTTCTTTATGGATGAAATGTTCAATCGACAGTATAAAGCGGATATGCAATTTGGAAAGATCATCAACCTGTTTGCCATATTCACACTATTCATTACTGTTCTTGGATTGTTAGGTCTTGCTTCCTATGATGCAGCAAGAAGAAGAAAAGAAATTGGTATTCGCAAAGTGTTAGGTGCCTCGGCCACTGGGTTAATGGCAATGCTTTCGAAAGACTTTTTAAAGCTCGTACTAATTTCATTGATCATTGCAGTGCCGGTATGCTGGTTTGCACTGAATAAATGGCTGCAGAATTTTGCTTACAGGGTTGAGATCAGCTGGCTGGTGTTTTTGGGAACGGGGCTACTGGTGATTATCATTGCGTTTGTAACGATAAGTCTGCAATCTGCAAAAACAACGATGCTGAATCCGGTGAAGAGTTTGCGTTCTGAATGATCGTTACGGAGTGTTATTGCGGCCGGGCAATGTCATTAGGTTAAGAACCCTACGCCAGCATACGCCAAAAGGTTTCGTTACCCGAGATTACCCAGCCGAGATGACAAATTGAAGACTGCCTTTTGCCCTCCTGCTTAACTAGTACTTTTTCAATTGCTCAAGTACAACTTCTCCGAGATCTTTTGCAGATTGAGGATTCTGTCCCGTTACTACGCGTTGGTCCGCCACCACATGTGATTGCCACAAACCAGATTTTTCAAAGATCGCTCCGCGTTCAACCAGTTTTGATTCCAATAGAAAAGGAACTACTTTTTCCAGCTTCACTGCAACTTCTTCTTCATTTGTAAATGCATTTATCTTTTTGCCTTCAACAAGATATTTGCCGTTGGAGAGTTTGATATTGACAAGGCCCGCCGGACCGTGACAAACGGCGCTTACAATTCCATTGTTCTCATAGATCTTTGCTGCAATTATTGCAAGCGAGTTGTTATCTGCAAAATCCCACATCGCACCATGACCACCTGCAAAATGAATGGCAGAGTATTGTGAAGGATCTATTTCAGAAGGCTTCTTCGTGTGTTCGATCTTGTAACGATATGTTTGATCATCCCAGAATTTTTTGTTGACGGAATCTCCCAGGTTAAATCCATCTACAGGTGCTTTGCCGCCTTTTGGACTTACAAAGTCGATCTCGTAACCTGCATTTATAAGGACCTCCCAGGGATGGGATACTTCTGAAAGATAAAAGCCGGTAGCTTCTCCGGTATTTCCTTTTTTGTCGTGGCTTGTAACAACGAACAATATTTTCTTTTTCATTTTTTCTGTGTTTTGTGCATTTACAAGGCCGGTGCCGATCAATGCAGCAATAAGAACGGGCAGTATTTTCATGATCTTTATTTTAGAAATCCAATTGCGATGAAACGATTACTTCCCGGTTTTCCAATTCCGGAACGATCTGTTGTATAACCAATGTTTGAAAATGTGTTGAGTTGCGATGTTCTTCCACTGCAGCTGCGTCAGTATATCCTTCTGATAATACAATGGTATTCGGGTCAGAAGAACTTTGATAAGCATTGTAAAAAAGATTTCCTTTTTCTTCGCGGCTTTTTGCGGCTACTTCTGCGAGTAATACAGATACTTTATCGAAAGAGCCGGATTTGATCTGCCATTTGGCAAATACGTATACAGGTTTTGTGTTCATGATTCTTGTTTTTTGAGATAATGAAAGAACAGACTTCTTCTGAACGGGAAGCCTGTTCTTAATTGTGTTATGCTTTGTTTTCAAGGATTGCTACGATCTTTTCACCAACGCCTTTTGCTGAGGCGGGATTCTGACCTGTTACGACATTGCCATCAGCGATGCTGTTTGCAGTCCAGGGAGCCGCTGCGTGGAAGATAGCGCCTTGTTTGGTAAGAGCTGATTGAAGAAAGAAAGGAACATCTGCTTTTGCATACTGCTCTTCTTCTTCGTCAGTAAAGGAGGCGATGTTTTTACCATCAACGAGATAGGAGCCATCGCTCAGTTTTACGTTCAGCAGAGATACGGGGCCATGACACACTGCGCCAACTACGCCGCCACGCTCATACGTATCTGCAATTACTTTTTTCAGTAATGGATTTTCCGGCATATCAACCATTGGTGCAAGTCCGCCAGGAACAAATACGGCATCGTAAGCACCAGTGTTTACATTGGAAAGTTTGGCAGCTTTCTGCATATCAGTCCAGCCTTTTCCGGTGAGGAAAGCGAGATTATCAGGATCACCTGCAAGGTTGAGCGCATCGAGGTAGGGCGCGTCGCCAGTCAGGCTTGCAAAGTCGATCTGGTAACCGGCTTTTTCAAACTCTGCATAGGGATGTGCTACTTCTGGTAAAAATGTTCCGGTTCTTCTGTTGTTAGGACCGATGGAATTTGCGTTTGATACGATGATCAGTATTTTCTTTTTCATATTGTTTCGTTTAAATGTTTGTGGTTATTGTTTGTTTGATAAGACAAAGCTACGGTAGCTACGGGGGGAGGGAAAGGAGGCAGATCACTAATCCGGTGTGATCCTGATCACACCGGGGAGGGGGCTGAATCTCTCCGCCGCGGCCGACTGCCGTGTTTGTCCATCTGTTTTTAGTCAGAGCCTGGCGTAGGGGGAAGCTTACGCCAGTCAGTTATTTGAAAAGATGCGGTCTTGATTGTCACGGATCAGGATCAAAAGTTGGGAAGTGACTGAATGATCGGGCTCCCATCATTTTCCATGTGACAAAGCCCCGCCAGCGGTTCCACGAATCGCCTGACCGTTTTGTTGCTATCAATAATAATTTGCTTTAGCGTAATCATAACGTTTGTAACAAGCTCTCCACTTCACCAGTTTCTCCTGCTGACCGGTTGTCGCTGGTCTGCTACTGTT
>VFQP010002007.1_pt1 | contig 24234 bp, 16 predicted proteins | sample 3512351 | NCBI WGS metagenome assembly VFQP01 (sample SAMN10412372, study PRJNA504923) | tailings metagenome | isolation source: Relicate 1 Philex TSF1 revegetated site | place: Philippines: Tuba, Benguet | collected 2017-08-29
GCAGCCGCGACTTTCATTGAGGGATTGGTTTGCTCCCCTCTCCCACGTTGCGGGCGAGGGGAGCTGGTCACGACGGGAAGGCCAGCGTCCGCTACGCCTGCGCCCCATCGCCCAACGGCACATCCCGCTGCGGCTCACCGTCATACGTCCAGATGAACTGCCGCGGAATCGGCCCCTTGTTGCGGCCACCTTGCTGCGTCTGTTCCCAGGCATGCGACAGGATGCCCACCGAGCGCGACAGGCAGAACAGTCCGCGTGCCAGCGGGGCCGGAAAACCCAGCTCCGCATAGATGACGGCCGTCGCACCGTCGATGTTCATGGGAATCGGCTTCGCACGGCCTTCGCCAAGCTTGCGCTCCACCGCACGCGCGATCGCGGCATAGCGGCCCGACACCACGCCATCTTGCGCGGCCTGGTCGACCAGCGCCAGCAGACGCGGCGCACGCGGATCCAGCGGATGAAAGCGGTGGCCAAAGCCCGATACGAACTTGCCGTGCAGGTCGCGATACTGCGCCAGACCTGCCGCCACGGCTTCGTCGAATGCGATGCCTTCGTCAACGCGGCGCGCGATATCGTGATACAACTCGACGGCCTGTTCGCCCGCGCCACCATGCACGTCGCCGAGCACGTTGACCGCCGAGGCCATTGCATTGTTCAGACCCACGCCGCATGTGGCGGCCATGCGCGCAATGGCAATGCTGGGCGCCTGCGGGCCATGGTCAACCGCGGCCATCAACGCCGCATCGAGCAGTTCGCCCTGACGCTTCTGAGGCAGGTCGCCGCGCAGCATCAACCAGATCATCTGCGCGAACGACACATTGCCGATCAGTTGCTCGATCGGGTAGCCGCGATAGCGGATCTCGCCGGGCTTCATGTCGATGATCTCGGTGCGCCACCAGTCCTGCGAAGCCTGTTGGCCGGCATCTATCGATGGGTTGGCGGAAGTTTCGCTCATAGTGCGCGCTCCTGTTTCAGGGTGGCGATGTCGTCGGCACCGTAGCCGAGTTCGCCAAGAATGTCGTCGGTATGCTGGCCAAGCTGGGGCGGTGGAGTATCCACGGACGGCGCGGTGCCGTTGACCTTGAAGCCGGTGCGCACGAGGCGGATATCGCGGTCCACGCCGGGTACGTTGGCGAAATCACCGATCATGCCGCGATCGCGTACCTGCGGATGTGCAAGGACGTCGGGCACCTGAAGCACGGGCCCGGCAGGCACGCCCGCTTCGTTAAGCAGTTGCCACCATTCGGTGGCCGATTTCTTCGCGAGTTCGGTCTCGAGTTCGGCAGTCAACGCAGCCCGATTGGCCAGGCGTGCCTGGCGTTCGGCAAAGCGCGCGTCGGCGGCCAGATCGGGGCGTCCGACCACGCGGCATACGGCTTCGAACTGTTCCTGCTTGTTGGCCGCGATATTGAGCGGGCCGTCGCCGGTGCGGAATGTGCCGGACGGGCTCGCGGTCATGTTCTCGTTGCCCATTGGCACCGGGTTCTTGCCGGCGATCAGGTGGTTCGATACCTGCCAGCCCATCGTAGCCATCGTGGCTTCGAGCATCGAGACATCGAGGAAGTAGCCCTCGGTGCGTTCCTTGTCGGCCAACGATGCGGCGATGGCAAACGCAGCCGTCATGCCGCCGATCGTGTCCGATACCGGATAGCCGACACGTAATGGCGCGGACTGCGCGTCGCCGGTGATGCTCATCACGCCCGACATGCCCTGGATGATCTGGTCATAGGCGGGCAGGTCGGAGAGCGGACCATCCTGCCCGAACCCCGAGATCGCGCAATAGATCAGGCGCGGGTTCTCAAGCTTCAGTGCATCGAAGCCGAGTCCGAGCCGTGTCATCACTCCTGGCCGGAAGTTCTCGACCAGCACGTCGGCGCCCTTTACGAGCTTGCGGAATACTTCCTTGCCGCGCGCGTGTTTGAGGTTGATCGTGATCGATCGCTTGCCGGGGTTCTGCGCCAGGAACGAGACGCCCATCAGCCTGCGGTTCAGTTCGGCATCGGCGCCCAGTTGACGCGCGAGGTCACCGGTTCCGGGCGTTTCCACCTTGATGACCTCGGCGCCCATATGGGCCAGCTGATGGCAGCAGAAGGGCCCGGCCAGCACGTTGGTGAGGTCGAGCACGCGAATATTGCGAAGCGGCTTTTGCATAGGGTCCTGCCACAAAGAAAATTATTCGACCTTGGCGCCAGACTCTTTGACGATGGCCCCCCAGCGCGCGTTTTCGCTCTTGATGAACGCGGCCAGTTCCGCCGGCGTGCCGCCACGCGGCTCGCTACCTTCATCGTGGAGCTTGGCAATGGTGTCAGGCTGCTTGAGCGCCTTGTTGACTTCGGCGTTGAGGCGGGCAACCACGTCCGCCGGCGTGCCGGCCGGGGCCACCAGCGCCTTCCAGTCTTCGGCCTGGAAACCGGCATAGCCTTGTTCCGCAACCGTGGGCACATTGGGGAGCAATGCCACGCGCTTGCCCGAGGTCACGGCCAGTGCACGCAGCTTGCCGGCCTTGAGCATCGGCATGGCGATCGGCGGCGTGGCGAAATAGAAATCGGTCTGGCCACCCATCAGGTCGGTCAGCGCGGGCGACGCGCCCTTGTACGGCACGTGCAGTGCCTTGATGCCGGCCTTGCGCTGGAACATTTCCCCGGTCAGGTGGCCCACGGTGCCGGTACCGGCCGATGCCATCGACAGTTGCCTGGTCTTGCCCGCGGCCACCAGCTCTGCCAGCGTCTTGTAAGGCGAGTCCTGGCGCACGATCAGCACCACGGGCTGCGCGGCAACCAGTGCCACCGGGGTGAAATCCTTGACGGCGTCATAGGGCATCTTCGGGTACAGCGACGGGTTGATCGCCAGGTTGGCGGTCTGGCCCATGCCGATCGTGTAGCCATCAGCCTTGGCCTTGGCCACCGAGTCGAGCCCGATATTGCCGCCGGCACCAGCGCGGTTTTCCACCACCACGGTCCAATGCGTGGACGCGCCGACCTTGTTGAAGACCAGGCGCGACAGTACATCGGTGCCGCCAGCCGGCGGGAATGGCACCACCAGCCGCACGGGCTGGCTGGGGTAGGCATCGGCGGCCAAGGCCGGGACGGTCAGCAGGGCCGGGGCAGCGGCGAAGGCGAGCAGGGTAAGAGTGAACTTGCGGCGCAGGGTAGGGCGGGTCATGCGGTCTCCGTATTTCATCGTTTCGTAAGATAGAACGATGATCTTAAAGAAAGAATGAACGGAGAATAGGAGGGGGCGCGGGAACTGTCAAGGGCGTGAAAGAAATGCGACGCCAGGCGCCCTTCGCCCGCACGGCGGGAGAAGGGGAGCAAACCGAGGGATTTACCTGGGGGAGGGAAAAACAGGAGGTGCGGCGTCAGGCCGCGGCGAGCGCCGGTAGTGCGAAGCCAGTGCCAACGGCGTGACGTGCGGCACTTAGCGCCGTCTTTGCGGCCGACGCATCGCGTCCCAGTCGCAGCAGGCCACCGATCTGGTTCGGCGCCTTGAGCAGGCCACGGACAATTGCGCCGACATCGGTGCTGCCATCGGGCGCCATGCCGGCCACGGCCAGCGGTGGCACCGGCCGGTCGGCCGGATCGATCACCACGCGCAGCGCGGCGAACGGAATGCCATGTGCCTGGGCGGCACGCGCGGCGATATGCGATTCCATGTCCACGGCCAACGCGCCATGGGCTTCATGGAGAGCGGTCTTGTTCGCTACCGTGAGCACCGGGGTGTCGGACCCGGCCAGCAGGCCACATACCGCATTGGGCAGCGCACGCCGTAGCGCGGCGGTCCAGTAGGGAGCCGTGCTGTACGATGTCTGACCGCTGCGCACGGCGGTGGCGATGATGATCGTACCGGGCGTCAGTGTGGGATCGAGGCCGCCGGCGACGCCAAAACTGATCACGCCGGCACAGCCCTGCATCAACCGGATATCCAGCGCGCGCGCGAGCATCACGTCGCGCTGCCCGTAGAACGTCTCGATACCTGGACCCGCCGCGATGCGGGCTTCGAAATCCATTCCGCTCACCGCCAATACCAGCGATTGCGGGGACGCTGCGGCGCTCACAGTCCCCAGGCCACGGCGTGATTACCGTCGCGCAGCAGGTTGCGGAAGCGCGCCAGCGCCCAGAGCGGGAAGAAGCGCGAATAGCCGTGGTAGCGCAGATAGAACACGCGCGGAAAGCCCACGGCCGTGAAATGGGGTTCATCCCAGAAGCCATCGCAGGCCTGCGTGCGCAGCAGGTATTGCACGCCGCGTGCCACGGCCGGGTGATGGCCCGCGCCCGCGGCCATCATGCCCAGCATGGCCCATGCCGTTTGCGATGCGGTACTCGGTGCCTTTTCGTAGCCGTGGTATTCGAGCTTGTAGCTGTCGCCTGATTCGCCCCAGCCACCGTCCTCATTCTGGATCGAAGCCAGCCACTGCGCGGCGCGCTGCATTTCGGGCGCATCGGTACCAATGCCGGCGGCATTCAGGCCACAAAGCGCGCTCCACGTGCCATAGATATAGTTGGTGCCCCAGCGGCCGAACCAGCTGCCATCGGCTTCCTGTTCGTCAAGCACATAGCGCAGCGCGCGGGCGGCGGGCTCGCTGTTGGCAGGCATCTGGCCTAGCTGGCAAAGCATGGCCAGGCAGCGTGCCGACACATCGGTGGTGGGCGGGTCCAGCAGCGCGCCATGATCGGCGAACGGAATGTTGTTCAGGTAGAGATGCGTGTTCTCGGGTTCGAACGCGCCCCATCCGCCGTTGCTGCTCTGCATGCCGATGACCCACTCGCACGCGCGCGCGATGGCCGGTGTGTAGCGGTTCGAACAGTCGCCCCGGTCGGCGCGATCCATGGCGGCGGCCACCACGGCCGTATCGTCGACATCGGGGTAGTGCGCGTTGTTGTACTGGAAGGCCCAGCCGCCGGGCCGCACATTCGGGCGCCGCACGGTCCAGTCGCCGCGCAGCTCCAGTTCCTGCAGTGGCACCAGCCAGTCCAGTCCGCGCGATGCCGCGGCAATCGCGCGGGGCTCGCCCACTTCGAGCAGCGCATGGCTGGCCAGCGAGGTGTCCCACACCGGAGACAGGCAAGGCTGGCAATAGGCCTCGTGATCCTTGATGACCAGCAGCTTGTCGATGGATTTGCGCGCGATGGTGCGGTCCGGGTCGTTCTCGGGTACGCCGAGTACATCGAACATCAGCACCGAATTGACCATCGCCGGGAAAATCGCGCCGAGGCCGTCCTCGCCATTGAGGCGCTCGACCGTGAAGGCGCGGGCCCGTTCAATGGCACGCTGGCGCATGGTGCGTGGGAACAATGGCTCGGCCACACGCACCACGGCATCGAGCGCGCGGAACACGCCCACCCAGAGCGGGCTCTGGTGGGGCGCGCGGCGCGGCAGGCGTGTTGCCTGGCACGGGCGCAGGAACAGTTCGTCGATGCCGATCTTGCGCGGGTTGCGCGCCTGCGGACGCAGGCTGTTCAATACCAGCAGCGGCACGATGACCGTACGCGCCCAGTACGAAACCTTGGACAGGTGGAACGGAAACCATTCGGGCAGCAGCATGATTTCCACGGGCATCATCGGCACGGCTTGCCACGGCATCACGCCGTACAGTGCCAGCAGCGTGCGCGTGAAGACGTTGCTTTCCTCGGCGCCGCCCAGCGCGTGGATGGCCGCGCGCGCGCGGCGCATGTGTTCGGCTTCGGGATCGTCTCCGGCCATCTTCAGCGCAAAGTAGCCCTTGACGCTGGCGCTGACGTCCGATGCGCCCGCGTGGAACAGCGGCCAGCCGCCATCGGCATTCTGGATGCGGCGCAGGTAGCTGGCGATCTTGCCTTCGAGCACCAGATCGGGCGTTTCGCCCAGGTAGTGCACCATCAGGATGTACTCGGCCGGGATCGTCGCATCGGCTTCGAGTTCATAGACCCAGTGGCCGTCGGGCTGTTGCTGGGCCAGCAGGGTATCCACGGCATGCGCGATACCGGCATCGAGCGGATCGGGCAGGGATGGCTGGACAGGGCGGGTGCTGGGCTTCAGCGCTTCGTCCAGCGGGCGGGTGATCGTTGCGGCCTGGTTCATCAATTCGGGGGCACTTCTTTATTGGCGATGCCGCGGCAATGGCCGCGCGCATCGGTAATACCTATACACGGAGGTCATGCAATGGCATGCCGCAGCACGATCCAGAGGAGCCGGGCCTTGGGCACGCGAACGCGCGGCCTCGGTGCTTGCCAGCCACGGGCCAGCAGGCGGCTCAGGATCTCGTGATAGACCTCGTACATGATGCGCGGTGAGCGCACCACCCGCGACGGGCAGCGTGCCATGATGGCAGCCGAGGCATCGTAGTGTGCCTGGGCATCGCGGGCGATGCCGCGGCAGACTGTTTCAATCGCGGGGTGGCTGATCACCTCGTGCGGCGTGCCGGACGGGATGCCAGCGGCAGCCAGTGGTTCGGCAGGCAGGTAAAGCCGGCCGATGTCGGCGTCTTCGTCGATATCGCGCAGAATATTTGTCAACTGCAGTGCGCGACCGAGGTGATGCGCCAGCTCGATGCCTGGTTGTTCTTCCAGGCCGAATACGCGCACGGCCAGCCGGCCGACTGCGCTGGCCACGCGATCGCAATAGAGATCGAGCGTGGCGGCGTCCGGTGCCACGATCGTGGCCACAACGTCCATGATCATGCCGTCGATCACGTCGCAGAAGTCCTGCTGCTGGAGATTGAACGCCTTGATCTGCTCGTCGAGCGAACGCAACGCGGCCGGCGCATCGCCTGCATAGCAGGCGGCAATGTCGGCGCGCCAGTCTTCCAGCGCGGCCAGACGGTCGGCATGCTGGGTGTCGCCATCGGCGATGTCGTCCACCGCGCGGCAAAACGCGTAGATCTCGAACATGGCCTGCCGCTGCGACGGCGGCAGGATTCGCATGGCCGTATGGAACGAGCTTCCGGCGGACACGGCGGGTCCGGCGAGCTGCCCGCCTGGCGTTGCGATTTCAGTACCGGCCACGGGTTTCCTCGGCACGCTTGATATCAGACCTTTCCCATGGGAGTGGCCTGATTTTGGGTTTTTCAGAGTCGGGCGATTATAGCAACTTCACTGCTTCGGGTGATTTGTGCCTGATACGTCATATTTTGTGTACGCCACGTGAGGGCGTTTCCGTCATCTGGTCAACGACCTTTTCCACATCTGGAATCTCACGCAACGCGGCCAGGAAAGCCGGCCGATTGAATTGCGGCGATACGCAGCCCTGCACCGTCAGCCAGCGTCCGCGCACCATGATCCAGAGCGAACTCTTCTGCCAGGCGGGTTGGGTTCGGCGCAGCGTGTCCAGGCGCCGTTGCAGTGCGTCGGCAATATCCCTGTCATATTGATAGGCATTGGCCAGTCGGCAACGCCCCTCGGTATAGCAATGGTTGCCTTCTTCGATACGATGATGCGCCTCGCGTTTCCATTCGTCTTCGGAAACGCGTGGTCCGGCCGGTTCCGGGCAATCGGCAATGGCTTGTGATATCCGGATGAATGGATCGTTACCAAAGTTGCGCAGCGTCTGAGCATGCGCGATTTTTGTCGCGCATATCAGGGCGGCAAGCAGTAAGCCGCCAATCCACGCCATCCGCCATTTAATCCGCCGGCGGGCCGAAACGTCAGCAAGGCAATACATTAACGTTCTGCAAAAAGCAGAAAGCCCCGCCGAAGCGGGGCTTCCCAGGCAAGATGAATTGCCCGGCAGATCCAGATCAGACGGGCTGGATCTTCGTGGCTTGCTCGCCCTTCTGGCCCATGGCCTTGACGTAGCGAACCTTCTGGCCTTCCTTCAGCGACTTGAAGCCATTGCCTTCAATCGCCGAGAAATGCGCGAACAGGTCGTTGCCGCCTGCGTCAGGGGTGATGAAGCCGAAGCCCTTGGCGTCGTTGAACCACTTAACGGTACCGGTTTCCATATTCCTATCCAACCTTGAATTTCAGATGAGCGTAATTGCCCGACAAAGCATGTTGCCCACTACGAACCGGAGCAAGACGCTACAGGCCGGTGCACATGCGAGCAGCCATTCTGCCGGTTTTTTTTCGCGTGTCAATCAGACTAAGCCCCTAACGGTGTTTCGGCATGCAAACAGCAGATATTAAAGTTTTCTACATCATTTCGGGATTTGTCTGACATCAGATTGGGTTCGCCAATGATATGACAGGCATTTCGATATCCACAGTATCGGCAGAACGTATGAACGAGGCATGCCGATCCGGCTTTCGGACAGATGCCTGCCACAAACGTCGCCATTCGTGCTTACTCCATATGGACTATGGCTACCAATGGATGATGGCCGGACAATGCCGATATAACCACAACCTGCGGCGCGCAATGATGCGTGTACGCCGAATTCGGGCGCCCATGCGCCCTCGTGTACGGGGATTCAGATGTCAATGTATTCGTAGTCGGCGCCGGTGGCCGCGGGCCTTGCGGCGCCCGCTTCTGGCGTTGCCCGGCCTGTGCCGGGACACCCATCCTGCTGCATCTTCCCGAGATTGTCGGATTCCGTATGCCGGTGCCTGGCATGTTTCCTCACGCCCGTGTCCTGTGAATGTCATGACCTTTCGGCACAATTTTTGACAATCCTTTCGGGAAGGATGCCCTAGCATCCGACCTGCCTGGAAACTAGTGAAAACACTAGTTCGAATGAACTTGCCTGCATAATTGCGGGCCATGTCCGCCCAGGCGGATACAGCTGGACGCGCAACCACAACCGCGCGCCAAACCAGAACAAGAGAACGGGTAACAGCCAGTGAAGCGATTGCAGCGATCTATCCGGGGACTTTTCCAAGAGGTTGGCGGTGACATGCCGAGGCGTTCGTTCGCACGTGCCTGCCGCAACGCGATGCTCGGCGTGGCGGTGGTTGCGATGCTGGGCGGCGTTGTGCTGGGCACGTTGACGCCGTCGGCGGACGCGCTGGCGCAGGTTCCGCAGGCTGCGACCGACACGGCGCCGGCAGCCCCCAACGTGGCCTTCCACTATGGCGCCAGGCCGCCGGCCGACCTGCTGCAGGCGTTTGATGTGGCCGTGGTGGAGCCGGACAGCGGCTTCGACCCGCGCAAGGCCAAGACCCCGAACACGGCCTGGTTCGCCTATGTGAGCGTGGGCGAGGTGCTGCCGGCCCGCGGATACTTCAAGGACATTCCCAAGGCGTGGCTGACCGGCAACAACGATGCGTGGAACGCGCGCGTGGTGGACCAGGCCGCCGACGGCTGGCCGGCGTTCTACGTCGACCACGTGATCGCGCCACTGTGGGAGCGCGGCTATCGTGGCTTCTTCCTCGATACGCTCGATTCGTACCACCTCGTGGCCAAGACCGATGCCGAACGCGCCAGGCAGGAAGCGGGCATGGTACGGGTGATCCAGGCCATCAAGGCGCGCTATCCCGACGCGAAGCTGCTGTTCAACCGGGGCTTCGAGATCCTGCCGCAAGTGCATGCGCTGGCGTATGGCGTGGTGTTCGAATCGCTGTTCCGTGGCTGGAACCAGGCACAGGGTGCCTATACGGAGGTCAGCCAGCAGGACCGCGACTGGTTGCTGAACCAGGCACGCATCGTCCGTGAACAGTACAAGCTGCCGGTCATCTCGATCGACTACTGCCCGCCGACGGACCGTAAATGCCAGCGCGATACCGCGCGCCAGATCCGCGCGCTCGGCATCACGCCGTACGTGACCGACTCGGGTTTGCAGACGGTTGGCGTGGGTCAGATCGAAGTGCTGCCGCGCCGTGTGCTGGTGGTGCAGGAAAGCCAGGCTGGCGTGGTGATCGACAACAGCGAAGGCGTGCGCTTTGTATCGATGCCGCTCAACTACCTGGGCTATCGCGTGGATTTTGCCGAGACCCGCGACCCGCTGCCCGAGATCACGCCCGATCGCTACGCGGGCGTGGTGGTCTGGTCGAACGGCAACTTCACGCAGAACCCCGGCCGCTTCTACGCGTGGGCCGAAAAGCAGATTGCGCAAGGCATTCCGGTCGTATTCATGAACGGGTTTGGCGCGCAGGTGAGCGGTTCACTGGCGCGGTTGCTGAACCTGAAGACGGTCAAGGGCCGGGTGTCGGGGCCGGTGCAGATCGTGGCGCAGGACCGGATGATGGGCTTCGAGCAGCCCGTGGCGCCCGATCGGGGCGAGGCGGTGCCGGTCCTGGTGCAGGACGGTGCGGCAGGTACGCGCTCGTTGCTGCGCCTGCGCTCGGGCACGCTGACCTATGACGCGGCGGCAATCACTTCGTGGGGCGGCTTCGTGACGAACCCCTATGCGGTCCGCCAGAACTCGGCCAACGACCAGGATCGCTGGATCGTGCAGCCGCTCGATTTCCTGCGCGAGGCGCTGCGCCTGCCGCAGATGCCGGTGCCCGACACCACCACGGAAAGCGGCCGGCGCCTGCTGACGATCCATATCGACGGCGACGGCTTTGCCTCCCGGGCCGAGATCCCCGGCGGCGGCTATTCCGGCGAGGTGCTGTTCCGCGAGATCTTCGACAAGTACCGCCTGCCGATGACGATGTCGGTCATCGAAGGGGAAGTTGGCAAGGCAGGCATGTATCCGAAGCTGTCGCCCGAACTGGAGCCGATCGCGCGCAAGATTTTCGCGCAACCTTACGTCGAGGTGGCCACCCATACGTACTCGCACCCGTTCGAATGGGGCCGTACCGTGCCGGGCCATGAAAACGACGCCAAGGTCAGCGAAGGCGACGAGGATTTCCACCTTGCGATCCCGGGGTACAAGATGGACCTGAACCGCGAGATCGGCGGGTCGATCGACTACATCAACAAGGTGCTGTCGCCCAACAAGCCCGTGAAGATGCTGCTCTGGCCTGGCGATTGCCAGGCGCCGCCCGAAGCGCTCAAGCTGACCGATGCGGCGGGCGTGCTGAACATGAACGGCGGCGACACGATGATCACGCGCAGCAATCCGACCTGGACTGCGATTGCGCCGCTGGGCGTGCACAAGGCCGACCACACGTTCCAGGTGTTCGCCACCAATCAGAACGAGAACATCTACACCAACCTGTGGCATGGCCCGTACTACGGTTTCGAGCGTGTGATCGAGACCTACGAGCTGACCGAGAAGCCATATCGCTTCAAGGCCGTGAACATCTACTACCACAGCTATTCGGGCACCAAGGTGGCGTCGCTGAAGGCGCTGCGCAAGGTGTATGACTACGTGCTGACGCAGAACCTGTTGCCGATGCATTCCACCGACTACGTGCGCAAGGTGCTGGACTGGCAGGGCATGGCGGTGGCGCGTGAACTGGGCGATGGCGCCAATGGCGCGCCTGCCAGCGGTGCCTGGCTGGTACGTGGCGACGGCAACCTGCGCAACCTGCGCTGGACCGGCGCGGGCGTGCCCGACGTGGCCAGCGCCCGCGGCGTGACCGGATCGTCGGCCGCCCCGGGTGGTGGTGTGTATGTGCATCTTGCCGGCGGCAACGCACGGTTCGGCTTCGTGCGGGCTGCCATACGCGCCGTGCCTGAGCTACCCGAGTCCAACGGCCTGGTGCGCGACTGGCGCCGCGATGGCAATACCACCCGTTTCAGCTTTGCCGGCTATTACAAGCCGTTCTTCCGGCTTGCCAATGCCGGCCAGTGCAGTGTGACCGTCGATGGCAAGCCCGTAAGCGGTGTGCGCGAAAAGAACACGCTGCGTTTTGATACTCCCGCGGTCAATGATCCGATCCATGTCCAGCAACAAGTCGAAGTCCGCTGCGGCGCCTGAGCGCGAGCGGCTGTTGCCGCCGGCGCTGGTCCTGACCTTTACCGCGATGGTGGGGGTGGGCCTGGCGCTGATGTTCCCGCGTGAAACGCTGCGCGAGCGCCTGCTCGGCCAGGGGCGTACCGTCGATGGCCTGACCGTGGCCTACCTCGAGGCATGGTCGCGCGTGGCCCCCAACGATACCGGCTTCATGGGCGTGCTGGCTGAACAGTACGCACGCAGCGGCCGGCTGGACGATGCCGAGCACATGCTTGAACGCATGCTGGCCGTGCAGGGCCAGGACCTGACCGGCCAGATCCTGCGTACCCGCATCGAGATCACGCAGCAGCGCGCCTATGCGGCGCAGCCGGAATCGCCCGAGCGCGCCGAGCGCCTGGCGCTGATGAAGGATCTGCTCAAGCAGGCCACGGCGCCGAACGTGTTGCGCCGCTGGTCGCTGGCCGACCTGCAGACGCTGGCCACCCAGTCGCGCCAGATCGGCGATGCCGACGCGGCCGCGATCCTCTATCGCACGCTGGGCACGCGCGATCCGGCCAATGCCGAGTTCTACAACAAGCAACTCGCCGGCATTGCGCTGGCCGGCGGCAACTATCGCGATTCCGCACAGGCGCTGTTCGAAGCGCAGGCCCGCTCGAAGAATCTGTACGAGCAACGCACGCTGTTCCTGCAGGCGCTGCAGACCCTGCAATCGGGCAACCTGCTCGACGAAGCGCTGGTGCAGGCCGAGCGCCGCGGCGGCAAGCTGCTCGACGACCCCGAGGTGCTGCGCTACCTGACCAGGCTGGCGCTGGCGGCCAACAAGCCCGACGTGGCCGCGAAGTATGTGGAGCGCTTGCTGAAGCTGTCGGCCAACAAGCCGTCGGGTGCGGCGCAGATTGCGCTGGCCGAGCTGCGCCGCGACGAAGCGCGCCATGCGGCGGGGCCGGTGGCAGTGCGCCGCGTATCCGATACCGAACCGTGGCTGGCACGGGGCTATGTGTTCCTTGATGGTCCACGCGGCGTGGCCATGCGCGAGCAGATGGGCGCGTTCGGCGTTCGCCATGTCGCCGCCGAAGCTGCTTCGGTCCCGGCAGCCAGGCCTGCTGCCGTCAACCCCACCCAGGGCGAGGCACAGGAAGCGGCCAAGGCCGAGGTGGCTGCGGCCGTGGCCGCGGGCAAGGCGTTCAACGCCGACGACTACGACCTGGCCTATCGCGTGTTTTTGGCCGCGGGCAAGCTCGACCAGGCCCAGAACGTGGCGCAGACCGCGGTGCGCAAGCTGCCGAACGAGCCGGTCTGGCGCGAGCGGCTGGCGCAGGTTTCCGAATGGAACCGGCAGCCGATGATCGCGTTGCAGAGTTGGCTCGAGTACGCCCAGGCCACCAACGACGAGCGGGCCTGGAACAACGTGATGCGTCTGGCGCCCGGCCTCAACGATGACCGGGCCTATCTGGCGGCATTGCGCCATCGCGCAACGGGCGGCAACCTGAAGACCATCGACGAGGTGGTGGCGGCCTACGAGCGGTTGGGCGAGCCGGAAGCCGGCATGGCCTTCCTCGATACGCTGGCCAATGGGCCCAACGGCCGCCAGGTCATGGAGCGCAATGCGGCGCTGGCAGAGCGTGCCGGCAAGGACGATCGCGCCTACGCGTTGTATGGCCAGTTGGAGAAGCGCTACGGCGCGCGCCCGCTGTATGCACTCAAGCGGGCCAACATGCTCTACGTGAAGGGCCAGTTGCAGCCCGCCATGGATGCCATGCTGCCCGCGCGCCGCAACGCCGGCCCGCAGGACCTGCTGTACTGGCGCACGTTCACCGAGCTGGCGCGGCTGACGCAGCGCGATGACCTGCTCAAGGACAGTTATCGGCAGATGATGATCGCCATGGCGGAATCGCATGACGATCATTGCATGCAGATGCCGGTGGGCCCTGCGCGCAATGACTGCCTGGACGAGGTGCGCGATACCGAGGAAGCGGATTTCTCGAACCTGATCCAGTACTACGACCGCTCGCCGATCGATGCGGGCCGCATCGCGGAGGCCGGCTGGCGCAAGAACGGCAAGCTCGAGCAGTTGCAGCTGGCGGTCTATTACTACACGCGTGCCCATGCCTATGTCCGTATCGACCGGCTGCTGGCGGGCCTGACGCCCGAACAGAAGCGCGAGGCGGAATCGTCGGCCGCGTTCATGATGCGGCGCGCCGAGTACTGGCGCCTGACCGGCGACCGTGACCGCTCGCTGGCCGACCTGCGCCATGCGGTGAGCCAGTCTGACGCCGATAGCGAAACCTATGCCGCGCTGCTGTGGGCGCTCGTCGACATGGGCACCGACAGCGAGGTGCGTGCGGTAATGCAGCGCCTGAAGCCCGAGGCGGAGTCCGACCCGAGCCTGTGGGGTGCCTATGCGGCCGGTGCCATGCGGTTCCAGGACGGGCGCACGGCGCTGCACTACCTGCGCAAGATCCAGCAAGGCAAGAGCGCCGACCCACTGTGGCTGGGCCTGACCGCCGATGCGTACGAGGCCATTGGCCAGACGTCGATGGCATGGCGTATCCGCAAGCAGGCATGGATCGACCTTCACCATCAATGGTCGTCGGCGGGCCGCATGGGCGCCGAGGCGCGTCACTTCGACTCGGACGAGGACGACCAGGCGGATGGCGAGGAAGAAGACAACCAGGGGGGGCCGGCTCGCGCCGACCTGCGCCGGCAGGAAGTGGCGCTGGGCCAGATCTTTGCTTCGGGCGATGTCTCGCGCAATCTGGTGATCGAGATGCTGCGCCGCGACCGCGCCGAAGTGGCGGCGCGCCGCTCGCTGCCGGGCGACCCGAAGTCGCCTTCGCAACTGGGCAACGTACCTGGCCTGCCTGCGCTCGAAGTGGCGCCGCCCGCCGCATTGACCGAGCGCGACCGCCGCCGCCAGCGCCAGCTTTCCGCCGCCGGCCGCGAAGTGGCGCTGGCATGGGCCATGTCGTCGGAATCGAACGAGCTTGCGCGTGCATGGCTGGCGCGCCAGTACGTGAACCGTCTGCAGCGTCCGGCCTATGCCGAGATCTCGATCGCGCTCGACAACAACGACATGAACCAGCTTGACCGGATCATGGAACGCCAGGCAGGCCGCGTGCCGGTAGCGAGCCAGATCGAGGCCAATCGCCAGCTGGACCGGCTGTCGGCCGCGCAGACCCAGGCGTTCGAGACCCAGGACCTGGCGCGCAGCGACGATACGCTGCAGGAAACGCTCGAGGATGCGCTGCTGTTCAATGCGCAGGCGCTGGAGCCGCGCGTGACATTCCAGCACCAGAAGCCGCTCGAATATTACGAATACAGCCTGGCCGGCGGCGCGCGCCTGTGGGATGGCTACGCCGTGAACCTGCGTGGTGTGTTCCGCGACCAGCGCACCACCGACCGCACGCAGCTTGACAACGTGCCGGCCTCCGACCGCCGGGCCGAGCTGGCGCTGACCTATCGCGATACGCAGAAGCGCTGGCTGCTGGGCGTGGGCCGCCGCGATGGCCTGCAAAGCTTCACCACGGCACGCGTGACGGGCGAATGGAACCAGGAGGGCCGCGTGTCGTACACCGGCACGCTGGGCTACAACCAGCCGGCCGACGAATCGTCGCAACTGCGCGTCGGCGGCATGAAGGACGTCGCGGAACTGGGTGCCACGTGGCGCCTCGGGTTGCGCGAATTCATCAGTGGACGGGTCCAGTACAACAAGCTCTATGGCCAGGACCGCAGCGCGCTGGGGCATGGCATGGTCTACGACGTCGAGGCCGGCTACCGCATTCGCACGCAGTATCCCGACTATACGGTGCGAGTGGTGGGCACGCGTGCCATCTACAGCACCAATGGCGGCACGCTGACGCCGGCGATGCAGCGGCTGATGCCGGTGGATGACGACGAGGCGACGCCGGCGTTCTACATGCCGCAGAGCTTCACGCAGGCCGGTGTGCTGTTCAGTTTCGGCACCGACCTGATCGACGACTACACGCGCAAATGGCGGCCGTTCCTGGAAGCTGGCGCGCTGTACGACTCGCGCGCGGGCCACAACTTCCGTGGCCAGGCCGGCGTGGCCGGATCGGTGTTCGGCAACGACCATCTGTCGCTGTATGTATTGCATGAAACGTCGTCCCGCACTGGCGGTACGCCGCTGACCGAAGTCGGCCTGCGCTATCGCTGGCTCTATTGACGATTGATGATCAAGTTTTCAAGGTAACGAGGGGGATCGAAGATGAACAGGACCAATACCCGCATGGGCCGGCTGATGGCATGGTGTGGTGCGATCGGGGCAGCGTTGTGGCTGGCCGGTTGTGCCGTGACGGACGTGGGCCGCGCCCCGCAGATGGCGGCCGGCGACACGGTGGCAGTGCTGCCGATCGTCAACTACACAGAGACGCCGCAGGCCGGCCTGCGTGCCGAAGCCATCGCCGAGTCATTGCTCAAGACGGGCGGCGTGGTCAACCTGAAGCGCTATCCTGCATCGCTGAACCCGGAAACGCTGTTCGAGCCGGCCGAGCGTGAGGCCGTGAACAAGGCGCTGGACTGGGCCCGCGGCGAACGCGCGCGCTACGCGCTGACCGGTGCCGTGCAGGAATGGCGCTACAAGGTGGGCGTGGACGGCGAGCCGGCTGTCGGTATCTCGCTGCAACTGATCGACGTAGCCACCGGCCAGGTGGTGTGGTCGGCCACGGGCAGCAACGCTGGCTGGAGCCGCGAGTCGCTGTCGGGCGTGGCCCAGAAGCTGCTGCGCCGCCTGCTGGCACCGCTGATGCAAGGTTGAGATTGAGTCGGAAAAGGACGGGTGACAAGCGTGGCTAGAACCGCGGAAAAAACGCGCCAGGGGCAGGGTATCGGCCTGGGCGGGCGCTATGCGCGCTGGCTGGCGCCCGCGGGGGGCGGGGCGGCGGCCGTGTTGGAAATGATCGTCGTGATGGTGGTGGCCATGGCCATTGCCTGGGCGATCCTGCCGCGGAACCCGCTGCTGCTGGGCATGGGCTTTCCGTGGGCATGGGTGCTGCCGGTGATCCTGGCGCTGCGCTATGGCACGCTGGTCGGGGTGGGCTCGGTGCTGATGCTGCTGGGCGGCTGGTTCTTCTTCGAAAGCCTTGGCGCCCACAACGAAGCCTTCCCGCGCATGTTCTTCCTGGGCGGGCTGCTGCTGGTGCTGGTGGCCGGGCAGTTCGGCGATGTCTGGAACACGCGTCTGGCTCGTGCGCGCGCCGTAAACCGGTATCTCGACGAGCGCTTGTCCGCCCTGACCAAGAACCATTACCTGCTGCGCATCTCGCATGCACGGCTGGAAAATGACTTGCTGGCCCGTCCGACCACGCTGCGTGACACGCTGTCGCAACTGCGCGGTGTGGCCATGCAGGATGCTGCACGCGGCGCCCAGGCGGAACGCCTGGCCGGCGCGCAGCCAATGCTGCAGGTGGTGGCGCAAGCCTGCCAGGTAGAGGGCGCCGCGCTCTATGCCTGCGATGGCGACGAACTGCTGCCCGATGCGGTGGCTTCGATCGGTCCCGCGTTCACGCTGGATATCGACGATCCGCTGGTACGCCATTGCATCGACACGCGCGAACTGGCGCACCTGCGTTCCACGGGCCTGCAACAGGATGCGCAGACGCGCTACGTGGCCGTGGCGCCGGTGCTGGCAGGCTCCGACCATTTGATCGGCGTGCTGGTGGTCGAGCGCATGCCGTTCCTGTCGATGACCTACGAGAACCTGCAGCTGCTGATGGTGCTGATGGGCTACTACGCCGATGGCGTGGACCATGCCCATGCCACGCACGGCATCCAGGAACTGGCACCGGCAATTCCGTATGCGTTCGCGCTCGACTACGCACGCCTGTCGCGCCTGCGCCGCGAAACCGGTATCGAAAGCTCGGTGGTGGCGCTGGTGTTCGACCTCGACGAAGCACGCGATGCGCTGTTCGAACAGGTGGTGCGCAGCCGGCGCGCGCTGGACGTGGCCTGGCCCGCGCGCGGTGCGCATCAGCGTGCGATGCTGACGCTGATGCCGTTGTCGGACAGCCAGGCCGTGTCGGCCTACCTGGTACGTATCGAGGACATGCTGCGCGCGCAATTCGGTACCGATTTCGCCACCTCGCATATCGGTGTGTATACGTTGCCGGTTCCGGCGGCGGGTGCTGAAGAGGCGCTGGTACGCCTGCTGCATCGCTGCCACCTCGACGGCAACACCACCGCGGCCGCATCGGCCGGTGCCACGCCCGGTATCGGCGCGGCACCGGCTGCCGGCCAGACCCAGGCAGGCTGACGCATGGGCAAGCTGACCATCGGTGGCACCGCCATCCAGATCGCCGCAATCTACCTGCTGCTGCATGGCGGCACGGGACTACCGCTGCTGCTGTCGTTCCTGGCGTTGCAGGCACTCGCGGCGGGCCTGCTCGGACTGGCGCTGTGGCGGTTGCTGCCGCGGCGGTTCCGCACGCCGTTCGCGTGGAGCTATGCCTACCTGGCGGCATTCTGCTTTTTCGTGCCGCTCGGCGGGGTCCTGGTTTGCCTGGGCAGCCTGCTGTTCGCGAAGCTGTTCCCGTCGCGGCGCGACAGCGCCGGCATTGCCTCGGTGGCGCTGCCCGAGTTTGTCACGCACCTGATCCAGCGCGTGACGCACGGTGGCGGTGCGCGCCTGCGCGCGCAGTTGGGCAATACCCGGGCGCCGTTGCCGGAACGCATGACGGCGCTGGTGGCCATGCAGTCGATGCCGACGCGCACGGCCAGCCCGGTCCTGCGCGAACTGCTGGCCGACAGCACCGACGACATCCGGCTGCTGGCGTATGGCATGCTCGACGGCGCGGAAAAACAGCTCACGCAGAAGATCCTGGCCGAACTGCCGCGCCTGGAAACCGCCGATACACCGCAGGCGCGCGGTGAAATCAACAAGCGCCTGGCCGATCTGTACTGGGAACTGATCTATCAGAACCTGGTGCAGGGCGATGTCTATCGCTACACGGCCAGCCAGGTGGAGCGCTACGCGAGCGCCGCGCTGGAGGCCGACGACAGCAATGCCGCGCTGTGGTACATGCGTGGGCGCCTGGCGTTGTCGCGCAATGCGCCTGGCGAAGCGCGCGAATTCCTGGGCCGTGCCGAGGCACTGGGCTTTGCGCGTGAGCGCGTGCTGCCGCTGCTGGCGGAAGCCGCCTATCTGGAACGCGACTATGCCGCCGTGCGCAAGCTCATGGCGGCCTTCGACAGTCCTTCGCCGCTCCCGCTGGTGCGGCCCCTGCTGCGGTACTGGCAATCATGAGTGAAATTCTTGTCAAGGGGACGTCCGCCGACGTCATGCTGCTGCTGGAAGGCACGTTCCCGTATGTAAGCGGAGGCGTGTCGAGCTGGGTCAACCAGATGATCCGCGCGTTTCCCGAGATTCGTTTCGGCATCGTCTTCATTGGCAGCCGCCGTGAGGACTACGGCGACATGGCCTACCAGCTGCCCGAAAACGTGGTGCATCTGGAAACCCATTTCCTGTACGACTTCCCACCACCGCCGCTGGTGCATGGCTCGCCCGGCGATGCGCGCGCGTTCGACCGCGCGGACGCGCTGCATGAACTGCTGCGCGAACCGGGCAAGGAAGCCGAGGCCGGCGAGCTGATCCGCGAACTGATGCCGGCGCTGCGCGAGGGCGGGGCGCTGTCCGAGGATGCGTTCCTGTACAGCAAGCGTGCCTGGGACACCATTACCGACCAGTACCGCAAGTTCTGCACGGACCCGTCGTTCACGGACTACTTCTGGACCATCCGCATCATGCACAAGCCACTGTGGCAGCTGGTGCGGATTGCCGACGCGCTGATTCCGGCCAAGGTCTACCACACGGTGTCCACCGGTTACGCGGGTTTCCTCGGCGCGATGCTGCGCCATCGTAACGGCCGCCCGCTGCTGGTGTCGGAGCACGGCATCTACACCAAGGAACGCAAGATCGACCTGTTCCAGAGCCAGTGGATCCGCGACAACCGCAACATCTTCGAGCGCGACATTTCCCAGATCAGCTACTTCCGCGAACTCTGGGTGCGTTTCTTCGAAACGTTGGGCCGGGTCTGCTACGAGGCCGGCGACGAGATCACCGCGTTGTACGAGGGCAACCGCCGCCGCCAGATCCTGGACGGCGCGCTGGCCGAGCGCACGCGCAATATCCCGAACGGTATCAACCTGCCACGCCTGTCGGCGCTGCGCGAAAAACGTGCGCCGGGCGTGCCGCCGGTGCTGTGCCTGATCGGCCGTGTGGTGCCCATCAAGGACATCAAGACATTTATCCGCGCGATGCTGACCGTGGTGCGCGAGTACCCCGATGCCGAAGGCTGGATTGCCGGCCCCGAGGACGAGGATGCGGAATACGCGCGCGAATGCCGCAGCCTGGCGGAAAGCCTGGGCCTGGGCAGCAAGGTGAAGTTCCTGGGGTTCCAGAAAATCGACGAACTGCTGCCCAAGGTGGGCGTGCTGGTCCTGAGTTCGATTTCCGAGGCCCTGCCGCTGGTCGTGCTCGAGGGCTTTGCCGCGGGCGTGCCGTGCGTGACCACCGATGTGGGCTCATGCAGCGAACTGGTCTTCGGACTGCCTGGCGACGATGCCGCGCTCGGCGCCGCGGGCGATGTGGTGCGTATTGCCGACCCGGCGGCGCTGGCCAATGCCGCGCTGGGGCTGCTGCAGCATCCGGAGCGCTGGCAGGCGGCGCAGGCATCTGGCATTGCGCGCGTGGAGCGGTACTACACGCAGGAACAGATGGTGGGCAGCTATCGCACGCTCTACACGGAACTGATGGATATGCCGGATAACGCGCGCCGCCCGCACGGCGCCAGTCCCGCCCGGTGCCCGGTGCACCACGCGGGCCAGGGAGAACGCTGAGATGGCAGGCATTGGATTCGAACTTCGCAAGATGCTCCGGCGGGACAGCCTGTCCGGCATGCTCAGCGCCTACGCCTACGCGGGTGTGATCAGCTCGGGCCCGTGGGTGCTGTCGATCCTCGGCATCCTGCTGATCGGCCTGTTGTCGATCGGCTGGGTGATACCAGACGCGCTGATCACCCAGTTCCAGGTCTCGGTGACCTACCTGATAGCGTGCAGCCTGATATTGACCGGGCCGATGCAGCTGTCGTTTACGCGCTTCACGTCGGACCGCCTGTTCGAACGCCGTGCCGACCTGGTGTTGTCCAACTACCATGCGGTGGCGCTGCTCTGCACGGTGCTGGCCGGCGTGATCGGCCTTGGCTGCGCCGTCTGGGCGTTTCCGGAGCAGTCGGTGCTGTACCGGCTGTTGATGATCGCGGGCTTCGTGATCATGAGCAATATCTGGATCGCGGCGATCTTCCTGTCGGGCATGAAGCAGTACAAGGCCATCGTGTGGACGTTCTTCGTCGGCTACACGATCACGGTGCTGGCTGCGCTGGCGCTGCGCTCGCATGGGCTGGAAGGCCTGCTGGGCGGCTTCGTGTTCGGCCAGCTGTGCCTGCTGGTGGGCATGATCACGCTGATCTACCGCAACTACACGAGCCACCGGTTCATGTCGTTCGAGGTGTTCCAGAAGCGCTACGCATACCCGAGCCTGGTGGCGATCGGCCTGTTCTACAACCTCGGGATCTGGATCGACAAGTTCATGTTCTGGTATGCGCCGTCCACGGGCCAGCCCGTGATCGGCCCGCTGCATGCGTCGATCATCTACGACATCCCGGTGTTCCTGGCCTACCTTGCGATCATCCCGGGCATGGCGGTATTCCTGGTGCGGATCGAGACCGACTTCGTCGAGTACTACGACGCGTTCTACAACGCGGTGCGTGGCGGCAGTTCGCTCGAACATATCGAGGACATGCGCAACACGATGGTCCAGACCATTCGCCTGGGCCTGTACGAGATCGTCAAGGTGCAGGCCATCGCGTCGCTGCTGCTGTTCGTGATTGGCGGCTGGTTGTTGCGGCTGCTGGGTATCTCGGAACTGTACCTGCCGCTGCTCTATGTGGACGTGATCGGCGCCAGCCTGCAGGTGGTGCTGCTGGGTGTGCTGAACATCTACTTCTACCTGGACCGTCGCCGCGAAGTGTTGATGCTGACCGGCACGTTCGTGGTATTGAACTGCGTGCTGACCCGCCTGACGCTGTCGCTGGGACCGGCATGGTATGGCTACGGCTTTGCGGTATCGCTGCTGATCGTGGTGGCCCTGTCGCTGTACCTGCTAGACCGCAAACTCGACCGGCTCGAATACGAGACCTATATGCTGCAGTGAGCATCACCTGCACGGCCATGTGTCCAAGCCGCCGCCTGAATGAGGCGGCGGCTTTTTTTTGGGCCACGTTTTCTTTGTGCCCGCAAGAAAAATGCATCGGTTTGGCGTGCCTGCAACACACGACAAGGCGATTCCCCTCTAATGTAGCCTCGACGTGCCATGGCGCGTTTCGGTAACATGGCGCGGCCGTGCCCGACACCGGCCGCAGTCATCAGAGGGAAGTAGATGAGAATTGCCTCAGTGGAGGACGATGCCGCACAGGCGGAGCAGATCCGTCAGTTGCTGGATGAGGCGGGTTTTACCTGCGCAAGCTTTGCAACCGGTTCCGCATTCCTGCGTGCGCTACGAGACCAGGCGTTCGACCTTGTGCTCATGGACTGGCAATTGCCGGATACCAGCGGTATCGAGTTGGTCAGTTGGGTGCGACAGCACTCGGGCCGCCTGCCGCCGATCCTGTTCCTGACCAGCCGCGTCGACGAAGCCGATATCGTCGCGGGTCTGACCGTGGGCGCTGACGACTATCTTGCCAAGCCGGTGCGGCCGGCCGAGTTCGTGGCGCGTGTACGTGCACTGCTGCGCCGCGCCTATCCCGAGACGGTTCATGACGACGACCTGATCCGCCACGGTGACTACGTGGTGGACGTGCGCCGGCGCAGCATTGCGCTGGCCGGGCAGGCTGTCGACCTGTCACCGCGCGAGTTCGACCTGGCGCTGTTCCTGTTCCGCAACATTGGCCGGCTGATGTCGCGCGAGGTGATCGAGCAGGCGGTCTGGGGCAGGGCCATGGATGCCGGCTCGCGTACGCTGGACACCCATATTTCGCGCCTGCGTATCAAGCTGGCGCTGCGTCCCGGACACGGCGTGCGCCTGACCTCGGTTTATTCGCATGGCTATCGCTTCGAGATCGCGGGTAACACCGATGCCTGAGCCGCGATGCTGCGGTCGCATGGCGCACCTGGACCTGCCGGTGCCGGGGAGCGTGGCACGTGGCGTCTAGTCCAATGTCCCGCAGGACCGCGGCAGCCTTTTTCCATCGGCGCACACGCGTCGAGTGGGTGCTGCTGCTGGCCGCCGTGGTGGTCGCCACCGCCGGGATGGCGCGCCTGGGCTGGTTCGACCGTGCCGATCTCGCGGTGCTCGACTTTGCCATCGCCAGCCAGCCGCATCCGGCACGCAGCGATATCGTGCTGGTGGCCGTGGACGATGCCAGCATCGGCGCCATCGGGCGCTGGCCATGGCGGCGCTCGGTACTGGCTTCCCTGGTTGACCATATCGCGGCCGACAAGCCGCGCGTGATCGGCCTGGACATCATTCTGTCCGAGCCCGATATCCGTTATCCCGCCGACGATCTGGACCTTGAGCGGGCGGTTGCGCGCGCGCGCAACGTGGTGTTGCCCGTGGTGGCGGAGACCACCGTTACAGGTGCCGTCATGCGGTATCCGCTCGATGGGCTGTCAGCCCGGGTTGGCCATATCAACATGACCCCCGATGCCGACAGCGCGGTGCGCTCGGTGTTCCTGCGTGAAGCCAATGGCGATGCCCAGCCGGTCTGGCACTTCGCGGCCGCGATGGCGGCCTATGGCCAGCCATCGAACCCGTCGCCGGAATCTTTCCGGCATGAAACGGCCACCCGGATCGACCATGCAGGCCTGGTGGTCCAGGACAGACTGCGGATTCCCTATGCCGGGCCGCCGGGCACTTTTGCGCGGGTGTCCGTGCTCGATGTTCTGTCGGGGCAGCTTGGTGCAGGCTATTTTTACGGCAAGTACGTGATCATCGGCGCGCTGGGCACCGGCATGGGCGATGTATTTCCTACGCCCGTGTCTGACGATGGCCACGGTATGAGTGGTGCCGAGATTCTGGCCAATGTATTGCAGGCACTGCGCGATGGCACCGGCATCGTGCGGGTTCCTGAGCTGGCAGGCTGGTTTTCCACGCTGCTGCCGATATTGCTGGCCGCGCTGGCCGCATGGATGCTTACGCCGCGCGATGCGTTGATCGCGGTAGGCGTGCTGGTTGCGGCGCTGATCGGTGGCAGCATCATGCTGGCAGGCGGCATGCACCTGTGGTTCGGGCCATCTGCGGCGGTCTTTGGCTGCCTGCTGGTCTATCCGCTATGGAGCTGGCGGCGGCAGGAGGCGGCGCTGCGCTTCCTGTCCGAGGAACTGGTGCGTCTGGCGCGTGAACCGGGGCTGCTGGCGGCGCCGACACGTGTCGACCACTCGCTCGATGGCCGGATGCAGGCGGTCTACGACATGACGGCGCGTTTGCGGGACATGCGGCGCTTCCTGTCCGACGGACTGGAAAGCCTGCCCGA
>VFQP010002008.1_pt1 | contig 24219 bp, 21 predicted proteins | sample 3512351 | NCBI WGS metagenome assembly VFQP01 (sample SAMN10412372, study PRJNA504923) | tailings metagenome | isolation source: Relicate 1 Philex TSF1 revegetated site | place: Philippines: Tuba, Benguet | collected 2017-08-29
CGCATCGCCGCCGCGGATTTCGCACCGGCCGAGGGCGGCGCCGCGTATCCGCCGACGCCGCGTGATCTGCGGCCGTGGTGGACCGTGCTGATCACGCTGCTGTTCGCGCTGGAGCGCTGGATGGCGGCCTCACCGCGGCGGAACCGCGGCCCGTGAACGTCGCCGCGCATCTGCAGCAGGGCCTGACGCGCGCGCGCCGCCGTGCGGTCGCGATCGTTGTGCTGCTCGCGCTGCCGCCGGGTGCCGGACTCGCGGCGCTCGCCTGGCGGCTCCTGGGCATCCTGCCTGCGGTCGCCGTGGCGGTGCTGGGCTGCGGCGTGGCGGTGGTCGTTGCGCTGCGCCGCGCACGTCGCTTCGATCGCGCCTGGCTGGCGCGCACGCTGGACGCGGATCGTGCCGACATGGACGACAGCGCCGCCCTGCTGGTCGCGCCGCCCGCGACGTTGACGCCCCTGCAGCAGTTGCAGCGCACACGCCTGCAGGCACGGATCGAGGCCGATCCCTCGATGCCGCCGCCGACGCCGTGGCCGGCGCGGGCACTCGCGCTGGCCTGGTGCATCGGTGCGCTGCTCGTCGCCGCCGCGTTGTGGTGGCCGGCGTCCGCGGCGCGCACGGACGGGCCGCTGCGGCCGGGCACGCGGGCCGCCAGCGCAGATGCGAAGCCCGTACTGCTGGCACAACGCCTGCAGATCACCGCGCCGGCCTATACCGGCCAGCCGCCGCGCTCGCAGGCCGAACTCGATGCGCAGGCGCCGGCCGGCGCGACGCTGCGCTGGACGCTGCGCTTCTCCCCGCAGCCGCAGCGGGTGGCGCTGCAGCTGCACGACGGCCGCGAGATCGCGTTCTCGCGTGAGGACGCGGACTGGGTGGCCACCCTGCGCCTTGACCAGTCCTGGCTCTATCGCATCGCCGTCGATGGCGTCACCGACCGCGTGCTCGCGCGCGCACAGCCCTGGCGGCTCGATGCGGTGCCCGATCGCCCGCCGGAGATTCGCGTGCGCAGGCCCGAGGCCACGCTGTCCACCTACACCCCCGGCCAACGCCAGTGGCCGCTGGAATTCGAGGTCGGCGACGACCACGGCGTCGCCGCCGACGCGCGTCTGCGCATCACCGTCACCCGTGGCAGCGGCGAGGGCATCACCTTCGAGGACCGCACGCTGTCCCTGCGCGGCCGCGGCGAGGCGCGACTGCGGACGTTCGCGACCACGCTCGACCCGGTCGCGCTCGGTATCGAGTCGGGCGGCGATCTGGTCGCCCAGCTCGAGGTGCGCGACAACCGCCAGCCGACGCCGCAGATCGCGCGCAGCGCCAGCCTGATCCTGCGCTGGCCGCCGCCGGTGCCGGTCGAGGCGGACGGTCTCGAAGGCCTGGCCCGCAACGTGCTGCCGGCGTATTTCCGCAGCCAGCGGCAGATCATCATCGACGCCGAAGCGCTGCTCGCCGAGCAGGCGCGGATCGACCGCAGCGCGTTCGAGCGCCGTTCCGACACGCTGGGCGTCGACCAACGCCTCCTGCGCCTGCGCTACGGCCAGTTCCTCGGCGAGGAGTCGGAAGGCGGTGCACGCCCGCCGCCGACCGCGGATGCGGGAGCGCCGCCACCGCCGCCACGCAAGCCGCTGCCGATCGACGACTACGGCCAGTCGGATCCCCCGGCACCGCAGGCGGACACGGGGTCTGCGGACGATCACGACCACGAGCATGCGGATCACCCGCATGCGCACGACCATGCGCACGCGCACGGCGCCGCCGCCCATGGCGCCGGCGCGCACGACCACGACCACGACCACGCCCCGCAGGACGCGACCACCTTCGGCCGCGCCGAGGACGTACTGTCGACCTTCGGCCACACCCATGATCTGCCGGAAGCGGCGACCCTGCTCGACCCGGCCACCCGCGAACTCCTGCGCGCGGCGCTGCGCGAGATGTGGCAGTCCGAACTGCAGCTGCGCCAGTACGCACCGCGTGCGGCGCTGCCGTATGCCAATCGCGCGCTGGAACTGATCAAGCAGGTGCAGCAGGCCGACCGCATCTACCTTGCGCGGGTCGGCGCCACCCTGCCGCCGGTCGACGTCACCCGTCGCCTCGGCGGCGAGCGCGACGGCATCGCGCCGCGCGCAGCGCCCGCGCCGGAACGCGACGGGTCCGACGAGCCCGCCATCGCGTGGCGCGCGCTGGCCTGGAACGACGCCGTCGATCTCGCGGCCCTGGTCACCTGGGCGCAGGCTCATCCGCGCCAGGTCGACGACCCGCTCGCGCTGCTCGCCGCGGTCGACGCGCTGCAGCGTGACCCGGCCTGCGGCGACTGTCGCCAGGCGCTGCGCGGCCAGCTGTGGCGGGTGCTGCAACGCCCGCTGCCGGCGCCGGCGCGACGCCCCGCTGTCGACGCGATGGGCGCGCGTTACCTCGACGCGCTGCAGGAGGATGCGCCATGAGGCCCGAGGTCTGGCTCGGCATCGTGCTGCTCGCCGGCGCGGCGCTGTCGATCACGCGGCTGCTCGTCGCGCATCTGCGCAGCGCGCAGGGGCAGCGCCCGGCCCTCTGGCGCACGCTCGCGCTGGCCGGGCTGACGGCTGCATCAGCGCTGCTGCTCCATCGGACCTTGCTGCCACCGACGCCGGCCGGTCCCGACACCCTCGTCGTGCTGACGGCGAACGCCGGGGGACTGCCGGTGCCGGCCGGTCCTGTCGTCGCGCTGCCCGAAGCCGACGGCGTCCCGGCCGGCGCCACCCGGATGCCGGACCTGGCGACCGCGCTGCGCCGGCATCCGGATGCACGCGCCCTCGTCGTCCTCGGCGCGGGCCTGCTCCCGCGCGACCGTGACGCCGTCGGCGGACGCGCGCTCGCCTATCACCCCGCGCCGTTGCAGCCCGGGCTCGTCGACATCGAGGCGCCGGACGCGGTCGCACCGGGCGCGCGGTTCACGGTGCGCGGGCGCGTGTCGGGCATCGAAGATGCGCAGGTGGCGCTGTTCGATCCCGCCGGACGTATCGTCGACACCGGCACCGTCGATGCGGACGGCCGGTTCGGCCTCACCGGCACCGCGCGCGGCGCCGGCGCGACGCTGTTCGATGTCGCGCTCCAGGACGTGGCGCCGGGCGCCTGGACCCGCGCGCACGTTCCGGTGGTGATCGACGCGGACGGGCCGATGCGCATCCTGCTGCTCGCCGGTGCACCGAACCCCGATGTTCGTGCCCTGCGTCGCTGGGCCGAAGACGCCGGTGCATCGCTGCGCTGGCGTGCCGCGCTCGGCGGCGGCGCGATGGCCGGCGACGCCCCGGCGCTCGATACCACGCGCCTGGCCGAACAGGATCTGGTGCTGCTCGACGCCCGCGCCTGGGATGGCCTGGGCGCCGCGGCACGCACCACCCTGCTGGCGGCGGTGCGCGACGGCCTCGGTCTGCTGGTGCATGCGCCCGAACCTCCGTCGAACGCGCTGCGCAGCTGGCTGGGCAGTGCAGGACTGGCGATCACCGCGGGGCGGCTGCGCGAATGGCGCGCCGACGCCGGCCCCGACGATCCCGCCCGGCTGCGTGCGTGGTCCGGCCCCGGCAGCGACGATGCGCCCTTCGATCCGCAGCTGGCCGGCGAGGCGCCACCCGCGCTGGGCTATCGGCCGCTGACCGGTGGGCTGCCGGCGGCCGGGCCGGGCGCGGCCGACATGATGCGCTGGCAGGCACTGGGCCAGGGCCGCATCGGTGTCGTCACCGTGGCCGACAGCTGGCAGCTGCCGCTGGCGGGCCGGGCCGATCTGCACGGCGAGTTGTGGAGTGCCTGGGCCGCCGCACTGGCCCGTCCGGCCGGCGCGGCCGTGGCTGGCTTCCGCGGCGAGGCGCGGGTCGGCGAGCGCGTGGCGCTGTGCGACCTGGCGCCCGGCGCGCGCGTGGCGGCGCCCGATGGCCGCGCGATCCTCCCCGTGCCCGATCCGGCCGCCGACGGCTGCGCCGGCCTGTGGCCGCGCGCGCCCGGCTGGCACCGCGTCGACGGCGGCGACGTGCTATGGGTGCGCGGCGTCGACGATGCGCCCGGCGTGCAGGCGGCTGCGCTGCAGGCCGCGACCCGGCGACTCGCGGGCGCCGGCGCCCGCGCGCAGATGCCGCCGCCCCCCGCGATCCCTGCCGTCGTCTGGTTCTTCGCCTGGTTGCTGGTCACCGCGCTGCTGTGGGCGCTGCACCGCATGCGACGCGGGCGCGGCGGCGTCGTCCCCACCGCCTGAGTGCGCCACCCGCGCTGCGGACACGGCCTGTTCACAGATCCTTGAACGGGACTTCGGCGACCCTAGGCGTCCTGCCGCACGTCGGCCTGCCCGGGGTGTGTGGCGTTGCGAGTCCGTGTCCTGTTGTCACTGAGCGTGCTGCTGGCGGCCTGCAGCGATGCGCCCGACGCCCCGCCGCCGCCGCGCCCGGTGATCGTCCAACCGGTCGAAAGCGCGTCCGCCGACCGCACGCTGCGCCTGCCCGGGCGTGTGGAGGCCGCCGAAGGCACCGAACTCGCGTTCCAGGCTGATGGCCGCATCACCCGGTATCGGGTGAGCGACGGCGAACGGGTCGAACGCGGCCAGGTCCTGGCCGAACTCGACGACACCGACTACCGCCTGCAACTGGGCGAGGCCGAGGTCGCCCTGCGGACCGCCGAGGCCGATGTCGCCCGCCGCCGCGGCCTGCGCGACGAAGGCATCCTCGCGCCGGCCGCGGTGGAACAGGCCGAGGCGCAGCTGGCGAGCACGCGCGCGAACCGCGACGCCGCCGCGCGCCAGGTCGGATTCACCCGGCTGCGCGCGCCGTACGCGGGCGTGGTGGTGCGCCGCCTCGCCGCGGCCGGCGTGGTGGTGCCGGCCGGCGAACCGGTGCTGCGGATGCAGGATGCGGACCTGATCGAGGTCGTCGTCGACGTGCCCGAGCGCGACGCCGCGCGCCTGGCGTTCGGTCCCGCACTCGTCGCCCGCGGTCGCGTGCTCGCGTTGCCCGAACTGCCGCCGATGGTCCTGGCCTACCGTGAACATGCGACCGCGCCGGATGCGCAGTCACGCAGCTATCGGCTGGCGCTGCGCGGTACGCCGCCGCCGGGCGCCAACGTACTGCCCGGCATGGCGGTGAAGGTGGCGATCGAAGACCCGGCGCCCGCCACGCTCGCGGCCGGCCAGCACCGTGTGCCGGCGAGCGCGGTGCTGAGCGCGGCCGACGGGCAGGCGGTGGTGTGGATGGTGGGCCAGGACGGCGCCGCGCAGCCGGTGCCGGTGCGGGTGCACGCGATCGAGGGCACGCAGGCGCGCATCGAAGGCGAACTTGCGCCATCGGCGCAGGTGGTCGTCGCCGGGGCACGCCTGCTGCAGGCCGGGCAGATCGTCGAACCGCGCACCCGGCGCTGACCCGGCATGGAGATCGCGCGTTACGCCATCCGCCACCCGGTCAATGTCTGGCTGCTGATCCTCGCCTGCCTGGTCGGCGGCGTGTTCGCCTATTTCAATCTCGAGCGGCTGGAAGACCCCGAGTTCACGATCAAGGAAGCGGTCGTGACCACGATCTACCCCGGCGCCAGCGCCGAACAGGTCGAGCGCGAAGTCAGCGACGTGCTCGAAAGCGCGGTCCAGCAGCTCACCCAGCTCAAGCAGGTGCGCACGACGTCGCGGCCCGGCTATTCCGAGCTGCGGGTGGAGATCCTCGAGCGCTATTCCAGCGAGGAGATTCCGCAGATCTGGGACGAGTTGCGGCGCAAGATCAACGACACCGCGCCCAGCCTGCCGCCCGGTGCGCAGGCACCGGTGGTCAACGACGATTTCGGCGATGTCTTCGGCCTGTACTACGCGATGACCGGCGACGGCCTCACCCGCACCGAGCTGCACGAGGCCGCCAAGACCCTGCGCCGCGGCTTGTTGCCGGTGGAGGGCGTGGGCAAGATCGAGATCGCCGGCGCGATCGAGGAACGGTTCGTCGTCGAGATTCCGCAGGCGCGCCTCGCCGCGCTGCGCATCGCGCCCGAGGAGATCGCCGGCGCACTGGCCGATGCGGAAACCGAACTGCACGCCGGTGGGCTGCGCAGCGAGGACCTGTACCTGCGCGTCGCGCCCGGCGGCGCCTTCGATACGCTGCAGGCCCTGCGCACGTTGCCGGTGGGGCGCGGCGATGCGCGGGTGACCCTCGGCGACATCGCGCAGATCCGCCGCGAGTTCGCCGAGCGGCCGGCCCAGATCATCCGCCACGACGGGCGCGAGGCGCTGACCATCGGCGTCGCCGGCCTGCCGTCGGTGAACATCGTCGACGTGGGCAAGGCCGTCGACGCGGCCCTGGCGCGGCTCGAGCCGACCCTGCCGCTCGGCGTCGAACTGCATCCGGTCTACCAGCAGGCCGATGTCGTCGACGCGGCGGTCACCAGCTTCGCGATCAACGTGGCGATGTCGCTGGGCATCGTGATCGGCGTGCTGTGTCTGGTGATGGGCTGGCGCGCCGGCGTGATCATCGGCAGCGTGCTGCTGCTGACCGTCGGCGGCACGCTGCTGGCGATGTACCTGCTGGGCCTGCAGCTCGAACGCGTGTCGCTGGCGGCGCTGGTGATCGCGATGGGCATGCTGGTCGACAACGCCGTGGTGATCTGCGACGGCATGCAGGTGCGGCTGCGCCAGGGGCACTCGGCGATGCGCGCGGCGCGCGAGTCGGTCAGGCTGACGCAATGGTCGCTGCTCGGCGCGACCATCATCGGCATCCTCGCGTTCGCCGGCATCGGCCTGTCGCAGGACACCACCGGTGAATTCCTGTTCTCGCTGTTCTCGGTGATCCTGATCTCGCTGCTGCTCAGCTGGGTGCTGGCGATCACCGTGGTGCCGCTGCTGGGCTACTGGTGGCTGGCGTCGAAGGACGCGCGCGAGCGCGACGACGAAGACGGACGCGACGGCGACGGCGATGCGGGCGACAGCCCCTACCGGGGCAGGTTCTACGACCGCTTCCGCGGCGTGCTCGATGCGCGGCTCGGTCGCGCCGGCCTGACCGTGACCCTGGCGACACTGCTGACCATCGGCTGCGTCGTCGGATTCGGCTTCCTGCCGCAGTCGTTCTTTCCGCCCGCGTCCACGCCGATGGCCTTCGTCGACATCAACACCCGCCAGGGTAGCGACATCCGCGCCACCGACGCCGCGGTGCGCGAGGTCGAGGATTATCTGGCCGATGCGTTTCCCGAGGTGCGCAGCCGGGTCGCGTTCGTGGGGCAGGGCGCGTCGCGCTTCATGCTGACCTACGCGCCGGCGATGCCCGACAGCGCGTTCGCGCAGGTCATCCTGCTGGTCGACGATGCCGACGTGCTCGAGGACATGCTCACCCGGCTCAATCGCGAAGCCGGTGAGCGCTTCCCGGAACTGCGCGTGCACGCGGCGCGGCTGATGTTCGGCGGCGCGTCCGAGGCGCGCGTCGAGGCGCGCTTCAGCGGTCCCTCGGGCGAGACGCTGCGCGAGATCGCGGCGCGTGCCGAGGCCATTTTCCGCGACACGCCGATGCTCGAGAACGTGCACCACGACTGGGGCGAACGCGAGCTCGTGCTGCGGCCGCGGCTGGATCTGCAGCGCATGGCCGAGGCCGGACTCGGCCGACAGGACATCGCCCAGGCGCTGACCATGGCCACCGAAGGCGTGCCGCTGGCGGTGCTGCGCGAGGGCGATGCGCAGCGCCAGGTGCTGCTGCGCGCGCCGGACGACGAGCGCCCTGCGCCGGAAGGCCTGCTCGATCGCCTCGCCTGGAGCGCGGGCGCGACGGCCTACGTCCCGATCGCCCAGGTGGCCGATCGCGTCGACGTGGTGCAGGAGGACGCCGCGATCCAGCGCCGCGATCGCGTGCGCACCATCGCCGTGCAGGCCGAGCCGGTGGTCGGCGTGGAGGCGAGCGACGCCCATGCCGACATCCGCGAGGCGATCGAAGCCATGCCGCTGCCGCCCGGCTACACCCTGACCTGGGGCGGCGAATTCGAGAGTTCCGGCGATGCGCAGACGGCCCTGATGCGCACGCTGCTGCTGCCGTATCTGGGCATGATCCTGGTGACCGTGCTGCTGTTTTCCCGCGTGCGCCAGCCGGTGGTGATCTGGCTGGTGGTGCCGATGTCGATCTGCGGCGTGACCATCGGGCTGGCGATCTCCGGCCAGCCGTTCGGCTTCGTGGCGCTGCTCGGTCTGCTCAGCCTGACCGGCCTGCTGCTCAAGAACGCGATCGTGCTGGTGGAGGAGATCGACCGCCGGATGGCCGGAGGCGGCAATGGCCGCGCCGCGATCGTCGAAGCGACGACGAGCCGCCTGGTGCCGGTGACGATGGCGGCCGGCACCACGGTGCTGGGCATGGTGCCGCTGCTGTTCGACGATCTGTTCGCATCGCTGGCCGTGACGATCATGGGCGGTCTGGCGTTCGCGACCGTGCTCACCCTGGTCGTCGTGCCGTGCCTGTACCTGCTGGTCTTCAAGGTGCCGCGCGACGACGACCGCAGGACCGAGGAGGCACGCGCATGAAGATCTCCAGGCTCGGTGTCCTCGCGGCCGCGCTCGCGCTCGCCGCCTGCAGCACGCCGCCGGTGCGCGAGCGGCCGCCGCTGCCGGCGGCCTACTACGCGCCCGCGGGTGATGCCGCGCGGCCGGCCGATCCGGCGGCGCTCGCATACTGGTGGCGCCAGTTCGACGATCCGCTGCTGGCGGAACTGGTCGAGACCGCGCTGGTCCGCAATCTCGACCAGCAGGCGGCGCTGGCCCAGCTGCGCATCGCACGCGCGCAACTGCGGCAATCCCGCGCGGCGCTGCTGCCGCGGCTCGATCTCGGCGGTCAGGCCAGCCGCCAGATCATCAATACCGATGCGCTGGCCGACACGCCGCTGGGCGAAGAATTCGATGTCGGCGGTGACGTCAATTTCGACACCTGGCAACTGGCGCTGCAGGCCGAGTGGGAAGTGGATCTGTTCGGCGCGAACCGGCTGCGCCGCGACGGGGCCGGGCGCCAGGTGCAATCGGCCGAGGCGCAGCTGGTGGCGGTGCGCCTGGGCGTCGCGTCCAATCTCGCGCAGGGCTACGTGCAGGCGCGCGCGCTGCTCGCCCAGCGTGCACTGCTCGACGAAGGCGTGCGCATCGCGCGCGAGGCCGAGCGTGTCGCCGACGGGCGCTTCCGGCTGGGCGAGGTCACCCGCCTGGATGTGGAAGCCGCCGGCGCGCAGCGCGCGGCGCTCGAAGCGCAGCGCGGCGACATCGACGCCGGTCTCGCCGAAACCGCGTTCGCGCTGGATACGCTGATCGACCGGCCGCACGGAACGGTGCTACAGCGCCTGGGCGATGGCACGCGCGTGCCGATGGCCGATGCCGGGATTCCGCGTGGCCAGCCGATGGATCTGTTGCGCCGGCGACCCGACGTCATCGCCGCGGTCGCCGGGCTGGAGGCCGCCGAACTGGCGGCGCTGGCCAGCCGCCGCGACCTGTTCCCCAAGCTGGGGGTCAGCGCGGCGCTCGGGCGCAGCGGGGTCGCGATCGGCGATCTGTCCGGCGCTTCGGACCTGCGCTCGCTCGCCGCGCAGCTCGGGTTTCCGTGGCTGGACTTCGGCGCCAGCCGCGCGGCGATCGATCTCGCCGACGCGCAGGCCGACGCCGGCTTCGTCGAGCTGCGCCAGGCGCTGGCCACCGCATTGCAGGAGGTCGAGACCGCGACCGCCCAGCTCGCCGCGCGCGGGGCGCAGCGCGCCGCCCGTGGGGAGGCGCTGTCACGCGCCGAACGCACCCGGGCGATGGCCCGACGCACCTACGAGGTGGGCCTGGCCAACCTCGCCGACCTGCTCGATGCCGAGCGCGCATGGCTCGATGCACGCCAGCAGGCGCTCGACACCGAGCGCGCCGTCGCACTCGCACAGATCGCGCTCTACACCGCGCTGGGCGGTGGCTGGCGTGCGCCGGACGCCGCCGCGCCGCAGGAGGCCGCGGTACGCGACACCATCGAGTCCGTGCCCGATCGCATCCGCGCACCCGCGTCGCCCGCTGGCGATTGAGTCGCCGAGAGGTGGGCGCCCGGATGCGTGCTCGCCGCAGCGGAGGCGTGGCCGACGATCCGCCCGTGCGCCGAAGCACGCGCCTCCGCTCCGCTCGCGCCGGGGTGCGGGCCGGAGGCCGATCGACTAGGCTCGCGCGTCCCGCGACCCCGCGGAAAGGAGCGATGACGATGCAGAGAGAACCCGCAGGCGGCGGCCGTCCGACGTCGAATACGGCGCCGCGCGCATGCGCACTGGCGGTCGTCGCGTGGGTGCTGCTGGCGAGCGGATGCGCGCCGCCGCCCGGCGAGTTCGGCGGCGGCGCGGCGTCGGGGTCCGCCGGCGCACCTGCGGACGGCGACGCGCTGCTGGCCTACGAGCACACGGTGGGTGTGGAGCTGGCGTCCGAGGCGATCGTGCCGCGCCTGCAGGCCATCCAGACCGCCTGTCGCGACGCGCGGTTCGGGGCGTGCACGCTGCTCGAAGCCCAGCAGTCGGCCGGCGACTGGCCGCGCGCGCGGGTCGTGCTGCGCATGGCCCCGGCCGGCATCGAGCCGATGATCGCGCTGGCCGGCGAAGACGGTGACGCCGGCGAGCGCAGCACGCGCACGGAGGATCTCGCGGTCGCCGTACGCGACACCCGCACCGCACAGGACCGTCTGGCCAGGGAACTGGAGCGCCTGCAGGCCTTCGAGGGACGACCGGGGCTGTCGGTGGCCGACATGATCGCGCTCGCCGAACGCATGGCCGCGACCGAAGCGCAGATCGAGGCCGCGCAGCGCGAGGCGGCCCAGCAGCGTCGACGCATCGACACCCAGTTGCTGACCGTCGACCTGCGCGCGCGCAGCGGCGCCGGGAAGCGCGGTGAAGTCGCGCGCGCAGTCGCTGACATCGGCGACACGCTCGCGATGGGCACGGCCTGGACCATCCGCGCCGCGGCGTTCCTGTTGCCGCTGGGTCTGGTGCTGGTGGCGGCCGGCGCGGGCCTGCGCACGTGGTGGCGAGGCCGGCGCCGGGCCTGAGCCTGCGCCCGGACCTGCGCGGTTGTCGGGGGCAGGGGGGTGGGGCAGACTCGGATGGCCGCGGCCCGGCCGTCGGCACCCGATGCGCGCTCATGCGCCGCCTATGGCGCAGGCCTCGCCTGCGCCTCGTCTCCAGGAGAACGCCGTGGTCACTCGTCGTGATGCCCTGAAACTCTCGCTCGGCGCCGGTCTCGCACTGGCCGCGCCCAAGTTCGTCTTCGCCGCGCCCACCGGTGCCGCGATCACCCGCGCCATTCCGTCCAGCGGCGAACGCCTGCCGGTGATCGGCCTGGGCAGTTCGGCCACGTTCTCGCGCGCCGCGGGCGACGATGCGGCGTCGCTGTCGGACGTGCTGCGCACCCTGATCAGCGAGGGCGGCAAGGTCTTCGACACCGCGCCGAGCTACGGCGAGTCCGAAGCCGTGGCCGGCCGCGCCGTGCAGCAGCTCGGCATCGCCGACGAGGTGTTCTGGGCGACCAAGGTCAACGTCGCCGGCCGCGAGGCCGATGCCAAGGCCGATCCGGACCGCGCGCGTGCGCAGCTCGACACCTCGTTCGAGCGCCTCGGCCGCACTGCGATCGATCTGATCCAGGTGCACAACCTCGGCGATATTCCCACCCAGCTGGGCCTGCTCAAGGCACTGAAGGCCGAGAAGCGCGTGCGCTACATCGGCGTCACGTCCACCAGTAAGCCGGCCTATCCGAAGCTGATCGAGACCATGCGCAACGAGCCGCTGGATTTCATCGGCGTCGACTACGCGGTCGACAACCGCGACGTCGAGGAGACCATCCTGCCGCTGGCCGCCGAACGCGGCATCGGCGTGCTGGTCTATGCACCGTTCGGGCGCACCCGGCTGTGGCAGCGCGTCGCCGACCGACCGGTGCCCGACTGGGCGCAGGATTTCGACGCGACCACCTGGGGCCAGTTCTTCCTCAAGTTCGTGGTCTCGCACCCGGCCGTGACCTGCGCCACCCCGGCCACCAGCCGCGTCGCCAATCTGGTCGACAACCTCGGCGCCGGCCGCGGACGCCTGCCCGATGCCGACCAGCGCCGGCGCATGATCGAACTGATCGACGGCCTGCCGGCAGCGAGCTGAGGCAGGTCCGGGTCACTGCTGCCATCCCCGCGTCGGCGGGGATCCAGCGACTTCTGGCCTGCAATGCCAGATGCTGGACACCCGTCTGCCCGGTCCCGCGTGAGCCGCGGGAACGACGGCCGGGTGGAAGGGGTCAGACCGCCCTCGATCCGTCCGTCCCAGGCGTCGCCTGCAGCGGTCACCCCGCCGGCGGGGTGAACCGGCCCAGCGGAATGCGCAGATAGCGCCGGCCGTTCGCCTCGGGTTCCGGCAGGCGGCCGCCGCGGATGTTGACCTGCAATGCATGCAGCATCAGGGCGGGCAGCGGCAACGTGGCGTCGCGCGCCTGCCGGGTCCGGACGAACGTCGCCTCGTCGACATTGCCGGCCAGATGGATGTTGCGCGCACGCTGTTCGGCCACCGTGCTCATGCAGGCCGGATCGCGACCGTCCTTGCCGTAGTCATGACCGACGAACAGCGCGGTGTCGTCGGGCAGGGCGAGGATGCGCTGCAGCGTGGCGTAGAGCTGGTGCGCATCGCCGCCCGGGAAGTCGGCGCGCGCGGTGCCGCTGTCGGGCATCATCAGCGTGTCGTGGACGAAGGCGTTGCTGCCGATCAGATAGCTGATCGAGGCCATCGTGTGGCCCGGCGAGAACAGCACCCGCGCCTGCAGCGCACCGATGGCGAAGGTGTCGCCGTCGGCGAACAGCCGGTCCCACTGGCGGCCGTCGGTGGCGAGATCGTCGAGGCCGTAGAGGTCCTTCCACAGCGCCTGCACGCCGGTCACCCGCTCGCCGATCGCCATCGGCGCACCCAGGCGCTCCTTGAGGTACGCCGCAGCCGAGAAATGGTCGGCATGCGGATGCGTGTCGAGTAGCCACGCGACCTCGAGCCGCTCGCGTTCGACATGGGCCAGCAGGGCGTCGGCATTGGCGGTCGCCACGTGGCCCGCCTTCTCGTCGAAATCGAGCACCGGGTCGATGATCGCGGCCTGGCGGCTGGCCGGATCGGCGACCACGTACTGGAAGCTGCCGGTCTTCTCGTCGTAGAGCGAGTGGACCAGCGCGTCGTCGCGCGGGTGGTGCTGCCAGCGCATCGGGCCCTCAGCCTTCCTCTTCGGTCTCGAATTCGACCACGGCGTCGAGATCGAAGGCCAGTGCCTCGACCGCTTCGCGCACCTTGCGCGCGGTCGCCTGGTTGCCGACCTCGACCTCGATTTCGTGCATCTTCGGCCCGGCGACATCGCTCAGGCCGGCGGAGCTCGAATCGGCGTCGTCCATGTGCGGCATGAGGTCGTCGATCTCCTCGACGTGCTCGATGCCGTCCACGCTGGACAGGAGATTGATCACCGCGCGGGCGGTGTCGTCGCTGCCGGTGAGGCGGATGCGGAGCATGGGCATGTCGGGGTCCTTGGTGCGGAAGTTGGCGTGCAGGCTAGGCAGCGCACTGGAAAACTGATGTGACGATGCCTGCGCCGTTCTGTCATGCGCCGCGGAGTAGGCTGCGCGCATGAATCCTGCCGATCCCGACGCGCCCCGGGCGCCCGATTCCGCCGACGTGCAGCTGCGCCCGCTCGAGCGCGGCGATCTGCACTTCGTCCACGAACTCAACAACAACCGTGCGGTGATGAGCTACTGGTTCGAGGAGCCGTACGAATCCTTCGTCGAACTCGAGGAATTGTTCCGCAAGCACATCCACGACCAGAGCGAGCGTCGCTTCATCGTCGAGGACGGCCACCACACGCGGGTGGGCCTGGTCGAGCTGGTCGAGATCGACCACCTGCACCGGCGCGCCGAGTTCGCGATCATGATCTCGCCCGCGCACCAGGGCCGCGGGTATGCGCGGCCGGCGACGGCGCTGGCGATCGCCTATGCGTTCCGGGTGCTGAATCTCTACAAGCTGTTCCTGCTGGTCGACGTGGACAACGCCGCGGCGATCCACGTCTACGAATCCCTGGGCTTCCAGCGCGAAGGCCTGCTCGTGGACGAGTTCTTCAGCGACGGCCGCTACCGCAGTGCGATCCGGATGTGCCTGTTCCAGCACCAGGCGCTGGGCAGCGACGACAGCCGCCGCGACGCCTGACTGGGCATCTCATGCCGGGCGCACGCGTTCGAACATCAGCGTGGTCGAGTCGCCGTACACCGTGGGTCCCGTCTCGACGTAGCCGAGCCTGGCGGCCAGCCTGCGTGACGGCGCGTTGTCCGGATCGATGATGCAGACGCTGCGCCCGCCGAAGGGCTGGGCATCGAACCAGGTGTGCATCGCCTGCGTGGCCTCGAACGCGATGCCACGGCCATGGGCGTCGCGTGCGAACACCCACGCGCCTTCGGGCGAGGCGGCGAACGCATCGCCGAGGCCGCGACGGAAGTCCGCGAAACCGGCGCCGCCGATACAGCGGCCGGTCTCGCGCTCGATCACCGCGAAGATGCCGAAGCCGAACGCGGTCCAGTGCCCGATGTAGCGCAGCAGGCGGTTCCAGATGTCCTCGTCGCTGGGCAGGCTCGAGGTGATGTGCCGCATCACCTCGGGGTCGCGGATCATCGCGCGCAGGGCGTCGAAATCCTCGATCGCGTGCGGGCGCAGCAGCAGGCGTTCGGTCTCGATACGCACCGCGCTCAGCCTGCGGGCGGCCTGCGCACCGGCACCGTGATGTTGCACAGGTCGATGTGGCCGGCCGGCTGCAGGTACCAGTCGTCGCGCCGGTTGCGGCGCGATTCGACCACGGCGTCGAACAGCGGCGTATCGGTGCGCAGCACCTCGATCGGCGTGCGCTCGGCGGGCGGCACCTCGGACGCGAGCCGGATCGCGCGGATCGGCGCTCGCTGCGCCGGATCCTCGTAGAAGCCGAGCGGGCCGGTGCCGCGCGGCAACACGCTGAGCAGTTCCATGCCCTGCAGTACGCGGCCGACGACGGTGATGTTGCGGTCGAGCTGGCGCGGCGACTGCCCGGTCACCACGTAGAGTTCGGTGCCGTTGCTGGAGTCGGGCGCCATGTCGCGGCCCGCGCCCAGGGTGCCGTAACAATGCGCGAGCCACGCGCGGCCGGTTTTCGGATCACGCGCGGCGGGGAAGCCGTCGGCGAAGCCGGTCTCGGCGGCCCAGCCGTCCGGATCGGGCAGCGCATGGAAAGCCAGACCCGCCGCCGCGCGGTCGAATTCGGCCGGCAGCGCGGCGCGGGCGCTGCCGATCGGCTTGCCGGGCACGCCGTCTTCAGTGATGTCGCCGAACTGCACGACGAAATTGTCCTGCGCGCGGTACAGCGTGAGTCCGTCCCAGAACCCTTCGCGCGCGAGTGTGCGGATGTTGGCGACGTGCTGCGGCGCGAAGCCGGGCGCGAGCTCGATGATTACGCGGCCGCCGGCGACGTCCATGTACAGCGTGCTGTCCGGGGCCGGCGTGCGCCAGTCGGCGGAGGTCGAGGCATCGAGCAGCGCCTGCGTGGTGCGTCGTTCCACAGGCGGCGCCTCGGACGCCGCGGCGCGTGCACCGGTGCAGGCCGGCAGTCCGGCGAGCACGGCGATGGACAGGGCAAGGGCGAGCGGCGCGGCGCGGGACGGCGTGGTCGGCATGGAGGCATCCGGCGAGGTCGGGAGCCCGATTGTGGCCGAGTCCGACGCATCGCATGACTAGCGGCACATCCGCTATACCGAAGTCCGCACTAGTATCGACCTCGACCTAGCGGAGGTGGCCATGGCCGACATCCCGGACGACAGCGAACTGCAACTGCGCAAGTTTCAGAAGGAGCTGAGCGCGGGCACGGTGTCGCTGGCGCTGCTGGCGGTGCTGGGGCGCAGCGCCACACCGATGTACGGCTACCAGATCGCCAAGCGTCTGGAATCGCTGGACGGCGTGCTGAGTGGCAAGCAGAGCGCGCTGTACCCGGTGCTGCGCAACCTCAGCGCGGCCGGCCTGCTCGACAGCCACACCGAGCCGTCCGCGGCCGGGCCGCCGCGCCGCTACTACCGCATCACCGAGGCAGGGCGGATCACCCTGCAGCAGTGGACCGCCGCATGGCGAGCCACGCGGGATTCCGTCGACGCCGTCCTGGAGGGGATACGCGAATGAACACCAGCCACCTGCCCACGAGCATTCCCGCCTATCTCGACCAGCTGCGCCGTGCACTGGCCGGCGCCGACCCGGCCCTGGTCCAGGACGCGCTCTACGACGCCGAGGAATACCTGCGTTCGGAACTGGCCGAGCAGCCCGGCAGGTCCGAGGCCGAGGTCATCGCGTCGGTCGCCTCGAGCTACGGCGCCCCGGACGAGGTGGCCGAGATCTACCGCGACACCGAGGTCAAGGTGCAGACCGCCCTGCAACCGCCGGCGCCCAGGCCGCGCACGTCGCGGGTCGGACGTTTCTTCGGCGTCGCCGCCGATCCACGCACGTATTCGTCGCTGTTCTACATGGTGCTGTCGCTGGCGACCGGCATCTTCTACTTCACCTGGGTCGTCACCGGGTTCTCGGTGTCGCTGGTGCTGATCGGCATTCCGCTGCTGATCCTGTTCTTCGGCTCGGTGCGGGTGCTGTCGCTGGTGGAAGGCCGGCTGGTGGAAGTGATGCTCGGCGAACGCATGCCCAGGCGCCCGCTCTATGCCGCCCGCGGCCGCAACTGGCTGCAGCGCATCGGCGACATGTTCACCGACGTGCGCACCTGGAGCACGCTGCTGTACATGCTGATGATGCTGCCGCTGGGCGCCGTGTACTTCTCGGTCAGCGTCACGGCCTTCTCGCTCGCACTGAGCCTGGTGGCGGCGCCCCTGGCGGCGTGGACGGGGCTCGCGGCATCGGGCGTGACGACGTACGGCTGGACACTGCTGAGCTGGTCGGACGGCAGCGGCCTGTCGACGTCGATCCCGCTGTGGGCGACGCCGCTGGCACTGGCGGCCGGGGTGCTGCTGCTGTTCGTGAGCCTGCACCTGGTGCGCGGCATCGGGCGCGTGCATGGCCTGGTCGCCAAGCATCTGCTGGTGCGCACGGCGCAGTACAGCTGAGACGGGGCGACGCGGCGGCCGCGCGCCGCCACGGGACCTGCGCGATACGGCGCGGAGCCGCGCCTGGTCGCGGACGACCCGCTCACCGTCAGCCACCGACCGGGGGCGCAGGCGGCCGCCCCGGGCACCGCGTTGGTCGATGGATGTCGCCGCGTTCGTCCGTCCGCTGGGCGGGCCGTCGGATACGGCGTCGTCGGCACCGCGCGCGTCGTGCCGTCGCCTGGCCGGTTCACGCGTGGGCCACGCCGCAGGGCGCGCGGCCTAGAACGCAAAAGGCCGCCCCGTGGGCGGCCTTGCTGCGTGGGTGACGCGGGTTGGGGTCAGACGCCGGCGACGCGGCGCGCGGACCTGAAGCGCGTGGCCCAGTACCCGCTGTCGAGTTCGGACACCATCACGTCCTTGCCCGAGCGCGGCGCGTGGACGAAGCGGCCTTCACCGAGGTAGATGCCGACGTGGTCGATGCGGTTGCCACGACGTCCGAAGAACACCAGATCGCCGGCATTGAGCGATGCGCGCTCGACGCGCTCGCCGTTCTGGGCCATGTCGCGCGAGACGCGGGGCAGATCGATGCCGAGCGCGGTGCGGAATACGTAGCCGACCAGGCCGCTGCAGTCGAAGCCGCTGTCCGGGCTGGAGCCGCCCCAGCGGTAGGGGGTGCCGATCAGGGTGAGTGCGCGCTTGAGCAGGCTCTCGACGCGGCCGTCGGCGGCGACCGGCTTGTCGACCTCGAGGGCGATGAGCTGGTTGATGTCGCTGGCCAGCAGCATCTCGGGCTGCGGCAGTTGGACGGTCGGGGCCGCAATGGCCTTGGCGACCGAAGTGGACTGGAGCGCTTCAAGCTGATCGGCCGAGTCGGCGGCGAGTCCCGGGCCGGCGAAGGCGGGGGCGGCGGCGAACATCAGGGCGCTGGCAACAAGGGCAGTACGGAGGCGGCGGGTGGCGCGGGCGCCGGGCTGTGCGTCTGTCATCGTCACGTGGGTTTCACTTGTCGCGGACCAGCGGGGGAAGCTACCGGACGAAAGTGCACGAGATGTTAAATAAAACTTAATGAATGCGACTAAGTGCCCGTTTCTGATCACAATTCAGTGAAGAACGCGTCGAGAGCCCGTGTAGGTCCGTTGCCAGTAGCTGCCGTCGAGATGGTCCAGCCGTACCGTGCCACCGGTGCTGGGTGCGTGCACGAACCGGCCCTCGCCGACGTAGATGCCCACGTGCGTGACCGCGGCACCGCTGCCGAAAAACACCAGGTCACCCGGCGCCAGGCGGCCCGGATCGATCTTCGGCCCCTGGTAGGCGTAGAGCTCGCGCGAGGTCCGCGGCAGGCGCAGATCGAGCATGTCGCGGAACACGTAGTTCACCAGCCCGCTGCAGTCGAAGCCGCCTTCGGGGGTGTTGCCGCCGTAGCGATAGGGCGTGCCGACCAGGCTGATCGCGCGCATCAGCACCGCGTTGGCCGCGGCCGGGTCGGCCGGTGCCACGGGCGTCCAGGTCCGCGCCCCCGGCGGGGTGCTCGAGGCCTGCGGCGTCGGCCGCACGTCCGGCCGGCCGCAGGCCGACAACGCGACCGCGAGGGCCGTCAACGCGAGCGCACGGACGATGATTGGCGCGGATGTGGCGGAGTCCGGATAATGCGGGGTCGGGGTCACGTGGCGCATCCGTCGGCGAACTGCCGGCATCGTGCCGCAATCCCGCCTTTTTCCTCAAGCGGACCTGTCCGCGTTACCGGGTATTCCAATGAAGATCGAGAAAGACCGCGTCGTCCGTTTCCACTACAGCGTTGCGGAGGCCGGCGGCGAGCCGGTGGAGACGTCGCGCGACCGCGAGCCGCTGGCGATCCTGTTCGGCCACGGCAACATCATCCCGGGGCTGGAGAAGGCGATGGACGGCCGCGAAGCCGGCGAGACGTTCAAGGCCGACGTCACCGCCGCGGACGCCTACGGCGAGCGCCGCGAGGGCATGAGCCAGCGCGTGCCCAAGAAGCATTTCGGCGCGCAGAAGCTCGCCCCCGGCCAGCAGGTGGTGCTCAACACCAGCTTCGGCCCGCGCGCGGTGACGATCGAGAAGGTCGGCATGAGCGTCGTCGACGTCGACCTCAACCACCCGATGGCCGGCAAGGACCTGCAGTTCGACATCGAGATCGTCGACGTGCGCGAGGCGTCCAAGGAAGAGATCGAGCACGGCCACGTGCACGGCGAAGGCGGTCACCAGCACTGAGGTCCGCGACGCGGCGCGTTGCCCGGACGCGCCGCGGTCGCTGCCGATCGCAGGCCGGGCATACGCGCGAACAGGGACGAGCCAGATGCAGACCCCGAGACTTGGACCGGTGGCCTCGGGCGACCGGCTCACCGTGATGGACATGCTGCGCGGCGTGGCGCTGCTCGGCGTGTTCGCCATGAACATCGAGTGGTTCTCGCGGCCGATGCAGGAGATGGGCAGCGGCATTCCGGCCGGTGCCGCCGGGCTGGACCATGCCGTCGCCTGGGCCGTCCACGTGCTGGTGGCCGGCAAGTTCTGGACGATGTTCTCGCTGCTGTTCGGCATGGGCTTCGTGCTGATGGCCGACCGGATCGCCGCGGCCGGTCACAGTGTCGAGCGCGTGTTCTCGCGGCGCATGGCCGCACTGTTCGTGTTCGGCCTGCTGCACATCGCGCTGCTGTGGCCGGGCGACATCCTGCACACCTATGCGATGGCCGGTCTGTTGCTGATGGTGATGCGCGGGCTGGCGCCGGTGTGGCAGCTGGTGTCGGGCCTGGCGCTGTATTTCGGCATGGCGGCGTTCTATCTCGCCAATGCGGGCCTGTTGCTGGTGGTGCCGGACGCGATGCTGGACGACATGCGCACCCAGTTCGCGGCCTCGGCGGCCAGCGCGGCGGTGATCTATCCCGACGGCGGCTTCCTGGCGGTGACCGGTCGCCGGCTGCTCGATTACATCCAGGTCGGCCTGCAGGGCCAGCTGGTGCTGGTGCCGATGGCGGCCGGCGTATTCCTGGTCGGCGCCTGGCTGATGCGCGGCGGCTGGCTGCGCGACCCGGCGGCGCATCGCCGGTTCTGGTGGCGGCTGCTGGCGATCGCCCTGCCGCCGGGCCTGCTGTTGACCGCGGCGGGCGTCGCCGTGGGCACGTCCTTTTCCGGCGGCATCGTCGATCCCCGCGCCATCGCGTCCGCGGGCCTGATGCTGCTCGGCGCCCTGCCGCTGTCGCTGGCCTATGTCGCGCTGCTGGTGCTGGCCTGGTCGTCGGCCACCGGCGCCCGGGTGCTGGGCGTGCTGGCGCCGGCCGGGCGCATGGCCCTGACCCACTATCTGGCGCAGTCGCTGGTCTGTTCGCTGCTGTTCTACGGTTACGGGTTCGGCCTGTGGGGCGAGCTGGGCCGTGCGGCGCAGACGGGCGTGGTGCTCGGCGTCTTCGCCGTGCAGGTGGGCGTGAGCCACGTCTGGCTGGCCCGCCATCGCTACGGTCCGCTGGAATGGCTGTGGCGCTGGGCCACGTACGGGCAACGTCCGCAGTGGCGGCGCACGCTGGCGCCCGCATGATGCACCGGGCCTCGGCATGAGCGCCCGCGACGACGTGTTGATCGTCGGCGGCGGCGTGATCGGCCTCGCCAGCGGACTGGCGCTGCTGCAGACGGGCCGCAGCGTGCGGGTGCTGGAGGCAGGCACGGCCGGCTGCGGCAGTTCCCACGGCAACTGCGGCACGATCACACCGAGCCACGCCGCGCCGCTGGCGGCGCCCGGCACGATCGGCAAGGCGCTGCGCTGGATGTTCACGCCGGACGCGCCGTTCCGGGTGAGTCCGCGCGTCGATCCGGCGCTGTGGGCGTGGATGCTCGGCTTTGCCCGCCGCTGCAACCGTCGCGACTGGCTGCGCGCGATGCAGGCGCGCGCGACGATCCTGCAGGCCTCGCGCGCAGCGTTTCCGGACTGGCTCGCGGCGCACGGTATCGACTGCGAATTCGAGCCCTCGGGCGTCGACCACGTCTATCGCGACCGCGCCCAGTTCGAGGCCTATGCCGAAGAGGCGGCGCAGCTGCGCGCGCTGGGCATCCCGGTCGAGACCGTCGACGGCGCCGACTATCTGCGCGACGAACCCGCGCTGCGTGACGGCGTCGTCGGCGCGGTGCGGTTCGACGGCGATGCGCGTCTGCGCCCGGACCGCTACGTGGCCGGTCTGGCCCGCGCGTTCCGCGCTGCCGGCGGGGCTCTGGTCGAGCACTGCGAAGTGCAGGCGGTCGAGGACACCGCGGACGGTGTGCGCGTGCGCACCGCGCACGGGGTGTTCGACGGGCGCGACCTGCTGCTGGCGACCGGCGCATGGTCGCCGCTGCTCGCCCGCAGCCTGCGCCTGCGCGTGCCGGTGCAGCCGGGCAAGGGCTATTCGATCACCTATTCGCGGCCGTCGCTGACCCCGCGGCGGCCGATGGTGCTGCACGAGCGCAGTGTCTGCGTGACCGCGTGGGACAGCGGCTTCCGGCTCGGCAGCACGATGGAATTCTCCGGCTACGACCGGTCGCTCAATCGCGTGCGCCTGGAGGCGCTGGAGCGGGGCGCCGCCGAATACCTGCACGTGCCGACCGGGCCGGTGCGCGAGGAGGAGTGGTACGGCTGGCGGCCGGTGAGCGTCGACGACATGCCGCTGATCGGGCCGGCCCCCGGCCGCCGTCACGTCTGGCTCGCGACCGGGCATGGCATGCTCGGCGTCAGCATGAGTGTGTCGACCGCCCATCTCGTCCGCGATCTGATCTGCGGCCACCCGACCGGTTTCGATCCGGCGCCCTACGCGCCGGCGCGCTTCGCATGAGTGCGCCGTCGGCGGAGAACGCCGCGCTGCTGCACGTCGATCTCATCGTGCTCGGTGGCGGCTCCGGTGGACTCGCGGCGGCGTTCCGCGCCGCCGAGTACGGCCAGCGCGTGGCGCTCGTCGAACCCGGCGCCCTGGGCGGCACCTGCGTGAATGTCGGCTGCGTGCCGAAGAAGGCGATGTGGCTCGCGGCCGACCTCGGCGCGCGCATCGGCCAGGCCGCGCAGCTGGGCTTCGACCTGCCGCGCGACGGCCGCGTGGCCTTCGACTGGCCGAAGTTCATCACCGACCGCCAGCGCTACATCCACGGCATTCACGACAGCTACCGCAAGCGGCTCGACCGCGATGGCATCGTGGTGCTGCCCACCCGCGGTCGCCTGTCGGGTCCGGGGCGGGTGGTCTGCGATGACGGCACGTGCCTCGCCGCCCCGCACATCGTGCTGGCGACCGGCTCGACGCCGCAGCGGCCGGCGATCCCGGGCGCGGCACTGGGCGCGGTGTCCGACGACTTCTTCGCCTGGTGCGAGGCGCCGCCGCGCGTGGCGATGATCGGTGGCGGCTACATCGCCGTCGAACTGGCCGGCGTGCTGCAGGCGCTGGGCAGCCAGGTCGATGTCTACGTGCGCGACCAGCGCCTGCTGCGCCAGGGCGATGCCGAAATCGTCGAGCAGTTGCAGGAGAACTACCGCCAGCAGGGCGTCGCGCTCGAGTTCGGCTACGCGCTCAAGGCCCTGTACCGCGATGGCGATGGGCGCCTGCGGCTCGAGGCCGAGGACGGCAGCATGCGCGACGGCTACGACCAGGTGCTGTTCGCCACCGGCCGCCGGCCCAACACCGGCGACATCGGTCTCGACACGGTGGGCATCACGCCGGATGCGAACGGCGACATTCCGGTCGACGCCTGGCAGGCGACGCCGGCGCCCGGTGTGTATGCCGTCGGCGACATCTGCGGCTGCGGGCCGGCACTGACGCCGGTGGCGATCGCCGCGGCGCGGCGGCTGTGCGACCGCCTGTTCGGCGGCAAGCCGGATGCGAAGCTCGATGCCGGCAACGTGCCGTCGGTGGTGTTCTCGCATCCGCCGCTGGCGATGGTCGGGCTGACCGAAGCGGAGGCCCGCGCGCAGCACGGCGACGACGTGCACATCTACTGCAGCAACTTCCGTCCGATGCGTGAAGCGTTGGCGGAATCCACCCAGCGCAGCCTGTTCAAGCTGGTCTGCGTCGGCGACGAACGGCGGGTGGTGGGCCTCCATCTGCTCGGTGATGCGGCCGACGAGATCCTGCAGGGATTCGCGGTCGCCCTCAAACGCGGCATCACCCTCGATGACCTGCACGACACGATCGCGATCCATCCCACGAGCGCCGAGGAAGTGGTGCTGATGCGCTGAGGCCGCGGCGACGCCGGCCTACAATGCCGCCATGCGTACCGATCTGCTCGACCTCCACCGCGGCGACGCGCCGCTGCTGATCAGCATCCCGCACAACGGCACCCGGGTGCCGGCGTCGATCGCGTCCCGGCTGACCGACGAGGCGCGACGCGTGCCCGATACGGACTGGCACGTGGCCGATCTCTATGCCTTCGCACGCGAGCTCGGCGCCTCGCTGCTGGTGCCCACGCACTCGCGCTACGTCGTCGACCTCAACCGCTCCGAGGACGACGTCTCGCTGTATCCGGGTCAGAACACGACGGGTCTGTGCCCGGTCGTCCGCTTCGACGGTGGCCCGGTCTACCGTGACGGCGGTGCCCCCGACGCGGCCGAGATCGCCGCGCGCGTCGACGCCTACTGGCGGCCGTATCACGCGGCGCTGGCCGACGAGCTCGCACGCCTGCGCGCCGCACACGGGCGTGTGGTGCTGTGGGAAGCGCATTCGATCCGCGGCACGCTGCCGTTCCTGTTCGAAGGCCGTCTGCCGGATCTGAACCTCGGCACCGCCGGCGGCGCGAGCTGCAGCGCGGCCTTGCAGGAGGCGCTCGGCCGCGTGCTCGCGGCGCAATCCGGCTACGACACGATCGTCAACGGACGCTTCAAGGGCGGCCACATCACCCGCCATTACGGGCGCCCGGCGTCGGGCTTCGACGCCGTGCAGCTGGAGATCAGCCAGCGCTGCTACATGAACGAAACCAGCTTCGCCTGGGATGCCGAGCGTGCCGCGGCGCTGACGCCGGTCCTGCGCGCGCTGCTGGACGCGGCGATCGGGCACGCGCGCAAGGCATGAGCGCCGCGCGCCCGCCACGCGGTTTGGATGCGGGCCGCGGCGCGGGCGATTCCGAACGGCTGCGCCCGTTCCGGCCGATGCTGTGGCTGGTGACCGCCGCGGTGTTCATGCAGATGCTCGACACCACGATCGTCAACACGGCGCTGCCGTCG
>VFQP010002009.1_pt1 | contig 24218 bp, 37 predicted proteins | sample 3512351 | NCBI WGS metagenome assembly VFQP01 (sample SAMN10412372, study PRJNA504923) | tailings metagenome | isolation source: Relicate 1 Philex TSF1 revegetated site | place: Philippines: Tuba, Benguet | collected 2017-08-29
TGTATCAGTGTGTATCAGTGTGTATCAGTGTGTATCAGTGTGTATCAGTGTGTATATGTACAAACTATATGCAAACCTACATTCATTCCCACGTGTATTCACGCACACAGGTCAGTGGGTGGGCAGCGCAGTGCGTGAAGCAGTGGCTGCAGGGGGATACAAGCTTGTGGTGACAGGTCATTCACTGGGGGCTGGTGTTGCAACACTCATTGCTATGAAACTGAGGTCAGTGTGTGTGTGTGTGTAGGTGTGGATGTTGGTGTATGTGTGTTGGTGTATGTGTGTTGGTGTATGTGTGTTGGTGTATGTGTGGGTGTGGGTGTATGTGTGGGTGTATGTGGATTGCATATCTTGTGTGTACACTGTATACAATGATGACATTTATGCACTTTTTCCTCCATCAACATCACAGGGCACGCTTTCCAAGTATGTGTGGACAGATACTGATGTTGTAGGTGACACACACACACACACACACACACACACACACACACACACACGACACCTCTCAACCCCCCCCCCACCTCTCCCCCACACACCTCAGATACAGAATGCATAGCCTACAGTCCCCCCGGGGCCCTCCTCACACGCCGCCTCGCCGCCTCCCTCGCCCCCTGGGTAACCTCTGTGGTTGTGGGCAAAGACGCAATACCTCGAATGACAGTGGCAACACTGCGCAAGCTGATGGATGACATGGTGACTGCATTGGCACGCTGTCGGTTGCACAAGCTGCATGTGTGGGCCAGGGCACTGGGGGGGTATGGGGGGAGGTGGGGGTGGGGGTGGAGGAGGGAGTGTTTGGTGCATTGTGTCTGCTACATTGTACACAATGTGGTGTACTGGGTGGCGCAGGCAACAATACACAACTCAGCATCAATGTCATAATGCGCATACCATGTTTCACATGTTGTTGATGATGAGACATGAACACGCATGCATGATGCCAAGTCATCAAGTCCTTCACCCCCCCCCCTTGTACACACACATATCACATACGCTGCAGGTGGAGCACACAAAACAGCCGTCACCTGTTTTGTCGATACCAAGACACACCACCAGAGGCCCGGGCTACCCTGGAGCGCTACCTCGTGTCTGTAAGTGCCCAGGGCAAGCCACTGCACCTGTTCCCACCTGGTCGTGTCGTGTTTTTGGCAGAACTCAAAACGGAGGTCGACGGGAAGAAGAACGATGGGGAGAGTACATGGGAGGCAGTGTGGGCAAGCCCTCGGGAAATTATCAGGGAGGGTATATTGATAAGTCAGCGCATGTACACGGATCACCTGTGTGAGACTGTGGAACGGGCACTCGAGTCGGCGATGCATGCACCCAAGGGAGGGGAGGAGGTGTTGGAGCAAGTGGTGGTTGTGGGTGGTGATGGTGGTGCATGATGGTGGTGCATGATGTTGCGGAGCTGTGGTCATTTTTGTTGTTGTTTCATTCGTTATTGTACTCTCATTCTTACGCATTACTTCTGCAAATCATTCTTACACACATCCATCATTCTTGCTGTGCTGTAAATCATCATCATGTTGTTCTCACTGCCAACGTCGAGTATGCATCACACCTCGTTGCCGCGCAGCAGGCGGTGTGTACCCCCACAAACCACAATATGTGCAGCCTCTGCTTCAAAGGCACGACCACAACGGCGTTCAGGAAAACCAGGCAACAAGACACCACGGCAACGGCGGTCAAACAACGATGCCGACAAAACACAACCTCAGCGTTCCGTCCTCAGGTGCGTGAATCTTGTGCTGGGGATGATTACACGTACAATACCGCAATCATACTCGATACTGCGCATTCACACCAAGGTGGATGGAGTTGGTGGAGCGTCATCGAACACGCACCCCCCAGTCCACCCGTCTTGCTGCACTGGAACAGCTGTTGCGCATTGAATACGAAGGCGCCTATGTTGGCATGGTTGGTGGATCCCCCACATACCCATCAGAAAAACCCACCACCCTCACCGGCAGGTATGGTGTGGGGGGCTTGTGGGGGGGGGGGTACACCAATGCATACATGAAGTATTACACACTACATGAATCACCAAAATGCATGCTCGAAAGCCATTCCTGGTACCACACACACACACACACACACACACACATGATACCTCCCACCACAACACCCACCCATGCTCCTCATGTCCATGTTCACCCATGCTCACATCCTCCATGTTCCACCCATGCTCCTCCACCTACACACAGAGATGCTCGATTTGTAACTGAAATCGTGGCTGGTGTCACTCGTATGCACAAGCAGCTTGACTACATACTGGCACAGCTGCTGCAGGGGAAACGACTCGAGGGGCTTGACGTACCTGTACACATCATACTACGCATTGGTATGGGGGGGGAAATGGGGGGAATGGGGGTCGAGTATATGTGGGAGGGGGGATGTGATAGCAGGGTGTGTGTATACTGAGTATGTGTGTACATCATGCTTGTGTATGCCATGCACACTATGTGCTGCTGTAGAATTATTGTATGTAGAAGCATTTGACATTGTTGTGTATAGAAGCATTTCACATTGTGGGACCCCCCACACACACACCAGGCCTGTATGAAATGCTGTACATGAACACCCCTGCCCATGCCATCAATGAACACGTACAAACCATAAAAACACTCGTACGCCCCGCCGCCGCCAGCTTGGTCAACGGAATCCTCCGAAACGTTGACCGCCACCAACAAGCCAACACCCTCCCCATGCCCCCACCCCCTGTCCCCACATCCCCTCTGCCTGACCAGGCAGCAGCCCTTGCACTCCAACACAGTCATCCTGAATGGCTGCTTGGGCTGTTGGTCCACCAGTATGGTGTGGAAAAAACCACCCAGCTGGCAGCCGCAAACAATACACGGCCAAATCATGGGGTACGAGTGGCCACAGGTGACCCAGCAACCGTCGCTGCATGGCTACAGGAGAAACTCCAAGTACATGCTCGCCCCTCTGATTTATTACCGGATGCATTTGTGCGAGTGGAGAGCAACATGCAGGCATTACTGGCCTCTGAGTGGATGCGGACGGGTGGGGGGCAGGTACAGGATGAGTCGGCTGGGCTGGTGGTGGCCATGCTCGACCCACAGCCAGGGCATGTGGTTTTGGATGCTTGTGCGGCACCGGGGGGGAAGACGATGTATGCTGCTGCTCGTATGCAGGGCCAGGTGTGTAGGTGGTGTGGGTGGTGGGGTGGTGGTGGGTGAAAAATATACGTTCTGTGAATTAGGGACATTCACGCACCCCTCAATGAAACACACACACACACAAAACCTCTCAACCACACACACACACACACACACACACACACACACACACACATTCCTCCCCCCGATTCCTCCCAGGGCACCATTGTGGCTGCTGATATCAATGCAGCACGCCTCAAAGCACTTGCTCGCACAGCGAAAAAGCAGGATGTGTTACACATGCTTCGTGTGTGTGCTGCAGATATGGCCGCCCTCCCTTACTCTGCAGTGCATGCTGCTGGTGCAATAGCTGCTTCAACATCTGCTGCAACACATAGGAATGCTGGTAGTGTGAACAACAGCAGCAGTGATGATGGGAGCGGCAATATACATGATGATACCAACACCAGTAAAAACACATCAACAACAAATGCAAAGCTGTTGGATGCACAGGCAGTTGCAGGCATGCGTTTTGATGCAGTGCTTGCAGATGTCCCCTGTACCGGGAGTGGTGTGTTGGCAAAACGAGCCGACCTGCGCTGGCGACGCACAAAGCAGCAGCTCAAGGATTTGCTTGTATTGCAGCAGCGCATCTTGGACTCTGTGGCACCATTAGTCAAGCCGGGGGGGGTGTTGGTGTATAGTACATGCAGCATACTCGCGTTGGAGAACGAGCAGCAGGTGGATGCGTTTTTGCAACGGCACCCGGATTTTGAGGTGGCGCCGGTGCCAGAGGGGGTGCCTGGGAGCGTGGTGAATGCACGAGGATTTATGGCGACGTTTGCTACAGAGCATGGTACAGATGGTGCATTTGCTGCTCGACTCGTGCGGAAAGAGTGACGTCGTTGACAGGTGTAGCACAATGTTTTCTTTAGAGTTTTTATGTGTTGTCCCTGCTATAAAAACATAGTTTGGTTGCAACTTCTTGTTACTCATCATCTATACAGATAATCTATGGTAACACCTTGCTTGCTATTCACATCCCCATAACAAACCCCCACAACGCAGCAATCACGATGCCCTGCCTCAGACGCATCCCAGGCAATCACCTGCCACGTACTCATCACAGGCAACCCCCCCTCACAGTGAGCGAAAGGGGAAGATGTCTGCCACTGCAAAGAGCATGCCGTTCATGTCCTTGCTCAACACCACCGAGCTTGCTGGTCGAGAACTGTGTGTGTATATATTGTGGGGTGTGTACAATGCGGGGCACCAATATACAAGGAATTCATGCTGTTGGGTATGCATGTACAGGAAATACACGCTATGCATCCACACACAGCGATATGCATCCACACACAGCGATATGCATCCACACACGGTATGCATCCACACACGGTATGCATCCACACACAGCACAGCACAGTCACACAAAACAACATACTGTGCATCAATCTTGTCTGCCCATGACTTAAAGAGGTCCTCTGCATCAATGCTAGTGGGTGCTGGTACCTTGTCCAACAACTCTTGGGGCACTTTGACGTGTGCCTCATACTCGCAGCCTCGGTCTGGGTTTTTGCATATGTCTGTGATGATAGTGGTGGTAGTGTGTGATGTGTGTATAAGTGCCATTGGATCAAGGCGTATCAACCAACACAGACGTACAATCGTCCAGCTCAAGGTCGTGCATGTTGTCCACCAAGACGTTGATGAGCTTCTGTCCCTCAATTCCACGCAGTGCATGCCGGTGTCCTTGCTGATCCATCAATGTAAACTGTACCCTGTGTTGCAGGGAGCAGGGTAATATGTACAACCAGGGATGATCATACCGTTGTGCACCCTAGCGCACCCTAGCTGCCACGTACATTTTATCATACACCGTGGGAACACTAAAGTGACGCAAGGTTGTTGCTTGCAGCGTGGAAGAGACACTCAACAAGCGGGAACACGCTGATCGCAGTGCCATGCTGCTTGTGGATATACACTGAAAATGCTGTTTGGCTTGTTATTAGGCTTGTTCTTACTTGGTTGCAGGTTTGAAAAATGAGGCAATGGATTTGGTGTACACGGTTGATTTCGCAGCTGTTTTGTGGGGTTTGTTTCTGTGGGCTGTTTTCTTGGCGCCCGCCATCGCCCTCGACACCTCCTCTCGGAGCTCCTCTGGCAGTTCAGCAAGGACTGCTGGGTCTACATTGCGCAGCACCACATCCTGATGTGCCTCTTCTGCTGTTGTGGAAGGAGCATCATGCTGTGCAGGGGGCTCCGCAGCGGCACCAATGGCGGCACCGTTGAAAAACCTGAGGGTGTGTTTTTGTGGCGTTCATGAAGCACAATACACAGCCACCACTACTCAGTCTACACATACTGATGCAGTGTAGACGATTGCAGGGTCTCAAAATTGGAGGAAGCAATAAACAAGTAGGTAATGGCCCATCCACTTGCCTTTCCCACCGCCTTGCGCACCAATGCAAGTGCATCGTCGGCGAGCGCATCTGCCTGTGTGATGGACAGTGATTGTGCACAACAAGCATGCACAAGAGGCATGTTGACAAGCAACCATGTTGACAAGCAACCATGTTGACAAGCAATCATGTTGACAAGCAATTTCCCAACCTCGTATTTCCGTATGGGTGAAGACCGCGACACATGCTGTTCCTTGTCCCCTCGACATTGCAACGTCACACCCACAGTGAGCAACGTGGGGCGTCTATTATTCTCAGCACGCTCAGCATCGATACGCTCCTCCAACTCTTTCACTGTGAGTGTGTGATGGTCTATGTGAGTGTGATGGTCTATGTGAGTGTGATGGTCTATGTGATCACATACCATCACACCAACCAAAAACACACCCCACACCATACCAACACACCTACCAAGCTGTTTGAGCCAATAAAACACATCATCATAATTCCTCAACGTATTGACTTCCCGAAATGTTTTCCCACACCCTGAAGACCGTGGCAGGGCCCTGGGCTCCACCTTGTAGTGGTCAACACCCCGGGCAAGATCGTATAGCCTTTGACCATCTTGTTCCCCAAACAGTGTGGACAAGCGTGCCAGGCTGACTTGGGCAAGCTGACCTGGAGGGAGTTTATATGAAAAGTAAGCTTTCTTTTTCGTGGGAGGAGGAGGGTGCGAGGCAGTGTGGAGGAGGAGGGTGCGAGGCAGTGTGGAGGAATGACATGAGAAGCTGCCGACCATATACCAGAAACAGCCCCGTGCACCAGAAACATCCCCAAGTGCGTACGAGGCAGTGCTGGCAATCACCAGTTGCCCTCCACATACATACCAACATCATCAACCCCTCAACAAAGGTACAAACATCACCAAACCCTCCACACATACCAACAGTGGTGATGCCCAGTGTCTCCATCACATTCTCCCCGAATTTCCCACCCAAATTGCGAAGTTTGGACAATGGCAAATCATGCAGTAGTGTTGCCACACTATGTGCAGGCACTACTGTTTGTGCTCTGGGCTTGTGAAGGCCCGCACCCAACTTGGCCAGAATTTTTGTGTGTGCAATACCCGCACTACAGGTGTATCCCAGTGATGCTTCCACAGCAGCACGCGCATCCGCCAATACACCAGCAGCCGCTGCTAGGAGACGCTCGCCGTCTTGCCATGCGTCGGGTGGGCGGGTAAACCATTGGCGCAGGGTTTCCAGGTCGTTCTTGGGCTCCTGTGATGGTGGTGGTTGGTGGTGCTCATGGACATGGATGGACATGGTGTGCCATCCTCATCCCCAACACACCAGTGCAGCTATGTGTATTTGCTCCAGGCGCTGTGGCATCGGTGGCTGCCCACAATTTTCCTGTAATCTCCGTGTGGCTTCCTCTGTGCAATCCAGATACATCTCATCCACACTGGCACGTTCTGTCACACCAAACTTTGAAATGCACTCCAACACCTTGGCCCCTTCACTGCGGTATATGGTGAGGTCGGCCTTTCCATGGGCTGTTGGGACCTGCACAAGTTGCAGCGCAGGGCACAACGCACGTGCTTCATCGCCACGCATGTTGCTGGTGAGTGGGAGGGTTGTGCATCGAGGCGCATTGATCAAAACCAACACCACCATCACCTACCGCTTCACGCCACAGGCTCGTGCATCATAGCTCACTGCAATGAGGGATCCATTGCTGTCGTTCATGATGCGGTTTTCCTCTGCCGAGTGAGAAGTGAGCTCCCCAAATGGATTGTATTGCACCACAGCCATGGGCTTGTCCCGCAGGCTAGGGTTGCGTTGCACCTCCACCTGCGTGTAAAATGCATCGAGATCCACCAATGCAATTGCACGCATGGTAGTGAGCTACATCTTGTGCAAAGGTGAACTCTTTCCCCTTTCAACTGCAAAAAACATCGCGCCACAAACGCACCATACACATTACGACAAAGCCATACTATACAAGACAAGGCACGGCACGTGTTGCCCACGCAAACACACCCACGTAAACAAACCATCCAACCACGATGGGGTCGCCATCGATGAGTGCAGACCAGCTTCGCAAACGATACTCCACGTCCTCTTCCCTGTCTTCTTATCGTGTAAGCTACAAATCTACGCGCTCATCCACGAGTTTCCTGTCTTCAGCGTCGTCAACCAACCCTCCAGACGCTGGCTATCAGGACGCCCAGGTAGGGCAACAGCCTGGGGGGGGGGTTTCATCCACAGCGCCATATTCCATACAAACCCACAGGAACTAGCCATGATGAACAAAACAATGGAGACCAACCAAGCAACCACAACCATGGCCAAAGATGCTGCCAAGCTGGCCACACAAATAGTAGAGGTGGCGGATGACGCCACTGTGGAGATGTACAGACAGCAGCAAGTCCTTGATGCAGTTGAACGCAAACAGGAGCAAATAAAAGAGGACACCAAGGTTGCAGAAAATGCTGCAAAATATGTCGCGCGCCGTGGGTGTTTGTTTTGGCTGTTTTCATGCTGCTGTGCATGTGACCCACATTCTGATGAAAACATAAAAAACAGGGGCATCCAGCAACGCCGGTATGGTGGAGGTATTGTATTTGGGTATTCTGTAGGGTATTGCTGTAGGATTTTGAAATATGCACATGGTTACCCACAACTGAAGAATGCACATGGTCATCAACACGACACATGGTCATCCACGACACCCATGACCCAGGCGTCAGCTGGAAGAGGAAGTGCATACAGACAAGAGCAAGGAGGACATGGGGCGCCTCAAGGCAGCTGTGGGCTCCCGCAAAGAGTTTCATGCCGAAGCACTCGTGCATTTGAAAAGCATGGAGGGGGGGGCCAAAAAGCATCAGAGGGGTAGGCAGGCTGACGCACGTGCCAGTCCTCCAAGTGGTGGCTCTGATACCGATGAATCCCTGTCTGACCATACTTCCTCCCAGACAGGTATTGCCCACCCCATGTGTGGTGGTGGTGGCGTACACATGTGTGCCTGATTGGTGTACACATGTGTGCCTGATTGGTGTACACATGTGTGCCTGGTTGGTGTTGTCATGTATAGGTAGCCATGTAAGCAATGTTTGCTCACCACACGACCCACAGAGCCTGTCTCACCGTGGATTGACCAGCAGCATGTGGTGCAAGGCAATGGACTGGGTGAATCCTCTGCACCCACCATCCCAGAGTTTGTACCACAGGGCGATCAAGCCATTTTAGGCAACCAGGTATTGATTTGCATGCATCCAACACCCATGCAATTCCAACACCCAGGCATATATATTACAGCAATATGTCCGCATACAGAACAACACACCCTCACAAAACGCACAACAACACACCCTCAACACACCAACAACACACCCTCAACACACCCTCAACACACCAACAACACACCCTCAACACACACCAACAACACACAGTTTCAGCAGCAGGATGATGCACTGGACCTCATCAGTGCAGCAATGGACCACCTGATGGGCCAAGCATCAGAATGGAATGGGATATTGAGTGATCATGTGGAGCGCATGGAACGTATTGAAGCCAATGCAGATGAGTCTGACATGCGCTTTAAAAACCTCAACAAGACAATGAAGAAATGAACTTTGATAAGGCAATGAAGAAATGAATGAGAAATGGATGATGAGGTGGTGTGCTTGCATGCTGAATTCACCTTGTGTGTTGGATGCATCTTGTGTGCACATATCTTGTGTGTTTGTACATCAGTTTTGTTTGTACAATGTGTGTACATGTGCAACAGTGTGTGTACATGTGCATCAGTGTGTGTACATGTGCATCAGTGTGCCTTGCTATTTGTCCATCGACCACCTTTGCAGCAATGCACTATTTTGTCCATCGAGCAACGCTGCAGCAATGCAGATCGTATCATTACCACATTAGTAAACATATACAACTATTGGTGGAAAAACACCACCACCATAACTACCACCATATACCCACCACATCCTTGGGCCCACAACACGCTCGTTGAACCAGGTTGATTCCCACCCAATTATTCCCCTACTTGGCAGGTGCAGGCTCCTCCTTTTTCTTCCCACCAAATATCTTGGTTGCAGAGTAGATAACAATGCCCCAGCCTCCCAACACGGCAAACACAATCTGAGTAGTGTGTGTTGGAACGAGTGTGCTGTGTGCTGTTGACCACTACAAAACAGAACAACATCACGTACGTGCTCTCCCTTCCACTTGTTGGGGTCTGTTGGTGCCTCCCATGCATTCACTTTGCCATCAGCTGTGGAGGGAGCGGGTAGGTCATTGCACACAATCAGGGTTGGACACACATAGTCTGGACACACAGCCAGCCAGCAATTCCCTTGTCTCACAATAGCTCACCAATAACTCTACGTACCAGCATAGTTTCGTTTTGGTACTGTGTGTGTTACTATCCGCTGCGAGGCATTTCTACGGATCTGAGCACCAAGCTGGGCCAATGCTCGCATGGTGATTGTTCAATGGTGGGGTGTGCTGGTTGTGCTGGCTGTACTTGTTTGTAATTTGCTACATACACAGCAAGAAGCAAACAAAAAAACACACTCTCTCACTGCTCGACACTATCGTCATGCACGCTCCATCTCATGATGGCACCTTGTGCACTATGCTGCACAAGTGTGTGGTGCACCCCTTGGTGCGCTTATCCCATCAGCCATTACGATGGAATTGGGCATCATCAGCAATCCCATCAACGTCACGGTCATGGTTGCAGCACAACAAAAGCACACACGTACCACTGATTGCATTGGCAGCATCTGCAAGCAATAATAATCAGTCTATTAATGAAATTGAGGTTTGTTGTGTGTGCCAGCGCCATCACAATACATCATCACCCACCTGCATCTCCCCCAACCACTGCCACACAGAGTACCCAATCCGCACAAGTGGACATGCAGCATCGTTTATTTGTACGTGCCCTCTTACTGTCGTACTTTGCATGCCAAAATCAAAGCCTCTTTGCAGCCAAGAGCCTCATTGAAACTGTCTTGCAGATTTACCGCCAGGGGCTCACTTACGATGACATGCAGGTGTTTGTTGTAGACAAGTGTATCTGGGGTTGTAGACAACTGTACCTGGGAGACACACATGCCTACATGACACACACACCATATTTCATACACACACACACACACAGGTGACCTTGACAATGATGAACTTGGAATCTGGCTATACACTGTTATCAACCATCGACCAGGACATCCTCTTGTCCTGGGTTGCACTCATTCTGATGACATTGCAAGAAACTGGGGTCCCCATGATACCCAATCAGGAAAGGTTATTGGAAGAGGACAATGTTGCCCTCAGTAATAATGCATCTGGGGTCACAAATAATACATCTAGGAGGGACAAGGCACGCACTGAGACAGAAGAAGGGTATCACATGTCTGAGGGCATGCGGGGTTTTGCAAAACACATTATTCAGCAGTATTTGAATTTTGGGCTTACATTTGCCAAGTTGCAGAGCAGACAGTCCATGGCAAATATTGATGGTGCAGCATCCCCGTCTGTGCTGGTATGGAGTACGTGGGAGTTGGGGTATGGAGTGTGTGGGGTGATGACAAAGTTGCATGCATAGGTTGCATATTGCATATATTCTTGCCTGAGTTGTTGTTGTTGTTGTTTGTTTAGCTCTCCTTACATGGGGTATACATGTATGCACTCATATGGTTGCTTTCATGTAGTTTTGCCACACATCCCCCCCCCCCACAAACAAACAAACAAAGGCAATGCAGCAAAATACTCGGCTTATTGTGTTGACACTTGAAGTGCTGCGTGACAACCACATTGCCACTGCTTACCCACTCATCCCCAAGCCAGACCCTGAAAACCAGTTTATAGTGTCAGATGAGGCTGATGAGGAAATAGGAGCAAAGGCTGATGAGGGGGATGGAACAGCAACAGGAAACGCGCTGGACAAGGATGATGTGGTAGAGCACAAGGAGGAAGGAGGAGCACAAGGTAGTGTGGACGTTGACCATCAAGAGCAAGCAGACCAGGGGGCTCCCAATGAGGGGCAACCAGGGCAGAATACGACCAATGAACAACAAGTCTCTGCAGACAGCCTATCAAACATGCCTGAGTCAGACATACCAGCAGAACCCAGCTTGACATCAACCCCCAATGTGATCTCCACTGTCCCCCCCCACGTGGTAGCGGATGGGTACAAGGAAGCCATGTCTGGGGAGGGGGTCATCAGCACTATGGATTATGTATATTGCTTTGTTGTGGAGGGCAGCAAACCGGTATGTTGTGGTGGTGCTGCTTGCATGATGTGGTGGTACCTCTTGCTGCCTGCTTGCCAATTGCACCAACAGCTCTCTTGCGGAATGCACAGAAACAACCACATCAACAGCAGCCAATCATACTAAAAGGAATATCATATAATTTAATATAATAAAAATTACAAATTTCACAAAATACAAATTTCACAAAATACAATTGCATTTCACAGGGGGCATCTGCAGACCTCATCAGCCTACGTAGCAGTGCCATTCGATTGCTCATCTGCTTCATGGGTGCAGCACTGCAGAGCCTGTATGCAGTGACAGCACTGGTGGAGTACACCTTTGATGCCTACAGGTATGTGGCTGTTGTGTTTGGGGGGTGTAGTTGTGTGGACATTGAACGAATGATGAAACACACATGAAACACACCAACATTTTGCGCTGTTGTACTTTGGGGGTGTTCTTCATGGTGCACATGTGCGGTGCAGTGCTTTGGGGGAGTTTCACATGTGCCCAATGTACCCCTGCGTGTACACCAGGCGTGGATGGACCGCAGAGGATGTCTTCCTACAGCTGCGTCCAGAGGAGTTTGTGCAAGCAGGGGGGATGGCGCCACTGGAGGTTGCAGGCATGGAGAGCGTGGATGACATCACCCGAGAATTATTTGCAAGGTGTGGGTGTTTTCTTTTGTTTTTGTGGGTGCGGATGTGGTGTATGGTGTGTGTGGTGTATGGTGCAGGGCATGTGGCATGTGGCCTTATGTTCACACAAAACAAACCCACACAAAACAAACCCACACAAAACAAACCCACACAAAACAAACCCACAGGTGGTTGAGCCTGTTGTACATTACCTACGCCCAGCTCGGTGTGCCTCGCCCAGAGGGGGCGTCCTTTGAGGAGGGATGGGCATGGGCTGGTGAGACTGTACTGCAGCAACGTTCTGCTGAGGAGGCTCTGAGTATGGCTAATTTTGTCTCCCACGTGTTGCAGCAAAAGGCCAAGCAAGAGGAGGGCGAGGGGGAAATCGACTGGAACGCGGTAGGTGGTGTTTTGTTGGTTCGTGGTGTCTTTTTTTGCGGGGTGAGACGTATGGATACATATGGATACACCAGTATGTGCTGTGTGTACCACCAACCCTGTGTACCACCAACGTATGGATGCACCCTTTGTACACCCACAGGAGTGGCAGCGGGTGCAAACAATGGTCACACAGATGGACACCAGTGCTGGAGACGTCCTTCCATGGACAGCAGACACAGCAGACAGTGTCCCCCAGGAGGAGGGTGCTGCACAACAAGGAGCCGACACACGTTGGTCTGACTTGACGCTCGTGAAAGTGGAGGATGCGAGCTTGTTGGAGAGCCCCGCTACCCAGTTGATTGCACAGCAGGTGTCGCTGGTGGACATGGCTTATGCACATGCCAGGAGACAGCTTATGACATTGCAGGAGCTGCAGGCGTCCACAGGCAGTGAGGAGGTTGAAGAGGGAGGTTGAAGAGGGGTAGAAATGATTGTGGTGGTGATTTTGAGGAATCAAGATTGTGCTGGTGTGATGATTGTGGTGGTGTGTGTTTCATTGTGGTGTGTTTCACTGTAATGCGTTTCATTGGCATTGAAAACTGCTTGACATACGTTTTCCTTTTTCGGCTTTTTTTGTTGTTTCAGCTCCTATTTACCAACATATAGGTATTGGTGCATGCATTACTAAAGACACAGAGAACGTGCACCGTCCCTGCAACACAACATTCCTATTTGGCAAAACCATACGTGCCCAACATCACCCACCGGACAAACAAACACAGGGAAGCGTGTACGCAGCGTTCAATGGTGATGGTGCTTCCAGTCAAGCAGGGCTGTGTGAGTGGGTTGAGAGGTTGGTGAAGGCTATATGTATATATATATATATATATGGTGAATGACGGTTGTGCTGTGGTAATATACTCATCATACCTTCAACGTCTGCTTCGGCAATCTTGTACTTGGTGATGATCCCCTATTGATGGTATTGATGGTACCAGGTGTGTCTTGATGTGGGTGTGTATGGTACATCAGCAAATTACAGCATACCTGAATGGGTGCCAGCTCCTTGGCCTTGTTTGCGCTGAGCTCCGCTGCTGATTTGCTCTGTGTGTGTTGCATTGTATGTTGACACCATCGACAACAACTACAACCCCTCCAAAACCCCTCCACCCTCCCCTCCAAAAGCAACCTCGTCAGTTTGTTTCTTGATTTTGCTCAAAAGCTTGCGCAGTGCAACCTCCTCTTCTTGCTTGAAATAGACGTTCTGTGTCGATCATCGGGTTGTTGATCAACTGACAGGATATGTACAGCAGCAAAGCCCTATTCTCTCCACACCTCACGAGCAGACTCCGCATCAGGAAACCCCTTGAGACCATCCAAGCTCATGGAACGCTGGAAAAACACGCTGCATGCCCCAGGTTTGGCCAACAGATACCGAGACGCGCTACGTGATGCTGATAGCAGTGACATGATGCTGTTTGCTATGGATGAATTGTTGTTTTGTGGAGATTGTGCTTTTGCGTGGTGAGGCGCGAATAAGAAAACCTGACAAAACCTCATCAGTCTCCAGGTCTCTCGTGTGTTACGCCAGAATATCTAGCATACTGCACAACCACATGCTTGCAACACGTGCATGACTGATTGTTGTAAGCTAGGTCAACTTGCCATCATCCATCCTTGATCAACCTTGCCACAAACAACCAGCACATCATAGTACACAATGCAAACAGCATTAAACGCATCAAGGATTGAGGTGGATCTCAACCCAATGGACTGGGTGGTATCCAACGCTGTGGGCACGCACACGCTGCGCACGCAGCTCCCCGCCTACGTCCTGGAGGTGCTTCATCGCCACGGTGTCGTAGATGATCCTTTGTACAGGTGTGATTGTGACAGAGGGGGTGGAATGCAGTTTGGCTGCAGACAGATGCCACACATAGTGTTCATGCAAACTACGGGGGACGTTTACACCTATACACATGATCCTGTCATCCACAATACACACGCATACTCTGCAACACACGCGCATATTTTCTTTACTATATTTCCCCAGTATGCACTGTTTCTCCATGTAACCCTGTTACTTTACCACACACCGTCACTCTACCACACACCGTAGCTATACACGCTACCATACACACCGTAGCTCTACACTCTACACCTCTACACTCTACACCTGTACACCATACACCTCAGATTCAATGAGCTGCAGTGCCGCTGGGTGGCACAAGACACCTGGAGCATGCGGTGTGAGTTTGATGCCAGCCTGCAGCTCCTCTCGCACTGTGCAGTGGACATGGTGTTTGCTGGTATTGACACAGTCGCAGATGTACTTATCAATGGCAAGCATATTGTTCAACTGGAAAATGCATTTCGGTATGTGTTTTTTTGGTGTTTTTTGTATATTGTTGTTGATCTGTGCCTCTGCATTGTTGATCTGTGCCTGCATGCACTCCTGTACATATGTGTGGCACATACCCATTCACCCACAACCCTGCTCACCCACAACCTTATTCATCCACAACCCCATCAATCCTCACACACCCCACAGGGAGTACCGCATCCCAGTCAAGGGTGTACTGCATCCGGGAAGAAACTCACTTGAACTTGTGTTTCACAGTGCCATCACGGAAAGTACAAATCGTGCGCATGCCTACCCGTACAAGGTACCCTCTATGCAGGGGCCTGGTATGCTTGCTCATTACAACTTTTTGCGCAAGCCCGCGTGTGACTTTGGGTGGGACTGGTACGTGTGTGTATTAGTATGTGTATTAGTAATACTCGTATGTATGTGTATCAGTGTGTATGTATGTGTATCAGTGTGTATGTATGTGTATCAGTGTGTATTAGTAATACTTGTATGTATGTGTATGTATGTGTATCGGTCTGTATGTGTATCAATGTGGATGTGTACAAGTTTGTATCCCCTATGTCATATCCCCTGTACATGTCATTCCCCCTATATTCTTGCTTTCTCTGTATGTTGGTGCTCTTTCACCATGTGATCATGTGTGTTTGTATATACATGTCTTGTGTGTTTATCATGTGGCATGCCATCTCTCACTCACTCACTCACTGTCATCTCTCACTGCACACCCCACAGGGGCCCAGCATTTGCAGGGGCCGGTGTGTATGGGTCAATCAAGGTCGTTGGCTACACATTGCCATACATAACAAGTACGTATGTTGCTACTGTGCCTGGTGTATGTGTGCCTGGTGTATGTAACCATTGGCATGCATACCCCACGCTTTTGCACACGCACCTCCTTGCTACACACCTCCTCACCACACACCTCCTCACCACACACCTCCTCACTTACACACCCCTACACTTATGTACAAAACCCCCATTCCCCTTTCCCCCCCCACCCCCATACCCCATATCCCCATTGAACCCCCCCCAACACAAACACAGCGGCAGTCATTCACCAGTGTCACAACCCTACCACTGGCATTGTGTCACTCACTGTGGATGCATACATAGTCAGTGCGCTGGAGGGGGACCAAAAGGGGCTACTGTCTGTGTCCATAGCTGGCTACCCCAAGTGGTGCAAGTCACGTGGGGTGAGTGTGAATAATGTGGGGGTGAGGAAGCTCACAACACAGGTAGGGACGTGGTGCGTGTCATGGTGTATGTCATGGTGTATGACACATGGTGTATGGCACATGGTGTATGGCACATGGTGTATGACACATGGTGTATGACACATGGTGTATGGCACATGGTGTATGACATGACAGCATATTCCCCCCTTGCAAGTACAGACTGTGACACCTGTAGATGTGTATGTCCCCCCTCGTACCATTCCATTCTTACCATTTTCCTATTCCCATTTCCCTCTCATCATCCCCCTAGCACCATTCCCCTCTTCTATCAATTTCATGTACATGACCACTCCCCTCGTTCCCCCCTCTTTTTTCAGTTTGATATACAGGGATGTAAGCTATGGTGGCCTGCTGGTTATGGTGACCAAAACCTCTACCAACTGACTGTCACTTATGAACCTGCCCCCTGGGATGCCATTGTGAGGGACATGGCTGACATGGAACACTATGCCTCCTCAGTGAGCAGGTAGGGTGGGGGGTTGTGGGGGGGGGAGGTGAGGGTATGTATGTAAGGCTGTAGGGCTGTTGGGTGTGAGGGTATGTATATGTATGTAGAGAGAGAAGGAGGGGGGGGGGGGAGGAGGGGAGAGGGAGAGAGAGAGAGAGAAGGATTTGAGTGTGTGTGTGTGGAGTGTGTGTGTGTTTGTATGTGTGTGTGTTGGTGTGTTGCGCCCCCTTCGTGCATTGTTTTCAGTACACTCACACCCACACCATATGCACACCTATACACAACAATGTACACACCGGACAACCCCCCACACGCCGTACACCCACCCCACCCACCTTATCCCCACCATACCACACATGATGGTTGTAGGCAAATTGGATTTCGACATGTGGAGCTGGTACGCAAACCCCTCGACGCCAAAAACCCTGATGCCGGTGAAACATTCTACTTTAAGATAAATGGTGTCCCTGTGTTTTGCAAAGGTGTGTGGGTTGTGCGTGTTGCAACGGTGTGTGGGTTGTTGTGTTGCAAGGGTGTGTGGTTTGTATGTGTTGGTGTGCCTTGTTGTGTGATTGGCAGTGTGTGTGCAACATGGTGGATGCAAAGGTGGTGGATACATGTGTGGTTGATATGCAGCGCTCCTAGTTACACAAACACATGTATACACACCCACTCATCCCCCTCCTCCCACATTCCCCACCTCTCCCATTCCCCCTCCACTCACTCTTCTCACATTCCCCCTCCACCCACTCTTCTCACATTCCCCCTCCTCCTCCATTTCTTGCGTTTCCCACACCAGGTGCAAATGTCATACCCACCAGCGTCTTCCACTCTCAGTCCACTGACGATGCCCTCCGAAACCTTGTAGAAGATGCTGCATCAGGTCACATGAACATGCTGCGCGTTTGGGGGGGTGGATTGTACTTGCCCGATGCGTTTTATGAAGAGTGTGATCACTTGGGGATCATGGTGTGGCAGGAGGCTATGTTTGCATGTTCACCGTATCCCAGGAATGCAGACTTTTTGAATAATGTATGTGAGTTTTGGGGGGTGTTGGGGTGTGGGTGTTGGGATGAAATTGGGAGGATGTAGGTGTTGGGATGTTGGGCGAGAGGGTGTGTATGAGAAGATGAAGGATGGTTGATTGAATACAATGATTGTGCATCTCCACACACACACACACACCCTCCACCCACCTACCCACACAACCTCCTCACCAGGTCACGGATGAGCTCGTGGATCAAACACGACGCTTGGGCTCATACGCATGTATCGTCGTATGGGGTGCCAATAACGAAGTGGAGCAGTCACTCGAATGGTACCCAGAGACCCGTGATAATCATGACCGCTTTATTATCGATTATGCTGCACTTTTTTTCTGGACCATGCGCAAGATAATTCAAGCAGAACTACCTCATGCGTTGTTTCTGGATGGGAGCCCTTCCAATGGAGTGTTGACCATTGATCCGTTGACCAAGCGGTATGACGGGTGCATGGTGGTGTGGTGTGACGACACACATACGTCTTCACACCCTCACGCCCTCAACACACAGTTGGGGGAACACAAACAACCCCCTCTTTGGTGATATTCACTTTTACAACTACACCGCCGACTGCCTCGACCCCTCGCTCTACCCTCGTGCGCGCTTTGTGAGTGAGTTTGGGTACATGTCATGGCCATCATGGGAGGATTATAAGGTTGTTACAAGTGCTGAGGACTGGTCTGTGGAATCAAAAATGACTGCACATAGGTGTGTATTGTAGTGTATGTGTGTATAGTGTAGTGTGTGTGTATTGGAGTGTGTGTGTGGAAGCAAAAAAATGACGGCTGATGGTTGTATTGTACCCACACCACCTCCACCCCCCCCCCCCCACCCCACACACCCCTCCCCACAGGATGCGGCACCCCAATGGCAACCAGGAGCTCCTCACGCAGCTTCATCAGCAGCTACGTCTCCCACCAGGCCTCACAGAGGTACACCTGCACCACTGTGATACCCATGCCAGTGACAATGGTAATGTCGATACCAGTACAGGGGCCCCAGGCCCCCCCCACTGGGAACACGCCGGAAATACCACGGGGGGCCCCTGCCCGGGGGTAACAGAGGGACCCCTGCCGATGACGCTGGGGGAGGATGAGGGGGAGGGTGGTGGGAATGGGAGTGGGGGGGAATTGTTTCGCAAGTGGATTTATCTCACGCAGGTGCGGGGGTGTTTGCAAGGGTATATGGTGTTTGCAAGGGAATGTGATTGTGGAGGTGTGTTTTTTGAGAGTGTGTGTGGGTGTTACACACATACAACACACACATACAATACACAGGTGTTGCAGTCTATGTGTTATTTCACAGCCATTACACAGTGGAGGCGACTACGCAGTAAGCCTGAGGTGCAATGTATGGGTGTGTTGTATTGGCAGCTCAACGACATTGCACAGGTGTGTGTAGTGTGTTGAATGGATGCATTGGTTTGTATGGTGTGTGGGTGTGTATATGGGTGTTTGTGTGTGTGTATGGGTGTATATGTGTCATGTTTCTTTTGGCAGAGGTGATTGAGTAGATGAACATCAAAACACACACACACACACACACACACACACACACACACACACACACACCACCCCTCAGTTTCCCATTCACACCATACACTCTCACACACACACACTCCCCCCCATCCCCACCCCCCACACACCTCAGTTTCCCTCGTGGAGCAGCATCAATCACAGTGGCCGTTGGAAGCTTCTGCATTATTCCGCACGACGCTTTTTTGCCCCAGTGCTCACCAGCGCTGTGCATCATGCTGACACTGGTGTGCTGGAGGTACATGTGACGAATGACCGACCACAAGACTTTAATGGTGTGTTGTATGTTGAGATGCACAATCGTTGATGTGTACAATCATTCATGTGCACAATGGTTGATGTGTAAAATATGATGTGTAAAAACATCGTGGTGTGTTGATGTACTGGTAGGATACTGCTAATATCATGTTGTTGTGGTGTTGGTGTGTATCTCACTTACCACCACCCATCATCATTTAGATCATGACCCATCCAGACCCTCCATACACCCTCTACACACCCTCCACACACCCGCTACACCCACCCCCCTTCCACACAGGTCATGTGACAATCACAGTCATACCCTGGAGCGCCACCCAACACACCCACATCCTCGGTACCACCACCGTCGCCCTTCATGTGGCTGCCAACAGCAGCGCATGTGTGTGGGAGGGCAAGGTGGGCGACTTGGTGACTGCGCCAGGTGCGGCAGGTAGTGGTATAGGGGCAGACAATGCATTTGTATTACTCAACATGGCACCTGGGGTGGAAGATACTGGACAAAGTCTCATGCGCCTGCATTTACAGGTGTGTGTGTGAGAGAGTGTGTGTGTGTGTGTGAGAGAGTGTGTGTGTGTGAGAGAGTGGTGTGCATCTGGGGTGTGGTTGCTGTTATTGTACACTGTGTTGTATGGTGGTGTGTGTGTGTGTGTCTTTGTGTCTCATGGCATGGTGGCAGCATGATGTGTGCTCCTCTGTTGCATTGTATTTCCACTTGGTTGTATGCCCACTTGCTTGTATGCCCAATTCGTTGTATGCCCACTTGGTTGTATGTGTTCCCTCATCTCTTGTACCACCACCACACATCACCCACCTTTCACCACCCCTCGCTCTCCCCCTCTCAGACCCCCACACGAGAGCAGAGTTGGCCTGCAGACTCCATGCCCCTCATGGCCTTTGACGAATCACGGGCCGTCTCCGTTGCCCACCAGCATCGATACCTCCACCGTATGCCAGACACCCTTCATGCCAATACCCTCATCCTCCTCGGTTCCCTCAAACACGCCCAACTGATTGCCCCTGGGTTGGTCATCCGGGATGCCGTCCAGGTGTCCCCCACCCAGGTGGATTTCGTGCTTGCTGCCCAGGGGGGGGTTGCGGCGTTTGTGGCGCTGGAGACGAGCCTGCACGGCGTGTTTGGTGATAATTGTGTGGCTGCGTTGCTGCCGTGGGAGCCCAGGGCGATGTCGTTTTTCAGCAAGCAGCCGTTTACTGCACAACAACTGTTGACTACATTGACCGTCACATCGTTGTATGAGAGCTACCAGTAGGTGAAGCGTTGGTGGTACTGCGTTGGTGTAAATGCTCTATTCTGATGGTTTGATTTGCAAGCAGATTGCAGCATGCGCATCGTGATCGATGGGCGACATGCATGCCCACTTTTTTGGCTGTTGAACAAGTGCGGACGATGCAGTTTTGATAGATCAATACCAGGCGCGATGGCGGCGTTCTGCGTGTTGTCTGCGACGGATAGATGTGCGAACTTTTCGATGATTGCCAAAACCCCAACACGACGTCCTGATTCTTTTCCAAAACGATCTATTTCATGCTATTATAACCATTACTAGCGTTTGGCGTGCAAGGCAGTGTGCCCATGCAGACTTGGTGTTTTGGTGTGTACGAGAAACACCACAACAAATCAACTGCGATTTTTTTTTCCCCTGAAAAGTTAACAACATTCCCACTCATTCTTGCACTCCAACCACCAACAACCATGAGCAGCAAAGACAAGGTGGTTGCGTACTTTTACGATGAAGAGTGTTGCAACCACAACTATGGTGGTGGCAACCCCATGCGGCCTCACAGAGTGCGGCTCACCACTTCTCTCGTCAATGGTTATGGCTTGGATAAGAAGCTGATGTTGATGCGGCCTGTGGCGCAAACAGCAGAGGATCTCACCATCTTTCATGCAGATGGCAAGTGTATCGAGGCTATTTTGCTCGTATCAGTGCTTGCTTTGCATGCATGCATTGTGAATGTGTATGCCGAGCGGCATAGTCGATGTTTTTCGGTGGTTGTGTTGCATGGCACACCCAGCGGTTGCCAGCTCTTCATCACATACACACACCCTCTCTGTCCCTCACAGACTATATTGATTTCCTGCAAGCAGTCACTCCAGACAATCAGGAAGATTTTATGGTACAGATGCGTCGCTTCAACTTGGGACCTGTGGGTGAAGCAGATTGCCCCGTGTTTGATGACATGTTTGCCTATTTCAGGGTGTGTGGTGTGTGGTGGTGGGTGGTGGTGGCTGGTGTAGTTCAACATCAAGAGAGATTAGCATGTGTTGGGGCTCACTTTTCCACGATGATCACCATCACCATCATCATCGCAGACGTACACGGGTGGCTCAGTGGGTGGTGCTGCACTCCTCAACAAGGGGGATGCACAAATCTGCCTCAACTGGTCTGGTACGTAGTAATGCTTGGTCATTGTACGTTTTTCGTCCACCCCATCCCCATCCCATCACATGCACCCCAATGCGCACCCCCCCATCCCCATCAGGTGGCATGCACCACGCCAAAAAAGCAGAAGCATCCGGCTTTTGCTACATCAACGACATCGTCCTCGCCATACTAGAGCTCCTCAAAACCCACCAGCGTGTGCTCTACGTCGACATTGACATCCACCATGGCGATGGTGTGGAAGAAGCATTCTACACCACCAATCGTGTCATGACGGTGTCGTTTCACAAGTATGGTGACTTTTTCCCGGGCACTGGGGATGTGCGGGATACTGGGTACAGTCAAGGAAAGCACCATAGTGTGAATGTGCCCCTGCGAGAGGGTATGGATGATGAGAGTTATCGGTTTCTGTTTGAACCCATCTTGTCCAAGGTATGATGGTGGGGAGTGAAGAAGAATATATGTGTGTGCATGGGATCAAGAAGAATGTGTGTTTGAGTTGCATGGTGTTGCGCACAAATCATCATCAATATTCCACCATTAAAACACACCCATATCAATAAAAACACACCCATGCCCATAAAAACACACACAAATCCTCACATCCATACCCATAAAAACACACCCATACCCATAAAAACACACCCAAAACCAGGTGATGGAGATGTATCAGCCAGGTGCCATTGTCATGTGCTGTGGTGCTGACTCCCTCTCTGGGGATAGACTTGGCTGCTTCAACCTGTCGCTCCAGGGGCATAGCAACTGTATTGAATTTCTTTCCAAGTACAACGTGCCCCTGTTGGTGTTGGGTGGGGGTGGGTACACTATGCGTAATGTGGCTCGATGCTGGTGTTATGAGACGGGGCGATTGCTGGGCATTGACCTTCCCAATGCGTATGTGGTTGTGTGGGGTTGTGGGTGTGGGTGGGTGTATGCGAATGGGGTTATGTGGATTGTGTTGTGTATTGTTGTAACAGTGTGATTTTTTGTTCTGCATCCCTTGTTTCTGTGGTTGTACATGTACACACATCCACATGCACCTCCTCCCTCTCTCTCTCTCCGTGCACCCTCTCCTTCTCGACAACCCCTCTTCTCTCAACACCCCTGTTCTCTCACCCCCCCCCATCCTCACAAACAACCCCCCCTCTTCTCTCACAATAATACAATCTTTTTTCCCCCTCTCACCAGGCTGCCCACCAACGCCCTTGAGGAGTACAATTACTACTATGACACCCACTCACTGCGTATCAATGTGAGCAACATGCGCAACATGAACACAAGGGATCAGCTGGAGGCTACCCTATCCACTGTGTTGCAAAACCTGGCACATATTGAAGCTGTACCATCTGTACCTATACAAGAAACAGCACCTGGACATGTCAAGGTGTGGGGTGTGGGGGGGGGATGTGGGGTGTGGGGGGGGGCGGACAAAGGGGTGAGGGATGGGAGAGGGCTTGAGTGGCATATCAATATCCACACACACAACAACAAAAGCAAGTGCACAAAAACCAACCACAACACACAACACGCACAACACGCACACTCTCTCAAACCACACAGCCTGAGAAACCGGAAGAGGAGATGGATGTGCGTGGTGGTGGGCAGGCGTATGAAGATGAGCGTCGAACAAAAACACATGATTACGGCAGTGATGAAGAAGATGACCAGAAACCAGCACGTGACCATGCGAATGCAGCAGAACAAGGAGCCCCCCCCCCTGCAGCAGGGCCCCCCGCTGACGCAGCGGCCATCCCCCCGCTCCCCACCAGTGCCCCCACCACCGCACCACCCCGCGCAGCACCCACACAACCCATTCCACAAGTCCCCGTGGTCAACACAACGGTCAAACATGAGGTCCCTGCTGCTGCGGAAGGTGCGCCCCCCCCACAAGGGGCCCCTCCTCCCTCCATCCCCCAGGCACCAGAGGTGGTGCCAGCCACAGCACAGCAGGGCAGTGTGCAGCAGCTGGGGGTGCCCCCCACAGAGGGGGTCGCTCCTACAGCAGTTGAGCGCACAGAGGAAGTTATGGCGGAAGCTGCAGAGGAGTTGCCTGCTGATGTGGTGGATGACCCCATGGGGTATGTGGGGTGATGAGGGGGGGTGATGAGG
>VFQP010002010.1_pt1 | contig 24211 bp, 35 predicted proteins | sample 3512351 | NCBI WGS metagenome assembly VFQP01 (sample SAMN10412372, study PRJNA504923) | tailings metagenome | isolation source: Relicate 1 Philex TSF1 revegetated site | place: Philippines: Tuba, Benguet | collected 2017-08-29
CTCCCCCCCCCCCCCCCCCAAACAGGATTATGGACAACCTGCCAGTGGCCATCTCCAAGACAATCGACTCTACACACAGCTTCAAAATCCTGGAAAAGGGCTTTCCTGTTGGCTTTGTAACAGTATGTTGTTTTGGAGGGCAGCAGCATGTCTTTGTATGAATTCATTGCGCTCAATTGAACGATCGATAATGCCATCACATAGGAGGATGGCCGCACGTTTTTGCACAACCACCTGCGCTTTACGTTGCTCTACCATGTGGGTGTGGAAGACGACCTTGCCCGCATTGTGGGTTTTGAGGTCGAGCCGTTTTCTGTGGGGCACAAATATGAGGGCACATGGGAGGATGGGGCCGGTGCACCCACATTGTCGACATGCAATCCTGGTGCCATGAAGTACGTGAGTGAAAAGGATGCCCCACAGGAGATTCGTGAACCAGAAGATGATCAACTGGGTGATGAGGTGATCTTTACATACGACGTCAACTTCAAGGTGGGTGGTTGGGGGGTATTTTATGGGAATGTGTGGGATGCCTGTACGTGTTGATGCGTTTGTGTGGTAATGGCATATTAGACTATGCATGGTCAACACGAGATGTGTGGAGCATGTGCACCATCCCCCTCCCCACAGGCGTCGGAGGTCACGTGGTCACAGCGATGGAACACCTACCTCATGGGTGGAGATGAGCAAATCCACTGGTTTTCCATCATCAACTCTGTTATGATTGTGCTGTTCTTGTCCGGTATGGTTGCCATGATCATGATGCGCACACTACACCGGGACATTAGCAAATACAACCAACTGGAGACTGCGGAAGAGGCACAAGAGGAAACTGGGTGGAAGCTGGTGCGTGCATGTGTGTGGGGGGTGTGGGGGGGTGAGGGAGGCATATGGAAATTGTTGTGCAGCATTGTGTGTGCATGTGTCATGGGTGTATGTACAGTGTATGGGTGCTGGCCCCTGAATGCATGCATACCCCCCCCTTTTTCATTCGCTCCTCCACTCCTATTGTAGGTTCATGGTGACGTGTTTCGCCCCCCCGCACATGGCTCGCTCCTTTCTGCATACGTAGGCACTGGTGTGCAGCTATTTGGCATGACACTCGTGACCATGATCTTTGCAGTGGCAGGATTTTTGTCTCCCGCCAATCGTGGGGGGCTGCTCACGGCGGTGTTGCTGTTGTATGTGTTTATGGGTGTGTTCGCAGGCTACTACTCGGCACGTTTGTACAAAGTGTTCAAGGTGTGTGTGTGGTGTGTGGTGTTTTTTGGGGGAGGGTGTACTGTGTACTCACATAGAAATACCCCAAATACCCCAAATTCCCACAGGGAGAGCAATGGAAGCGCACAACACTGCTCACTGGCATCATGTTTCCCGGTGCAACTTTCTTGATCTTCTTCATCGTCAACCTGCTGGTGTGGAGCCAACAATCATCACAAGCCGTACCCTTTGGCACACTGTTTGCATTGTGCTTTTTGTGGCTGGGTATCTCTGTGCCGTTGGTGTTTGTGGGGTCATACTTTGGCTACAAGAAGCCAGCACCAGAGGTGAGTGGGGGGATGAGGGGGGGGACGGGTGGTGATGTGTTGGGACACCCATGTGGTGGTGTACAACATGATACTCCTCTTCCACACAAAAAACGCTTTCACACAAAACACCCACAGCAAGATCCAGTGCGCACCAACAAAATCCCTCGGCAAATTCCAGAGCAGCCGTGGTACATGAACCCCACGTTTAGCATCCTGGTGGGTGGCATTCTGCCATTTGGTGCTGTGTTTATCGAGCTGTTTTTCATCCTCACATCCATGTGGCAGAATCAGTTTTACTACCTGTTTGGCTTCCTGTGCCTGGTGTTTTTGATTCTGATCATCACCTGCGCAGAGATCACCATTGTGCTGTGCTACTTTCAGTTGTGTTCGGAAGACTACCACTGGTGGTGGCGCAGCTACTTTACAAGTGGCTCGTCTGCCATCTACTTGTTTTTGTATTCGCTGTTTTATTTTTACACCAAGTTGGAGATCGAGTCGGTGGTGCCCATGCTCATGTACTTTGGCTACATGTTTATGATTTCCTATAGCTTCTTCTGCTTGACAGGTTTGTGTTATTTGTGGAGGGGTGGTGGTTATACAATATGGGGCACACTACACTGCACACGCACACAACCACCCCACTGAAACACCCCACACAATCACAGGGACCATTGGGTTTGTGGCGTGCTACCTGTTTGTGCGTATGATCTACGGGGCCGTCAAGATTGGTATGTGGAAGATGTTTTTATGCACACAACAACATCTCAAACACACAACTTCATACAACTTCTTGATGGTACCCCCACCACACAGATTGAGTACTTGCCGTGCAGATGCAACTTTTGCATACAAACAAACAAACAAAAATCGATGTAATTCTGTCAACACACCGAAACACATCAATCATTCACACTCAACACGACCCGACACGTATATACAATTCAAAACCCAATACGACAGTCACATCGCATTCCCACGAGTACACGTTGGCACGTGTTCAACTACAGCCAATAGCAAAACACACCGCCGATGACAACACCTCGCCGCATAACCATGCATCATCAAGCACCCCAGCAGCACAAGCAGCACCACACGCAGACAATCAGTCAGCATGCGCAACTGGGGCGTGCACCTCGGGGTCGCCGTGCAAAGGTCGTTGCCCCCCCACATTCCACCCCACCGTTGGATACATTGCAACCGGTCCGAACGCTGTCTCGGAGCAACACTGTTCGTATGACAGTCCCTGAGCACCAGCAGATGATGCAGTCGCTGCACAGCTCCCCAACGCAGCTGCTCTGGTCTCCACATGATGCCGAGATCTGGCGGTTGTCAGGGCCAGCTGCAGTGGCAACGCTGCTCGAGCCCTTGCAGGCACTGGTCGACACGGCATGTGTAGGGCAACTCGGCACCGAGCCACTCGCTGCAGTAGGGTTGGGCACGTTGCTGCTCACGTTTGGGGTGTCGTTTTTCACCACCCTGCAGGTGGTTACAACCACCACCATCGCTGGTCACACTGCATGCAGCGATCGTAGCCAGGTTGGTTGCTGCAACGAGGGGAAACAGTATTTGCAAATGTGATCAAAACCACATGCATGCTTTTCACAACAGGCATCCATGGCCACTGGCAAGGCGTTGACATTGAGTCTAGGCTGTGGCGCTGCACTGGCAATGTTTTTGCTATCAGCAGCACCATGTTTTGTACACCGTATGTGTGTGGGGGTTTTCAAGGTGATCAACACAAAATCGATGCACATCAACATTCACAACCTCAACACAGTGTTGGTAGGGCACACCAACATTGCCCAGGAAGCACTCAACTACCTGTCGATACGCGCATGGGCATGCCCAGGAGCATTGCTCATGCTCGCTGCCACCGGTGCATGCCGTGGCCATCGAGACCCCGCCACCCCCTTGTATGGTGCATTTGCGCAATACGCCACCAACTTTGTGCTCGATATCGCATTGATATTTGGTGTGGGGATGGGCATTGAAGGTGCTGCAGCAGCAGCCACCATAGGGCAGTATGTGGGGCTGGCAGTGGTTTTGCGGGGGCTGGTGAAACAGGGCGACCTTGCCTTGCAGGATGTTGGACGTGTGCCTAGTGCACAGGATGTTGGGCCATACCTCACAGTACGTAACCCCACTTATATTGTGCTTGTGTTGAGGTGATCGTGGTGGTCGTTGAGGTGGTTGAGGTGGTGGTTGAGGTGGTTGAGGCAATGTGACATCCCTTCACATGATCCCATCTCTACAATAGGCTGGCATGTTGCTTTCCAGTTGCAACATCAGCGGCAATGCAGTTGCAATGACGGCCACAGCCCTCGCCACCGAGGGTGGTGCTGCCGTCCTTGCTGCCCACACTGTCCTCCGTCAAGTGCTTGCTCTATGTCAGACATCCTTTGCATGCTTCAATGTGGCAACCCAGTCACTCGTGGCAACCTCACTGGGTGCAGAACAGCCCCAGCAGGCACGTGCAATGTTGCTGCGTACTGGGCAGCTTGCAGTGTGTACTGCCCTGCCCCTGGCGGGGCTGCTGTGGATGGGGCAGGCACAGCTCGTGCACTTGTTTTCACATGACGTGGCGGTGGTGGATGAGACGCTGGCCGTGTTGCCGTTGCTGATTCTGTGCATGGTATGGCGTGGATTTGTTCTTGGGGGAGCACATGATGCAGGGGGTACATGATAAGGGTACATGTGTCATGTTTGTATACCCTTCACCACTATGTACACACCGTCCTCTATGTTCACATCATCCTTTATGTACACACTGTCCACATCCCACAGCCATTGGATGCCATGGGTGCGGTTGCAGAAGGGGGCCTCCTTGCCTCGTTGCAGGTCCCCTGGATTGCCAAACGCACAGCCGCATCAGCAGCACTGGCACTCGCGACTGTCCTAGGGGCGGCGCATGCCGGGGTGGGTCTGGTTGGGTTGTGGGTGGGTACCAAGCTGCTCAACGTGGGCACGTTGGCATTGGATGTGCAGCACCTGCAGGCTGGTGACACACCCATGGGACCCATGCAACTGCTGAATCCCTTCCCAGGGAAAGGGATGCAGAAGTCAACGCCACGGTCAACACCATCTGCAGTGGAAAAGCAATAGATGTTGCATTGCTCGTATGTATTTGTATCTTTTTGGAGAATGGCACTTGGTCGAGGATTCATTCTTTTGTGTGGGATGCATTCACCCACATGCGTATTGCAAATGTGTGTTGTCGTGAAAAGTGTGTGTTGTGAAAAGCGTGTGTTGTTGTGAAAAGTGTGTGTTGTTGTGAAAAGCGTGTACTGTGCTACAATCCCCCACCTTTTTGTTTTTTGAGGGGTGTCTGACAAGATGATGATGATGATGGATTACTGCTGATGATGTTTTTGACGAGAAGATACATTCTTTTTCCATGACGATGATGATAGTATCACCGATCACCTTGTGTGCGAATTACTTACACACCTACTTGGTACTGTACAACACCGGTCGCCACCGTTGTGAATCGACAACGGGTGGGTATTCTTTCCCAATTTGTACCATCATACACACACCTCAGCAAGGTAACACTCTAGTCTCACACTCTAGTCTCACACTCCAGTCTCACACTAGTCTAACACTCTAGTCTAACAATCTGGTCTAACACTCTAGTCATACTGCTGCCGCAATACCATCTCTGCTTCACTCTTCCAGTGCGAGTGACTGCTCTGTCCACGCGCACGTTTGTTCTTTTCCCTGTCCTTTCGTGCCTGGTCCCTCCGGGGCAACTGGGCCCCACCAACACCCTTGTCTAAGAAGGAGTCCACTGCCATGGAGCCTGTGGGGCGCTTTTTTGACCCTGGCTCAGGTGGGGGACGCAGTGGGCCCACACCTCCCACACGAGGGCCAGCCCGTGGGTTGTTGTGATCAGCATGATCATCATCTTCTTCGTCGTCGTCGCGCCCTTGCCCGCCGAGCATCGCAATGGCAGCAGCACTCACGCCTGCTCCATTGTCGTTTGCTGTGTTGTAGCGTACTGCTGCTCCAGATACTACACCTTTTTCCTCTGGCCTGTGTGTTGTAGGGTGGGTGACGGATGCAACACCGGGTAGACAATTACAAACACACACAAAAAAGTAAGCATACCTGCTGCTGCCCTTGAGTTGTGGTGCCATCTGTGATATATCCCATCCCTCCTTGGCTTTCCCTTGTTGTTGTCCGCGTGTGCTTGGCTGTGCCTGTGATGTGTACATGATAAGTTGCTGTACACAATTCCATCCCGTGTGTAACCTACATCATTCCACCCCACGTACTTGTGCCTGGTAATTGCTCCTATCACGTGCTGCTTGTGCTGCTTGTGCTGCTTGTGCTTGCCGCTGTAACCGCTGTCTATGTAGGCTGTCTGCCAGGGGGCGAGTGGCTTCTGGATCCAAAAAGGCGGGGGGCCCATCTACCTCATCAAATGCGGCCCCTGGTGGGGGCAGCAAGCTGGTGCCTGCAGTTGGGGCGGTGGATGCATGGTCTTTGATGCGGCGCTCTGCTGCACGGCGACGTTGCACAGCACTATCTTGGCTGTCGTCGTCTGAGGCGTTGAAATAGGAATCGTGACTCGTTGATTGGGATGCTGGTTGAACTGCTTGTGCTGCTGCTTTGTTTGGCTGTTGTCTTGGTGCTGTATGTGGTGCGGTGGCATTGCTGTTGGTGTATGGCTGGCATGCAAGAGAGAATAGACAATAGACATACCACCAAAGATTGCATCAATTTCATCGTCTGCCATAGTGTGCGGTGATTCTGTTGGCGTAGGCTATTGGCTGATTGCTTGTGCTATTTGCATTATTTGCATTGAATGAACATAGTTGTTGAGCGTGCAAATAAATCAACAGGACTTAAGGCACATACTTCTTGCTCTTCAAACAGCCTCAAAGTCAGTCTTGTCCGTCAGCAACCAAAAATCTACTATAGATCCATGATCACACACGCATCCCAGCGTCATCCATGGCGCATCAAGGTTGCCAAGCCTTCACATGCTGGTCATCTCCAATCCCACCCTATATCCCTCGTAAACACCATTGCTCGTCCCCTCATTCGTGCTACAACTGTCACATGTGCACATCTACACGATCAAACAAAAGAAACAAGCACATCCCCCACAACACCCATCCAACGCCTCATCGCCACCACTGTTGCTGCAACGTTGGTACTCACCTCAAGCATTCCTTGCTATGCAGAGCAGTTTACCATTGCAGAGGTTACACCACCTGTAGTACAGCAGGGAGAGCTACTCAATCGGTATGTTTTTGGTGGGGGTGGGTGGTTTTTTGCGTGTGCACAGATACCCACATGCGCTTCACTGAACATCATGATTGTACCATTCACAGGGAGCAAGCAATCATCAGCATATTTGAGCGGAATGTCAACAGCGTAGTCAACATAGTAGACATCACCCTGCAGGTATAGTATAATATGTTGTATAGAACAATAAGCTGTATAGCATAATATGTTGTATAGAATAATAAGCTGTATAGTACATGTGCTGCCACGAAACACACCCATCACCCCCCCTCCACCCCCCCCCCCTTCCCCCCCCCACACAGACAGGGCAGCCCCCCCCCCAAACAGTAGACGCCCCTGAGGGCAATGGAACAGGATTTGTGTATGACACCCAGGGTAACATTGTCACCAATTATCATGTACTGGGCAATGTACTGCGGGGGTTGGGCTCCAACGCAAAGCAGGGTATCAAGGTGGCACGTGTGGCATTGACAAGTATGTGTGGGGGGGGTGTTTTGGGGGGAGTGGGTGGGTGGACTGAATCGTGGGTGGGTGGAGTGGTGGAATGTGCATGTGAACAAAATGTAATTCACATTCAATGTACCACAATCCACTACCCCATTCACTCTTGCACACAACATCCATACCCCATTCACTCTTACACAACACCCATACCCTGTCTGCTGTTGTACACCACCCATACCACCACCCACCCACCTGGTCTCACAGCACCAGAAGGGGTTATCCAAAACTTTGACGCCACCCTCGTGGGTGTTGACCGCACCAAGGACCTGGCTGTCATTCGAATCAATGCCCCACCCTCCCTACTGCGTCCTGTCGTGCTGGGTGACTCTGATGTGCTGCGTGTGGGGCAGCAGACACTGGCGATAGGCAACCCCTTTGGATTTTCCAGCTCTCTCACCACAGGGGTGGTGTCGGGATTGGGGAGGGGTATACAGAGTAGGGCGGGGGTGCTTATTGGGGGGGGAATTCAGACGGTATGGGGGGGGGCGGGGGGTTCGGGGGGGGGCTGCGGAGGAGTTGGGTCAAGGGATGGTGTAGGGGAATGTGGAAATTGCATGTGCAAGACAACGCTAACACAAGATGCATAACACAACATGCATAGTTGTATAGGAGGGTAGTATAGTGCATACATGTGTGCTCTATGTAGCAAACAATGTGTGTATACATGTTCTCTCATATACACAGTACATGATCTCTCATGTGCACAGGATGCAGCAATCAACCCAGGCAACAGTGGTGGCCCCTTGCTTGATGCACGGTGGGTGGGTGTATGTGTATGTGTGTGTTGTATGGGATGATGATCATGCTTGGTAGAGTGCACATGTATACAATATAAAGCCTACCTTGCACACACAAAACCCAACACAAAAACCTTATTGTCCCGTTGCCACCCGTCTCTTTTCACACACGCCTTTCCCATGGGGCCAGATATTCATACCAGATATTCATACCAGATATTCATACCAGATATTCATACCAGTTCCCCACCCCCCTCTCGCTTCACACACAACACTCACAGGGGTCAAGTGGTGGGTGTGAACACTGCTATATTCACCAACACGGGCACCTCTGCTGGTGTGGGGTTTGCCATTCCCATCAACACAGTCAAACGTGTGGTGCCCCAGTTGATAGAGTATGGGCAGGTCATTGCGCCCTCACTCAATGTACAGGTAGGAAACGAGAGGGGGGACATTACATGTGATGGGAGGTTGATGTGGCGAGTGTGCACATGTGGTGGGAGGTTGATGTGGCGAGTGTGTATATGTGATGGGAGGTTGATGTGGCGAGTGTGTATACGCAAGGCATAGACACATGCTTGTCCAAGTACTGCGCATGGCACACACGATGCACATCACACCTGTACACCCCCAGGTGGCCCCTGACAACATTGCCCGGGCCCTCAAAGTTACAAAGGGGGCCCTCATTCAAACAGTGGACCCCAATAGCGCAGCAGCCAAGGCGGGGCTGCTTGCCACACGAAGGGGGTTGAGTGGTATTGTACCGGGAGGTATGCCGGGTGGTGTGTGTCGTGTGGGTGTGTGGGTGTATGTGGAATTGGTGAGAACGGTGGCATGTCTGCCATGTATAAAAGAAAGGTGATTGGTTGCACACACGTGTGTTAATCTACATGATATAATACTCAGATGTGATTGTGGCGGTGAACAACAAGTTGGTGGCCAACGCTGTGGATCTGCAGAGTGCTATTGATGCGTACGTGGGATCCTGGAAGCGTGTCACAACCCACCTCATACACATGCTTGCTATATTGCTCACACACAGGTTGCAAGTGGGTGATACGGTGGATGTCAAAGTGCGGCGTAATGCAGGCTTGCCAAATGAGCAAGAAGTGATGCTGAATATCAAGTTGGAATGATGTGTGACGTGGAAGTTGATGGTGCACATCATTTTGACACACAATTTTGCGGTTTTTCTCAACACTATGCTCCCTGGTACACCTAGTACAATAATAGGTAATGCATTGCGCTTGATTAATGATGCATCACAAGCAGCCGTGTTGCTGTTGTGTGTTGAGCAGCATCTTTGTTGCTGTAAAGCATGCTGATGAAGCAAGAGAGAATAATGTGTGTGTGTTGTTGATTTTGCTGTGTTGGTTGCAGTGTTTGCATCGTCAAAAACACCAGAGGCCATGCCCATGCCATGTGCTTACATCAATCGATGTGTTGTTGTTGTTGTCACATAGTTTCATACTACACACATAAATATGTATCTCACAACTCCTCATCATCACCCCCCTCCTTTCCAATAAAACACGGCCCACATGCCAACCCACCAGCATCATCCCCAATAAACACATCCACCACTGCCGACACGACTGTAAACACCACCGACACCAAAAAGCACACGCCAAACCCCGACGACACGGGTGCAATATATGTATATAACACCCCACTCAACATGGTCCCCACGAGCCTCCCCATGGCGTTGCTCATATAGTAAAACCCCACATTCATGGCAACTTTATCCCCTTCCGAGTAGCGTACGATCAAATAACTGTGCACCGACGAATTGACCGCAAACAAACAAGCATAGACGCCAATGGTCGGCATGAGCACCGCAGCACGAGGCCCTGCGGGCTCGTTGGCGTCAAACACGCTCGACAAGAGCAGCATGAGCCCCGCAAACAACGGAACTGGCGACAGCAATGCACACCACAGTGTAGCCACCCACTTATTGGGCGGCGACTGCCGCAGGGGCTTGGTCACGAGCTGTGGGGTCCACGACTGCACTTGTCCGTACACGATGATAAACACCGCCAGCACGGCACCCACCAGTGCCCTGCTCCAGCCCATGCCATACACCGGCTCCCGCATGAAAAACGGCAGGGGCACCTCAAACCACAGGTCGCGTGCCCCAAAGAGAAACATGCGTGACAGGGAGAGCGTGTTGACGCGTTGGTTTTTCTTGAATATGGTCGATGGCTTGATGTTTTCCTTGCGGGTGCGGCCAAGCTTGTTAGACAGGGCAAACAATGCCCAGGGTATGGCCAGGACGATGAGGGCAATGAGAACGCTCAGGGCCACTTGCAGGCTATGGGGTACAAGAGAGAGAGGTGTGAGGGAGGGCAGGGGGTGGTACAAGAGAGAGAGGGATGTACAACGTGTATGCATGCACAAGAGTATGTGTGTGTACAACGTGCATGCATGTACAAGCGTATGCGTGCCAAACACAAAAATATACCTCACAGTAATGAGCACACTGCCCAGGAAAAACCCAACACCCTTGAGTGAGTTTTTAAACCCAGTGATAAACGATGTGAGCTTGAACAGCATGGTTTGCTTGTCATCGGGTGTGACCAGCTTGCCCACAGTTTTCCCACCCAGTTTGGTGAGATCCTTGGCCACTCCACACAGGGTTTGTGCAGCAGTGACATAGACGATGGCTTGCACTTTAGTCCAATCGTCTTGCCATGCATAGAGCATTGCAATGCCCACAATTTGCAAGGCCAGTCCCGTAAGTAGGGTGCTGATAGTGGGAGAAAGGGGAAACCGATGGGTATATGGGGGTGAAACATATATGGGGATGCAACAGTGCCACATACATTGTACACGTACATACAGTCTTGCATGTGCAGTCGCAGGTGTCGGTGTGGGTGTGGGTGTGCAGCACAATGATGAATGTGTGTGTGCAGCAAAATAATACACATGTGCGCAGCAAACTGATGACCACCCCAAACAAATATCACACCTTTTGATGCCCCATCGTGCCCCGGCAATGCCAGCAACAAAGTTGGTCACCACCCCCGCCAGTTCATATGCTGAAAACATAATGGCCACATCCAGTGCTGTAAACCCCTTTTGGTAGGCGTACAAGAGCACAATCATGCGTATTGCACCATCGGTAATGGTAAACAGCAGGTAGGAGGTTGATATGATGACAAACGGCGCCAAGGTGTGCCATCGTGTACGAAAAGTCACGGGGGGGCTGGAGAGGGGGGATGTGTTTTTGGGTGAATGTGGTGGTGAATGTGGTGGTGAATGTGGTATGCATCGTACGTGGCGCTGGTATCCTGACTGTGGTCGACTGGCTTGTCCTTGACAATCAGTGCACCACTCTCCCCATCGATGACGTCGTAGCTGGACACCTGGGCGAACTGTTGTAATTGTGTGTGTATAGCAGTTTACTAGTATATGTATGCAGCCATTCTTAATACCGTCTCTGGTGGTACACAACATGACACATTGTCATCATGGTCGCGAACTGCAGGCACCTCTGTAGTCCCAAAGCGACACCTCAAGTTGGAGCAGTTGGCTGCTGCCTGGGGGGGTAGCGTACAGCGTATTTGGACGTCCGGCATGATGTATGCAATCAGCCGACGGAATATACAGTTTTATGTGATGACCAAACTGTTTGCTTATTGAAGGAAAACGCACAGAACGCATAAAACGCACTAAACATTGTCATCATGTCGGCAGTGGGCGTTGGTGTCAATGGCTTTGGTACGTGGTTGCTACTGGCCATATACGGGCAGGTCAAAGATCATTGTTGGTCAATAATTACCCTCTCAAACACAACAGGCCGCATAGGCAGGCTCGTCACGCGTGCAGCATTGCAGCGTGATGATCTCAATGTGGTTGCCATCAACGATCCTTTGATGAGTGCACAGGACATGGCATATTTGCTCAAGTATGACACCACCCAGGGCACACTTCCCAACAATATCCAGGTGGACGGCAACGACATACTTGTTGATGGACACCGTATCCGCTGCACATCGCATGCTACGCCTGCAGACATATCATGGGGAGCGGATGTGCAATTGGTGTGTGAGGCCTCGGGCAAGTTTCTCGACGTTGCAAGGTGTGTCTGTGTTGGTACATACGCCTACATACCCCAAACCCCACACAAACCCCACACAAACCCCACATAGTTGCCAACCCCACCTCTCCTCAACAACAACCAAAAAAGTGATCCTGTGTGCACCGGGGAAAACTGATGACATCCCCATGTACGTCTATGGCGTCAACCACACCGACTACCAACCCAACACCATTATCAGCAACGCATCGTGCACAACCAACTGCTTGGCACCGGTGTGCAAGGTGCTGCAAGAGCGCTTTGGTATTGTCAACGGCTTGATGACCACGGTGCATGCCACCACGGCGACACAAAACACGGTGGATAGCATCAACAAAAAGGATCGGCGTCGTGGTCGTGCTGCGGCACACAACATCTTTCCAACATCGAGTGGGGCTGCCAAGGCGGTGGCCAAAGTGGTGCCGGGGTTGGATGGCAAGCTCACGGGGCTTGCGGTGCGTATCCCGCCGACCAATGGAAGCTTGGTGGACCTGTCGGTGATTTTGGAGGATAAAGTGGGGTATGATGAGGTCATGATGGCCCTAAAAGAGGCAAGTGAGGTGGGGATTGCAGAGGGGGGGCTCCAGGGGGTGATGGGATGGACGGATGAAGAGTGGGTGTCGAGCGATGTGATACGCAATGCGCTGTCTGGGGTGGTGGATTCGCGTGCGGGACTCCAAGTGGCACCCGGGTTTATGAAGATTATCGTGTGGTATGACAACGAGTGGGGGTATTCGAATCGATGGTGTGATTTGGCAGCGTATGTCGTGGCACGGGACCAGCAGATGTGAGTTGTTGCTGGTGGTGACAAGGGTGCAGCCAATTATGATTGCCAGAGCTGGTTTGTGTGTGTCAAGCAGTGTGTATGGTGATGCGTGTGATGATGCGTGATACCAAGTTGGAATGACGTGTGGAAGTTGGTGGTGCACATCATTTTGACATACAATTTTGCGGGTTTTCTCAACACTATGCTCCCTAGTGCACATAGTTCGATAGTATGCACTGCGCTTGATGGAATGGCGATGATGCATCACAAGCAGCTGTTCAACCGAGCTGATGATGATGCACAAACCAACCTCTCTTGTAACACTTTTGTGACAAACCATGAGTAGCGACGATACCACCCACACATCGCTACAAGATCTATTGTCTCTCACAAAAGCACTGCACACCACACTCACTGGAGGTAACACTGATCAACAGACTAGTCACGCCGCATTGGCCTATGCACATGTCACATATGCAGAAGCATGGCATGACCTAGCCATTGCAATTTCTAGCCTTGGAGCATTCCTTTCTGCATTCTCCATCAGCCTTGAGGGTTCAAATCCTGATGAATTGTCCGCGTTGATGGGAGAGCTGCACCACTGCCTATTGTCAGCCACCAGCTTGCACCAGTTTTCTTCAACGCTTGGGACATTGCGCGCTCTGGTGTACGAGGTGACCGTGCTCACCAAGCTTCAGGTTACCGTGGTCAATGCTGCCAAGATGAGCCTGCGCAGGCTGCACGACGCCGCACAACAGGTGTGGGTGGGGACAGTGCGTTTGTACACAAGTGTGCAGATTAATATACATGTACAACACCACACCAATCGCCCCCCAGTTGCAATCGGTGCAGCATGCATTTACGCGCGCCTCCCCCGAGTGTGCTGCAGCACTGTCCACCCTGGCATCCACCACCCTCACCCCACGCCCCCTTGCTGTAGCACTGCGCACCACCTTTGCCTGTGAGTCCATCACGTACCAAAACGCCTCAACAAAAGGGCAAATGCTGCTGGACGTATTTCTTGAGCATGGGGCCCCTCCATCGGCAACGCAGGCCCTGCTCGCAGCCGGTGCTGGCCAACATGATGCGGTGCCAATTGGGATACTACACGAATACAAACTACTTGCGCAAGATGCGGAGCTTGCATCTACACAGGATAGCGAGGGTTTGTTTATCAAGCAGGTTGTGATGGCGTTGGCGTCGTTTTTGGACCCATCCCGAGTCGGTCGTGATGAGCATGATGCAGCGATGCATGCCAGTTGTGGTGATTTGGAAATTGATATACCCGAAGAATTTTTGTGTCCAATATCACATGAACTCATGATGGAGCCTGTGACACTCGAGGTATTTGGGTTTTGAGACGGGGCGGGGGGGGAATGTGGTCATGGTGTGTGTTCTTGCATGTGGTCGGACATCTGCACATTGTGACACACCCACCCAACAATCAACACAGACGGGCATGACATATGACGAACAAGGCATAGCAGGATGGTTTCGCAAGCGCCACAGTCAAAGTCAACCCCTGACATGTCCCTCCACCAACCAGACACTCACCTCGGCACGCAGCACCCCCAACACTGCCCTCAAGCGCCGCATACACACCTGGCTGTCAAGTCTGGAACACTCTGCACAGCATGTGCTCCTCGCACGGGCAGCATGGCAAAAGAAGACACACATGGGATTGTCCACGGAGCCGCAGGATGGGATGGGTGGGCGTGTTGAGGGGCACATACGGGGCAATGGAGTGCATGGTGTGGGGAATGGTGTTGGAGGGAGGGAGGGCGGGGGGAGGAATGCAACAGCACGAGCAGTGGGGGGGAGGGGGGTGGGGAGGGGGTATACAGGGGGGAACCCATTTGCATGAGAGGTGTGTTTGTTTGGATGTGGATGTGCGCAACACTGCAAAAACACATGACTGTTACAAGCATGGGAAGTTCCTGATGTACAATTACAAATACTGGTACACAACACACGTGCACACACCATCCAGCATATCAAACATCCATCATACATCACCGTATGCGGAGAAATGTACACTCCCATCCTTTGCTCCCACAACAAAGAGCGTATCTGCAATGTCCACACTCAACAACACATGCTGCACTCTACCGCCTCTCCTTCTTGCCCTGCACATTGGCACCCCCTCCTGCAAGTATCCTCCTGCAAGTTTGTATGTGCAGTGGCTTGTGGACCATGGTGCAAGGGTTGCAAGAGGTCCCACAATTGCACTGAATCCGCAGCATAGGTTTTATTATGACCACATGTCGCCATGTACCGCCCCCATGCACTTGTGCTTTGAACAAAGTGACAGGGAAATGCATGTGTGTCGTCCACATGGATTTGCCCACCAAGCATGCGGACATCCATGGTGTGCAGCCTTCCACCACCGCAGCCACGTGTCATAGCAACCAGGTTGATGGCGTCTTGTATGATTGACAGCATTGTGTTGCGCGTGCCGTTGTGAACTGCAAGAATGGTTGCCATATGGCTGGTGCCTGACACGCAAGGGATGCCTCGCGATGGGTGGATGCAAAGCTGCACACATCCTTCGCAGCAGGGAGCTTTTTTGCGACTTATGATGAGCTTCGTAGGTGTCGGTGTGGTGAGTACAATGTTTGAGATGCTCCACACACACACCGCTTGCAACACGGAAGCAGGCAGATCGATGAGTTGGACATCCACATCCACAGCACTGTCCACATCCACAGCATTGTCAACGGTGTCCATATTATTGGTGGTGTATTCTTGTGTCAGTATTATTTTGTTTTTTGTATTTTGATTGTCGGCAAGTACCGACAAGTAGGCAATTCATTTCCAAAGGCAAATCATTCCTTAGCAGCCGTGTTGCACCACACTGACAGGGGTGACAGAGACCCCGTGGGTTCTAGTACCATATACATGCAGTGGTGTGTGTACACTGCAACATTTGCCCATGATTTGTACTGTTTCACCTCACCTATCATAGCACACCGGACGGCAGCGAGAGGGCCCGGCCCCGGAACGTTAACACAGCGGTGCCTGCAAAGCAAGGGAATCAAACAAGGGATTGATTGAACAGTGCTTCCTCCCTGCAAGGTAATGGTGTGGAGGGCTCCGCAACACCTGAGGACAAGTGTGCATGTGCTTTGCGGGCTCCTGCACACGCCAATGGAAAACACTTTGTGCACTTTGCGCACTTTGCGCTCCATTTTCATCACAATATCTTCCCCTTCATCCCCCCATGTTTTCCTGTATCAGGCGCTGGTTTTGAGACGGGATACAGCACACAAACCCCCGGTCAAGAATCCCGTGCTTCATCTTTCCCTGCAAATTCCCCTTCTTTTAAGCAATCCGATACCCAAAACAACAACCCAACATCCGACTATGTTGCTCTCGCCACGCCTGTCATGTCTTTTTTCGTGCATCGTTGCGATCGCCGTCAACCCGACATTCCTCATCCTTGTCAATCCCCCCCCAGCACATGCTGCATTGGTGGAGACATTCATTGCAGCAGAATATCAGGAATGGGATTACGCACCGAGTGGGATGGACCTGTGCACGGGCCAGCCCCTCGACAATCCAGCCTCGGCCACGTGGACCACGGTGGGTGTAGGCACCAAATACACCAAGGCACGTTTTATCGAATACGCCGATGACCAGTACACCACCCCACTGGAGCGCCCAGAGGAAGAAGAGCATTTGGGCATTTTGGGGCCCTTGATCAGGGTGCAAGTGGGTGATACGTTGCGCGTACACTTTCATAATGCCCTTGATGTGCCGGCCAACATGGCCATTGAAGGGTTGGCGGTGTTGAATGCAGAGAGCGCCAACTTTGAGGTGGCACCAAACAAGAGTGCTGTGTGGACATGGCAGGTAGTTTGGGGTGGGTCAGCGGTGATGGACACTGGGGTCCCATGCAACACATGAGAGCGTTCCCACATGCCCAGGTCCCTGAATCTGCCGGGCCCCTGCCAACAGAACCCTCTACCAAGTTGTGGCTGTACAAGAGCATGATTAGCCCTGATCACACCAACATGGGGCTGCTGGGGCCTGTGCTGGTGACTGGTACTGGGCGTGACACCAATGACCTGGATCGTGAGTTTATCTCCCTGTTTCAGGTTGATAAGAGAGTATTGGTGTTGTAGGTATATGCACTGTGTGCCAACAAATATGCACCCTGTGTGCAAACATACACCCTGTGTGCATACAAACACCCTGTGTGCATACAAACACCCTATGTGCAAACAATAACCAGGTACACCACCACACCACACAAGGTTTACGATGAGAATGCAAGCCCACTTTTGGAGAAAAATCAGGATGCTGCAGACATGCTCTGTGTCCAAGCTGGACAGCATGCCTCTGCTGCTCCTATCCCAGCAGGGAGTGCTCCGGACAACATGGGCCTAGGGGAAAACAGGGGCCCAGGGCGTCGGCTGGCGAGTGAGGAGGGTGGTCCTGTGCAGGATGTTGTGTGCTTCAAGGTAGGCTTGTGGGGGGGGGGGGCAATGGTCAATGGTGTGTTTAAACAAAGCCATGTGTGTGTGCTTGGGAATGGTCGCACGTGCATATCAATACAACATGTTTTCCTGCTACAACAACACATGGTTGTACCAACCACAACAATACCACCCCCCCATCACCACACACCTCCACACCTCCACACCACACACAGGGTCTTGACACCACTCGCATCAGTCCTGCAGTAGCAGCCAACCAGGTGCTCCAAGACACAGGGGCCCAGGGCCCCTGGACAGAGGCGACCTTGCTTGCTGACATAGAAGAGAGTAATAAAAAACATACCATTAATGGGTTTGTGTTTTGCAATGTACCAGGACTCAACATGACCATGGGCGACACGTATGTGTGTGTGTGTGTGTGCGTGGTGGTTTTGTTGATGGTGTGTGTTGGTGGTGTGTGCTGTTGTGCATGTGTTTGCCTGTACCTACATGCTTCCCTCACACACCACCCACCCACCCACCCACCCACACCCACCCACCCACACTCACCCCCCCCCTCTGCAGTATACGGTGGCATGTCGCAGCCATTGGCAATCAAGTGGACCTCCACACAGCACATTGGCATGGCTTGACCTTTAACCACAGTGGGGCACGGGTGGATGAGGTGTTGCTGTTGCCTGGGAGTGTAGAGTCACTGGAAACAGTGGTGGACAGCCCTGCTACCTGGCTGCTGCACTGTCATGTGAACGATCACGTTGTATGAGGGGATATGTTTGTGTGTGTGTGTGTGTGTGTGTGGCACCAATGCAAGCACATCTAGTCAACCTATACATCAATTCATGTACACACACACACACAAGAAAAGAAACACACACAAAAAATATACACACTTATATATACACACATACAAGAAAAGAAACACAAAACATACACAAACACACACAGGTGGCAGGTATGGCAGCGTTGTTCACAGTACAAGGCCCCCCACTCACTGATGCACAATTACAGCTGAGTGGCAGGATTCGTGAATACTTTATTGCAGCTGAAATGGTTGATTGGGACTATGCTGTGCTCGGTATGTCATGTATTGTGTTGTGTATTGTGTGTGTATGTGGTGAACCAGTTGTGCGTATGTGGTGTACCAGGTGTGTGTATGTGGTGTACCAGGTGTGTGTATGTGGTGTACCAGGTGTATATAGTATATCTGCCAACATAGCATCTAATATGCACACAAGCATCTCGGCTCTATGTCGAACTGGTTTTCCTCACCACACATTTCCACCTCTTCCACACACCTCCACACCACACCACAAACACACAGGGGCAGACATGTGTTCAGGTGAGGCAACCAATTTCACTGAAGAGCAAAACGTCTTTGTACAGCCAGGCCCAGAGCGATTTGGCAGCGCCTACCTCAAAGCCATGTATGTGCAGTATACAGATGCGAGTTTCACTCTGCAGTACCAGCGGCCTGAGGAGGAGGAGCACTTGGGTATTCTGGGGCCACTGCTGCGGGGGGAGATCGGTGACACGGTATGGGAGGGATGGTGGGGGGTTTTGTATGCATTTGTACTGGCACGTGTGTGTACAGTCCATACATACACGTGTCTATACACTATACACACACGTGTGTCTACTGGAGAGCATGTTGCAGGTTCAAAACACACACACACACACACATACACACATGTGCACACGACCCTCCTGTTCTCCCACCCCCCTCCCAACCACCACCACCACCACAGATCATCATTCGCTTTCTCAATCGCCTCGAAATCCCCGTGTCCATGCACACCCATGGTGCCCTGTACAACAAAACCTCAGAGGGCACCCCCTATGCTGATGGGTCCAACCCAGCAATCAACTTGGCTGCAGCCGTCCCCCCCAATACCACTGTCACCTACACATGGAAGCTTCCACAGCGATCCGCCCCGGGCCCTGCGGAAGGTTCCTCCAAGCTGTGGATGTATCACAGTCACACAAGTGAGGTGGGGGATACATATGCGGGGTTGGTGGGGGGGATGGTGGTGGTCAACCAGGGCATGGGGGATGCGTTTGGGAAACCCAAGGACGTGGACAGGTGTGTGTATTGTGTGTGTTTTGGTGTGTATTTTGGCGTGTTTTACACCGTGTATGTGCGTTGCACCATACCTTTCATACCACGCATGCCATACCATGTATACGCCCACACACACCTACACCTACACAACAACAGGGAGTATGTATTGCTGTTTATGGTGGGCAATGAGCAAAAGAGTTCCTTGTTCAATAGCAACATGGTCCAGTTGTTTGGTAAGGATGGTGCTGCCAATGCCACTATGCAATTAGAGGATGATGCTGAATTTCAAGAATCCAACCTTATGCATAGCATTAATGGTATGTGTGTATTGGTGTGTGTATTGGTGTGTGTGTGTGTTTGTGTTGGGGTATGCTGAGGTGTGTTTGTGTGCGTCCCCCCCCCCACTCTCTCCCTGTGTACACCCACGCTCTCAACACCTGCACACAACATTCACCTATACACTGCATTCCCATACACGTCCCTCATTGTGTACACTCCCTCCACCCCCCCCTTGATCCAGGGTATGTATATTGCAATCTACCAGGCCTCATGGCACGCCCTGATGAACGTGTAAGACTGTATATAATGGGATTGGGTACTGAAGTGGACATGCACACCCCATCCCTCCATACAACCTCCTTCAACCTGACACAATCGACACAACAGGTATGGGTTGGGCGTAGCTACTGTTGTTGTTGTTGTTGTGTGTGTGCGGGTGTTGTAGAGGGTGTTGTAGAGGGTGTTGTGGCGGGTTTGCACACATGTCCATGCATACAATCATTGCGTTCTCACACCCACTGACATATACACATACACACACACACAGGCAATTAGTTTGCTGCCAGGTGTCATGAAGACAGCAGATGTGCTCCCCTCCACCCCTGGGACACTCACCCTTCAGTGTAATGTATACGACCACATCAACGCAGGTATGGTGTATGGAGGAGAAAAGATGACATACATACCACACACATACACTACCCCATCTTGTATATACACATACACCCCCACCCCCACCCCCACCCGCCCACTCTCTTCCCCCCACACCCCCCTTCCCCAGGCATGTCAGCCCTCATGACAGTCCAACCCACCAACACCACCCCCCTCGCCATCACCGCCGCAGTCAACCAGCAAGTCAAAACCTACTATATCGCTGCAGAGCCCATTGAATGGAACTACATGCCCCTTGGTCGAAATGCCTGTAAACGTATATGGCAAGCAGAAGGGAGGTCCCATGACAAGGACTCCGAGGGTGACGCAGATGATATGGGTGTGGGAATGCTGGTGAATGCAGACACTGGTGCTGCCGTCAACATGACCTTCCTCAAGGCGGTGTATCGAGGGTATACAGATGCCACGTTTACCAAGCAAACAGCGCGGTCGCCACAGGATGGGTTGCTGGGGCCCACCTTGCGCGTGGCAGTGGGGGAGACGCTGCAGGTTGTGTTTTTAAACAGGCTTGATTTTGCGGTGAATTTGGTGATTGGTGGGGGGTTGGTGCCGTTGAATAATGACACGTTGGAAGCTGCAGTGGCTGGTGCGGATGGTGTTGACCCTGGTCAACGGTATGAGGGGGGGGGTTGATGATGTTGATGGGTGTTTTTGGTTGTGATGGGTGTTGGTGGTGTTGGTGGTAATGGGTGTTGGTGGTGGTGATGGGGGGTGTTGTACATGCACATACACATGCACACAAGATACATTCCATTCTCATATCGTACATACAATTGTCCCTCTCTCTACACACTCCCCCCCCCTCGACTATACATTCCCCCCCCCTACAACACAGGCTGACATACCAATGGACGGTGCCCTCCAGTGCAATCCGAGGGGGCCCTGCAGATTTGTGGGGCCTGTTCACCTATGCAAGTACAGTAGATGTGGTGGGGCACTCGTACGCAGGGTTGCAGGGGTTGGTGCGTGTGTCTGCTCGACCAGGGTTTACGGGTGATGTCACTGCACAAGACTCAAGGTGTGTGTGTGTTTTGTGTTTTGTGTGTTGTGTGTATGCGTTTGCGTGCATGTATGTTGACCACCACACCCATTGACCATCACGCGTATTCATGCCCCCAAACCCCACCCCTTCATATTCCCCAATTCCCCTCTTACAGTACCCCAGCCCCCTCTGGAGATCAAGAAATACCCCTTGTCATGATGAACGTTGATGAGTCAGCAAGCACCATGTATCCACTCAACCTACAACGTGCCAATCTGACTGCTGATGCCGTTGACCCGGTATGGTCTGGTGTACATACATGCCATACATCCACACCCACTTTGTATACCTGCCATACATCCACACCCCACACACACCTTGTCCCACCCCTCCTCTACCACACCAAACACCCACCTTGAACTGCCACCACTCCACACCCCCACCCCACACTCCCCACCCAACACACCCCAAACCCCAACAGGATTCTGCCGTCATGCATGCACTCAACGGCTACATGTACTGCAACACCCCCCCCGTGCAGCTTCGACTGGGCTCCACGTCCCGCTGGCTGCTTGCTGCCCTCGGTACAGAGAGTGACCTACACTCCCCTTTGTTTGTACAGCAGCTGCTGATGGAGGAGGGACGTGCTGTCTCCACAGTGGAGCTGTTGCCCTCCATCACCAAGGTAGTCACAGTGCAGGCAACCACCAAGGGGCTGTGGGAGGTGGATTGTGCAGTGGCGGATCATTTTAAACATGGCACGCGCATGGGGCTGCAGATTGTGTAAGATTGAGTGGGTTGTGTGAGATGGGTTGTGCACGGGGGCGAGTGGGGGGAAATCAGAGGGGAAATAAAGAGGGGAGGTTGAGTGACATTTCTCATTGCGTACGTGTTGTGACTTGTTTGTTGTGTGACTTGTTGTTGTGCTGTGTAATGTGCTTATTATGTGCCTACGTGTTGGTTGCGCTTGTGGGGACGTACACTTGCTCATGGTGTATATGTTACAGTGTCATCATGTGAGTATGTATGCACACGTGTACATGTACACAAGCAACTCCATGTCCCTGCAACAACGCGTGATCAATGTGTAACCTGCCACGTATGATCAATGACAAACAACATTTCACAACAACAAAACAGCATCACAGTAGATTCCAAAGCACCAGCAACTAATCAATGGCAGTTTTAACGTGCATGAAATCACACAAAACCAATACATGCAAAAACACACACCGGCAAAAAACACGAATGCAAAACAAACACAACCGTCTGTCACCCCCTCCTTGTCCGCTTTCCCCCCCTGCCCTATGAAAAAAGAGCCCCTATGAAGAGCACGACACACACAGCTTTCGCCCCCAATCCGGCACCCTCCCATCCAGCTCTGGCACCATCACACACACCCCACCCTCCCCTCCCCCCCCCCCATCCGCTCCCTGATTCATCCCATCACCCCCTGGGGGTATTTGCACAGCCCCCCTAATCAGCTCCGCAGTGGATTTCTCCGAAAACGGCTGCTGAAGCACTGCCAGGACTGCTTGCACTCCCTGATAGTTCCCCTTGTCGGCCTCTCGTATGGCCCACTCTGCCACCCACTGCCGCAGGATGTATCGGGGGTTGGTGGAGAGCATGATGGTGCGGCGGGCGTCGGAAGTGGCCCCTGCTGCGGCTTCGGCATCAAGGCGGGCCCGGTAGCGGCGGAGCCATGCTGTCCATGCTTGTTTGTCACGGGCGGTTTTTTGTGCGGGGGTGATTGCTCGGATTTCTTCTGCTGCACGTTCTTTTTTCAACTCATCTGCAATTTGCTGTGTGTGTTGGGGTGTTTTGTGTTTGTGTGTGTGTGTATGTACATATGTATGTATATATGTGTATGTGTATATTGGTGTGTGATTTCCCAGTAATATAGGCACACAGGTGACACAGTGTGTGACATGACAACAATAGTGTGTAACATGACAACAAACCAATGCAATCCTCAATCAATCAATCAAACACCCTCATACCGCAGTACTGATCCCCAATGCTTGCAGCAGTGTGGGGTCACGTTGCCCCAGCATGGACAGCATGTGTAGTTGTGCAGTGGGGATGGAAGGTGTGAGGTCATCTGCCAGCTCTGATGGTGTTGCCAGGTCTGACAGGATGCGTTGTAATACATGTTCCGTGGCTGCATCAAGGGGGGGGGGCTTGGTGTGTTTGGTGGTGTTTGGTGCGGGATTGCTGTTTGTGTTGTTGTTGGTGGCTTGTTCATCACCATTACTACCATCAACATGTGCCGCAGTTGTGCTGGGGCTTGCATGCCCTTCATCATCATTACCACCATTTACACCGCCACCATGACCACCACCACCGCCGTCCATATTGTTGTCAAAGCCATTCTCCCCACTCGCCTCTCCATCCACCCCACCCTCCTCACCCCCCACCACCGTCAATGGAACATCCACCAGTGCACGGAATGTTCTGGTGAAATCAGCCCCACTGGTGTGCATGAGTGCCAACAAATCCTTTATAAGCACCATGTCGCTTGCCTTTTCCTTTTCCAACAGACCCAACTTGTTCCGGAAGATTCGTTCATAGCACCGGGTGTGTTCTTCTATGAATTCAGCATCCAGGTGTTGCATGGCTGATTTGGGGATGATGGGTTCGAGGGATTCTTTGAGTACTGCTACGTTGAAACGCACCATGTCTGCCTGGGGTGTGTGGGGTAGGGTGTGTGTGGGTGCAAGGGTGGGGGCTGTGAATGTGGATGCATGCAGTGGGTGTGCACATTTGGGTGTTTGTGTTTGGACATAAATATGAACAATTCATGCTGACACACAACCCCATACACCTACATTTTTTCACACACCCACATACATATGTACTCCCACACCCACATACATATACTCCCATCTACCCCCTCACCTAACACCCCCCACC
>VFQP010002011.1_pt1 | contig 24206 bp, 22 predicted proteins | sample 3512351 | NCBI WGS metagenome assembly VFQP01 (sample SAMN10412372, study PRJNA504923) | tailings metagenome | isolation source: Relicate 1 Philex TSF1 revegetated site | place: Philippines: Tuba, Benguet | collected 2017-08-29
TTCGAGATGTGCGAGATCAAGTTCCACGTGAAGCTGCCGATCTTCGTGGCGCGCCAATGGATCCGCCACCGCACCGCGAACGTGAACGAGTATTCGGCCCGCTACTCGATCCTCGACCGCGAGTTCTACCTGCCCGCGCCCGAGCATCTCGCCGCGCAATCCGCCGTCAACCGCCAGGGCCGCGGCGACATCCTGGAGGGCGAGGAAGCCGCCCGCGTGCTCGACCTGCTGCGCACGGACGCCACGCGCAACTACGACCACTACCTCGAGATGCTGAACGAGGACGAGCAGGGCGCGAAGCTCGATGCAGGCCGCGCCGGGCTGGCGCGCGAGCTCGCGCGGATGAACCTGACGCTCAACGCCTATACGCAGTGGTACTGGAAGACGGACCTGCACAACCTGTTCCACTTCCTCTCGCTGCGCGCCGATGCCCATGCGCAGTACGAGATCCGCGCCTATGCCGAGGCGATGATGACGATGGCGGAGGCCTGGGTGCCGATCGCCGCCGGCGCCTTCCGCGACTACCGGCTGGGCGCGGTGACCTTCTCGGCGCAGATGCTGGCCGTGGTGCGGCGGATGGTGGCCGGGGAGGCGGTGGCGCAGGAGGGCTCGGGCCTCTCCAAGCGCGAGTGGCGGGAGCTGATGGAGGCGCTCGAGCGTGGCTAGCGCGGCCGTCCGCAAGGGCAAGGCGCGCCGGCCGCGGTTCACGCTCGGCCGCTGGGGGAATGTCGCGCTGCTTGTCGGGCTGGTCACGCTCGGCCTGCCGCTGGCGCACGCGCTGTTCGGCGAGGTGGTGGCGCTGCTCGGCGGCGCGATGATCCTCGGCTTCCTGCTCGGCCGCTGGACGGCGGGGTGACGCATGGACGCCGCCCGCCTCGAAGCCCTGATCGGCTTCCTCGCCCTCGCCGACCGGCTGAAGCATGTGGAGCGACGCGGCCGCACCGTCGCGCCTGACGGCGCACCGCGGCAGGAGAATTCGGCCGAGCATTGCTGGAACGTCGCGCTGCTCGCCGTGCTGCTGCATGGCGAGGTCGCGGACCCGCCCGAGCTCGGCCATGTGCTCGCGATGATCGCCGCCCATGACCTGGTGGAGATCGAGGCCGGCGACACCTTCGCCTATGACGAGGCGCATGTGCTGAGCCAGGCCGCGCGCGAACGCGCCGCCGCCGACCTGGTGTTCGGCGCGCTGCCGCCCGATCTCGGCGCCAGGCTGCGCGCGCTGTGGGAGGAGTTCGAGCAGGGCGAGACGAAGGCAGCGCGCTTCGCCATGGCCTGCGACCGCGCGCAGGGCTTCCTCCAGGGCGTCATCGGCACCGGCCATTGGCGCGCGATGGGCGTGACGGAAGGCGCGACCAACGGCCGCATGGATCCCGCCCGCCGCGTCGCCCCGGTCTTCGAGGCGCTGATCGCCGCGCTCTACGACCGCGCGCGGCAGGGACGGATGTTCGCGGAGCCACGGGAATGAGCGTGCTGGTCTTCGGCTCGGCCAATGCCGATCTCGTCTTCGCCGTGCCGGAACTCCCGGCGCCCGGCGTGACCGTGCTCGGCGAGGACATCCGCAGCTGTCCGGGCGGCAAGGGCGCCAACCAGGCCGTCGCCGCGGCGCGCGACGGCGCCGAGACCGCCTTCGCCGGCTGCGTCGGCCGCGACGGCTTCGCCGCCATCGCGACCTCCGCGCTGCGCGAGGCCGAGGTGGACCTCGCCCGCCTGCGGGAGGTGGAGGCGCCGACCGGCGTCGCGACGATCTGCGTGGACCCGGCCGGCCGCAACCAGATCGCCGTCGCCTCCGGCGCCAACCGCGCCGCGCGGGCCACCCAGGTGGAGGATGCCGCGCTGCATCCGGGCGTCGTGGTGCTGTTGCAGATGGAGGTGCCGCCGGCCGAGGTCGCGGCGCTGGTCCGGCGCGCGAAGGCGCGCGGCGCGCGCGTGGTGGTGAACCTCGCCCCGCCCGGCGACCTGCCCGCGGAGGCGCTCGGCGCGCTCGACCTGCTGGTGGTGAACGAGCATGAGGCGGCGGTGCTCGCGGCGCGGCTGGGCTGCGCGGCCGATGCGGGGGCGCTGCGCGGCGCGCTCGGCGTGGATGTCGCGGTGACGCTCGGCGAGGCGGGGGTGGAGGCCGCGACGGCCGCCGGCCCGATCCGTCAGCCGGCCTTTCCCGTCACGCCCGTGGACACCACCGGTGCCGGCGATTGCTGGTGCGGCGTGCTCTGCGCGGGGCTGGATCGCGGGCTTGGGCTCGAAGCGGCGATGCGCCGCGCCGCCGCCGCCGCCGCCATCGCCTGCACCCGCCCGGGCGCGGCCGCGAGCATGCCGACGCGCGCGGAGACGGACGCGCTGGCGAATCTCCCTCCCCCGCTCGCGGGGGAGGGTCGGGGTGGGGGTGCGGGGACGCGGGCCCGCTGATCCTCGCCCCCCCACCCCAGCCCTCCCCCGCCAGCGGGGGAGGGAGTCAGCCGCGGAACCGTGCCGCCGCGTGCTCTGCCCCCAGCCGATCCCCCGCGCCGAACAGCTTCGCCCGATAGGTCCCCGGCGCATAGCCGGTCTTGTAGATCCCGCGCCGCTGCAACTCCGGCACCACCAGTTCCACGAAGGCGTCGAGGCATTCTGGCATCACCGTGCGCGACAGGTTGAAGCCGTCCACATCGGCCTCGCGCACCCAGCCTTCCAGCGCGTCCGCCACCTGCGCCGGGTCGCCGACGATCGGCGGCTGGCGGCTGCCGAGCAGCGAGAGGTTCAGCAGCTGCCGCTTGGTCCAGCCGGGGCCGAGCGCCTTGGCCATCGCCTCCACGTTGCTGCGGATCGCCTCGCTCTCGCCCGCCGTCACCGGCTCGTCCATCGCGAACTTCGCGAAGTCGATGCCGAGCGAGGCGGAGGCATGGGCGAGCGTCGCCTCGGCATCCGCATGCGCGGCGTAGTCGGCGAGCAGCTCGCGCGCCTCCGTCTCCGTCCGCCCGACCACCACGGTCGCGCCGACAAAGACCAGGATCGGCCGCGGCGCGGCGCGGCGGCGCAGATCGGCCACCAGCCGCGCCACCACGGGCTTCGCGGTGCCGTTGACGAAGACGCATTCCGCATGCGTCGCCGCAAAGCGCCGGCCGCGCTCGCTCGCGCCCGCCTGGTAGAGCACCGGCGTGCGCTGCGGCGAGGGCTCGACCAGGTGCGGCGCGTTGATGCGGAACTGCCGCCCTTCGTGGTGGACCGCACGCACCTTCGTCGGATCGGTGAAGACGGCGCCGGCCTTGTCGCGCTGCACCGCGTCCTCGGCCCAGCTGCCCTCCCACAGCGCATAGGCGGCGTCCATGTATTCGTCGGCCAGGTCGTAGCGGTCGTCATGCTTCATCTGCGCGTCGTAGCCGAGCGCGCGCGCGGCGCTGTCGAGATAGCCCGTGACGATGTTCCACCCGATCCGCCCCTGCGTCAGGTGGTCGAGCGTGCTCATCCGCCGCGCGAACAGGTAGGGCGGCTCGTAGGCGGTGTTCGCCGTCACGCCGAATCCGAGATGCGTGGTCGCCGCCGCCATGGCCGGCACCAGCAGCAGCGGATCGAGCAGCGGCACCTGCACGCCGCCGCGCAGCGCGGCCGCCGGCCCGCCGCCATGCACGTCGTAGATGCCGAGCACATCGGCCAGGAACAGGCCGTCGAACAGCCCGCGCTCCAGGCGCCGCGCCAGGTCCACCCAGTGACCGAGCCGCGCATAGCCGGCCGAGTTGTCGCGCGGATGCGTCCACATCCCCTGCTGGATATGGCCCGGCGTGGCCATGTCGAAGGCGTTGAGGCGGATCTCCCGCCGCGGCGTGCCGCTCATGCCCGGTCCTCGCGATGCCGCCGCATCCTGGCCCGCCACCTGCGGTCGCGGCCAGGGGGCCTCACGCGGCGCGCACCCGCATCGCCATCCAGCCGATCGGCGCCGCCGCCGCCACGCGCAGCATCGGCGCCGGCGCGATGGCGCCATAGGCGGGGCTCGCCCAGCCATGGCCGAGTTCGAGCCGGAGCGGCGCATCGGCACGAAACTCCAGCACCGCCGGCCCTTCGAGCCGATCCCCCGCGAGCCGCCACGCGCCCTCCGCCAGCCGCCAATGCCAGGCGACGCGCCGGAAGGCCCCGGCGAGCCGGTCCCGCACCGCCCAGCCATCGCCGTCCCGCGTCACCTCCCGCGTCACGCGGTTGCCGCGCGAATCGCGCAGCGTCGTGCCTTCGAGGCGCGGCCAGCGGGCCAGCAGGAAGCGGCCGACCCGCGGCATCGGCTCGGCCGCGTCGAAGACCGGCGCGTTGTGCGCCGCCGCGCCGGCCAGCGCGTCCCACCACCAGGGCTCGGGCGGGTCGTAGCTGCCGGTGCCGCCGTCGCGGACCACCCAGGCCGGGCCGAGCCGCAGCGACAGATGCAGCAGGTCCGCCTGTCCGGGCCGGAAGCGGAGCGGGCCGGTGCGGAGCAGCGCGAGGTCATCGCCCGCCTGCCAGCCCCGCGTGCCCGCCGCCTGCCACCGCGCCGGGCGATCGAGCCGCCCCGGCGGCGCCGCAAGCCCGAGCCAGGCGCAGCCCGCATCCCCGGGCGCATCCGCGCCGCGCGCCGCGAACAGCCTGGCCGCGCGTTCCACGCTGCCGCGCGCATCCCGCGGCCCGCAGCCCGACAGATCGGCGAAGGCCGAGCCATCCTCCAGCCCGAGCGGCGGGATGGCGCCCGTCGCCGGATCGGTGAGCCGGTGCAGCCAGGCCGCGAGCGCCGCCGCGCGATCGCCGAGCGGCGCCGGGAAGGCGGGCGCCCCATGCCGCCGGCGCAGCCATTCCGCGACCGCCAGCACGTCGAGCGCGAGCCGCGCATAGCCGGGCGAGACCTGCGCGAAGCCGCCATCCGGTGCGACGAGCCGCGCGACGCGCGCGGCCAGGGCCCGCGCCGGCCGCGCCACCTCGCCCCCGAGCAGCAGCGCGCAGGCGAAGGCGCCGGCCGCCTCGGAGATCGGATGGTTGTTGTCCTGCGCCAGCGCATAGAGCGGCGTCGCGGCGATCCGCCGGGCCGAGAGCCGGAGCAGCGCGCGGGCCCCCGGCGGCGGGTCGCGGTCCGCCTCCAGCAGCGCGAGCGCGAGGGCGAGATGCAGCGCCCGCAGCGCCGCTTCCTGCCCGCAGGCCCAGCCGATGCCGCGGAAGGGCGGATTGGCCCGGCACCAGTCGGCGAGCAGCGCCTCCGCCCGCGCGAGATGCCCGCCCCCGGGATCGCGCCGCGCCGCCATCGCGAGAAGCGGCAGCGCGCCGAGGCGATGCGCCTCCCACAGCGGCCTTGCGCCGGCGAGGTCGAGGTCGAGCGCATGTGCGGCCGGGTCGTGGCCGCCGTGCCAATCGCCTGTGCCGGGCGGCGGCGGCGGCCCATCCGGCAGGCCGGGCGCCGGCGGCGCGATCGGGGGGAGGAACGGACCCTCCGCCATCGGCGCATCGCCCAGCCATCGCCGCGCGAGCGGCCGCAGCGCGCGGTCGGCCAGCCACAGCCCGACCGGGCGCGGCCCTAGCCGAAGCGCCGCATCCGCCCGCAGCCGGATCGCGGTCCAGCGCGACAACTGCCGGTTGGGGGCTTGGTCGGACATGCAACGAAGGTTAACTCTATCCTGCATCGTTCATAGCTGGGCGGCTCTTCGTGTCTCGGTTGATGGTCCTGCGCCTGCTTCTTGCCTTGGTGCTCGGCGCCGTTGCGGCGGCCGGGGCCGTCGCACAGCCCGCCCTCGCCCCGCCGGCCCTGCCGCCGACCCTGCCGGGCGGCGCGGCGGTGCCGGGGCTGCCGGCGGCCACCCAGCAGGAGATCCTCCAGCGCATCCTGGACGCCGCCGGCGGCCGTCCGCCGCCCGCGCTGCCGGCGCCCGCCGTGCCCCAGGGTGCCGCGCCCCCCGCCGCGCCGTCCGCCGCCGGACCGGAGGAGCCGCTCTCCCACACCGAGGCCTTCTTCGCGGAGCGGCTCGGGCTCCGGCTGCGCCAGTTCGGCTATGACAGCTTCCGCGCCGGGCCCTCCGCCGCGCCGGTGATCGGCGCGCTGCCCGACGACTACCTGATCGGCCGCGACGACGAACTCGTCCTCGCGCTGCGCGGCCGCACCCGCAGCACGGTGACGCTGCGCGTGCTGCGCGACGGCACGATCCTGCCGCCCGACCTGCCGCCGGTCCCCGCCGCGGGCCGCACGCTGCGCGAACTCCGCGCCGAGCTCGAGGGCCGGATCGCCCGCGACCTGCCGGGGACGGAGCTGTTCCTCACGATCGGCCAGGTGCGGCAGATCGCGGTCTTCGTCGGCGGGGAGGTTCAGCGGCCGGGCATGCAGGCGCTGACCGCGCTCTCGACCGTGCTCGATGCGCTGCAACAGGCCGGCGGCGTGCGGCGCACCGGCTCGCTCCGCGCCATCCGCGTCGAGGGTCCGAACGGCCGGCGCGTCGTGGATCTCTACACCGTGATCGCCGGCGAGCCGGGCGAGGCCGATCTCCGGCTGCGCGAGGGTGAGCGGGTGCTTGTCCCCGCGCTCGGCGGCGTCGTGGCGCTGGCCGGCGAGGTGACGCGGCCGGCGATCTACGAACTCCCGGCCGGCGCCGCGACCCTGCCGCTCGCCGATGCGCTGCGCCTGGCCGGCGAGCCGCTGCGGCCGGGCGGCAACCGCTTCCTGGTGCAGGGCACGGACGGCGCCGGCCGGCGCAGCTTCGCCGAGCTGCGCCCGACGGAGACGCTCCGGCGCGGCGATTCCGTGCTGGTGCAGCCCGGCGCCGACGTGGTCGCCAACCGGCTGCGGCTGGCCGGCCACGTCACCGCGCCGATCACCCGCGCCGCCGGGCGCGGCGCCACGCTGCGCGGCCTGCTCTCCGATGCGCGGCTGCTTCAGCCCGACCCCTATGCGCGGATGGGCGTGCTGCTGCGGATGGACCCGCGCACCCGTGTGCGCCGCTTCGTCCCCTTCGACCTCGCCCGCGTGCTGGCCGGCCAGTCCAACCTGCCGCTCATCGAGGGCGACGAGGTGATCGTGCTCGGCCAGTCCGACATCGCCTTCCTGGCCTCGCCGCCGGTGATGCGCGCGCTGCGCGGCGACCCGCCGACCGACCAGGACTGCCCGGCGCTGACCCAGCTCGCCATCTCCGCCCGCGCCGCGCCGGCGCGCTTCGCGCATGCGCGCGGCGCCGGCTTCCCCGAGATCGGCGCGCCCGGCTGTCCCCAGGTGTTCCGCGACTATCCGCCGCTGCTCGGCTGGCTGATCGAGACCTCCGTGCTGCTGACCGGGGAAGTGCGCCAGCCGGGGCTGTTCCCGATCGCCGGCGACACCGGGCTCGACCTGGTGCTCGCCGTCGCCGGCGGCGCGACGGATGGGGCCGACCTCTCGGCCGCGGAACTCGCGCGCGAGCCGGCGGAGGCCGGCGGCGTCGCGGAGATCGGCCGCACCCGGCTCGATCTCCGCGGCCGCGATGTGCGCGCCGTGCGGCTATCGCCGCGCGACGTGCTGCGCATCCCGCGCGGCTTCTCGGACCGCGAGGCCGGCGGCGTGACCCTGGCCGGGGAGGTCATCCGCCCGGGCATCTACGACATCCGCCGCGGCGAGCGCCTGTCGGAGCTGCTCGCCCGGGCCGGCGGCCTGACGCCGCAGGCCTTCGCCTATGGCGCGGTCTTCACGCGCGAGAGCGTGCGCGCCCGCCAGCAGGACGGATTCCGCCGCACCGCGCAGGACCTCGAGACGGCGCTGATCCAGGTCGCGGCCGGCCATGCCAATTCGGGCACGGCCCCGCAGGCCGCCGATCTCGGCGGGCTCGTCACCGCCGGGCGCGAGCTCGCCGCTACGCTGCGCCAGGCGCGGGCGGCGGGGCGGATGGTGATCGAGGCCAACCCGGTGATGCTCGCCGCCCGGCCGGAGCTCGACCTGCTGCTGGAGCCGGGCGATCTCATCGTCATCCCGAAGCGGCCGAACGAGGTCACGGTCGTCGGCTCGGTGCTGAATGCCGGCAGCCTGCAGTTCCAGCCCGGCTGGCGCGCCGCCGATTATGTCCGAGCCGCCGGCGGCACGGGCCGCTTCGCCGACACCGCGCGCGCCTTCGTGGTGCTGCCGAACGGGCAGTCCGCGCCGGCGGGGCTCTCCACCTGGCAGGCGGGCGGCCCGCCGGTGCCGCCTGGCTCGCTCGTCGTCGTCCCGCAGGACCCCTCGCCCTTCGAGACGCGCGGCCTGATCCGCGACCTGACGGCGATCCTGAGCCAGGTGACGATCTCGGGCGCGGCGCTGGCGGTGATCGCGCGTGAGCTGCGGTGAGGGCGGGGGCTCTGCCCCCGCGCCCCCGCCGGGGACCCGAGGGGGTCCCCGGACCCCAGCCATCGGTTTTTTCATCGCCGTGTCGGGGAGGGGGTCACCGGACAGCGCGCTTTCCGGTGACCCCCTCCCCGACACGGCGATAGACGGATCGCAGGTCCAGGAGCCCGCTGGCTCCTGGTGGGGCGTGCAGGGGGGCAAAGCCCCCCTGCCGTCACCCCGCCCCCGCCACGAACTCGCCCTTCCGCATCAGCGGCTCGACCGCGCCCGACGTCGTGATGCCGTCGAGGTCCACCTCGGCGCTGCCGATCATCCAGTCGATGTGGATGAGCGAGGCATTCGCGCCGCGCGCGGCCAGCGCCTCCATCGGCACGCCGGCGCTGTCGCGCAGGCAGGTGGTGTACGCCTGGCCGAGTGCGATGTGGCTCGCGGCGTTCTCGTCGAACAGCGTGTTGCGGAACAGCAGGCCGGACTTCGAGATCGGCGAGGAATGGGGCACGAGCGCGACCTCACCGAGCCGCGCCGCGCCTTCGTCGGTGGCCAGCACCTTGCGCAGCACCTCGGCGCCGCGCGTCGCGGTCGCCTCGACGATGCGGCCGGCCTCGAAGCGCACCGCGATCTCCTCGATCATCGTGCCCTGGTAGGCGAGCGGCTTGGTCGCGCGCACCACGCCCTCCACGCGATCCTTGTGCGGCGTGGTGAAGACCTCCTCGGTCGGGATGTTGGGGTTGCAGACGATGCCGTTCTTCGCCGGCTCCGCCCCGCCGCTCCAGAGATGGCCGTCGGCCAGCCCGACGCGGAGATCCGTCCCCGGCCCGCGGACATGCAGCGCGGCGTAGTCCTTGCCGTTGAGGAAGGTCGTGCGGGCATGCAGCGTCGCGTTGTGGCGCGCCCATTCGGCGACCGGGTCGCCACGATCCACGCGGCAGGCGGCGAAGATCGCCTCCCACAGCGCGGCCACGGCCCGGTCCGGCGGAAGGTCAGGGAACACCTGGCGCGCCCACCCCGGCGTCGCGGCGGGCACCAGGTTCCAGTTGATCGCGAAGCTGGTGATGAGCTCGAGCGCCGGGCGGTAGGCGATGCTCCGCGCCTTGTTGGCGCGCGCGACCAGCGCCGGGTCCTCGCCGGCCAGCAGCGTCGGGTCGTCGCCCACCACCGCGAGCCGCGCGGCGCCGGCGCGGAAGGCCTCGGCCATGCCGCTGAACAGCCAGCCCGGCGCGACATCGAAGGCGGCCTCGGGCTTCGCGTGGCGATAGCGCGCGAGCGCCACCGCATCGTCCGAGATCAGCGGCGTCACCAGCGTGGCGCCCGCCCGGTAGGCGTGCTCGGCGATGCGGCGCACCAGCGGCATCGCCTCGATCGGCGCGGTCATCACCACTTCCTGGCCGGCACGCAGGTTCAGTCCCACGCGCACGGCGAGTGCCGCCAGCCGGTCGAGCTTCGTCTCGAAATCGTCCATGGGTTCGTCCGTGTTCAGGTCGCGCTTGGCCCGGCGCCGCGCGTCAGGCGGCGGATGGCCGCCAGCATCTCCGGCCGGTCCCATTCCGCCTCGCCCTCCAGCCGCGCAACCTCGCGCCCGGCGCGGTCGAGCAGCACCGTGGTGGGCAGGCCGCGCACGCCGAGCGCGCGCCCCGCCGCGCCGCGGGGGTCGAGCCAGATGCCGAGTTCGCGCAGCCGCGTGCGCGCATAGAAGGGCTCCACCACCGCCCGCCCGCCGCGGTCGGAGGAGAGCGCGAGCACCATGATCCCCTCCCGCGCCAGGAAGGCCTGGGCGCGGTCCAGCGAGGGCATCTCGGCGACGCAGGGCGGGCACCAGGTGGCCCAGAAATTCACCACGAGACCGCGGCCCCGGAAGGCCTCGAAGCCCGTCTCCCGCCCCTCCGCATCGAGGAAGACGAGGCCTTCGGGGATCGGCCGTCCCTCCGGCGTCTCGCGCAGCTTGGACAGCCCGCCATCGGCGGCCACGTCGTGTCTCAGTTCGGCCTTGACCGCCGCGGAACTCCGCGGCGCCGGCGGCCCAACTGCGACACTGGGGGCGGCCGCGCCCGCTTGACGCGGCCGCGCGGCGATGGCCAGGGTCGCGGCGAAGGCGGCGAAGCGCCGGCGTGTCAGCACAGGAACACCCCCTCCTTGGGCAACGGGACCAGCAAAGCACAGAACTCCCACCAGCACTCCCTCTGGGGCGGCCGCTACGCCGAGGGCCCCGGCGCCATCATGCGGGAGATCAATGCCAGCATCGGCTTCGACCGCAAGATGTGGCGCCAGGACATTTCGGGAAGCCTCGCGCACGCCGCCATGCTGGCGCATGTGGGGATCCTCTCCGCCGAGGAGGAGGGTGCGATCCGCGCCGGCCTCGCGGCGATCGGCGCCGAGATCGAGGCGGGGACATTTCCGTTCTCGGAGGCGCTCGAGGACATCCACATGAACATCGAGGCCCGGCTGACCGAGCGCATCGGGGAGGCCGGGAAGCGCCTGCACACCGGGCGCAGCCGCAACGACCAGGTCGCGCTCGATGTACGGCTCTGGGTGCGCGATGCGATCGACGGGCTCGATGCGCAGATCGCCGATGTGATGCGCGCGCTGGTGGACCGCGCGGCCGAGCATGCGGGGACGGTGATGCCGGGCTTCACCCATCTCCAGCCCGCCCAGCCCACCACCTTCGGGCATCACCTGCTGGCCTATGTGGAGATGCTGTCGCGCGATCGCGGGCGGCTTGCGGATTGCCGGGCGCGGCTGAACGAAAGCCCGCTCGGCGCCGCCGCGCTCTGCGGCACGGGCTTCCCGATCGACCGGCACATGACGGCGGCCGCGCTCGGGTTCGAGCGGCCGATGCGCAACAGCCTCGATGCCGTGGCGAGCCGCGACTTCGCCGCGGAATTCCTGTTCGCGTGCAGCATGTGCGCGACGCATCTCTCCCGCTTCGCGGAGGAGATCGTGATCTGGACCAACCCCTATTTCGGCTTCGTGAAGCTCTCGGACGCCTTCACCACCGGCAGCTCGATTATGCCGCAGAAGCGCAACCCGGACGCGGCGGAGCTGGTGCGCGGCAAGACCGGGCGCATCCTCGGCGATCTCGTCGCGATGCTGACGGTGATGAAGGGCCTCGCGCTGACCTATTTCAAGGACATGCAGGAGGACAAGGAACCGCTGTTCGACGCGGCGGAAAGCCTGGCGCTCGGCCTTGCCGCCACGGCTGGGATGGTGCGGGACATGCAGCCGGTGGTCGGGCGCCTCGCCGAGGCCGCGGGCGCCGGCTTCTCCACCGCGACCGACCTCGCCGACTGGCTGGTGCGCGAGCTGCACATGCCCTTCCGGGACGCGCATCACGTCACGGGAAGGCTGGTCGCCAAGGCGGAGGAGATGGGCGTGGACCTCGCCGGTCTCACCATCGGGGAGATGCAGGCGGTGGAGCCGCGCCTCCATGAGGGCGTGTTCGGCGTGCTGAGCGTCGCGGCCTCCGTGCGCTCGCGCACCTCCTATGGCGGCACGGCGCCGGCGAATGTCGCGAGGATGGCGGCGGAGTGGAAGGAGAGGCTGGCATGAGGGCGCTGCTGTTGCTCGGGCTGCTCGTGCTGGCCGCCTGCGGGCGTGTCGGCGATATCCGCCCGCCGGGGCCGCCCGAGCAGGCGACCTGGCCGCGGAGCTATCCGAGCCGCTGAGGCGCTGGCTATACTCCCCGGTGCAACGACAAACGGGGGAGGAAGCTGATGTATCGCCGTGGAGTTCTCGGCATGGCGGCGGCGCTCGCGCTGCCGGGGATCGCCAGCGCCCAGGCCTGGCCCTCGGCGCGGCCGATCCGCCTGCTCGTCTCCTTCATCCCGGGCAGCGCGCCCGACATCATCGCGCGGAACCTGGCCGAGCGGATCGGCGCGCAGATCGGCCAGTCCGTGGTGATCGAGAACCGCGGCGGCGCCGGCGGCAACATCGGCTTCGAATATGCCGCGCGCCAGCCGGGCGACGGCTACAACCTTCTGCTCGGCACCAATTCGCTGGTGATCAACCCGGCGCTGACCAGCCGCACCCTCGGCTTCGACGCCTTCCGCGACTTCGTGCCGATCACGGTGGCCTATGCGATGCCGCATCTGCTGGTCGTGCCGCCGAACGGGCCGGCCACGACCGCGGCGCTGATCGAGAGCCTGAAGGCGCGGCCGGACCAGAACTACGCCTCGGGCGGCAACGGCTCGGGCGCGCATCTGGCGGCCGAGATCTTCAAGGCGCGCGCCGGGGTGCAGGCGGTCCATGTGCCCTTCCGCGGCGCGCCCGACATCGTGAACAACGTGATGGCCGGCAATGTCCAGTTCGGCTTCCCGACGCTGTCCACCGCGACGGAACTCGTGAAGGCGGGCCGGCTCAGGGGCCTCGCGGTGACCTCGTCGGAGCGCAACCACGCGCTGCCCGAGGTGCCGACGGTGGCCGACACCGTGCCGGGCTTCGAGCTGCTGTCCTGGTTCTCGATCATGGCGCCGACCGGCACGCCGGCCGAGGCGGTGCGCCGCGTGGACGAGGCGATCCGGCAGGCGCTGGCCGATCCCGCCTTCCGGGCCCGCACCACCGCCGATGGCAGCATCGCGGTCGGCATGGGCCCCGAGCCCTTCGCCGCCTTCCTGCGCAGCGAGGCGGCGAAATGGCAGGAGGCCGTGCGGCTTTCCGGCGCCAAGGTGGACTGAGACACCGCCAACGCCCCCCCCACCCCGACCCTCCCCCGCAGGCGGGGGAGGGTGATGCCCGCGCCCTCCCCCGCCTGCGGGGGAGGGTCGGGGTGGGGGGAATCGCTCCCTGCGCCACCTGAACCGGACCCGCGATGCCCACCCCCCAGAACCTGCTTTTCATCCTCTCGGACGAGCACGCGCCGAATGCGCTCGGCTGCGCCGGGCATCCCTTCGTCCACACGCCGAACCTCGATGCGCTGGCCGCGCGCGGCACGCGGTTCACGGCCGCCGTGACGCCCTCACCGATCTGCGTCCCCGCGCGCGCCGCGCTGGCGACGGGGCGGGAGCTCCACGCGATGGGGCGCTACTACGACAATGCCGATCCCTATGACGGCCGGGTCCGCTCCTGGCATCACGCGCTGCGCGAGGCGGGGCATGAGGTGACCTCGATCGGCAAGCTGCATTTCCGCGGCCTGCCGGGAGACGACCACGGCTTCTCAGAAGAACTGATCCCGATGCATGTCGTGGACGGCAAGGGCGACCTGCTCGCGCTGATCCGCGACGAGACGGCGCCGCCGCGCAAGGGTGCCGCCAAGATGCGCGCCGCCGCCGGCCCGGGCGAGAGCGACTACACGCGCTACGACCGCGACATCACGGCCGCCGCGCAGATCTGGCTGCGCGAGCGCGCGGAGGCGAAGCCCGGCAAGCCCTGGTGCCTTTTTGTCTCGCTCGTCACGCCGCATTTCCCGCTGACCGCGCCGCCCGAGCATTTCTACCGCTACCCGCCCGAGGTGGTCGGGATGCCGAAGCTCTACGCGCCGCAGGAACGCCCGACGCATCCCTTCCTCGCGGACTATGCGCGCACCATCCCCTATGATTCCCATGTGCGCGGCCCGGAGGACGTCTACCGGATGCGCGCCGGCTACTACGGCCTCGTCTCCTTCATGGACGAGCAGGTGGGCAAGATCCTCGCCTGCCTGGAGGCGTGCGGGCTGAGCGGCACGACGCGCGTGCTGTACAGCTCCGACCACGGCGACAATGTCGGCGCGCGCGGCCTCTGGGGCAAATCCAACATGCAGGAGGAGAGCGTCGGCGTGCCGATGATCCTCGCCGGCGCGGGCGTGCCGGCGGGTGCGGTCTGCGACACCCCGGTCTCGCTCACCGATGCCTTCGCCACCGTGCTCGACGCGGTGGGCTGCGCGGAAGCGCCGCCGGCCGGCTCGGCCTCGCTGTTGCGCATCGCAGGCGGGGCGGAGGCGGATCGCGCGGTGTTCTCCGAATACCACGCCTCGGGCTCGCGCGAGGCGGCGCTGATGCTGCGCAAGGGGCGCTGGAAATACGTGCGCTACCCGACCTATCCGACGCAGCTCTTCGACCTCGAGGGCGACCCGGAGGAGCTGACGGATCGCGCCGCGGATCCGGCCTGCGCCGGCGTGGTCGCGGAGATGGAGGCGCTGCTCGCCGCGCGGCTCGGCACCCCGCCCGCCGCGCTCGATGCGCAGGTGAAGGCGCGGCAGCGCGCCATCCTCGAAGCCAATGGCGGGCGCGAGGCGGTGCTGGCGCGCGGCGACCTGCCCTTCTCCCCGCCGCCCGGCGTGCGCCCGGCCTGGAGCTGAGGGGCGCGCTACTTCACCACGGCGACGCGCAGCGCATTGGTGGTGCCTGGCGTGCCGAAGGGCACGCCGGCGGTCACCACCACCTCCTCGCCGGGCTTCGCGAAGCCTTCCTGCGCGGCGGCGCGGATCGCCTTGGCGACCATGTCGGTCATCGAATGCAGCTCGGGCGTGACCAGCGGATGCACGCCCCAGATCACCGCGCAGCGCCTGGCCGTCTGCTCGCTGGCGGTGAGGCCGAGGATCGCGCAGTCCGGCCGCTCGCGCGCGACGCGCAGCGTGGTGGTGCCGGTGGCGCTGAAGGTGGCGATGCACTGCGCCTCGATCGTGCTGGCCACCTGGCGCGCGGCGGCGGCGATGGCGCCGGCCGAGCTGCGTTCCGGCGCCGGGCGGTCGGCATCGGTCAGCGTGCGCCAGCCCGGATCCTGCTCCACCCGCGCGACGATGCGGTCCATCATGTTCACCGCCTCATAGGGGTATTGCCCCGCGGCGGTCTCGGCCGAGAGCATCACCGCATCGGCGCCGTCGAACACCGCGGCCGCCACGTCCGAGGCTTCCGCCCGGGTGGGCGAGGGCGAGGCGATCATGCTCTCGAGCATCTGCGTCGCCACCACCACCGGCCGGCCGGCCGCGCGCGCGGTGCGGACGATGCGCTTCTGGATCAGCGGCACCTCCTCGGGCGGGCATTCCACGCCGAGATCGCCGCGCGCCACCATGACGCAATCCGCAAGCTTCACGATCGCGGCGAGATTCTCGATCGCCTGCGGCTTCTCGAGCTTGACCATGATCCAGGCGCGGCCGGCCGCGATTTCCTTCGCCTCGGCCACGTCCTCCGGCCGTTGGACGAAGGACAGGCCGATGTATTCCACGCCCTGGTCGAGCACGAAGGCGAGGTCCTCGCGGTCCTTGGCGGTCAGCGCCGGGATCGGCAGCACCACGTCCGGCACGTTGACGCCCTTGCGGTCCGAGAGCGGGCCGCCGACCACCACCTCCGTCTCGAGGTGGTCGTCGCGCTGGCGCGTGACGCGCAGCCGGAGCTTGCCGTCATCCAGCAGCAGGGTCGTGCCGATGCGCGCCGCCTGGATGATCTCGGGGTGCGGCAATTGCACGCGGCGCACATCGCCCGGCGCGGGCGAGAGGTCGAGCCGGAAGGGCTGCCCGCCCTGCAACTGCACCCGCCCGGCCTGGAACTTCCCGACCCGCAGCTTCGGCCCCTGCACATCGGCCAGGATGCCGATCGGCCGTTCGGTGCGGCGTTCGAGATCGCGGATGATGGCGATGCGCTCGGCGTGGTCGGCGTGGGAGCCATGCGAGAAGTTCAGCCGGAACACATCCGCGCCCGCGCGGAACAGCCGCTCGATCACCTCGCGGGTGGAGGAGGCCGGGCCGAGAGTGGCGATGATCTTGGTCCGCCGGTGCCGGCGGATGACGACGCGGCCGGGGTTGCGGGTCGGCACGGGCTCGCGCTTCGGCGCCTCCGGGACCTCCGCGAGGTCGGGCCGCACCTGCTCGGGCGGGACGCCGAGCGCCCTCGCGACCTCCGCGACGCGGTCATCGGGGACGCGTTTCCACTGGGAGACGGCGGCGGTGGAGATGCCGAGCGCGGTCGCGATCCGGGTGACCGCGCCGCGCATGGCAAGGAGGGCTTCGAGGTGAGGATCGCGCATGGGCGCGACCCTAGTGGAATTAAGCCTGAAGTCGAGTGAATCCCATGTTGCTTAGTTACGCTAAGGGCCGTGTGTCCCGGCTGCGCCGCGCGGCGCCGGCCAGCCCGAGCGCCCCGAGGCCGAGCAGAAGGATCGAGGCGGGCTCCGGCACCGGCACGGGGCCCTCCGGGACCGTGGCCAGCGCCACGACCATGCCGAGCGGCTGGATCGGATCGGCGAAGGGGGAGACCGGGTCGAGCCCGGGCCCGCCCTCGCGCGGCGGCGGGTTGAGCGTGATCGGGCCGAGCGGCGGCGCGACCGGCCCGGCGCCCGAGGCCGCGTTCGGCATCGGGACGCGCCAGATGCGGGTCAGCGCGACCACGTCGGTGGCTGCCATCGCCTCCAGCCGGAAGCCGCTGAACAGCGCCGCGATGTCGGCGAAGCCGAAGAAGGCCGGGTTGCCGAGATGGCTCGACGGCATGTTCCCGCCGCCGAAATCGCGCCCGCCGACGATGACGATGATCGCGACCTCCCCGGCCACGCCACCCGGCAGGCGGGTGGCGTATTCGAGCGCGAAGCCGCGCGAATCCGGGAAGCTGATGGTGATCGCGCCGCCGGTCGGCGAGAGCAGCGCGGGCGCCGCGGCCGGCGCGAGGCCGAGGCGGGTGGCGGGAAAGGCCGCATCCATCACGAAGCCGCCGCCGCCGACCGTGATGCCGTTCCGGGACAGGCCGGTGAAGGGGGCGGTGCCACCCGCGGGCGCGATGCCCGCGAAATCCAGCGAGACCGCCTCCGGGTAGGCGGCCTGCCAATCCGCCAGGCTGTGGAAGGTCGGCGTGGCGCGCGCCGGGCCGGCGGCGAGCAGCAGCAGGGCAAGGCAGCAGAGCAGGCGGCGCATTGGGGCATCCCTTCGGTGTTCCGCCCGAAGGTGCCCGCGCCGCGCGCCGGACGGCAGGCGCAGCGCCATGCAGCGCGCTGCACCGCGATGCAGGTCAGGCGACGATCACCGCCCGCACATCGTTCACATTGGTCAGCGTCGGCCCCGTCACCAGCAGGTCGCCGAGTGCGAGGAACAGCCCGTAGCTGTCATGCGCGGCCAGCATCGCCCGCGGATCGAGCCCGGCGGCGCGCGCGCGGGCGAGCGTATCGGGCGCGCAGATCGCGCCGGCGGCGTCGGATTTGCCGTCGATGCCGTCCGTGTCGGCGCAGAGCGCCCAGATGCCGGGGTGGCCGTCCAGCGCCAGGGCGAGGCCGAGCAGGCATTCCGTGCTGCGCCCGCCCCGGCCGGTCGCGCCTGGGGGCAGCGTCACCGTGGTCTCGCCGCCCGACAGGATCACGCAGGGCGCGGGGAGCGGATGGCCATGTGCGGCCGCGCTCCGCGCGATGCCGCCGAGCGCGGTGCCGAGCACCTTCGCCTCGCCCTCCAGCGCATCGCCCAGGATGACCGGCGCGAGGCCGAGCGCGCGCGCCCGTGCCGCCATCGCCTCAAGCGCCATCAGGGGTGTCGCGATCATGCGAAGCTCGGCCCGGGCGAGGCGCGGATCGCCGGGCTTGATGCTCTCCCCATCGCCGCGCGCGAGATGCGCGGTGACGCGCCCCGGCAGCGTCATGCCGTGATGCGCGACCAGCGCGCGGGCCTCGGCGAAGGTGGTGGGGTCCGCGACCGTGGGGCCGCTCGCGATCACGGCCGGATCGTCGCCGGGCACGTCGCTGATCGCGAGTGTCACCACCCGCGCCGGATGCGCCGCGGCGGCGAGGCGCCCGCCGGAGAACGCGCTCAGATGCTTGCGGATGCAGTTCATCTCGCCGATCGGCGCGCCGGAGCGCAGCAATTCGCGGTTCACCGCGATCAGGTCATCCAGCGTCAGCCCCTCGGCCGGCAGGGTGGAGAGGGCGGAGCCGCCGCCGGAGACGAGGAACAGCACCAGGTCCGCCGGCGTCAGCCCCCGCACGGCCCGGAGCATCTCGGCCGCGGCGGCCGCGCCGCCGGCATCCGGCACCGGATGGCTCGCGAAGCGCAGCGCGACGCGGCGGCCGGGGGGCGGCGCGGGCAGGTCCGCGCCATGGGTGGTGACGACGACGCCCGAGAGCGGGACCTCCGGCCAGGCGGCCTCCACCGCCGCCGCCATCTTCGCCGCTGCCTTGCCGCAGCCGACCACCACGACGCGGCCGGCCTTCGGCGGATCCGGGAGATGCGGCGCGAGGCAGGCGAGGGGGTCGGCGGCCGCCAGCGCGGCGTCGAACAGGTCGCGCAGGGCGGTGCGGGCGGCGGCATCGGTCCAGGCCATGTCCCACTATGGCGAAGCCGCGCGGGATGGGCCATCTGTGGGGCCGAGGAGGACCCACCCCATGCCCGTCCCCGACTTGGACAAGGCCACCCGGACCGAACTCGAAGCCGCCGCCTTCCGCCGACTCGTGCAGCATCTGCGCGAGCGGACCGATGTGCAGAACATCGACCTGATGAATCTCGCGGGCTTCTGCCGCAACTGCCTCTCGAAATGGTATCGCGCGGCGGCCGAGGAGAAGGGCGTCGCGCTCTCCGACCCGGACGCGCGCGAGATCGTCTACGGCATGCCCTACAAGGACTGGCAGGCGAAGTACCAGAAGGAGGCGACGGCCGAGCAGAAGGCCGCCTTCGCCGCGGCCAATCCGGGCCATTGATGATGGCCGCGAAGCGTGCGACCACCCGCGCCCTTGAGCGAAGGGACGACCGGGTGAGCGAGACCGCCGAGAAGGATACCGAGGTCGGCGGCATCGCCGCCGACCGCCTGCGCTCCATCGTCGAGCGCATCGAGCGCCTCGAGGAGGAGCGCAAGGCGCTGGCTGGCGACATCAAGGACATCTACGCGGAGGCGAAGTCCGCCGGCTTCGACGTCAAGGTGATCCGCCAGATCATCTCGATCCGCAAGAAGGAACCGGCCGAGGTGGAGGAGCAGGAGACGCTGCTCGATCTCTACCGCCGCGCGCTCGGGATGTAGCCTGCGCATGTTCTACGAAGCCGGAAAGCACAAGGCCGCCGGGCTGCCGCATGACCCGCTGAAGGCGATCGTCGCGCCGCGCCCGATCGGCTGGATCTCGACGCTGGATGCCGAGGGGCGGCCCAACCTTGCGCCCTACAGCTTCTTCAACATGATCCAGACCCACCCCGCCATGGTCGCCTTCTGCAGCGACGGGCTGAAGCACAGCGCGGGGAATGCGATCGCCACCGGCGAATTCGTGGTGAACCTGGTCACGCGCCCGCTGTTCGACGCGATGAACATCACTGCCGACAGCTTCGGCGCCGGGGAGAACGAGTTCCTCAAGGCCGGTCTCGAGATGGCGCCGTCCCGCCTGGTGAAGCCGCCGCGCGTCGCGGCGAGCCCCGCCAATCTCGAATGTCGCGTGCTGCAGCATCTGGAACTGCACGACCTCGACGGCGCGCCGATCGGCGGATGGATGGTGCTCGGCCAGGTGGTCGGCGTGCATCTGGACGAGGCGGCGCTGACCAACGGCATGTTCGACATGCTGAAGGCCCGCACCGTCGCGCGCGCCGGCTACCGCGACTATGTCGAGGTGACGGACATCTTCACCGCGCTGCGCCCGACCGACCGCGGCGCCTGGATCCCCGGCCAGCGCGATCTCTGACCCGCCGGCGCGGCCTCACGCGCCGCGCCGCGCCGTCTCCTGCGCCAGCAGGGCGATCGCGCCGCCGGCCTGCCAGATCGCGACCATCCGCGGCGAGAAGGGGCGCGCGCGCAGCACCACGCCCGCCTGCGTCACGATCTCGCCCGTCGCCGGATCGGCGGAGATCACATCCCCGTCCGCGACGGCCTGCGTGATCCCCGGGCAGGTCATGATCGGCAGCCCGACATTGAGCGCGCGCCGCACCAGGCCGGATTCGCACGATTCCACGATCACCACGGCGATGCCGCTGGCCTTGATCGCGACCGAGGCCTCCATGTGGTTGTGATGGCCGAAATTGCGCCCGGCGACGACGATGTCGCCCGGCTTCACCTCGGCGGGAAATTCCGGGCGGATGGCGCGGAAGCACATGGCGCGCAGCGCGTCCTCGTCGAAGGCCTTGCCGAAGCCGGCGGCGACGATGGCGAACTCGACGATCCCGTCATCGCCGCTGACGTTGTCGCCGAATTTCCAGGCGCGGCCGCGCGCGCGCGTCGGGCTCATGCCAGCATCTCCCGCGGGTCCGCGATGCGCCCGGCCACCGCCGAGGCCGCGACGACATAGGGGCCCGCCAGGTGGATCGTCGCGCTGCGGCTGCCGTTGCGGCCATGGTAGTTGTACTGATTGGTGGAGATGCAGGCCTCGCCATCGGCGAGTTGGCCCTGATAGCCCCAGCAGGTGGTGCAGCCCGGCGCGAGCACGGTCGCACCCGCCTCGGCGAACACCTCGAGCAGCCCTTCGCGCGCCGCGGCGCCATAGACCTCGCGGCTGCCGGGCGTGATGTAGAGCGTGACCCCGGCCGCGAGCCGGCGGCCGCGCAGCACCGCGCCGGCGGCCCGCATGTCCTCGAGCCGCGATCCGGCGCAGGAGCCGATATGGCCCTGGGTGATGGGCAGGCCCGCGACCTCGGCGACCGGCACGGCGCCGTGCAGCTCAGGCGGCGGGGTGACCATCGGCGGCAGCGCGGCGAGGTCGTAGGCGGCCTCGACCTCATAGGCCGCGTCGGCGTCGGCCTCCACCACCTGCCAGGGGCGGCCTTCGGCGCGGGCGCGGACGTGATCCAGCGCCGCCGCGTCCAGCGCCATCAGCCCGGTATCCGCGCCGGCATGGTAGAGGCAGGCCAGCACCGCCTGCCGCTCATCGAGCGAGAGGGCGGAGACGCCGGGGCCCACGAACTCCACCGCGCATTGCAGCAGCGCGTCGCCGGCGGCGTAGTCGCGCAGGATCGCCTGGGCGAGATCGCGCCCCGCGACGCCGGGCGCGAGCCTGCCGGTCAGCGTGATGCGCGCGCCGCGCGGCACCTGCACCCAGTTCGCATCGGTGAGCAGCGGCACCAGCACCTCGCGCGAGATCGGGATGCAGAGCGCGCCGACGGCGCCGATGCTGGCGATGTTCTGCTCGTCGCCGAAGACGAACTGGCCGGGCCGCGCGATGCCCTTCTCCACCAGCAGCAGGTGCCGCAGGCCGCTGCCGGGCCCGTAGAAATGCGCGATGCCCTGCTGTTCGCAGAACGCCCGCATGCGCCGGTGCGAGACATGATGCGCCGAGCCCATCGAGCCGCCGGTGGTGTGGTCCACCACGATCACCGCCTTGTCGGGCCGCGGCAGCCGCGTGATGCCCGTGCGCGCCATGTCGGCCATCTGCACCGGCCAGTTCAGCTCCATGCTGACCACGGCATCGGGGGTGACGGTGACATACTCGCCGGCCGCCACGCTCGGCAGGCCGGCGGCACGCGCGATGATCTTCTGGGTGGCGGTGAGGCCCGGCACCTCGCTCACTCCATGCGGATGTTCGCGCGCCGCACCACCTCGCCCCATTTCTCGATCTCGGCGGCGAGATGGGCGCGGAAGGCGGCCGGCGGGTCGCCGATGCCATGCGCGCCCTGTTCTGCGAGCAGCCGCCGCACCTCGGCATCGGCCAGCGCGCCGGTCAGTGCGGCTTGCAGCCGGGCGAGCCGGTCGGCCGGCAGGCCGGCCGGGCCGATCATGCCGTACCAGGCCTCCGCCTCGATGCCCGGCAGGCCGCCTTCGGCGAGGGTCGGCAGGTCGGGCAGGCCGGCGAAGCGCGTGCGGCTCGCCACGCCGAGGGCGACGAGGCTGCCGGCGCGGATCTGCGGCAGCACCACCGGCGCATCGGCGATCATCATCTGCACGCGGCCGGCGACGAGATCGGTCAGCGCGGGTGCCGCACCGCGATAGGGCACGTGCTGGATGTCGACGCCCGCCCGCAGCTTGAACAGCTCCGCCGCGAGATGGGGAAAGGTGCCGCTGCCGGCGGAGGCGTAGTTGAGCTGGCCCGGCCGCTCCCGCGCGAGGCGCACCAGCGCGCCCACCTCGCGCACGCCGACGGAAGGATGCACGACCAGGATCTCCGGCACGCCCACCGCCTGGGCGATCGGCGTCAGGTCGCGCAGCGTGTCGTAGGGCATGCGCGGCAGCAGGTGCTGCGCGACGACGAGCGCGCCGGGCCCGCCGAGGCCGATCGTGTGGCCATCCGGCGCGGCACGCGCCACCGCCTCGACGCCGATCACCCCGCCCGCCCCGGCGCGGTTGTCGAGCACCACGGCCTGGCCGAGCTGCGCCTCCATCCCGCGGGCCAGGATGCGGCCGAAGGTGTCGAGCGGGCCGCCGGGCGGGAAGGGGATGATCATCCGCACCGGCTGGCTCGGGAAGGTCTGCGCCATGGCCGGGGAAGCCAGGAGGCAGGCGATCAGCAGGGCGCGCAGCAGGCGCATGGGCGTTTCCTTCCCTCGATTGAGCCCAGGCTCGCACGCCTTGGCCTGAAAGGCCAGATGATTGGCCTTTTGGTTCCGGGCGATCGCAGCGAACGTTGATTCGCTGTGGCGCCGCCACGCGGCCGGCGCCAAGCTGATGCCCGGGAGGACACCGCCATGACCGTGACCCGCCGCGCCCTGCTCGGCGCCGCCGCCATCCTGTGCGCCAGGCCCGCGCTGGCGCAGTCCGGCGACCGGCTCGGCATCATCGGCCACGCCGTCCATCGCGCCGCCGTCTCCACCGGGCCGGGCGGCGACGTGCTCGGGGAGCTCGCCGGCCCCGCCGGGTGGCGGGTGGAATGGCTGACCTTCGGCGTGCCGGAGATCCATGACCGGATGTTCCGCGAGGCCTCGCTCGCCCAGGGCGCGGCGGACCTCGCCTTCCTGCTCAACCGCTACGTCTCGCCGCGCGTGGCGGAGCTGTTCCTGCCGCTCGACGGGCCGGATGGCGTGCTGGAGGGGCTCGACATCGCCGACATCCCGGCCGGCATGCGCGCGCCCTTCACCTTCGGCGGGCGGCTCTATGGCGTGCCCTTCCGCCAGGCGACCTCGGGGCTGTTCCTCAACCAGGCGCTGCTCGAGGAACGCGGCCTCGCCACCGCGCCGCCGCGCGACCCGGCTTCGCTCGCCGCCGCCGTGCGCGCCGCGACCTTCCGCCGCGCCGATGGCGTGCCGGTGAACGGGCTGGTGCTGGACGGGCCCGGCCCGTCGCAGATGATCGACCTCGCGCGGATGTGGGACGGCGACTTCCTGGGCCCGGAGCTGCAGCTTCGCGTCGAGGAGCCGGCGATGGTGCGCGCGCTCGACCTGCTGCGCGCCCTGTTCGAGGAAGGCGTGCTGCCCCGCACCTTCCCGCGCTTCAGCACGGAGCAGGTGACGACGGCGATGCAGCAGGGCCGCGCCGCCTTCGCCATTTCGCCCATCTCCCGCCATGCGGCGCTGAACGGCCAGGCCAGCCGCTATCCGGGGAAGATCGCGGTCGCGCCGGTGCCCGCCGCGCCCGAGATCGCCGCGCGCGTCGCGGTGGCGCCGGTCAAGAGCGAGATCTGGTCGCTCGCCATCCCGCGCAACGGGCGCAACCGGGACGGCGCGATCCGCGCGCTGCGCCATCTCGGCAGCGCCGCCGCGTCGCTGCGCGCGGCGCTGAACGGCAACGGCCCGGTCAGGCTCTCGACGCTGAACGATTCGCGCTACAGCGCGACGGTGCCCTGGGCGGCGGTGGAGGCGGCGGCGCTGGCCGCCGGCGCCCGCCCGCCGCTGCCCGGCTTCGAGAACGCCGCCCGAGCCGAGGACATCTTCCGCGAGGAGGTGGAGGGGATGCTGGTGCGCAACACGCCGGCGGCCGAGACGGCGGCCAACATCGCGCGCCGCGTCCGCCCGCTGCTCGGCTGAGCGGCGCGGCCGTCATGGCCGACGCACAAGGTTCCGACCTGCGGCCCGCAGGGCCGAGGCCGCGAATGCGGCCCGCCGGCAGTCCGGCGAGCCAAGCGGCCGGAGGCCGCGCCCGGCGCCTGAGGGCACGAAAACGAATACCAACGAGTCGCTGAAAGCGGCCGTTGGTATCATACCAAGCGCACAAACTTCTGACTCTTGGGGTTGAGCCGACGCGGGTGGTCG